>Ga0210396_10000030_pt1 | contig 326152 bp, 282 predicted proteins | sample IncBWH17OmetaG_FD_155466 | JGI IMG/M metagenome (GOLD analysis project Ga0210396, IMG submission 155466) | Forest soil microbial communities from Barre Woods Harvard Forest LTER site, Petersham, Massachusetts, United States - Inc-BW-H-17-O ... | reverse complement strand
AACAACGCTCGCACCCTCTGTATTACCGCGGCTGCTGGCACAGAGTTAGCCGGTGCTTCTTCCACTGGTACCGTCATAATCTTCCCAGTCGAAAGGAGTTTATGCCCCAAGGGGCTTCATCCTCCACGCGGCGTTGCTGCGTCAGGGTTTCCCCCATTGCGCAAAATTCCCCACTGCTGCCTCCCGTAGGAGTCTGGACCGTGTTTCAGTTCCAGTGTGTCCGTGCGCCCTCTCAGGCCGGATACCGATCTTCGCCTTGGTAGGCCATTACCCTACCAACTAGCTAATCAGCCGCGACCCCCTCCAAAAGCGGATTGCTCCTTTGATCTTGCGATATTATGCGGTATTAGCCTCGGTTTCCCGAGGTTATCCCCCACTCAAGGGCAGGTAGTCACGTGTTACTCACCCGGTCGCCACTTTACTCAGGGATTGCTCCCCTTTCTCGTTCGACTTGCATGTGTTAGGCACGCCGCCAGCGTTGATTCTGAGCCAGGATCAAACTCTCATTTGAAACCTGAGTTGGTCTGGGTAGACCAACGGCCTCCGTCTGCTGTGACGAAGGTCCTATCTTGTGAGTACGTTCAGACTTGAGCCCGAACATTTGTTTCTCACGACTGGCACGTTCAACCTTTTGTCAAAGACCGATCCGCTTTCCGCCTGAGCGGTGCGCTTCCAGATCTGCCGCCATCCCTTAGGAGAGATTTTGGCGTCCTCGAAACTTGTGTTACTAAACTTGTTTTAGCTTGAACCCGACTTTAGCCAAGATTCATTAAGCTACGCGTCCGTCGCGCTCGCTGTCAACCCTCTGAAATCACAGGATTTCCACCTGATTTCAACAGTGCAGGGAGTTCAATCCAGGCTGAAATAAAGCCAGGACTGGAGAACTCTTTAATCGAAAGAGCTCTTTGTGGGAATTCCTTACAGCGCGTCCGAAAACGCTCTTCCCCCTGGATGCGCCACGAAATCGGGCGCAAGCCGACGCGGAAGACAGTTCAAAAATTAAAGATCGCTTGGAGGCTCTGCTATGCGCGGAAACCCTTCAGGGAACCTTGTCCCCGAATGCGAACCCCGGAAAGGGGTCAATTGGAGGCTTTCAGTATTGGATGCCCAAGAGAGCCGCGAAGATTCAGCGGACAACTCAGACACAACTTCACTTGTCCTCGACCTGATTGTTATACCAAAGTGAATTGCGTTGTGCAAGGGGAGAATAAAAAAAGTTACGGGGCGCATTCCGGGGTCAGTGGTGATGAAAAAAGCTATACTCTCTGCGCGATCGTATGTGGCGACTGAGCTCCAGGTTTTTCGGTGGAATATTCGTGGCTGCGATGTTCACTAACGCAGTAGCGGTTTATCTACTGCATGATGTGGACGCAGATCGCATCGGTCGGTTGAATCTCGCCTATTGGGAACTGACCCTGGAGTTCCTTGCCTTCAGTCTTGTCGTAGCCGCGTGCTTTTTACTACTGACATGGATTGGAACGACGGTATTTGGTTTACGAGATGTCACGCTAAATCTTAGGCTTGGTTTTGTCCTTGGGATTGCAGTGATGCTGCTCCAATATCCGGCGGAATTCGCTGTGAGGCGCCTATCCCCTACACACTCAGATGCGTTCTTGCTTGGCTACCTTCTGCTAAGCCCGCTTTGCTGCGCTGCCATCGTCCTCCTAAACACTCGCAGACGAGTGGGCGAGCGGCCGACATCTCCCGCCGCAGTATAACTCCAGTTCTTTTAAACGCAGAACAACAACAAACTGGGGGTCGATTCCGAAGGCTTCTCATGCTGCCGGAGGTCGGAATCTTCATCTTCAGCACGTCCCACTCATTGGCTTTCACCATCCCGGTCTCGCGGACATTCTTGACAACCATTGTCCCGCACCTATACTAAGTATTACTAGGTAATACGAATCCCATGCGAACCACCCAAATCATGAGCATTTCGCTCCCTCCCGCCATGCTGCGGCAGTTTGAGGAGGTACGAAAGAAAGAGTCTCGGACCCGCTCCGAATTGGTGCGCGAAGCGCTCCGCGCCTATTTCGAAGAACGCTATCCCGCCGAAGAGCCCACTCGTGCCGAACTCGCCGCCCTGCGCCGTGGACGCGCAGCTTTTCAACGCGGAGATTCGGTATCATTGACGGAATTCCTCGTTCACCCGGAAGACAATGGCTTGAAAGGCAATGGCCTGGAACCTCCACATCACCGGCCCCGCGCAAAAAGAGTTTCGAAAACTGCCGGCAAAAGATCAGGCGCGCGTTAAGGACGCCCTGCTCGCGATGCAACAAGATCCTTTCAGCGACGACATTGAACGCCTCAAAGGACAGGCTGCTGCGCGGGCTACTGCCGAAGCTCGCGATCTCGAACTCATCAATAAGGCTGCGCCTGAGCTGAATGAAGAGGTGGAGGATATTCTTCGCTATCAGGACCGGGCGCTCAAGATGGCTCTCGCCCTGGAATAAGCAACCGGGCGGTATCGCGGCCAGACAAACCGCGCGTCCCTGACCGTCGGAGACTTGTACGCGGTTCGCGCACGGACTACTTTCGCTATTAACGGAGACAGCGTTGCGCAATCTCAAAGAAACCTTCCGCGCTTCGGCGGATTACGTTCTGATCGTGTGGTGGGGAATCCCGCTGGCGCTTGCACTGCTCGCAGTCTTCCGAATTCATCCTAGGGAATTCTTTGGCGCACCCCCCTCTCCGTTTCGCCTCGCCGCCTCCGTGTTTTTTTTGTATGGCTACCTAGCGATTCGGCTGTCGACCTATGGGTTCGTCGGCGGGGCGATCTTATCGCTCGGCGCGCAGGCCGGACTTCGCGCCGGGATGCCGCGGATTTCCCTGAAGATTCTGGGGGCGATTGGCAGTTGCGTCGTCACCTTGATTCTGGTCAAGCTCTTCCTTCTTATGCTGGCCGGCGACCTCGCGAGTCTCACGGCCGTGGGCGTTTTGACCTTCGTCTTGCCAATTGTCTTCGGCTTCCGTTTTCTTGTGCCATCGTCCGATCCGAAATCGACCCCACTGGTCGGGAAGCACCATTGGCTGGTGCTCGCCCTCCCCGTTCTCTTGCTCGCCCAATCGACCATCGCGGAGATGCGAGCGCGATCAGTTTTGAGCTCCGTCCACGACCCTCATTTCGACCTGGCGTTTGTCAAGTGGCAGCCAGGACCGGAGGATCTTTCGCAGGGCTTTACTGCCACAGACTTTACTCGGCTCACCGACCACGAGATGGATCTGCTGCGCGAGATGGGATTGCGGGGCCACCTCCAATCCTGGGCAGGTGCGGGTAGCCCAACCGGCAGCGGCATGCGCGCCGTGGTGGTCATGTACCGTCCCATCCATGCTGACGTCGATCTCCCCAAGCCTCTGGATGGTGACGTGATGTATCTGCAGACTCCGACGGGCTGGCGGAAGATACCCGATTTTGCGGTGACAGCGCCGCGAAGCATCCGCCTCAGTTACATCCCGCCCGACTCTAAACACACAGAGGGCGCTACAAAATACTTTGTCGATAATGGATTCGGTATCTCACCAACGGCCCCGACGATTTTTGCTGCCGTTTTAGGGACAGGGGTCGACCTGCGCATGGACGCGTTCAGTTGGACCGCGGAAGAGGAGAAAATTGATCCCTCAGTTGGTTCGGCCAGCCCACCGGCAAAATCTCCTTAGCCCACTGCAAAGACGGTTCGCCATATAATTCTTGGAGCCGTGATTTCTGTCGTCCAACTCGGGCAGCTCGATTATGCGGAAGGATTGCGGCTACAGCAAAAACTGGTCGGGCTGCGCAAAGCTGGGGAGATTGGAGACGTGCTGCTCCTCCTCGAACATTCTGCCGTCATTACCTTGGGACGCAATGCTCGCGCGGCTAATGTGCTCGCTTCCGCAGATGCGCTCGCGGCACGCGGGGTCGAGGTCTTCGAGTGCGATCGGGGCGGAGACGTTACGTTTCACGGGCCGGGGCAGTTGGTCGGTTATCCGATATTTGATTTGCGGGGATACAGTTCTCAGCTTTCAGCTGTCAGCTCTGAGTTAGAACCTCCACGAGCGCAGCGCAAAACGCTCGGCGCTGTGGACTACGTTCGGCGGCTGGAAGAAGTTTTGATTCGCACCTGCGGCGATTTCGGTATTCCCACGCGACGCGTGGCAGGACTGACTGGAGCTTGGACTGAGACGGAACCCTCGGCCAAAATCGCAGCCATTGGGGTACACATTTCGCGTTCGGTCACTTCGCACGGATTCGCCTTGAATGTGAATACGAATCTCGGCTACTTCAATCTCATCGTTCCGTGTGGAATTGCGGCGAAGCCTGTGACCTCGATGCAGAAAGAGTTGGGACGAGAGCTGAATCTAGAGGACGTGGCGCACTCGATCTCGCGAGACTTCGGCACAGTTTTTGGCGGGCAGATGCTGTGGCTCGAGACGATTGACGCGCTCCTGGGAAACAGTGTTGGCGTGCCCATGAAGGTTCCAGAGAATCTGCGACGGATGCAGGGCGACAACGATGTGTCAACTGCGTGACGTCGGCATTACTTCCGCTGCAAACCTTTCGCTGGCGGGGGCGCCCGCGCCACACCCAGAAACACTCCAGTGTTAGCATATTCGCGGACTGATCATGGCGAACGATAACAACAAAAAAAGGAAAAGCGCTGCCGCGGGAAAAAGTCTTCCGGCGAAACAATCGAAGCCGACCGCGAAACTCGCGGAATCTAACCGCGATCTGCGCTCTTACACCATCCGCGATTACCGGCTCGAAAAGCCACACTTCACGGCGCGCCAGGTTCGCGTTGGCGACGACGTACATTACGAGGTTGAGAGCGGCGATCTCGGCACGCCCGCTCCTCCCATTCGCGACTCGAAATATCTAAGACGCGAGCAGTGCATCGAAATCTATCGCTGGATGCTGCTTAACCGACGGATGGAAACGGCGCTCGAAAATCTCTACAAACAAGGCAAAGTTGTCGGCGGAGTTTACTTTGGCCTCGGTCAAGAAGGCTGCTCTTGCGCGTCGGCTTACGCGCTGGGCAAAGACGATTGGATGGGGCCGATGATTCGCAACCAGGGAGCGCTTCTGGTGCGCGGTTTCAGGCCCGCCGACATCATGATGCAGTACATGGCGAAGTCTGGCTCTCCAACGGGCGGCCGCGATACGACTTCACATTTTGGCGATCTCAAAAAGCGCAATGTGGTGGCGCCGATTTCGATGCTTGGCGATCTGATCCCTGTACTCACGGGCGTGGCGCTTGGCGCGCGACTGCAAGGGAAAAATGTCGCGGTAATGACTTGGATTGGCGATGGTGGGCAGTCGACCGGCGTGACGTATGAAGGGCTGAATTTTGCGGCGGTGCAAAATCTGGGCCTGGTGCTGATTGTCGAGAATAATCTCTGGGCTTATTCGACTCCGGCCAACATGCAGTTCCGCGTTGAAGATCTGGCTGAGCGCGCTATCGGTTATGGAATCCCCGGCGTGATCGTCGACGGCACCGATGCGTGCCAGGTCTATGACGCTTGCCTTGAAGCTTGCGAACGGGCGCATCGCGGCGAAGGTCCGACGCTGATCGAAGCGAAGATGATGCGCATGAAGGGACACGCCATTCACGATGCGGCCGACTATGTTCCGAAGCCGATGTTTGAGTATTGGAAGCGGCGCGACCCAATCGCGCGCATGGAAGATTATCTGGTGGCCAAGAAAAAGTGGCTGACGGCGAAAGAGAATGAAGCGCTTATTGGCGGCGTCGAGCAAGACTTGGAGGCTCAGCGCGAGCTCGCGGTAAATTCTCCCATGCCAACGCCTGAGTCGGCTGCTGGTGGCGTTTATTGCGATGACCGATGTCACGAAATCAAGCCAAAGTACGCGATCCCGATGGCACGCGGGGCGAAAGCAGCTGGGCTGAAGCGCTCGGAGGCGGCGGTACACTTGAAGTGAGTCCACGAGTGCGCTCACCGCACACTCTGAACATGAAAATTGAAAATCTGGTACTAACTGGCAAGCACGTTCGTCTCGAACCGCTTGAGCACCGCCATGTTGACGGCCTGGTTGCTGCCGCAACCAGTGATAGCTCTCTTTACCAGTGGAGTCCCGTTCCGAAGGACAAGGCCGAAGCCGTTCGTTATATCGACACCGCCCTCGCCTGGCGAGACGCGGGCATAGCGGTGCCATTTGCTATTGTCCGGATTAAGGACGGTGTCGTCATCGGATCGACTCGGTTCTTCGACATGGAGCGATCGACTTGGCCAGTGGGCCATCCCCGGCACGGGCGCGAATCCGCCGACGTCTGTGAGATCGGTTATACGTGGCTGACGCAATCGGCAATCCGGACGTCGGCCAACACCGAAGCCAAGCTGCTCATGCTGACGCATGCTTTCGAAAGTTGGCAGATGCTTCGAGTCTGCCTGCACACTGATGTGCGCAACCAGAGATCCCGCGCCGCGATCGAACGCATCGGCGGAAGGTTCGAGGGGATTCTCCACTCGCATCGGATGGCCGCGGACTTCATCGCTCGCGATTCGGCGCGGTATTCGATCGTGGCGGCCGAGTGGCTGGAAGTCAGGCAACGGCTCAGTGGCATGCTGGATCGGGCGTGACCGTCCGCAGCTATAGAACTGATAAAATCAAGGTTCGCATGTCCGCCTCTACTCAGCTGATTCAGATCGAACTTGGCCCGAAGGTCCGCGCTCCGAAACCATCATGGCTTAAAGCAAAGGCGCCGGTGGGCGACAATTTTCATAACCTCAAGAAGTTGGCACGTGGGCTGGGGCTACACACGGTTTGCGAATCAGCCCAGTGCCCGAATATTGGCGAATGCTGGGACCATCACACTGCGACTTTCATGCTGTTGGGAGATATCTGCACGCGGCGCTGTGGATTTTGCGCCGTGCCTAAAGGACGACCGCAGGCGATTGATTGGGACGAACCGCGGCGGGTGGCCGAAGCAGTCGCGACGCTAGGGCTGCGGCATGCGGTTGTGACCAGCGTAAATCGCGATGATGACAATGTTGGCGGCGCTCGCATTTTCGCTGAGACCATTCATCAGATTCGTGAACTCGTGCCCGAGTGTCGCGTCGAAGTACTCATTCCCGATTTTCAAGGACTCGAAGAGCCGCTACGCATCGTGCTCGATGCCAAACCGAACGTGCTCAATCACAATACCGAAACCGTTCCACGACTCTATCGTGCGGTGCGCTCGGGCGCACGCTATAAGCGGACGCTCGATCTGCTGGCCAATGCGAAGAAGTGGGACCCGGCGACTGTCACCAAGAGCGGCGTGATGGTTGGAATCGGTGAAGAGACTGGCGAACTAATCGAAGTCTTCCGCGATCTCGGCGAGCGCGGCGTTGATATTCTGACGATCGGGCAATATCTGCGCCCATCAAAAGATCATTTGCCGATGACGCGCTATTACACTCCGGCAGAGTTCGTGTCGCTAAAAGAAGAAGCGCTCAAGTTTGGCTTCAGGCACGTGGAGTCAGGGCCCCTTGTGCGGTCGAGCTATCATGCGCACGAGCAGGCGGAAGTGGCGAGCGGTCGTTAGTCTATCCCTCACCATACTCTGCAAGCGTTCTGATTCACCATCGGCGCATTCGCGGCGCAGTGATAGGCCTCGCGGAACTCGGGCATGTTCGAAAGAGTTCCATTTACACGATTTTTTCCCGGCGAGTGCGGATCGACGGTGACCAGCATACGCGACACTGCATCGGTGCGACTCTCGCACCACACGTTGGCCCATCCCAGAAAGAAGCGCTGCTCGGCCGTTAGGCCGTCGATCGTTGCGGGCTCCTTGCCGGCAAAAGTATTCAGCAGAGCCATGTAAGCAACGCGCAGGCCGCCGTTGTCAGCGGTGTTCTCGCCTAGCGTCAGCTTACCATTCAGCTTCAGGTCGTCAACCGCGATGAAGCTTCCATACTGATCTTTAATGCAGCTGGTGCGTTCTTCAAATTGCTTCTTGTCGCTCGCCGTCCACCAGTCGCGGAGATTGCCATCGGCATCGAACTGGCTGCCCTGGTCGTCGAAGCCATGCGTGAGTTCGTGACCGATCACGGCGCCGATGCCGCCAAAGTTCAGCGCATCATCGGCATGATTGTCATAAAACGGCGGCTGTAAAATTCCGGCGGGGAAAGTGATGTTGTTTTGCGTCGGATCGTAGGTCGCATTCACGGTCATCGGCGGATATGGCCAATCCCGCTTATCGAGGGGCGTGCCAATCTTTTTTAGCCGATACTGAAGGTCGTTTTGATTGGCGCGGTGCGAATTGCCGAGAGCATCATCGCGCACGATCTGAAGTGCCGAGTAGTCTCGCCATTTGTCGGGATAGCCGATGCGATTCGTAATCGCGTGCAATTTCACCATCGCCTGAGCTTTCGTGTCCGCGCCCATCCACGGCACGCTCTGGATATCTTCGCCGAGCGCTTTTTCCAGCGCGGCGACCATCGCCAGTGTGCGTTCCTTGCCTTCGGCTCCGAACGTCTGCTGGACGTAGATCTGGCCGATCGCTTCTCCTAAATCGTTGTTGGCATAGCCGACGCAGCGCTTCCAGCGCGGCCGCAACTCTTTCGTGCCCTGCAGTGTCTTGCCGAAGAAATCAAAGTTCTCGTTGACGAAAGCTGTGGGCAGATAGGGCGCACTCGCATGGACGGCGTGCCAACGCAGATAAGTCTTCCAATCGTCAAGCGAGTGCGCATCGATTACCGCCTGCATGTTCTTGATGAAATCAGGCTCGCTCACGTTCAGCGAATTGAACCGGGGCGCGCCCACGCCTTCGAAGTAGACGTTGAAGTTGAATTCCGGACTCAGCGCGGCGAGTTCCTGGCCGGTCAGTTTGTGGTAGACCTTCTGCGGATCGCGCCGGCTAGTCTGGTCGAGCGCGCCCTTGGCCAAGCCGGTTTCGATTTCCATGACAACTTTGGCTTCGGCGTCGGCCTTGCTTTGATCGTCACCCAACAGGACGAACATTTTCGCGACGTGCGCGACGTATTTTTTTCTCAGCTGGACCGACTTCTCGTCGTCTTTGAAGTAGTAGTCGCGGTCGGGCATGCCCAATCCGCCTTGGTCGACCTGAGCGATGATCTCGCTGGCGTTCTTGAAGTCCGATCCGGAGTCGAAGCTAAACAACACGTCGTCGCCCTCGTCATGCAGACGCACGATCTCTTTCGGAAGCTCCTGTTTCGAATGGATCGAGGCGATACTTTGGAAGTCGTGCTCGAGCGGCTTGGTGCCGGCTTTTTCGACCGCGCCCTCGTCCATGCAACTGGAGTAATAATCGCCGATCTTTTGTTCGTTGGCGCTCCGGCCGGGATGGTCGGCGGATGCTTTTTCCAAAATGTCGCGAACGATATATTGACCACGTTCTGCCAGTTCGTTGAAGCGGCCCCACGCGGAACGATCGGCGGGGATCGGATTTTGAGCTGTCCACTTGCTGCACGCGTACGCGTAAAAATCGTTGCAGGGATCGATGCTCTTATCGAGCATGTCGGCGGAGAAACGCACGTCGGCGGTGGACTTTGGCTTTTCCTGGGCCGAGAGAGCGGGTAGAAGCAGGAGCGCGACGACTAACACTGTGAAATAGCGCATGAAATCCTCGAAGCGAAAATGTGACAACGGAACATACTGAGCCGTGGTATTGGACTCAATCTGTCGAAAATGGTCAACGGAAAATCCCACTTTATCCCGCATTGGCGCGGCCGAGCTTCGATCGGCCGGACGGACGGGGCGTCCGTCCCTGCGTGATCGCCGGGCGCTCAGAAAACCTTTACGTGGAACGTCAGATACTTCTTGGGGTTTTCGCGAATCGCTTTCACCAGTTCGCGCGTCTCCACCAACATCTGGTTGCTGTTGTTATAGAGCGCCGGATCCTTGAATAACATTCCCGCGGTACCCTCGCCTTTTTCCAGGCGATCGGAGAGCGCCGCGATATTGTTGATCGTAGTCTGTAGCTTGTCGGCAAATTCCTGGTCGTGCGAAAACTTCCCAAGCGCGCCCTTGCCGGCATTGATATCATCGGTCAACTGGCGAACATTGGCGATGGTCTTATTCGCGTTATCAAACAGCACGGGATCCTTTAGCAACTTGCCGGCCGTGCCCTTACCCTGTTGCAAATCGTCCACCATGGCGTTGAGTTTGTCGATGACGGCGACCGCCTTCTTATAGGCTTCGTCGCTGGTAAACAGCGGCCCGAGCGAGCCCTTTCCCGTCTGAATATCATCCACCAACCCTTTGAACTCGGCCACCGTCGCGTTGAGCTGGTCATAAAGGGCCGAAGTGTAGATGACTTTGCCGATCGTGCCTTGGCCGCTTTCGATAAAGGCGACGATGCGATCGACGCGTTTAAGGAGCGAGTCCAGATTTTGGAGCGTGCCCTGGCTAGCGCGCACTACGTCCTGGATATCGGGTTGGTCGCGCCCGGGGAGCGTGTCTCCGTCCGTTGCCTCGGGGCCCTTGGCCGCCGAACTGTCAATGTCAACGAAGGTTTCACCTAAAACTCCAGCGGTGGCGAGCATGGTAACGGAGTCCTTACGCAGATTGAATGAGTACTTGGTATTCACCTTCATCGTGACTTCGACCGGCGCCGTCGGCTTGCCTCTGACTATATGTATGGCCTTCACGTTGCCGATGTCCACGCCCGATAAACGCACCGGCGCGCCTTCGCGCAAGCCGCCGGCGTTATCGTAGTAAGAGCGCAGCGTGATCTTGCTGGTGAACCATCCGCCGGTCCCGCTCATTACGAAGATCAGGACCATGAGCGTGACGCTGGCTATGACGACAGTCAGCCCCACGCGGAGTTGAGACCAATGCAGCTGTTTTTGGCTAGGCAAGGTGGTCAGTAAACGACAGGACATCATAGCAAATGCGGTGCAATTTCAGGCAGCGAGATTTCAGCGAGTAAAAAGTGCGCTCGGCGGGGGCTTCGCGCAGAGCAATAAAGAAGGCTTCCACGGTCGCATTGCATGCGGGTGGAAGCCTTTTTGGTTGTTACTGCCTAAGCGTCAGGCATTCACGACCGAGCTTTCGAGATCGAAGTCTTAGCGGCGCTCCTCGCCTCCACTTCGCTTTGGCTCCGCCTTCGCCTGCTTCTGGCTTCCCTGCTTCGGGCTATTTCTAGGAGCCGGCTCCGCCTTGCTCGATTTGACGTTGTCTCGGGACGCCGGCTGTTCTCGGTCATTCCCACCAGCCGCCCCGCTCGCTCTTGCCACGCGGGCGTCATTGAACTCGCCCGGCTTGCCCGTGGCTGCGATTGCGGGACGCCCATGATTCTCGGACGCGAACAGCGCGCGATTCTGGCTGGCTGCGCGCTCGTGCTGGGTCTGCTCCGGCAGCGCCGCCCGGTGCGGCTCTCGCGCATACGCTTCTTCCTGGGCTGTCGGGCGCGCTTCGATTCCGCCCTGGCCGTTGAAGCTGGTGTGCACGTTGTTCACGACAACGGTGCGGCTGTAGACGTTGGTCACATTGACCACGTTGACGTTCATGACCGCGCGGTTGTAGAAGAAGGCGCCGCCTCTCCACTCGCCGCCAGCAAAGCCTACGCCACCATAACCGAAGCCGTAATTAATGCCGCCGTAGAAACCGACGTGGGGTCCCCAGTAACCAGCATGCCAGCCGTAAAAGCCGCCGGCAAAGCCCCAGTAGCCCGGCGTCCAGAGCATGCCCGCGGGCGCGATTACCCATGTGCCCGGAACCCAGTAGTACCCGCCGTCATCGTTCCACGCCCAATAACCGGGCGTCCAGAGATATCCCGGACCGGGGCAAATCGGCTGCGCATAAACCGGCAACGCTGGAGGACCGATGCGCACCGAGATCCCAATCCCAATTTGCGCCGCCGATGGCGTGGAGAGCGACAGCACCGAAACCGTCAACACTAAAATACTCAATACGAATGCCGATACGAATTTACGAATGGAGCGTGTCATTTTCCCTTCCTTTGGCCCAACAGGTTTTGGCCCACGCCGGTTAATCCGGCAACATTACGTTCCGAGTAATGAAACCCAGAATCACGCGGTATGTTGCGGTGGCAACAAAAGTTGCTTTGAATGAGGAAGGTAGCGGGCGGTCCAAGAACGGGTTGGGGCGGGCGCCTCGTCCGCCCGGCCGAGCAAAGCTCGACCGATGCTGACAGCAGTAGTTTCTTGGGACTGAAAGCCGGTAACCGAAGGTGAGAAGCTAATCCTCCAGAATCACGTGAGCTAGCGCGTGCTCAGACGTGTGCGTGACTGACAGGGCGATGTTTTTCGCACCGATCTTGGCGGCGACGGCGGCTGCCTCGCCGTGAAATTGGATGGTCGGGCGCTGACCCTTAGGACGGACCACTTCTATATCACGCCAGCGGATGCCGTGGCTCCATCCTGTACCAAGGGCCTTCATTCCCGCTTCTTTCGCAGCGAAGCGCGCGGCGTAGCTCTCAAACCGATTGGCTCTTCGCTGGCAGTAACTGATTTCGCCTTCGGTGAATATGCGATGAAGAAAGCGGTCGCCGAAGCGTTCGACGCTTTCGCGGATGCGGTGTACTTCGGCAATATCGACTCCGGTGCCGATAATCATAGAGACATTGTTAATTGGGAATTTGTAATTGGCAATCGGGTTAAAAAAGACTGTCTCCCCGATAAATTACCTTCCCATCGATCACCCGCGCCTCGGCGAGAAGTTTGTGAGGACGCGTTGGACCCTCCGCGTCGATGTGCAGAACTTCATGGCCGAGCGCCACGAGCCAATCGGAAACGATCATGCGATGGCAGCGAAAATACACGCGCTCGGCGCACATATAAGCGACGCGCGAGGTGCTCGCAAGGTCGGTCAGTTCAGCGATAGCTTGTCAAACTCCGGCGTGAGCGTGTAGTCCGCGTAGTTGCGAAAGCTGGCGTTGCGCAGCGCCGTGTGTGGCGAGTCTTGTCCTGTCGCCTTGCGATAACCACCGAGCGCCTTCATCCAAATGTAGCGAAAGCCATGCTCCTGCAAGACGCGATCGAGCGACTCGCGATTAAAGTGAGGAAGGCGGCGCGACATGGGGAAGGCGCGGATATCGACCACAATCTCTATGCCGTGAGCCTTGAGGGCAGAGACGAGCTCGTTGAGCGAGCGCGTGGAGTGGCCGATGGTGTAGAGGGTCGACACGGCCTTAGGCGTTCTCAGTTCTCAGTAAGAGCTGTTAAGGCTGCTTCCAGGTTTGCCTCTTGTTCCGGGAAAACAGTTCGCAGGTCGAGGAGTACCCGTCCTTCTTCGACGCGCGCGATAACGGGCGGAAAGTAGGCGCGAAGTCGTGTGTTCAATTCATCGGCGCTCAGATGGGCGTGAGTAGCCGCAACCAGGCGCGTCTGCAAAGCTGCCGACGGAGCGGCGCCGCCACCGATCACCGACTCGCCGTCGATGAGCTCGAGCTTGAGACGCGCCGGCTTTGTGGCAGCCGATTTAACCCGCGAAATAATTCTTTCCGCGCGCTTTGCGATTTCATCTTTCGACAGCCGCATCATCCGGAGTACCGGTACCGCGTCATGATCGCGTTTCACATAGGCGAGCAGCGTGGCTTCGAGCGCCGCATACGTGAGCTTGTCGACGCGCAGAGCGCGAAACAGCGAATTCGAGCGCATGCGCACGACCAGATCAGCGCGGCCGCTGATCAACCCGGCCTGCGGACCACCAAGAAGTTTATCGCCGCTGTAGGTGACAATGTCGACGCCTGCGCGCAGGCTGTCGAGTACTCCCGGCTCGCAGTTAACTCCAACCGAACGCAGATCAAAGAGCGCGCCGCTGCCCAGATCTTCCATCAGCGGAACATTGCGGCGATGGGCCAGAGCAACCAGTTCGTCGAGACCTGGCTGCTCGGTAAAGCCTGTGATTTCGAAATTGGAACGATGCACGCGCAGCAGCAGGCGCGTGCACTCGTTGATCGCACCTTCGTAGTCGGCGATACGCGTCCGATTGGTGGTGCCGACTTCGCGCAGAGTTGCATTTGACTTCGACATAACGTCGGGGATGCGGAATGAGCCTCCGATTTCGACAAGCTCTCCGCGCGAGACGATGACCTCGCCACCCTCGGCCAGTGAGTTTAAGGCGAGCAAAACCGCGGCGGCATTGTTGTTGACTACGATGGTCGAAATGGCCGCCGAGATGGCGGTGGTCCCTGCGCGATCACTGTCAAATAGCTTCTGAAAAAGCCGATCTACATGAACGTCGCGCTTGCCGCGCTCGCCGGTCGAGACGTCGAATTCCAGATTCGAATACGCGCTCGCCGTGGCGCGGATGTGATCAAAAGCTGCCGCGGCCAGGGGAGCGCGCCCCAGATTCGTATGCAGGATTACGCCCGTGGCATTGATGAGCGGCCGCAGGGAATAACTTAGCGATTGCCGGAGCTGGCGCTCTACGGCTTCAGACAGGCCGCCCAGTGCGAGGTCCAGCGATTGATCGTTCAACTGGCCGCGACCGATTTCCTGGCGCAGGCGCTCAAGCACAACGCGAATACTCTCGGTAACAGCAGCATGCCCCTCGCGTTCAATCAATACCCGCATGTCGGGCTGTCGGAGCAGTTCGTCCGTCGAGGGCAACTTCTGAAAGAGAGCGGGTTTGTTGATGGCGGACACTGAGGGCGATTATGCCATAGGAACAACTGATCACTGAGAACTTCCCTACAACGTGTGCAGATACGCGAGCAAATCCTTGACCTGCTGGTCGGTCATAACCTGGTTAAAGCCTTCCATCTTGGCGCGTCCATACTTAACGATGTCGGTGACCCGCTCATCATTGGCCGGAAGTCCACTGAGCGACAAGTATTGATGTTTGAAAATGCCTTTGAGGCTTGGACCTTTTTTGCCGTGCGACGAGTAAGGCTCATGGCAACGGTCACAATAGTTGTCGTATAACTTGCGGCCGACGGCCTGCTGCGGGTCGAGTCCGAGTTCGGCATTGGATTTGCGCCGCTCAACGTCGCACGCGACCAGGGTCAGCACCACGACTATTAGCATGGAGACGCGGAGAAGCGCAAGAATCCGCTGCGAGAGATTCATGATGTATGCGGCATCGCCTATCAGCACTCAAAGTAGGATAATACGGAAGCCATGAGCGTTGTGGTCAAACGCGTTTATGAGGCTGCTACTGCATCGGATGGAGTGCGCGTGCTCGTGGATCGCTTGTGGCCGCGCGGGTTGACTAAAGAGGATGCTGCAGTTAAGTTCTGGCTCCGCGACCTGGCGCCTTCGGACGAATTGCGAACGTGGTTCCATGCGAATCCAGCGGGATGGAATCAGTTTCGCAAACGCTATCTCAAGGAACTGGCGACCGAAGGAGCCTCAGTGGCGCTGGAAAAGCTGCACCATCTCGCGGGGGCCAAGCGGCGAGTCACGCTGTTGTACGCCTCGCGAAATGTTGAGCGCAACAACGCCACCGTGCTCAAAGAGTTACTGGAAGGGATGCCCAAGCCCCCGTCAAGCGTGGGTCGCGGCGGGGCGGGACGCGGGCGCATTCGGAAAGCGCAAAGTCAATAGCGAGTTGCCACGCCGAAACTAGTAGAGCCGAGTCGCTGTTCCGACTTCGAGGTCCCTTTCGGTTGTGGTTGATTCTTCACTGGATACTGGGTACCGAGTACTGGGTACTTCCCGCACTATAATTCCCCAGTCATGTCCCGTTCGACCGACGACAAGAATATCCAGAAGAAAATCGAAGCTCTGCGCGAGAAACTTCGCCACCATGAATACCGCTATTACGTGCTCGACGATCCCGAGATTTCGGACGCGGACTTCGACAAGCTGATGAACGAACTCAAGCGGATCGAGGCCGAGCATCCGCAGCTCATCACGCCCGACTCGCCTACGCAGCGCGTGGGCGGCAAGCCGCGTGAGGGATTCGTTAAGGCGAAACATTCCTCGCCCATGCTCTCGCTCGATAATGCTTACTCCGAAGAAGAACTGCGCGACTGGGAGCGTCGGGTACACGAACTGAGCGGACGCACCGACCTCGAGTATATGTGTGAATTGAAGCTTGATGGAATGTCGCTGGCGCTCGTCTACAGCGACGGCCATCTGACGCGCGGCATCACGCGCGGCGACGGCAACATTGGCGAAGACGTCACCGCGAATGTGCGGACGGTGCGGTCCATCCCCTTGTCAATTTCGAGGGACAAACTGAAGAAGACCGGAATTCCGCCAGACTTCGAGGTGCGCGGCGAAATGCTCATGCCGATCGCCGCTTTCCGCAAACTGAATGAAGAGCGCGAGAAGCAAGGGTTGGCCGTATTTGCCAATCCGCGCAACTTCACGGCGGGGACGGTTCGACAGCTCGAACCATCGATTACGGCGCAACGGCGCATGGATTTCTTCGCCTATTTCTTATTGAAAGATGGGCAAACCTTCTTCGACCGGCAATCGAAAACGATGGACGCGCTGGAGGCGGCTGGATTCAAAGTGAACCCGAATCGCAAGCTGGCAAAGAATCTCGATGAAGTCTGGAAATTTATTCAGAGTTGGGAGGGCAAGCGCGATTCGCTGCCTTACGAAATTGACGGGATCGTGATCAAGGTCGATCGCACAGCGTGGCAGCGCGAATTGGGATTTACCGGGAAGGCTCCGCGATGGGCGATCGCGTATAAGTTCGCCGCGCGCGGAGCCGTAACCCAGATCGAAGATATCGTTCCTCAGGTCGGCCGTACAGGAAAACTCACGCCGGTGGCATGGTTGAAGCCGGTGCCGATCGGCGGAACGATGGTGTCGCGCGCCACGCTGCACAACATGGATTTCATCGATCAACTGGGAGTGAAGATCGGCGACTGGGTCGAGGTCGAGCGCGGCGGCGACGTGATTCCGAAAGTTGTGAAGGTAGTCGAGGATAACGACCATCCCCGCGGCCACAAGCATTTCGAGATGCCGGAGCATTGCCCCGTGTGCGGCGGCAATGTCGTGCGTACTCCCGGAGAAGCGGACCATCGCTGCGTCAATGCGAATTGCCCGGCGAAGCTTCAGGGGACGATTCTGCATTTTGCCTCGCGGCATGTCATGAATATCGACGGCCTCGGCGAAGCGCTGGTCAATCAGCTTACCGAACGCAGGCTGGTCAAGAATGTCGCCGATCTTTATCGGTTGACGAAAAACGATCTGTTGCAGCTCGAACGCATGGGCGAGAAATCGGCGGAGAATGTGCTCAGCGAGATCGAGGCGTCAAAAAAGCTTCCACTCGAGCGTGTGATTTACGGCCTCGGCATACGGATGGTTGGCGAGCGGACAGCGCAGTTTCTGGCCGAGCACTTCGGGTCGCTCGACGCGATCACGAAGGCGAGTGCGGAAGAGCTGGAGGAAGTGAATGAAGTAGGTCCGCGAATCGCGGAGAGCATCGTTGAATTCTTCGCTGACGAGCACAATCGCAAACTGGTAAGCGATCTGCGCAAGGCGGGACTGACCTTCACGGGGCAGAAAAAAGAAAAAGGCACCAAACTGGCGGGGAAAACTTTTGTGCTCACCGGCACGCTTGAACGCCACACTCGCGACGAAGCAAAGAAGATGATCGAAGATGCCGGCGGCCGCGTATCCGGATCGGTGAGCAAGAAGACCGATTACGTCGTTGCGGGTAGCGACGCCGGATCGAAACTGGACAAGGCCCGGGAGCTGGGAGTTAGCGTGATTGTAGAAGACGAGTTGGAAAAGTTAGTGGAGTAGGCTACTCGGTTACGCCGTCGTTGACCTGCGCGCAGTCCATGCGCAGCGTGCCGTTGTCATTGAAAATCAGGCCGTAGAATCGCAGCGTGTTGCCGACGGCGAGCGCCTCGGTATTGAGCATCTGTGTATTGTTGTCTATGTACACTTCCACTTGGCTGGGATCGGTCAGCAGAGTGATTTGCTCGGCCTGTACCGCGAAAGTCGGAAAAAGGTCATAAGAAGCGAGAGTTACGGTGTAGACGGCAAAGTTGCCGCTATTGGAAGTTGCAGCGATCGTCCCATCGATCGTCTGCGGTATCAGCGTAATGGTTCTCGCGTCAACGAACGGGCCGCCTACGGGTAACGTTGGCGCGGTGAGGTAGACATTCTGTCCCGCGACCATGTTCGATGCGGTGAAAGTGGGAGTGAAGGGAAGGCTTTGCAGGTTCGATTGTCCGCCGGAAATCTGGAAAACCGCGCTTCCGTAGTTGAAGGGATAGCCACCAAATATTTCTTGATGCAGAAAGCTCGCGCCCATCTCCTGGCGGGGCACCATATTTATGTCAGTCACCGAGGCAACAACATAAATGAGCGGGCCGGTGAGTACATTGGTTGCGCCCGAGTCCTCAACCGCGATGCGCGTGGCGAGCAGCGAACCGTCGGATTGGATCGCGACGTCCATATCGACGAATGTGCCTACCGCGAGCGCAGAAAAATCGTTGATGCCCTGATAGACCGTGGCGCTATTGGCAGCCACGGATAGCGTCTCTGGCCCTTCCTCGACGGGCAGCGACATGGTAAAGCGATTACTATCCGCGTCCAGGGTTGCGACCTCAGCGTGCACGCCCGACAATTTGCCATTTTCCGGATTCGTTGGCTGGGACGACAACGTTAGCGCGGTCAGGTTGAAGATTGGAGCAAATCCATAAGTGTACTGACCGTCGGGGTTGTAACAGCTGGAAAGGGTCACCGACTGTGAGACGAGCAGTTCGAGCGAGAGCACCATGCTATCGCCTGTAATGGTGATGGGACCGGGAAAGTTGATGGTAGCGTTGGAACCGCCGAAGGGATCGCCAAATGTACTGGTGATGAGGTTGTTGGGGGGATAGAGCGTCGCGCAGGCAAATTGGAAACTCAAGTTCGTGCTCGCGGCTGCAGTGTAGACATCCTGGGGGACGCTTACTGTGAGTAATGGCTCCGCGCCGCCGTTGATGTGAATAAATTCGGCGGATTGCGCCACCTGTGTCGACAGCAAAGTGACGGTCTTGCCGCTCTGGCTGGTCAAAGTGAGGTTGCTGAAGCCGGCTTGCATCAGTTGCAACTGATCGTTGGCTGCAGCCGATACCATCACGGTAACGTTGGTGTTGCCGCTAAGCTTTGGGCCGGACGGGCTTCCGCCGGAGCCGCAACCGGCAGTGATGATGGCGGTAAGTGCCGCCACAGCACTGAACGCAAATAGCCGGGGATGAAAAGAGCGGCGTGGACCAGAGAACACGGCAGTCATGGCCGGAACCTCCCGGGCAACTATTTGTGTAGCTGCAATAGTACTCCGGTTTACTTCTTCGCGGTCGGCGGCAATATGCCATTCAGACGCAGATACATGGCCGCTTCGGCGTAGTGGTCGGCCCAGCTTCCGGCTAGGATCAAGGCGCCTCGGGCACGCGAGATTTGCTGGCCATGGGCCTCCGTCATCTCACCCAGTTTAGAGTCATCCATCTTCGCGAGCGCATCGCCGCAGAAAGCGAAGGATGCTTTGAGCGCGGCAACCAGCTTGTCCTTTACGTCGGTCTCTTTGACTTCCTCGACTTTGGGCGCGGGGACGGCGGAAGCCATGCTGCAGAATGCGTTGTTCGATTCGATCATGTGAGCGACGAGATGGCCGAACGACATCTGATCGGGGCTGGGCTTGTAGCTGAATTTCTCTGCGGGCATGGCTTCGACAGCCGCGATGGTATTTTTCTGGCGGCCGGGGAAAGTGTCTCTAAGAGCGCTACTGACCGGGTTCGCGACTGGCGCGGATGCGGCTGGCGCTGTCTGCGATGGAGCCAATGCGGTCAGCAGCAACAAGGCTGGAATGATCTGAATCGTCTTCATTTTTTTCTCCTTCTTGGGACGATGAGAGCATAGCGCGACGGCGTGGGTCTGCGCTAGCCGGAGTTCGGCACTGGGTTTTTCCATATCCTCTCGTGGTATTTCACGGGGCAGTACCAAAAGTAAAAAGCCGCGGGCGAGGCACCCGCGCCACACGTGACAGTCTGCGCTATCCTAGTAACATGCACTCGCACGCCGGACACGGGCATTCGCATGGAACAGGGCGGGTGCTGCGCTTTTCGCTCGGCGTCACTTTGCTTTATGTCGCTCTGCTGGTGGTGGCCGGCATCCGCGCGCATTCTCTGGCCCTGCTGTCCGAGGCGGGACATAATCTCTCCGATTTTCTCGCCCTGCTCTTGTCGCTCGTGGCTGTTTTTCTCGAAGGCCGACCGCCGAGCGCCACCAAGACTTACGGCTACCGCCGCGCGGGCGTGCTCGCGGCGCTGGTCAATGCGCTATCGCTGGTTATCGTTTCGTTTTTTATTTTCTACGAGGCGTTTCAGCGCATTCAGCATCCTGAGCAGGTGCGCGCAAGATTGATGATTGCCGTGGCCGCGGCGGGCGTGGTGATGAACGGCGTAATCGCCCTCCTGTTGTGGCGCTCCGGGCGCGATGTAAATGTGCGCAGCGCGCTGCTGCACGAAGTCGGTGACACGCTCTCGACTGCCGCTGTGATTGTCGGCGGTTTCATAATTCTGTGGACCGGGCAATACTGGGTCGATGCGGCGCTGTCATTCGCGATCGGCGCACTGATTTTATGGTCGAGCATTGGCATAGTGCGCGAGACGATGAATATTCTGCTCGAGGGCACGCCGCGCGGAATGAGCCTGGAGGCAGTGGAAGCAACCATGCGCGCGATTGCAGGGGTGAGCGATGTGCACGATCTTCATCTCTGGAGCATCGGCTCGGAGAATCACGCGCTCTCGGCGCATGTGAAGATTGCGGATATGGCGACTTCGGAGAGCGACGCTATTTTGAAAGAGATCAACGAAAAGCTGGGGCGGGGATTCGGAATTCACCATACGACCATTCAGCTCGAGCACGTGGTGTGCGAGACGGCGCATAGCTGCGTTATCGCGGTGCGGGAGGAAGTGCATGAACACTCGCGGCATGATCATTCCCACAGAACAGTCGATGGTCGTTAGTCGATAGTCGGTAGGGGGCGCTTTGCCAAACCACCACGACCATCGACTAACGACCATCAACTATTTTCTGCTGCTCGTAAATTTCCTTTACCGTGTCGATCGTATCGGCATCCTCCGGGAGCTTATCCGGACGCAGGCGGATGATGCGCGGGAATCGCAGAGCGTAGCCGCTCTCGTGGCGCGTCGATCTCATCATGTTGTTAAATGCTACCTCTAAAACAATTTCCGGTTTTACTTCCAGCCTGAACCCCTGTTCGCTGATCTTGTGCTGGAGAAACCATCGTGTCATTTCGGCGATCTCTACGTCGGCGAGTCCTGAATACGCTTTGCCGATATTGACCAGGCGCTCGCCGTCCCATACCGCAAAGGTGTAATCGCTGAGCACACCTATGCGCTTGCCATGGCCGTATTCAACGGCGGTTACGACAACGTCGAGCGTTGCCAGTTCTCGCTTCATTTTGAGCCACGATTTGCCGCGGCGGCCTGGTGTGTAGAGCGAATCGAGATCTTTAATCATCAGTCCTTCATTGCCTCGGTCGCGCGCGGCGGTGAAGAGGGTCTCGATGTCTTGCGGCGAATGCGCAGCCGCGACGGGTGCACGAAGAACTGTAGCGGCGGGAGGTTCGATCGTAGCGAATGAAAAAAGCGTTTGCGACCGTTGGGAGGGCGTTGCCGAGCTTCGCCCTGCTGGACAGACGGGGGCGTCTGTCCCTACGTGACCATCGATAGACGCCGAACGTTCCACGCGGTTCATCAGGTTGTCCAAAACGACCGCCCGTTCCCGGAGTGGGCGATCGAGAAGGAGTTCACCATCGCAGTAAAGAATATCGAAGACGAGATAGGCGACGGGAACTTCGCGCATGAGTTGAACGCTGACTTTCTTGCGGCCGAGGCGGCGCTGCAGTGCGCTGAAGGGCAGAGCGCGACCTTTTCCGTCGGAGTTCCATGCCACAATCTCGCCATCGAGAATCGAATCATGGGCCAAGCCGGCAAGACCTGCGGGCAGTTCGGGAAACGACTCGGTAATTTCGTCGCGGGTACGCGAAAAAATGCGGACTTCTCCGCCGCCGATGTGAGCTTGCGCGCGAATACCATCGTACTTGTCCTCGGCCGACACGTTCCGAAAATAACTCAGCGCCTCTTCCCCAGATTCGACCGGGCTAGCCAGCATGAAGTCTATGGAATGAAAAAGCCGGAGATGTGCGTCGGCCAACTTATCGGCGGAAGCCAGACACAGCGTCTCACCAATATCTCCGAGCAACATATTCGCGCGTTTAACCTGGTCAAGCGGCGTTTCGAAGGCGCGCGCGATCGCCTCCTCTACGAGGCTTTCTTTCAGACCGATGCGCAAGTCTCCGCTGATAATTTTCACAATGTACTTGGCTTCGAGTGGCGTCGCGCGCTCAAGAAGTGCGCATAAAAGAGAAGCTTTGGCGGCCCCGCCACGCGCAGCGGCAATTTCGGAGAAAGCCTGCTGCGCCGCGCCGAGCGAGAGCTCCGACCCGGTCCTGGCAGGAAGTGCCTCCGCGGCCACGGAGCCGGCATCGCCATACTTGCGATAAATTTCGGTTAGTTGATGTTCGGATTTTCTCGAGAGTTCGCTGATCACTTGCCAGAGCAGCGCTCCGCCAACTTGCAAAGTTGCCTCTTCGTACGCGGGAAAAGGCCGGCCCGAAAGAAAAATCGCAGCCGTCGCCGCCTCGTTGAGCGAGTTCGTAAGCAATAGAGATTGCAGGTAAGCGGCCACCAGCGCAGTTTTCTCGAGCTTCTTAGTGGTCGCGGCGATCGCGTTGCAGGTCTCAGCGAAGTGCAGCATCGCGTATTGGATTCCCCGGGCGCGGTCAGCGACTGTGCCACTGGCGGGCAGTGAGAATGTTGACCAACGTTTGTCCTAACATACTGATACATCGATAGATAGCAAATTCTGTTCTTCGACAACTTCTTCGGCCACAAGGTCAGGCATTCTCGCATTCTGTGATAAGCTAAGCTTTCGGAGTCCTCCCTCCGCAGACTATCATCCAATCGCTATGCAACGTTGGCGGCAAAATTTGCGGTTTTTGGCGGCAGTGCAACTGCTCCCGGCTCTCGAGAGCGGCGAGGAGACCCTGGTTGGCGGCCAAGCTGTGCTCGAAGGCGTAATGATGCGCTCGCCTCACGCCTGGGGGATCGCCGTACGCAAGCCGTCGGGCGAAATTGTCACCCACAGCGAACCGCTGGAGCGGCCTTCGGAGCAGCACAAGTGGATGGGCTGGCCGGTGGTGCGCGGAGTCATGACACTCGGCCACGCGATGACTCTGGGATTCCGCGCGTTGAAATTTTCGGCCAATGCGGCCCTCGAAGAATTGTCTGACAGCCAGAATGACAACAGTGGCCCTGAAAAGCCTGAAAAGAAGGATGCCAAGAAATTTGAAATCACCGGCTGGATGGCCGGATTGAACATGGCATTCTCGATCGCCTTTTTCATCTTCATGTACAAGTACCTGCCGCTGCTGGCGACGACGGAATTGAAAAGAGTAAACCCGGTTTTTGGCCAGCAGATCATGTTTAACCTGGTCGATGGGCTGATCCGGATCGCGATGTTCCTGCTTTTCGTGTGGGGCGTTTCGCTGTGGAAGGATATTCGCCGCGTCTACGAATATCACGGCGCCGAACACAAAACCGTGTTCGCCTTCGAAAATGGCGATCCGCTCGACACTGGCTCGGTGCAGAAATATTCGACGTATCATCCGCGCTGCGGCACGAGCTTCCTGATGACGGTGATGATCATCTCGATGCTGGTCTACATGGCGATTCCGGTGCACACTTTCTGGACACGATTCGGGATTCGCATCGCACTCTTGCCAGTGATCGCTGGCGTTTCCTACGAGATCATTCGTTTTGCCGCTAAGCACCGAGGTTCGCTCTTCGCGCTGATGACGGCGCCGGGCCTGTGGCTGCAGAGAATCACTACCCAGCCTCCGGATGATCGTGAAGTCGAATGCGCGATTCTGGCGCTGGATGAAGCGATGAAGCTGGAAAAGCAGCGCGGCGGAGAATTAGTAATTGCCTAGCGGTGCCCACCGCGACCCCTTGTTTTCTTCCTGATTCCACCTAAAATCAAATTGGAAGACTCGGCTAGCCGCGTCCCCAGCTGCAGAGTGAGCCCAACATAGCCATCCTTACGACCGAAAATTATGTTTGAACGCTTAGACCAAATCGAAATTCGCTACGAAGAGCTGACGCAGGCTCTGCTGTCGCCCGAGATAACGAACGACTCGGCGAAGTACCAGAAGACTGCAAAGGCGCATAGCGAAGTAGCCGGGATCGTCGAAAAGTACCGCGAATACAAAGATCTGAAGCGCGGCATCGCCGACAGCAGGGCGGTGCTCGCGGACGAGAAAGATCCCGAAATGCGGGCATACGCCGAAGAAGAACTCGCGAAGCTCGACGCTCGCATCGTCACCGTCGAAGAGGATCTCAAAGTTCTGCTGCTACCCAAGGATCCGAACGACGAGAAGAACGTAATTCTCGAAATCCGTGCCGGAACGGGCGGCGATGAGGCTACGCTCTTCGTGGCGGAAGTATTCCGTATGTACAACCGTTACGCCGAGACACAGAAGTGGAAGGTGGAAGTGCTCTCCACGTCGGAGTCGGGAGTCGGGGGGCTGAAGGAAGTAATCGCGCTGATCGAAGGCGATCGCGTCTATTCACGCCTCAAATATGAGAGCGGCGTACATCGCGTGCAGCGCGTTCCTGCGACTGAGCAGCAAGGACGCGTGCATACTTCGGCGATCACGGTTGCGGTCTTACCCGAAGCCGAGGAAGTCGACGTCAAGATCGAAGCCAAAGACTTGCGCATCGACACGTTCTGTTCGTCGGGACCGGGCGGGCAATCCGTGAATACTACCTATTCAGCTGTCCGCATCACGCATATCCCGACCGGCACGGTTGTGAGCTGCCAGGACGAAAAATCGCAGATCAAGAATCGCGAAAAAGGCATGCGCGTGCTGCGCTCGCGGCTCTACGAAGTCGAGATGCAGAAGCAAGCAGACGCGCTTGCCAAAGAACGCAAGCAGATGGTGGGATCGGGCGACCGTTCAGAAAAAATTCGCACTTACAATTTCCCGCAAAACCGCCTGACCGACCACCGCATCGGCTTCACCATCCATCAACTCGAGCAGGTGATGGACGGCAAGATACAGCCGGTAATCGACGCGTTGACCACCCACTATCAGGCGGAAAAGATGAAGTCGGAGACGGCCGCGGGCGTCGCGTAAATTCGTGGTGAAATAGAAGCGTGCAACTTCGCCAGGCTTTGAACGCCGCAGTTGAGCGATTTACTTCCGCGAATGTTCCCTCCTCGCGGATGAATGCGGAACTCCTAATCATGTTCATGCTCGACTGCGATCGCGCGTACCTCTACGCGCATCCGGAGCGTGAGCTCACGGCCGATGAAATGCACCGTTACGACGAGGCTCTAGCTCGTCGGTCCAACGGCGAGCCGGCGCAATACATCACCGGGCATCAGGAGTTCTGGGGAATGGATTTCATTGTGTCGCCTGCAGTGTTGATTCCTCGTCCGGAAACCGAGCACGTGATCGAAGCGGTGCTCGAACTTGTCTCTGCGGGCGCTGGCGCAAAACAAAGTCAAGATCAAGAGCAGCGGACAGGAGTGTCCGCTCCACATAATCTTAGGATCGTCGATGTGGGTACCGGGTCGGGAGCGATTGCTCTCGCTCTCGCCAAAGAACTGTCGACTGCCGAAATCCACGCGACGGACATCTCTCCCGCAGCGCTGGAGGTGGCTCGCGCCAATACAGCGCGGCTCGAGCTAACCTCGCGGGTCGAGTTTCATCTGGCGGATTTGCTGTCTGGATTCTCGCCCGCCTCGTTCGATTTCATCGTTTCAAATCCACCCTACGTCGGCGAGTCGGAAGAAGATTCGGTTCAGCTCGAAGTGCGCAAATTCGAGCCTCGCAATGCTGTGTTCGCCGGGCCGACCGGGCTCGAGGTCGTTGAGCGATTGATCCCGCAAGCGCACGCGGCGCTGGTTCCCGGAGGATGGCTCGTCTTCGAGGTCAGCGGAACGATTGCGGATGGCGTGCGGAATCTTCTATCCGGTTGGAACGACGTTGCAATTAGGAACGATCTGCAAGGGATTGCGCGAGTGGCGATGGCGAGGAAGGCGTTGTGAGAGAAAACACGAGGGGCTGAAATTGAAGCCCCTCGTGATCCACGTGACGGCGCTTCCCCGTGAATCCGCCGCCCGAGATATCCAACTTTTAGAACGTCACCCGCACCCCGAGCTGCGCGGCAAATGGAATTCCGACCGTCGTGCCAGGGCCAAAGAAATCTCCCAACGCTCCTTCTGGTATTTCGAGCTGCTTCAGGCTGGTGATGGGCACGCAGTTCGGATTACAAATTCCAACCACACTATTGGGGTTCATGGGATCGAAAATCGGGTTGGGGAGTTGAACGACATTTACGGCGTAATTCGCGCCTGGATTGTTGCGGTTGAAGAGGTTGAAGAATTCGATGAAGGGGTCGACTCGCCAGCGCTCGCTGATTTTGATCGGCCGCGTCACCCGCAGGTCGGACTGAATATAGCCCCTGCCACGAAACTCGTCGAGGCTAGTGTAAGTCCCATTCACAAAGATGCGCCCGCTGTTATCCGCCGTGGTAATCGTGATGGGGCGCGCGCTCTCGACTTGATTAACCGTGCTCAATTCGAAGCCGCCGGGGATGCGGACAATTCCCGCCAGCACAAAGCGATGCCGAACATCTTCGCCAGAGGGACCGTAATCGCCGGGTCCGAAGGCATCAAGCTGCCCTTCATGAGGTCCGCTCTGCGCGGTGCAGACGCCATCGACATAATCAAACAATTCACCGAGCACGCAACCCCACGTCTGCGCCTCGGAGAGCGTGTAGTTTGCGACGAGATCGAAGCGGCGCAGGTTGGCCTGCAAGTGCAGCATCAGGCCGTTGTAACTGGATCGGTTGTTGGATGCGAAGACGTTGGCAGTGGGATAAGGGAAAGCGCGATAGCCGTGGTTGCCCTGCTCATGGGTGTAGTCGGCGCTTACCATCCAATGCTCGTTGAAGGCGTGCTGCACTCCGCCGGTAGTGTGAACGGCGTAGGGCGTTTTGTAGTTGGGATCGATGAGCGACGGCGGCGTCGCAGAATTCGGGTTCAGCGCGCCGAACGCGGTAGCCCAACCATTTTGCGCGAGGTCGTTGTAATACAGGCCGAAGCCGGCACGAATCACGGTCTTCTCGGTGCCGCCCGGCGAGTAGGCGATTCCGAGACGGGGCGCGATTTGCTTGCGGTAATCGTGAGGCACTGCTTCCGCGTATCCCAGCGATGGCAGCAAGCCAAAGCTAGGGTTCGCGGCCTGACTTTGTCCGGAAGCCTCGAAGAGCCCGAAGGTGGTTTGATAACGCAGGCCGTAATTGAGGGTGAGATGGTGCGATACTCGCCACGAGTCCTCGGCATAAAGGCCTAGCCGTTGCACGTTTTGCGAGAAGTTACCGTTACCGCCGGGATTATAACTGCAAGTAGATCCATCCGAAGCGGGCACGCCAAGACACTGTGGAACAAAGGTTCCAAACACCCCAGGGTTCTGCACGTAATAAGTTGGGTCATTGACGTACTGGGCGAGCGTCTCCGCCGTCGATGCAAACGCGCCACTCAGCACGGGTTCGTGAATGAAATCGACTCCAAACTTGAGCGCATGGCTGCCGGCAGTATGGCTAAGATCGTAGCGAGCCTGATATTTATCTTGATTGCGCAGGTCAGGAAAAAGAGTGATCGGTGTGGCGAACTGGTTATCGCCGAAAGTTTCAAATCCCGAAACAGTCAATGCTGTCGAACTAAAAGGGAACGCCAGCGCGAAGCCCAGATCCGAGTTGCGCGTCTGCGTAAGATGCAACAGACTGGCGCCGAGAACCACATTGCCCAGCCACGTTGGACTGAATGAATAGGCGTTGCTAACGACCACGTTCCAGTAGTTGTTGTGCGTGGTTAAGCCGGTGGAAGGCAGCGTCCCCTGTGCTACCAGCGCATTGTGCGTAAGGTAGCCGTCTTGCGACGCACGTAGAAACCACTGCGACTTCGACGACTCGGCCCAGTCAAAGCGCACCGAGCTTATGTAATCGCGAAAGGGGACGGGAACATTCGCGGGGACGGCTATGGAAGGGACGCCGGAAATCAGTCCGTCTGCTGCCAACTGCGCGAGCGCATCGAACTGAGTAATGCTGGCCGGGCTGTAGGCGATGCTGGCGTCCTCATGCACATTCTCGAACGAAGTGAAAAACCAAATTTTATTCTTCGCGATCGGGCCGCCGAAGGTGCCCACATAATTTTGCCGCGAGAACGGCTGCTTGGGATTGGGCGCCGGATTCTCAATCGGAAAGCGCGCATTGAGCGCGGCGGCGCGCTCGTAGAAACTTCCATCGCCGTGCCATTCGTTGGTGCCACTCTTGGTGGTGATCACTACCGATCCAGCAGTCGTCCAGCCAGTGTCGGCATCCTCATTCGAGGTGCGCACGGCAAACTCCCGAATGCCATCGGGCGAGAAATTTTGCAGGAAGCCGCCGATCCAGTCGTCGGAGTTGTCGGCTCCATCGACCGACAGTTCGTTATTCAGGCCGGAGCTTCCGCCTGTGGAGACCGCGGTGATGCGTGCCTTTGTGGGATCGGAGGGTTCGACCGGTTCGGTTCCAGGCACGAGATAAGCAATGTTGGCGAAACTCCGTGCTGGGAGCGGAAGTGTCTCCAGATCCTGACTGCCGACCACTCCTCCGCGCACGGCGCTAGCCGTGTCTATCGATTCTTCCGTGATCGAAGAAGGATTGCCCTGAACGCTAACCGTCTCGCGCATATGTTCCAACGTGAGCGTCACAGAGATGTCGCGCACCACGCTGACAGCGACATCAACATCGGCGGTCGCCTTCGCAAAACCTTTAGCCGTCACCGTCACGCGATAACGACCGGGAAGCAAGCCCTCTATGCGGAATTCTCCGCGATCATTGGCTGACGCCTGGCGGGTAATGGAGGAAGCGATGGACTCGACGACCACCCGAGCGCCCGCGACCCGTGCCGCGCTCGCATCCTGCACCTCGCCTCGAAGCGTGCCATTCGGATTCTGCGCGTGCAGACGTGCAGACGAGACGAACAGCAGAAGGAACATCGGGAGGATGACAATAGAATTCAGCGCAGTCGATTCGCGCACTGGGTACGGCAAGCACCTGTCAAACATGAACCATCCGGCGACTGCAAGAATTGCGCTCTTGCGAAACCGCTGCGAAAACAACGGCCCGCACGGCGAAGCAGCCTAGCCTGTCGAGACTAACGAGACGCGCCAGCTACTACCAGCGATAGTGCTTTCAAGACGATTCAAGATGAGCGGAGAAAATAACCGTTTCTGTCAGCAGGCGGAATAGCTAGCGGACGAGCCACTCTGTCATCTCATGCGTCAGAACCAGAGCTGGACCATACGTGACGCAGACACACGACAAAGCGGCGAGAGCAGCGGGAATCAAATACCACAACCGACCTCGGTGGGGCTGAGATTGACAGCGTTCATTCCAGGCAAGCAGGCGCGCCACACGGGCGCCGATGGATCCGGTGACAAACCCGACTGTGCAGACCGGAGCGGCTTCGACCGGTACGAGGCGAGAGAGCTTGACCAGGGCTGCGGCCAAATCAACGGCATCGTCCAGACTTGAGACCGCGGCATCATCGGCAGCCAACTCCGCGGCCTGCGACCAGGCGCTCTCTAATGTGGCCATGCCGGGGAAGGGGCAGCAGCGGAAGACAAGTTTCTTCAAGTTGTCGCGCGACTTCATGTGCGCGAATTCGTGCTTGAGCGCGATGCGAAGTTCATCGCGACTCAGCAGTGCCACTGTAGACTCCGAGACTAACACTCGCGGTCTGCGGACGCCCACGAGCGTGAGCGGCGGAATGTCGCCTGTGGCGCGTAACGTTACCATCTGGGCCGCGGCATCCACATTCAAGGGATGCGCGCGGTCGAGCCAGCGCGCGACGACACTAGTAGTCTTGGTCTGCGCCACAATCACGCGAAAGCAGCCCCAAACAATCAAGACGAGGGCACAAATACCGAGCGCGAATGGAATCGCACCCATGCCCTCATCAATATCCATCGAACGCGGCTCCAGCATCTGAAACGAGGGCACGACAAACGCAAGCGTAATGACAACCGAAGCAGCTATTGGCAGAATCCGCAGACTGAAGAGCGTACGGGCGATGCTCCGCTCCCTCGCGCGCAATACCTTGACGGAGTGCCATGCGAATGCCACGAGCGCGGACAGCCCGCAGTAGAGCAGAACGAAGAAAGTAAGCGACACGGCAATGCCGCGCAAGGCAAACATCAGCGCTGCTCCTTCGCGTTAGCGTTAAGTTTCTTTTCCCGATTCTGTGTTTTGCTGCCATGAAGTTCGCGGCGTTTGCGTTCCACGAGAAGTTGAAGTTCATCCAGCAGTTGCGCGTCATGAGCACTCAGCGCTTCGACCAGATACGATAGCGGCAGCGAAGCAACCTCGCCCGATCCCAGCAGTTGCCGGATGCTCTCCAGCGCCGCATTCCGTTGCAATTCTTCCGGCGTGTACCGCGGAGAATAGCGGAACGCCTTGCCTTCGGCGGTGCGATCGAGCAAACCCTTCTTGTAGAGGCGGTCCACGGTAGTCATCACCGTTGTATAAGCCTGACGGATCTTGCCATCTGCGAGTAACTCGCGAACCGTGGCGTTGCCATGCAACCATACCTCTTCCAGCACCAGCCGCTCAAGCGGTCCGAGCTGAGGCCTTGATCTTGATCCGAAGATTGAAAACGCCTTAATCATTGCAAATGCAAACCACCCATGGGGTGATGTGCGGCAAAAGAATACCATCTCGATTGCAAAAAGTGCATCCGATGCTGATTTGCGGAGGGATTAGCAGGCTTCATGGCGGAGCTCTTACCGCGACGCGGCCACGGGCAGAATTTCTTCGACGTCGACCTTGGTAGGATAATCTCCCGTATAACAAGCGGAGCAGTACGTGGTTTGCTGCCCGTCGGCGCAGGCCTTCTTCAGACCTTCAAGGGAAAGATAGGCCAATGAATCGGCGACGATAAAATTTCGAATCTCATCAATCGTCTTATTGGCCGCAATCAGCTCCTTTTTCGACGGAGTATCCACTCCATAGAAACACGGCGAAATCGTTGGCGGACAGGAGATTCGCATGTGAACTTCCTTAGCACCTGCATTGCGAATCATGCGGACAATCTTCTTGCTCGTGGTTCCGCGCACAATGGAGTCATCCACCAGAATCACGCGCTTGCCTTCAAGCAAGCCGTGAACCGCATTGAGTTTGAGTTTGACGCCAAAGTCTCGAACCGACTGTTGCGGCTCAATAAAAGTGCGGCCGATGTAATGGTTGCGTATGAGGCCGAGGCGAAACGGGATACCGCTTTCAGCGGCGTATCCGATGGCCGCAGTGTTGCCGGAATCTGGGACGGGAACAACAACGTCGGCATCCACCGGAGCTTCGCGCGCAAGCTGGCGCCCCATGGCATCGCGGCTCTGATCGACCGAACGGCCAAAGACGAGACTGTCAGGCCGCGAAAAATAAACGTGTTCAAAAATGCAACTCGATTGCGCCGGAGACGGCGAATAAAACCGCGAGCCGATTCCTTCAGGGCCAACAATGACAAGCTCGCCGGGCTTTACATCGCGCAGATAAGTCGCGCCGAGCAAATCAAACGCGCAGGTTTCTGAGGCAAAAACAATCGTATCTTTCTTATCGCTAGTCACAGCCGGAATGCGGCCCATGGCAAGCGGCCGGAATCCGCGTGGATCGCGCGCGGCAAAAATGCGGTCGCGGCTGATCATCACCAGCGAAAATGCGCCTTCCACGCGCCGGAGACCGTCGGCGATTGCGTCGGGCAAAGTCTGCTCGCGCGAAAGCGCAATCAGGTGAACCAAAACTTCCGTATCGCTGTTCGTCTGGAAAATCGACCCCTGCCCCTCGAGTCTGGCGCGAATCGACGCGGCGTTAACCAGATTGCCGTTGTGCGCAATCGCGATCGTTCCTTTATTCGACTGCACCATGATGGGTTGGGCATTGAGGAGCGCCGAATCGCCCGCTGTCGAATAGCGGGTGTGCCCGATGGCAAGAACACCGCGCATCGACGCCAGCACTGGGTTAGTGAAGATATCGGCGACTAGCCCCATCGACTTGTGCTGGCGCAGGCGCTCGCCATCCGAGGTAACGATGCCCGCGGATTCCTGCCCGCGATGCTGCAACGCATGCAGCCCGAGATATGCAAGCTTCTCGGCCTCAGGATGCGCGTGGATGGCAACCACGCCGCACTCGTCGCGAAATTTATCGGATGTCAGCATTTAACAGTTAGCACTTAGCCTTTAGTTCCCCAACATCAATCCGCAGAGGCAACACCCGCCTCGGTCCGCAACGCTTTTCCCAGCGTGCCCTCGTATGCCTCTCGCAGCTCGGCTACGCTAGCTGAAATCACCGGCTGGCCATTCACTGAAATGTTAACCAGGTCGGATCCCGTCTCACCCAGCACCTCGGCCAAAAGACCGTACTCCTCCACCACTTGTTTGATTCGCGCCAGGTGGCTCGGGTCACAGCTTATTACGACGCGACTCGCGTCTTCCGCGAAGAGCGGGAACTCGAGGGCTGCGTGTCGCTTGGGCAGGTTGACAGTCAATCCAACGCCTGTAGGCAGCGCAGATTCCACCAACGCGACGGTCAGCCCGCCATCCGCGCAGTCATGTGCGGATTCAACCAACCCCGCCTCGATCATCGCGACCAGAGCCCGCTGCAGCGTGGCTTCTTTTTCTAGATCCAAATCTGGCGGATATCCCCACACCGCTCCGAGAATTTCTTTGGCATACTCGGACGATCCAAACTCCAACTCGGCATCGACTGCGTCGCCCGCTTCATTGGCGCGCAGCAGAACAATTTTTCTGCCCCAGTGGGCAAAGTGCATCTTCGCCGCTTGGTGCACATCTTCGAGAAGACCCACGACTCCGATCACCGGAGTCGGATAAATTCCCTCGCCAAGAGTTTCGTTATAGAAACTTACATTGCCGCCCGTGATCGGCGTGTCCAGTTCTTCACAAGCTTTCGTGATGCCATCGATCACCTGCGAAAATTGCCACATGATGTGTGGCTTTTCCGGATTGCCGAAGTTGAGACAGTTAGTCGCGCCGATCGGAGTCGCTCCCGCGCACGCCACTTTGCGCGCCGCTTCGGCGACGGCATGCATCGCGCCGAGACGTGGATCGAGATAACACCAGCGGCCATTACCATCGAGAGCCATTGCCAATCCACGATTGGAGCCTTTGATGCGAATTACGCCAGCATCGCCCGCTCCGGGCGCTTCGACCGTATTGGTCTGCACCATGTGGTCATACTGCTGCCATACCCAGCGCTTCGAGCAAATATTAGGACTCGCGAGCAAACGCTTGAGCTGAGGGGTGAAGTCCGTGCCGTCGGCGAAGTGAATGTGAGCCGGCTTTTCGCGATCCACCGGCGGCTCCCAGCGCGCCAGCGGCCGCTCATAAACCGGCGCGTCATCGGTGAGTGCTGCATTCGGAATCTCCGCGACAATCTTGCCGTGCTCAAGCACACGCATGTTCGCATCGCGTGTGACTTGGCCAATCCGCACCGCATCCAGTCCCCACTTCTCGAAAACGCGAAAAACCTCTTCTTCGCGGCCCTTCTGCGCGACCAGCAACATGCGCTCCTGCGACTCGCTCAGCATGATTTCATACGGCGTCATGCCGGTCTCGCGTTGCGGCACGCGATCGAGTTCGATCTCAACTCCCGTGCCTCCACGCGCGCCCATCTCGCAGGTCGAGCAAGTCAGCCCAGCGGCGCCCATGTCTTGAATTCCAACGATCGCGCCCGTCTGCATCGCTTCCAGACAGGCCTCCAGCAGGAGCTTTTCGAGGAAAGGATCTCCGACTTGCACGTTAGGCCGCTTCGCTTCCGAGCCTTCGCTGAACTCCTCGCTCGCCATCGTGGCGCCGTGGATGCCGTCGCGGCCAGTCTTTGAACCGACATAGATTACGGGGTTTCCCTCGCCCGACGCGCGTCCGTAAAAAATCTGATCGCGGCGAACGAGGCCAAGAGCGAAGGCATTTACCAGCGGATTGCCGGAATAGCAAGGCTCGAACTTGACTTCGCCCCCAAGATTAGGCACGCCGAAACAATTGCCGTAAGAAGCAACACCCGAGACAACGCCCTCCATCACAGAATGGTTCTTATGAATCTCGGCCTGCGTGGGCTCAGATTGTGTGGTGGCGGGGCTGTTCCCCGCCGGGACGGGGCGAAGCGTCGTCGCAAGACTGGTGCTGATCGGCCCAAAGCGGAGGGAGTCCATAATCGCCACGGGCCGCGCGCCCATGGTAAAAATGTCGCGCAGAATTCCGCCGACCCCAGTCGCCGCACCCTGAAACGGCTCGATAAACGAAGGATGATTGTGCGACTCGATCTTGAACGCGCAGGCCCAGCCGTCGCCAATGTCAACGATGCCAGCATTTTCACCCGGTCCCTGGACAACCAGTTTGCTGCGTGTCGGGAGGCGCTTCAGGTGAACGCGCGATGATTTATAGGAGCAGTGCTCGCTCCACATCACACTGAAGATGCCAAGTTCGGTCCGCGTGGGCTCGCGTGCGCCGAGCAGTTCTTTAATTTTTTCGAATTCTTCCGGGGTGAGGCCGTGTTCCCGGATCATCTCCGGCGTAATAGCAGTAGGGATGATCGCAGAGGTGGTCATCGGGGAGTCTTTATTGTCGCATCTTCGAGAATTTTTCGCATGGAAGATTTGTGGAGACGGCAGGGGCGAGGGCGCCCGCTCCACACACGCCGTCTATACTGTCGCAGATGAAGTCTGTCATTGTCGGCACGGCTGGGCATATCGACCACGGCAAAACTGCACTCGTCAAAGCGCTGACCGGCATCGATGCCGACCGCCTTGAAGAAGAAAAGCGGCGGGGCATCACCATCGACATCGGCTTTGCCCACCTCGAACTGCCCACTCCCGATGGCGGCAGAATTCGCCTGGGATTTGTTGACGTTCCCGGCCACGAGCGCTTCGTTCGCAACATGCTGGCCGGCGTGGGCGGCATCGATATGGTTCTTCTCGTCATCGCCGCCGACGAAGGCATTAAGCCGCAAACTCGCGAACACTTTGATATCTGCCGTCTGCTGGCAATTCGCCGCGGCATTACCGTCCTCACAAAATCCGATGCGGTCGACGCGGAGACACTTGAAGTCGTCAGGCTCGAAGTCGAAGATTATGTTCGCGGATCATTTCTCGATCCAGCGCAATCGCCGATGGTCGCGGTAAGCTCGTTGACAGGCGCTGGGCTTGATGATTTGAAATCTGCGCTCGTCCACGTCGCGTCGGAGGTTGCGGCGAAAAACTCGGCTGCGCTGGCTCGCTTGCCCATCGATCGTGTTTTCACTGTCAAGGGTTTCGGCACCGTTGTGACCGGCACGCTGATCTCAGGGACGATCCGCAAATCCGACGAGGTAGAACTCGAACTATTTCCGTCCGGAAAACGCGTGCGGGTTCGCGGCGTGCAGGTTCACGGTGCTACCGCGGAATCGGCCACCGCCGGACAGCGAACTGCGCTGAACATCGCTGGAGTCTCGACCGAAGATCTGGCGCGCGGCATGACGCTTGCCACCGCCGACACGTTTCGCCCAACGTCGCGTGTGGACGTGCTTCTATCTCTTCTCTCCTCGGCAAAAGCTCTGAAGGAGGGCGCCCGGGTGCACTTTCACGCCTATACATCGGAGACAATCGCCGACGCAAGGCTTTATGGTGTGAAGCAAATCAAGCCTGGAGACGAAGCCTATGCGCAATTGCGATTCGCCGAGCCCATGCTCCTTCTGCCCGGAGATCGCTTCATCGCACGCCAGTTTTCGCCAGTGGTGACGATCGGCGGAGGCGTCGTGCTTGATGCTTCTCCTCTGACTCGCAAGCAACGTACGGAAGACGCGATCGCATTTCTCAAGATCACACAGGATGGGTCGATCGACCAAATGCTGGCGGCGCGGGTCGCCAGGCGCGGGACCGCCGGCCTGCGCCTCGACGAGACCCCCGGAGAAATGAATATCCGCCGCGCTGACGCGGAAAAAGCGGCCGCAAAAGCCGGATTGATCCACTTCAATCAGGTTCTAATTTCGCCGGCGGCGTATGCGGGGGCAAAAGCAACTGTGCTTCAAGCGCTGACGCAATTCCAAGACGCCAATCCTCTTGTCGCCGGGATGAGCAAAGAAGAGCTGCGCGATCGAGCCAGCTTGAGTTCCGATGTGTTCTACGGAGTGCTGGGAAAACTAGCGGAAGAAAAGAAGCTCCAGATCGCCGGCGAACTCGTGCATCTCTCCGGCCGCGGCGTAGTCATGAAGGATGAAGAGGCCGAATCGAAGAAGATCATCGAGCAGGCATTCGCTTCCGCCGGATTGAAAGTTCCGTCACTGAAAGACGTGTTAGCCGGTTTGAAGGTCGATAAACTTCGCGCGCAGAAGATTGTCACCCTGCTCTTGCGGGATAAAGTTCTAATCAAGATTTCTGAGGAACTAGTTTTCCATCAGAGCGTTCTTCTCGACCTTCGCCGCAAAATCGGTGCCATCAAAACTACATCGCCAAAAATCGACGTCGCCCGCTTCAAAGATATGACCGGAGTCAGCCGCAAGTACGCGATCCCGCTGCTTGAATATCTGGATCGTGAGCACGTCACACGCCGCGTGGGAGATGAGCGGGTAATTCTGTAGTTGGCAGCTAGATTTTTTCCTCCGGGAATTCCACTTCCAGCGCCAGGGGCCCGGTGACGCGATTAGTAAGATTAACCAATCCAATGAGCATGTGCAGGTCAACAATCTGTTCGTCGGAAAAATGTTTCTTAAGCTCAACGAAGTCGGCATTGCTGGCGCCGTCGGGCTTGCGTGTCAGCTTTTCCGCATAGCGAAGTGCGGTTTGCTCAGGCACCCTAAAACCTGAGTAGTCTCCATCCTTCAGCGCTTTCATCTCTTCTAAGGTGAGTCCGACGCGCTTCGCGGCCTGAATGTGGTGCTGCGAGCAGTAATAGCATCCGTTGATCAGTGAGACTCGCAGATATAGCGCCTCATAAAGCTTGCGCTCCAGCGAGCGCCCCACACTGGCATAGAACCCGAGAAAGTTGCCGAGCATAGCCGGACGATGCGCCAGCGCTTTCTGAATGTTGCCGGGCTTGCCCTTCAGCTTGGTATCGTAAATTTCCTTAACTTCCGGGCTGCCTTGCGCAGGATCAATCAGACTAATCCGAGTCATTCATTCTCCTCATGAATTGCGCCCTTATAATAAACGCAGAAGCCTTTAATGCCACCCCGATGCTGACAATTCGCAACGCCACCATCGCCGACGCCGCCCTGATCCGGCAATTGATCTCGGAACTCGCCGAGTTTGAAAAAGAGCCGGACGCAGTCCAAACCACCGAGGCCGACATCGCGCGCGACGGTTTCGGCGCGAAGCCTGAGTTTCGGGCCTTGATCGCGGAGTGGGAGGGGCAACCCGCCGGCCTTGCCCTCTTCTTTAGCTATTACTCCACCTGGCGGGGCGCCGGATTTTATCTGGAGGATCTGTTTATTCGTCCACAGTTCCGCGGGCAAGGAATTGGCAAAGCGCTCTTTGCGCGAGTTGCGCGCATAGCAGAAAAAGAGAATCGCAGATTTATAAAGTGGGCGGTATTGGACTGGAATCAGGGCGCCATCGAAATGTATCAGGCGTTGGGGAGCGAGTTCCTCGATGGTTGGCGAGACGTTCTCTTAAGCGGCGACAACTTGCGAAAATTGGCGGAGAAAGATTCTTGAGGCGAGATTTTCAGGGAAAATTGAAAAGGCTGTTGAGGAAAAACTTCTGACAAGAGTGCGCATCATCGGCGCGGGCCTCGCAGGATCGGAAGCCGCGTGGCAGTGCGCGCGGCGCGGCGTGGCCGTCGAATTATTTGAGATGCGGCCAGCGCGCAAGACCCCTGCTCACCAGACAGAAGATTTCGCGGAGTTAGTGTGTTCGAATTCTCTGAAGTCTGAAAGTGAGAATACCGCGCCCTGGCTGTTGAAAGAAGAGATGCGGCGAGCGGGTGCGCTTCTCCTCGGGATCGCGCGTGAGGCGTCGGTTCCCGCCGGCCACGCGCTGGCGGTGGATCGCGCCGAATTCTCTCGAAAAGTGACGGAGGCGATTTCGCGCGAACCGCTGGTCACGATTCGGCGCGAGGAAGTCACGCACGTCGAGGATGGCAAGCTCACCATTATCGCTACCGGCCCGCTCACATCGGACGCTCTCTCGCAGGAAATTGTGCGGCTGAGTACCCTTGATCCTTCGCGGGCGGGGGCGCCCGCTCCACACTGCAATCTTCATTTTTACGATTCGATCAGCCCGATCGTAGAGGCTGATTCGATTGATATGGGCAAGGTGTACCTGGCGGCGCGTTACGACAAAGGATCGGCCGACTATATAAATTGTCCGATGACGAAGGACGAGTACGACTCGTTCTATGATGCGCTTCTCGCTGCGCAATCGGTGGAACAAAAAGATTGGGAAAAATTAAATTACTTTGAAAGCTGCCTGCCCATCGAAGAGATCGCGAGGCGGGGACGTGACACCCTGCGTTTCGGCCCGATGAAGCCGGTCGGCCTCCTCGACCCTCGCACCGGTAGAATGCCCTATGCGGTCGTCCAATTACGCCAGGAAAATCTGCGCGCCGATTCTTACAACCTCGTCGGATTTCAGAATCACCTGAAGTTCGGCGAGCAGGCACGCGTGTTGAACCTGATACCGGGCCTGGAGAACGCGCGTTTCCTGCGCTACGGACAGATTCATCGCAACACCTATATCAATTCGCCAGCGCTGCTGAACTCGACTCTGCAGATGAAGGCTCATCCCAATGTTCTCTTCGCGGGGCAAATTTGCGGAGTCGAAGGCTATGTGGAATCGATTGCGACCGGCCTTATGGCGGGAATGAACGCGGCCGCGCTGGCCGCCGATAGCGAACCCGTGCCTCCGCCACGAGCCACCGCGTTTGGCTCCCTCGTCCACTACATCACGCGCGCGGAGAGCAAGAACTTTCAGCCGGCGAACATCACATTCGACTTGCTTCCCGCTCTTGACCGAAAGATTCGCGACCGCAAAGAGCGCCATCGACTCCAGTGTGAACTTGCTCTGCACGCGTTCGAGGAATGGCTCAGGCGCGCCGAAGTGCAACCAACTTCTCTCGTACCGTAGACCTTTCCACCAAGGTTTCATAAAACCGCTGGAACCAACCCCGTCTTCTTCTCGTATCCCTAAACAGGCCTCTCCGCTTTCATTTGGCGGCGAGCCGCGTCGAACCATCACATGTCGTTTCGCGATCTCATTCAGGACGTGTTCCGAACTCTCTGGGCGCATCGTGTGCGTACTCTGCTCACGATGTTCGGCATCGCCTGGGGGGTAGTCTCAATCGTCCTGATGGTCGCCGCCGGCGAGGGCCTTCGCGTCGGCCAAGCCAAACAGGCGGAGACACTCGGCCGCGATCTGATGATCGTCTTTCACGGCCGTACCAGCCTGCAAGCTGGTGGAACCCGCGCTGGACGCCTCGTTCATTGGGTCGATTCCGACATTCCTCACCTTCAGGAAGAGGCGCCCGACTGTCAATACGCAATCCCCGAGCTTGAGCAGAATACAGTTCGTTCGCACACCGCTTTTAATGCCGCCGCGTTTACGGTCACGGGCTCGACTCCGGAGTTCGCCGAAATTCGTAGCCTCGGCGTCAGCGAAGGACGATTCTACGATCAGGATGACATCAACGAATCGCGCCGCGTCGCCTTCCTCGGCTCCGATGCGAAGAAGCAATTATTCGCTGGCCGTCCCGCGGTCGGGCAATTTGTTTATCTTAACGACATTCCCTTTACGGTGGTCGGCGTGATGTCATCTAAGAAGCAGGACTCCAGTTACGACGGCTGGGACGTCAACAAAATCTTCATCCCGTTCCCTGCGATGCGGCGTGATTTTCCCGATAAACCGCCGGGGACGCCCGAAACTTTCGATCAGTTATTGGTGGTTCCGCGTTCGGTTGAAACTCACGAAGCTTGCAAAGGGGAAGTGCGGCGCGTCCTAGCCCGATTGCACGGCTACGATCCGCACGACAAAGAAGCCTGCCCGATCTGGGACACGATTCAGGAAGCGCAAGCCTTCCGCACGATGACGGACGGCATGAAATATTTTCTCGGCGCGGTCGGCATCGTCACGCTTTTTCTCGGTGGCCTCGGCGTCATGAATGTCATGCTGGTCGCGGTTCGCGAGCGCACGCGGGAGATAGGAGTTCGCAAAGCCATCGGCGCTCCTGCGAACAGCATCCTACGGCAATTTTTCTTGGAAGCATTAATCGTTGCGCTCATCAGTGGTGGCACGGGGCTGATCATCGCCTTTGGTCTCTGCGCGTTGGTCGACATGCTGCCAATGCCCGATTTCTTCGCCGGTCTGTTACCAACATGGCAGACGGGTACTTTAGCGCTCGCCGTTCTCGGAACCATCGCGATCTTATCCGCCGTTTATCCCGCACGCCGCGCCGCTGCCATCGATCCCATCGAAGCTCTGCGCCACGAGGCCGGCGGCTAAGATGATTTATCAAATCCTCAACGAAGCCTGGACCGCGTTGCGGCGCAATCCGACGCGCAGCGCTCTCACCATGCTCGGGATCGTCTGGGGAATCGCCACTGTCACTTTGCTCATCGCCTACGGCGGCAGCTTCCGCGAGATTCTGGTTGGCGGCTTCAATGCTTTCGGCAAGGGCGCGGTTATCTGCTGGCCGCAACAGACGAGCGAACAACCCGGCGGCCAGCGCGCCGGGAAAAAAGTGCTCCTTGAGCAAGCCGACATCGACATGATCAAAGAGACCGCCAACTACGTGCGCCACGCCTGTCTCGAAACCGTTCGTCGTCCCGGCATTGCTTATGGCGACCGCATGGTCGGCACCGCGCCCGTGCGCGGGGTTTGCCCGGAATATGGCGACATGCGTAACGAACAACCTTCGGAAGGCCGATGGATCAACTCGCTCGATGAACTTGAACGGCGCCGCGTCGTCTTCCTTGGAGCGCGCGTCCGCGAACAATTATTCGGCGGGCGCTCCGCCGTCGGCGAAACCGTCACCATTGGCGGAGTGCGCTTCACCGTGATCGGCACGATGGATCGCAAGATCCAACTGAGCAATTATTTTTCCAGTGACGACGAGTCGACGTGGATCCCCTACTCCGCGGCGAACGACCTCTGGAACGCGAAATACGGCGACGTTCTGGTCTTTGAGCCCATCGCGCCGCAGTTCGAAGCGCGCGCCGAGGCTCAGGTGCTCGCCGCCATCGCCACGCGCCAGCAGTTCTCGCCCAACGATAAAAAAGCGATTCAGATGTTTGGCCGGGAAGAATTTCGACCAGTCATCAACGGCATCACCATCGGTCTGCAGGTGCTGCTGATATTTATCGGAATCCTCACGCTCGGAATCGGTGGCGTTGGCGTGATGAACATCATGCTCGTCTCAGTCGATGAGCGCATCAAGGAAATCGGCTTGCGGCGCGCACTCGGAGCGCGCAAGTGGCACATTAAGGCGCAATTTGTCGCCGAGACACTCCTCATCATGCTGCTCGGCGGCGCCATTGGCATCGTGGTTTCCTATGTAGTCGCCGCCGGCGTCGGTACGCTTCCGCTGATGGGTCCGCTATTCGAAGATACTTCTGGAAAAGCCGACATCCACCTGAAAATTTCGCTGTTCATCATCATGATTTCAACCGCAGTGTTGCTCGTAGTTGGAGTGCTGAGCGCCCTGATTCCCGCCTCGCGCGCGGCCAACCTCGATCCCGTCGACGCACTGCGCTACGAATGAAATGTATGCGGAGGCCACACGTTCACCTGCGCGTCGCGTTTCTGTTCACCGCCGCGCTTCACCATTGACGCGGCAACTCCGTCCGCGATACCTTGGCGGCGTTAGTGTGAGGTAACTCCGGTGCCCGTTTCCGCTGTCGATTGCGTACAGCCCGCTCTGCAACACACGCGAGAACAACTCTTCACTCGTTTTCAATTCGGGCAATGGTCTCGGCTGGCGCTGGTTGGAGTTTTAGCAATGGAGTTGCATGTTGGCGGATGCAACTTTGGAAATCTCGGCAACTGGTCTCACATCCCACACAAAAATCCGCGCGTATCGCTCCCAACTTCCAGCTTGGCCGACTGGCCTCCCTTTAATCCTCTCAATCCTCGGCAGATGCCCGAGCATATCGCGCCGATCATCGGATTAGTTCTCTTAGGTATCGCCGCCGCCATAGTCGTGGGACTTATCTTCATCTATATCAACAGTGTCTTCCGCTTCATCCTCTTCGACTCCGTTCTGCGCCGGCATTGTTCGATCACCGAGGGATGGAGAAAATTTCATCGCGCCGGCGTGCGATTTCTTCTCTGGCAGCTTGTCTTCCAATTTGTCATTTGGGTGGTTCTGCTGTTCTTGATCGGCGTGCCGCTGGCCGTGGCCCTGGCCGCGGGATGGATGACAGATCCGCGCGCGCACCTGGTGCCGCTGGTTATGACGGCGATTCTTGTCCTGAGCCTGTTCGCGGTTGTCATATTGCTAACCGCCGCGGTTCAGGTGCTGGCGAAAGATTTTCTCGTGCCCCTGATGGCTCTTGACGATGTCGATTTTGCCGACGGTTGGCATCGTTTGCTGGCAATAATGGGCCCAGAAAAGGGACGCTTCGTCGTCTACCTGCTGCTCAAATTAGTGTTATCGATTGCCGCGGCCATCCTCTTCAGCATTATCGCAATCGTGCCGCTGCTGTTGGTTGTGGTGCCCAGCGTAGTGGCCGTGATGGCGGCCAAAGTTGCTGGAATCGGATGGAACGTCTCGACGATCAGCCTGGCTATTATTCTCGGAACCCTGCTCGCGCTACTCCTGACTTATCTGATCGCATTGGTTTGCGTGCCCGCGACCGTTTTTTTCCCCGCCTATGCGCTCCACTTTTTCGCTTCGCGATATCCAATTCTCGATGCGCTGCTCAATCCCGCCCCAACTCCGCCCGCGCCAGTCTGGCCGGTGCCGGAGTCTCCCCCGCCCTTCGAAGCTCCGCCGCTTCCGCCATCAGCCGAGCCCATCGGTTAACAAAATTATTTGCCATCGGAGCGATGATCATCCTGAGCGCTGCGAGGGACCTGCTGTTTTCTCACCGAATCAAACTGCAATTTCTTGCCCGACTCCACAAGGATCTACTTCTCTGCCGCGTTCGCCTTGTGTCCCCAACTGAACCGTCGCCCAATGATGCACTTCACAATCAGATGATCGGCGGAGTTCGTGACATCGACGCCCGCTCCAAAGTTAATCTCCCAATCCGGCGATACGTTGAGGTCAACCACCGGAAAGATTTGTTGCGATTGCTGCGAAATAGGATCGAAGTCAGAAACCGGCCCGAGCGCTCCATAGTATTCAAAGCCGCCGGTGATCTTACCAGTGAAGTCATAACTGACCTTCACATTCGGAGAAAATTCCCATCCCTTGCCCGTATTCAGCCCATGCAGCGACCGGTCAAACGCCGGGTTGAAAGCAAAATACCAGCGACCAAGTTGCTTATCGACGATGGGACGGAGCTCATAATCCCAACTATCCTCTGCAAACTTCCGGCGCTGGTACCCAATCTCCTGCGAAATGCTCACGCCCACCGGCCAGTGCCACGATTCAGGAGCGGTAAACCGCGGACGAATATGATCGCCCACCCAATCCCAACCATCGCCATTCTGAATGCTGGTGAAAACATAAAAGCCTGTCTCGAACCAATTCGTCCATCCCTGCGTGATCTCTAGCGTTTCGTGCTCGGCATGATTCGTAGGAGCGACGCCGTTGATGACTCGTTTGGAACCGTCCACGGTGAAGTTGGAATGAATCTCAACCATCGTGGAACCCTTCGGGACCAGCTCGGCGGAGTAGACCTGAATCTCGTAGTTATCCTGGGCGCGGGCTGGCAGAATCCACAGGAGACAAGCGAGCGCGAGAAAGAGTAATGCTCGCCAGAAATATTCCGACGCGGTCTTCATGAAATTCCGATTTTAGTGCAATCGGTTCGTCGCTACACCTAGAACCCTTCACGACATAACAACGACATTGAGATTCGCCGCTGGAACTCTTCCCATGACCCAGGTGTCCAATCATTCAAGACACGCGCGTGCCGATTCCCCGTTTCCGATTCTGTTATGACGAGAGGAAATCCAAATGGGATTCTCGGCAGGCGGTGGTCCGTTTTCTACGGGCCCAAAGATGAACGTCACTCCGCTGATTGACGTTCTCCTGGTGCTCCTCATTGTTTTCATGTTGGTGGTGATCGAACAGAAGCCAGTCGGATTAAAGACAGAGATTCCGCAACAGCCCAATCCGAATGATCAGAGGATTCCGCCGCCCCAAGCGACAATCGTAATTCGAGTACATCATACGAAGCCGGGAGAGAGGTATTTTGATGCGAAAGATTCGCAGGGCGAACTCGCGCAACAAGAGCATCCGCAAGTGATGGTGAATGAGGAAGCGGTCGAATGGAATCATCTGCGCGATCGCCTGCGCGACATCTTCGCCATCCGCATAGAGCGCATAGCCTACGTCGAAGCCGATGACGACATCGATTTCCAAGACGTGGCCGACGTGATTGCGATTGCACGGATCGCCGGGGTCGACCGCGTGGGGTTGCTAACTGCGGATGGAAAACATCTGTCGATGGCGGGGTAGGACCTCTTGCAGGTTATCTGGACGGGGAAAACGGCGACGAAACGCGTAACGTATGCTCATAGCCTTCTACTTGCTAAAATCCCGGCATGGCTAACAGGCTGATCGGAATATCATCCCGCTGCGCGCTTTTCGTATGCGGAGCCGTGACCGGCTTGATGGGCAACATACATAGATCATTATTATTTCTCAAACCGCTTGTACCCGGAAACTCCATGCCGGTCTCATGGTATCTATTTCCGGTTGCTTTGATGGTCGTGGGTGGATCTGTCATGGTCATAGCGCTGTTACCCAGTTCGTGGGTCTCAGGAGAGAGGACAAAACCGTGCCTGAGTGCCGATGCATTTATTTCGGTTCCGATCAAGATGCTCGGAGCGTTCGCGCTATTTTCGTATCTTCTGACTGTGGGACTCGACCTCGCTCCACTTAGCTGGCACCCAAGCCCGTCTTTGGTGTACTCCGTGTGCCCGGCCTGCGTCCTAACGATTACGGTTGATCCATCGCTAGGATTCGTCCTGTTGCTTCTGGCCCCTTTGGACGGCGCCGTCTATGGCTCGTTCGGAGCCATGGTCGGATTCGTGCTGGTCGCTCTTCGCAGGCTCACTCTCACGCCCGGTTCTTAATCCAAATCGGCGACCCCACAAACCCAAACGCCTCCCGAATCTGATTCTCCAAAAAGCGCTGATAAGAAAAATGCAGCTTCACCGGACGATCAGTGAAGAGCACAAACGTGGGCGGAGCCACTCCCGCCTGCGTCATGTATTTGATCTTCACCCGTTTGCTCACCGGAACCGACGCGCGGTCGAAGTCAACCGTCCGCAGAAAACGGTTCATCTCTCCGGTCGTAACCCGCTTGCGCCGCTCGGCCGCGACCTTCTCGATCAGCGGTAGAATTTTTTCTGTCCCCTTACCAGTATGCGCAGATAAAAATAGCACCGGAGCATAGCTCAGAAATTTCAACCCGTAGCGCAACCGCTCTTCATAAAGGGCGCGATCCTGCGGCCGCTTCGCGTCCTGTATCCGCGCCGTCCGAGACTGGCTGATAGCGCGCTTCTCGCCGCTCGCCACCAGATCCCATTTGTTGACCAGAATAATCACCGAGCGCCCACTCTCGTGCGCATAGCCGGCGATATTGGCGTCTAGTCCGCTGGCGCCTTCGGTGGCGTCGACCATGAAGAGCACGATGTCAGCGTCCTCGATATTCTTGCGCGCCATCACCACCGAAAGCTTCTCCGCCATCAGCTTCGTCTTGCCTTTGCGGCGGATTCCGGCGGTATCGATGAACCGAATCTTGCGGCCTTTGTATTGAATAACTTCGTCGATGGAATCACGCGTAGTTCCGGCTACGGGCGAGACGATGGCACGATCTTTTCCCGTGAGCTGATTCAGCAGCGTGGATTTGCCCACGTTCGGATGCCCGATGATCGCCACCTTGATTTCATGCGGCTCCTCGATAGTCGACGATTCTTCGCCCGCACTATTCTCAGCGAACTCAGCGCCCTCTGCGGTTGTCTTTGCACTCGCCGGAAGCACCTTGAGTATGGCGTCGAGCAAATCGTCGATCCCGCGCCCATGTTCGGCCGATATCGGAAAAATATTCCGCATCCCCAGCGAATGAAATTCACCGAGCAGCACATCCTGCTTGTCCGAATCCATCTTGTTGACGGCTAGAAAAAGCGGCTTGCCCGTGCGCGCCAGCAGTCTTGCTAACTCGCGATCCGGACCAGCAATCTCTGTGCGCGCATCGACGACCATGATGATCGCCGCCGCCTCTTCGAGAGCAACCTTCGCCTGCCGAAAGATCTCCGACGGAATGAAATCTTTATCCTCTGGAATAATTCCGCCCGTATCCACGACGCGAAACTCGTGGCCGAGCCAATCAACCTCGCCGTAGAGGCGGTCGCGAGTAATGCCCGGTTCGTCGCCAACGATGGCGCGCCGCGATCCCGTTAGATGATTGAAGAGCGTCGATTTACCGACGTTGGGGCGTCCGACAATGGCGACGAGAGGAGCTGGCTTTTTCTTGCTCAAGGTCTGCTTGGGAAGAGTCGAAGATGAGTTGCGCTACGCATCCCAGTATTATAGAGACTTCGTGCCGTCCTCATCCCATCCCGTGTCTCATCCCGTGACTGGGGCTGCTGGATTTTCGCTGTATCAGTTCTTCTCGCCCGGCGGCGTACTTTCGAAAACTCATCCCGCCTATGAATTTCGTCGCGGACAGTTGCAGATGGCGCAGGCCGTCGAAGAGGCGCTTGAAGAAAAGCGGCACCTGATCGTCGAGGCAGGCACCGGCACAGGAAAGACGCTCGCATATCTTTTGCCAGTAATCCGTTCCGGAAAACGCGTGATCATCTCGACCGGCACGAAAAATCTGCAGGAGCAACTTTTTCACAAAGACATTCCGTTTCTCGAGCAGGCGCTTTTCCCCGACGGTAAAAGCAAGCTCAACGTCTGCTACATGAAGGGCCGTAATAATTATCTGTGCCGGAAGAAACTGTACGATCTCACCAGCAATCCCGTGCTGAGCGGACTCGAAGAGATCGATCACTTTTCCGAAATCTCGCGCTGGGAAAAGCTCACGCAAATCGGCGACCGCGCCGAACTGGCTGCCGTGCCCGAGACGAGCATCCTCTGGCACAAACTGGACGCCCGCGCCGACTCCTGCACTGGGCAGAAATGCAGCGAGTTTGAGCGCTGCTTCATCACCGAGATGCGGCGCCGCGCGGCGGAGAGCGATATCGTCATCGTCAATCATCATCTTTTTTTCGCCGATTTGACGATCAAGCAGCAATCAGACTATGCGCCCGATGCCGGAATTCTCCCCGAAGTCGGCGCCGTAATTTTTGACGAGGCGCACGAACTCGAAGACGTGGCCAGCAGTTATTTTGGCGTCACGCTCAGCAATGCGCGCATCGACGAGCTGGCGCGCGATGTGGAGCAGGCGCTCACGCGCAATCGTATGTATTCGGCCGGAATCTCAGGAGCGTTGGCCAGCCTGCGCGACCATGCGGTGCTTTTCTTTTCACTGCTGCCCACTGGCAACGGCCGCTTTGCCTTCGAAAATCGACGCGATTTTCTGGAAGAAAACGGCGAGGAATACGATGCATTGCGCGGATCGCTGCAGCGGCTAGATTCCGAATTGCAGCAGTTGCCGGAAAAGCCTGAGGAAATATTTGCCTTTTCGCGCCGGGCCGATGAGATGAATTTCCAGCTCCACTTCCTGATGGAAGAGGAAAATCCGAATACTGTTTTCTGGATCGAGCGGCGCGGCGGGCGCGGAGCGGGAGGGCGAGATCGTCCTACCGTCTTTTTACAAGCGACCCCGATTGACGTCGCGCCAATTCTGAAGTTATCGTTATTCGAAAAACTCGACTGTGCCGTACTGACATCTGCCACGCTGGCCGTCGCTGGAGGCTTCGACTATATGCGGCAGCGACTTGGCCTCGAGCATACGCGAGAGTTGCTGCTGCCCTCGCATTTCGATTACGAGAGCCAAGCGCTGCTCTACGTGCCTCCCGATCTGCCCGATCCGCGCACGCCGGAATTTGCCGCGCTGGCGGCGGAGCGCATACGGCAGTTGCTCGAAATCACACGCGGCCGCGCGTTCGTGCTCTTCACCAGCTTTGCGCAAATGAGAGATGTTTATGAGCGCGTATGCTCGCAACTTCCCTATCGTATGTTCTTGCAAGGCGAGGCGCCAAAGAACGCGCTGCTCGAGGAGTTTCGGCTGACGCCCAACGCCGTGTTGTTTGGCACTTCGTCATTTTGGCAGGGAGTCGATGTGCAGGGTGAACAGTTGAGCTGCGTGATCATCGATCGCCTACCGTTCGCAGTGCCCAGCGATCCAGTCGTGGCGGCTCGTGTAAAAGCCATCGACGCGGGAGGCGGCAATGCTTTTTTCGACTATCAAGTACCGAGCGCAGTCATCACGCTGAAGCAGGGATTTGGAAGATTGATTCGATCGCTGCATGATCGCGGATTGCTGGCGCTGCTCGACAACAGGATTTTGAAGAAGCGGTACGGGCGTGTGTTTATGGAGAGCCTGCCACCCTACAGCAGAACAACCGACCTGCGAAAGGTGGAGGAATTTTTCGGAGTAGATTTGTAGTCAGTGGCGACAGGGCGAAGCCCCATCGCCACACAGGAATTAAAGCTACACCGCCGCCGCTTCCTTCTCGACAACGACTTTCAAGTGCGTCGTCACGTCCTTGTGCAACTTGACCGGGATGGTGAACTCACCAACACTCTTGAGCGGTTCATGCAACTGGATCTTCCGCCGATCGATGTGGAAGCTCTTCTTCTCCAGTGCTTCGGCAATGTCACCTGCGGTGACCGATCCAAACAGCTGATCGGTTTCGCTGGACTTGCGCGTGAACTTAACCTCGAGTCCTTCAAACTGCTTGGCCAGTGCCTCGGCTTCCGTCTTTTCCTTGGCGGAGCGGCGGACTGAAGCTGCCTTCATCTGCTCGATGACAGTCTTGTTGGCTTCGGTGGCCTGAATCGCCAGCTTCTTGGGCAGGAGAAAATTCCGCCCGTATCCTTCGGCGACTTTTACCACCTCGCCGCGGTTGCCCAGTTTGGGCACATCTTCTTTCAGAATGACTTCCATGAAAATGACTCCCTAGTCTCTAGTCTTTGGTCGTTAGTCGATGGTCGCTAGTCGTTGGGGGAAACCGCGAACGATCAGCGACGAACAACCAACGACGATCATGAATTTACTGCGCGCGTCCCGCGAACGGCAGCAGCGCGATATTGCGCGCCTGCTTTATCGCTCGCGACAGGCGGCGTTGATGCGGCGTACATACGCCGGTCAGGCGGCGCGGAGTAATCTTGCCGCTCTCCGCGACGAACTGCGCCAGCAGCCGCACATCTTTGTAGTTAACAGCTTCGATCTTTTCGACGCAGAACTTACAAACTTTCTTGCGCCGGAAAAACTTGCGTCCGCCTTCGCGGGGACCACCCGGGCCTCCACCTGGACGGGGACCGCGCGGCGGGCCGCCGCGATCAGGGCGGTCACTACCACTACGCTCTGGACGGCTTTCGCCGTGCGCAACTGCTACTTTTGTTTCATCTGCCATAGTGCTCCTGCTTTCTCGGAATTCAGTGGCGAAGAGCCGGTTACCCGCTCCCACGCCGTCCCCCTTAAAGGGGCGTTTTATTTCTTTGAAGCTGTGCTATCGCCGAGGGATGCAAAACGATTCGGACGATACGAACCAATTCGCCGTACACAAAACTCACTCCAATTAAACCGGCGCCGAAGCCGGCGTTTCCGTGGCTGCTTCCACGGCTGCCGGCGTCACGGGAGCTGGTGCTGCCGCAGCCGGTTGCGCGCTCGCCTTCTTTTTCGAGTCACGCAGCTTCTTGATCTTGTCGAGCCGCTTCAGTTCTTCATCGGTGCGAACCGTGAGGAACTTAATCACCGGCTCCGTCACGCGCAGGCGGCGTTCAACCTCGTGCACCGCGGCACCCGTGGCTTCGATCATCATCAACACGAAAATGCCATCGTTAAACTTTCCGACCCTATACGCGAGCCGGCGCTTGCCCCACACTTCGCTCTTCGCGGTGCCGCTCGCGGCGGTTACCGATGACTCCAGCGTGGAAATGAGCTTGGTTAATTCTTCGTCCACCATGTCAGGCCGAACAATAAACATCAATTCATAGGTACGATTCATTCGTTATCTCCAAAGTCTTAAGGGCCGTCGTTGGTCGATGGTCGTTAGTCGTTCGCAACGCCAGATCAGCGATGATGGCCGAACGACCAACGACTATCGACCGCCGCTCACTCTTCCGGCTCATTCTTGCGATTAAACCGGTTCATCGCCACCGCCGGACCTTCTTTCACAACTACCTCGACCGCCTGCACCGCCATGTCGAGCATCTCATCCACTGCTACTTCCTGCGCTTTACGGAACGGCGTCAGCAAATATTTCGCCCCATCACCGACCTTGTGGTCGGGCGCTACTCCCAGCCGAATTCGAAGGAATTCGTCCGTCCCCAGAGCGCCCAGGATCGACTCCATCCCGTTGTGCCCCGCCGAACTGCCCCGCTGCCGTATGCGAATCGTGCCCAGCGGCAGATCCAGTTCGTCGTAAATCACAATCAGGTCGCGCGTGACATCGACTTGATGTTCCGCTGCTAACTCCACCACCGAAAGCCCACTCAGGTTCATGTAGGTTTCCGGCTTCGCCAAAATTACCGGTTCCCCGGCAACTGTCGTCCGTGCCGTCAGCGCCCGGCATTGGCGATTCCTTACTTCAATCCCGAGATTGTTGGCGATCCGATCAATCGTCAAAAATCCGAGATTGTGCGGCGTGAACTGGTACTCGATTCCAGGATTGCCTAAACCGACGATCAGTTTCACGCGAGTTAGCTTTCAGCCATCAGCTCTCAGCCCTCAGCCGAAAGCCACACCAGATCCTTCGCTCCGCTCAGGATGACGGCGGCGGGCTCAAACGCCCGCCAAACGCCGTCACTTCTTCTCTTTCTTCTCGGACTTCTCCGCCTTCTCGGGCTTGGCCTTACCCTTCGCATCGCCCTCGGCCTCGCCTTCGCCCTCAGCGTCCTGCTTGCCCTTCTTGATGACTTCAGGCTCAGCCGGGGTCGCTGTCGCATCCGCCGCCACTGCCTCAGGAGTCGCCACCACTTCTTCTTTCACCGTCGTGATGTGCGCGATCATCTGGTTTTCATCTGTCAGGAACTTCAGCTTCGGATCGTGCGGCAGATCCTTCACGCGCACTTCGACGCCAAACACCAGATGGCTGATATCGACTTCGATGTTCTTCGGAATGTCGGCCGGCAAACACTCGATCTCGATCTCGCGCAACAACTGCTCGAGGATACCGCCTTCTGTCTTAACGCCGACAGCCTCGCCCTTCAGGATGACGGGTACCGTGACCGTCAGCTTTTTATCCATGGCGATGCGTTGCAGGTCGACGTGGAGCAGCTTTCCCTTGATCGGCTCAAACTGCCAGTCCACGATCATCGCCTTTACGCGATCGGTGTCGAGCGCCAGATCAAAAATCGTGTTGTGTCCGCTCTCCGATTTCAAGATGCGCAGAACCTGGCGCGGATCGACCGCGACGGTCGCCGCATCCTTGCCCGCGCCATAAACCACCGCGGGAATCTTTCCGCTGACGCGGACGCGCCGCGCGGCGTTCTTGGTGCCCGGTTCGCGCTTCTGCGCTTCCAATATGCTGATGTCCGTTGCTGTCGCCATAATTCCGTTTCCGTCCTTGGTTAATTCGTCGTTGGTCGATAGTCGTTGGTCGTCAGAAGCCGCCCGCGTTGAAAGATGGTTGCGAACGACCAGCGACCAGCGACGCTTCTAAATAAATAACCTGCTCACCGATGTCTCTTCATGAATGGACTGAATCGCCCGTCCAATCAATCCCGCAATCGAGAGCACTTTAATCTTCGCAACCTGCTTCGCCTCCGCCGTCAGGGGAATCGTGTTCGTCACCACCACCTCGGCGATCGGAGAATTCACCAGAATCTCCACTGCCGACCCCGAAAGCACCGGGTGCGAGCAGCATGCATATACCGTGCTGGCGCCATTATTGATGAGCGCCTGCGCAACTTTCACCAGCGTCCCACCCGTATCGATCAAATCGTCAATGATCAAACAAGTGCGGCCGCGAACGTCGCCGATCACGTGCATCACTTCCGCGACATTCATCTCGACGCGGCGTTTATCGACAATCGCCAGCGCCGCATCCACTTTCTTTGCAAAGAAGCGCGCCCGTTCCACGCCGCCCGCATCCGGAGAAACCACCGTCAGATTCGGCAAGTTCAACTTCTTGAAGTGGTCCACCAGCACCGGCGAAGCAAACAGATGATCCACCGGAATATTAAAAAATCCCTGCAACTGCGGCGCGTGCAAATCAACCACCAGCGCCCGATCCGCGCCCGCCGTCGTCAGCAAATCCGCCACAAGCTTCGACGAAATCGGCACCCGCGGCTTGTCTTTTCGATCCTGCCGCGCATATCCAAAATAAGGAATCACGGCCGTAATCCGCCGCGCCGAAGCACGCTTCAGCGCGTCCATCATCAACAACAATTCCATCAAATGCATGTCCACTGGCTGGCAGGTGGGCTGCATCACGAAAACGTCGGCCCCGCGCACGTTCTCCTGTATCTGCACGTACGCTTCGCCGTCCTTGAAGCGGGTGACCAGAGCCTGTCCGCGCGTCAGGCCAAGAAAAGCGCAGACCTCTTCGCAGAGCGCCTCGTTCGCGGTTCCGCAGAAAATCTTGAACCGGTCGTCGACCCGTGCGCGTTGCGGTTTGCGTTCCGTTTTCTCGTCGACTATCGGCTTTTTTTCCGAGGGTTTCTCGACGATCGTTTTTTCGGCAATCGGTTTTTCAGCAGTCGTGGTTGCAACTGTGGGCATAGGTTCAGTTCTCAGTTCCCGGTCTTAAAGTTCCGGGTCTTAAGTTCTCAGGCTTGGGGCTCCAGTGTCTCTCGACTGAGAACTGAGAACTGGCAACTGAGAACTGGTTGATCTGGCTGGGCCGCTAGGATTCGAACCTAGACAAAGTGCTCCAAAGGCACTTGACCTACCATTAGTCGACGGCCCAGTAAATCGCTCTGACTGGCGGATTGCGCTTCAATTGTCGTCCAACAATTGTCGTTTAACAACTGTCTTTTATCTTCCAACAATCGAAATCAATCGAGAATCTTTTTCCAATACTTCTGGCGCGTCAACGTACTGGTCGCTACCGCCTTCAGCCCCCGCTTTCGCAGACGGCTCGCCGCTTTCGCAGCCTCGGCTGGCGACCGAAACAGTCCATACAGGGTTGACCCTGACCCGGAGAGTGAAGCGTAGCGCGAACCGGCGCGCTCCAACTCACCTTTTATGTCACGCAATTCGGGATATTGAGGAAAGACGACTCTCTCGAAGTCGTTTTCGATCCCGGTACGGACAAGGTCGGAAAGCAATTTTCCGACCCGGCTCCCGCCTTTTGCAGAAGCACCGGTGTTGGGTGAACCACTAATGTTGCCTGAACCACTAAGCCACGCCGACAGCGCGCAGCCAACCTCAAACAGTCTATCGGAGGGAAGAGGCGGAGTCAATTGCGCTGGCGCAGAAACGCTAGCGTCGGCCGATGCTCGCGTAGGGGCAGACGCCCCCGTCTGCCCAGCCGAGCGAAGCTCAACTCCGCTCTTAACAAGCGCATCCCAATCCGCAAACGCCCGAGGCGTCGAAACTCCAACCTCCGGCGTAACAATCGCCAAAGCCATCGCGGGCAAATCCGGCAGCGGATAAACCTCTTCCCCGCGCCCCACGCCCAGGACCGTCCCGCCCGTAAGAAATAAAGGCAGATCCGATCCAATCTCGGCCGCAATTTTTAGTCGAACTGGCGTACTTAATTTTTTTTTGAGCGCTCGCTCGATCGCGATCATCGTCGCCACCGCATTCGACGAAGCCGCGCCCAACCCTCCCTGCACCGGCAGCCGCTTATCAATCTCAATCCGGACGCGTCCCGACGCGCCCAGCTCCTCCATCACCCGCTCCGCTATGCGATAGCAAGTGTTAGACGAATCCAGCGGAACCCGCTCATCATCACAGACAATTTCAATCCGATCGCCGCGCCCCGATTTTCGTTCGACGCTGACCCGGATCAAATCATGCAACGCAATCGTCTGATACACCGTGCGCAGCTCGTGAAATCCATCCGCGCGAGCCGCGCCAATGTAGAGCCCCAGATTAATCTTCGCAAAAGAGCGAACCGCGACCGTCGTCATGGAAGGGGAATTGTAAGCGATTTGGATCGGAAGCGGGCTTTGCCGCGATAACTTTGACTCTAGGGGTTCAGGAGTCGATGAACTGACCTGTGGCGGCGGTCCCAGATGGTCTTACAACATCCCAATAGCACTCACAACAACCTCGTCGATGAGTGTAATCGGGGAAGAAACGAGCGGTGATTGCAGCGGCGAGAAAGTTGGCGGTCCTGCTACATCGCTTGTGGGTCAGCGGAGAAGTTTATGAACCGTTACGCAATCAGAAAACGATGCCGCGGCCGCATAAAGTCAAAAGCAAGACCCTTCTTAGAAAAGGAAGAGCAAAAGCTTCGCGATTCTAGATACCGAGGGGGATGGGTGGTCTCGGAGCGGAACGATCCAATCATCTTCCCGGTTACCAAGGTACAGTGACCCTCGTAATCTTGCCGCCTTTTTCAACCTGCCCCATACTCGCCTCACCTACCACAGAACCTGGGAGACGGGGTTGAAGACGGAGATTAGGGTCGCCGATTTCAGCCCCGCATTTTTTTTGCCCCACACTCCAAAAACCTTGAAACCTTGAAACTCTGAAACCGAGGTCCGCCCGACTCACCCTCGCCACTCCCGGCTATCCTCCACTCCAGCCCTCGCATCGAATAGAATCATAGACAATAGATTCCATACTCCCAAGTGAGGCATGATGCAAAAATCCCTCGTTCTGCTACTGCTCGTGTGTTTCCTGACTCCGATCCTTTCCGCCGATGACGCAGCCGACACCAAGGCTGCCGGTCGCATCCAGGCCGCCGGCACGGTGCTTGATGAAATCCAGGCCGCTCCGGATAAAGGCATTCCTCAAGAAGTTCTCGGCTCAGCCGAGTGTGTAGCCGTTGTACCCTCCCTGCTCAATGGAGGATTTGTTTTTGGCGGCCGCTACGGCAGAGGCGTCGCCAGTTGCCGCACTCCCAAGGGTTGGAGCGCGCCCGCTTTCTTTATGATCGGCGGTGGCAGCTTCGGATTGCAGATCGGCGGCCAGGCCACCGATGTGGTGATGCTGATCATGAACAAGCACGGCATGGATAACCTGCTCTCCAGCCAGTTCAAGCTCGGTGGCGATGCCAGCGCAGCCGCCGGCCCCGTCGGACGCCACGCCTCCGCCGACACCGATTGGAAGATGCGCGCCGAGGTTCTGACCTACTCGCGTTCCCGCGGCCTGTTCGCCGGCCTCGAACTCTCCGGTGCAGTAATCAAGCAAGACAAAGACAGCACTCGCGATTTCTACGGCCGCATGGTGCCTTTCAGTACCTCGCTTAAGGGAGAAGTCGATGCTCCCAAAGACGCCTATCCATTCCTGAGCAGCCTAGCCAAGTGGGCCGTGGAAGCCGCAAAATAAGTATCCAGTTGTTGGTACCCAGTGGATTTTCTTTTCCGTCAAATTTAGCGATTCAGACTGGGTACTGGGCACTGGGTACTGACTCCCCTTGCGAGAACGGCTCGAATACGCGCTGGTCTGGCTCTTCATCAAGGGCCTCGGGCTGCTGCCCCGTCCGGTGGCTCGCGCCATAGGAATCGCGCTCGGCTTAACCGTCTACGCCCTTCACGGTCGACTGCGGCGTGTCGGCCTGCGCAATCTTGAGCTTGCGTTTCCTGAAATGCCCGAGCGCGAACGCCGACGCCTGCTGCGCGGCGAGTTCATCTCGCTGGGCCGCCAGCTCGCCGAAGTCTGCCTCTTCCCCAGCTACACTCGCGAGAACGTCTCCCGGATCATCGTCTATGACGGATTCGAAAATTTCGAGCGCGCGTACGCCCGCGGCAAAGGCATCCTCTTCCTCACCGGGCACATCGGGGCCTGGGAACTCTCCGCCTTCGCCCATTCGCTCAACGGACATCCACTATCGATCGTCATGCGGTCGCTCGACAATCCCTACATTGACCGGCTTCTCCAGGGCTACCGCACGATGCACGGCAATCGCACGGTCGATAAAGACGATTTCGTCCGCGGGTTGCTTGGAGCAATGCGAGCCGGCGAAACCGTTGGCATTCTCATGGATACGAATATGACACCGCCGCAAGGCGTCTTCGTGGATTTCTTCGGCATTCCCGCCTGCACGGCCAGCGGCCTGGCCCGCATAGCCCTGCGCACCGACGCCGCCGTCGTGCCCGGCTTCACCGTATGGGATGCGAAGCGGCAAAAATATATCCTGCGCTTCGAGGCCGCCATAGAATTAATCCGCACCGCCGACAACGAGTCCGACATCGTGGCCAACACCGCTAAATTCACCAAAGCGATAGAAGAAATCATCCGCCAATATCCCGACCAGTGGCTCTGGGTCCACCGCCGCTGGAAAACCCGTCCACCGGGAGAACCGCCGTTGTATTAGCTAGCGTGGTTGTCGTTGTCGTAGTGTGGAGCGGGCGCCCGCGCCCGTTTGTCGGACGTTGTACATACTCGACAGGAAAGCGACAATAGACAACCATGAAACAAACAGTGCGCGATCTAGCTGAAAAGCTCGGGTGCCATCTTGTCGGTGACGGCTCCATCACTGTGAGCAACGTCTCCAGCCTGCAATCCGCGACTAGCGAAAGTCTGATTTTCGTAGAAGACTCGAAGCATCTAGAAGCCGCGCTAGCCTCATCCGCAGCCGCCGTAAGCGCCGGACAATTCGCGTCTGCCAGGGACACGCGGCAAAAGCCTATCCTCATCTCAACTCAGCCCCGCCTAACCTTCGCCCGGGCCGCAAAGCTGCTGCGCGACCCCGACGAGCTTCGCGTCATCCATCCTGAGGCTATCGTCCCTGCATCCGCAGCGCTCGGCAAGAATATATCGATCGGCCCGCGTGCAATTCTGGGCGAGCAGGTTAAGATCGGGGACGAAACGACCATCGGCGCTGGCTGCGTAATCGGCGACAACGCAACCGTCGGAACCCAGTGCCGCATCGATGCCAATGTGACCATCTACCCCGGCACAACCGTTGGCGACCGCGTCGTCGTCCAAGCTGGCGTCGTGCTGGGCAGCGAAGGGTTCGGCTACGTGCGCGATTCCGCAACCGGACGCTACGAACAATTCCCCCAAATCGGCCGCCTGGTCATCGAAGATGACGTAGAGATCGGAGCCAACTCGACCATCGACCGCGGCGCGCTCGACGAGACCCGCGTTAGCCGTGGCACAAAAATCGACAATCTTGTCCATATCGGCCACAACGTGCAAATCGGCGAAGATGTCGTAATCGCTGCGCAAACCGGCCTTTCTGGCAGCGCGGTCATCGAAGATAACGTAATCATCGGCGGCCAGGTAGGCATCGCGGATCACGTCCGCATCGAAGCTGGAGCAATTCTGGGAGCGCAAAGCGGCATCCCCACCAAGAAAGTAATTCGCGGCAAAGGAGTAGTTTTCTGGGGCACTCCCGCGCGTCCGATTCGAGAGTATCTTAAAGAATTGGCGTTCTTATCTCGCGCGGCAAAAAAGGAGAGTTGAGTAAAAGAAGTTTTGGCTTTAGTTAGCTGCTAAATGCTGAATGCTAAAAGCTCCCTCACCATGCCAACAATCGTCATCGGCGGCCACACCCGCAGCGTCGGGAAGACCAGCATAGTCGCCGGCCTGATCGCCGCTCTGCCCGCCTTCCACTGGACCGCCCTTAAAATCACGCAATACGGGCACGGTGTCTGCTCGGCTAACGGCGAAGCCTGCGACTGCGCCACCGCCGATCATTCGTGGGCTGTGTCCGAAGAAAAGGATCGCAGCGGAGACTCCGACACCTCGCGCTTCCTCCTCGCCGGAGCCGATCACTCCTGGTGGGTGCGCACCGAGCAAGGACGCCTGGCCGAGGCCATGCCGCGCGTTCGCAAAATTCTCGAGGCCGCGAAAAACGTCATCATCGAATCGAACAGCATCCTGCGCTTCCTGAAACCCGATCTCTATCTGACCGTCCTCGATCCCCAAACCGCCGACTTCAAAACCTCAGCGCAAACTTTCCTCGATCGCGCCGACGCCGTCTTGCTGCATTCCGCCAGCAGCGCAAACAACCCCGCCTGGGAACGAGTCTCGCTTAAACCCGTGATCAACCGTCCAACCTTCGCGATCCACGCGCCAACCTACGTCACACCAGAAGTTATAGAGTTCGTTCGTGCCCGACTGTCTGTTGCTGCACACTCTCAACCAAAAACATGATTGTCATCCTGAGCGAAGCGAAGGACCTGCTGTCACACGCGCAACGAGAAAGCAGACGATTTCCGCCTACGACCCCGCCTTAATCTCAACCGCCTTGTCGCTCTGAAAATCAATCGTGACCGGCTTCCCGCCATTCGGATACTGCAAAGTGCGCGCCCCATAATCCCCCGGCCCCGTAGGAATCCCCATCCCAATCGCGAAACTGGCCTGCAACTCACTCATCCCCGGCTGCACTTCGTGCGCGTCAATCTTCTGCCAAACCTCCGCCGGCCAGTGTTTATAAAGTCCGTGCGGATCTTCAACGAAAAACATGTCGTCCGAGCGAATCTTGAAGTCGCCGCCCTGCTCCGCCCCGATCGGAACCGCATACCCCTTGCCATCCATCGAAAACACCGCCATCACCTGCTTTATCCCTGGAGCCTGCGGAGAAACGTCGGTCACCACATCTTGAACCGCCAGCTTCTGCAAAGGCAGCAGAGTGCCCGCGTCGTGCGCAAAATCTGTCTTGCGGCGCTCGCGATCATAGGGATAGTAAGTAATCTGATAGCCGAATCTCGACCACACCGGCTGCTCAGTCAACTGATGCGCCGACCGCAGATCGTAAGGATGGAGCTTCTTAGGGGAAACGTAGTAGTCTGCCTTGAGCAAGCCTTCCGGCTTGGGCTTCGCATCTTCCTTCATCGCCTCATGCCGTTCATACACGACATAAGCCGCGCGCGCGCCCGCCAGCACGATGGCTACAACCAAAAAAATCTGCAGCTTCTTCTGAAAATCCGAATCAGAGGCCATGATTTTTCAGTCCCGGAAAATTGCGCCAGTGGTTTCCTTCGTGAGTTTTTCCTTAGTGTAACTTCGTGCCCTTACGTGGTGAGCTTTCACCCACGAATCAGATAAACTAAACGTAAGCGCCACTCAGCCAACAAAGAGGAATTATGCCCATCGCCCAGGACGACGTTCTCAACGCACTGAAGCAATGCTACGATCCGGAAATCCCCGTCAACATCGTCGATCTAGGCCTGATCTATGACATCCGCTTCGACGACCTACCCGAAGGCCAGCAGGACGTCACCGTCGATATGACCCTCACCGCTCAGGGCTGCCCCGAACACGTCAACATCAGCGCCCAGGTCAAATCCCGAGTCGAGCAACTTCCCGGCGTCCGCAACGCCAACGTCAACGTAATCTGGGAACCCGCATGGACTCCAGAACGCCTCAGTCCCGACGCCCGCAAGCAATTGGGGATCGAGTAGCCTTCGCGCCCGTCGTTTGCTATTCTTCGTTCGCTGTTTGCGAGACCGCCCTAGCGAATAGCGAACGACGAACAGCGAGAAGCGCTTCCTAATATTCTCCCAACTCCTCAAAAGCCCGCGCCGCGCGCCGTTCCATCAAATCTTCAATCTTGCTTCCGATCTTCATCGCCAGATCCAGGAACCGCGTTCCCTGCCGAACATACGAAGGCAATTCTTCGCGAATCCGCATGAACTGATCGGGGTACTCCGACGCGAGCACCGCCAATCCCATGCTGCCCACCAGTATGGCCGCCGGACGTCTTCCTCTCAATGCCAACATCGCCGCCGTTCCCGCCGATCCCGCAATCACCGCCCGCTTCCAGTTCTCCATGTCATCTCCTAAGCCTTTTTCATTTCCTTCGTGTGCCTTCTCCTTCGTGTGCCTTCGTGTCCTCTATGGTTTATGAATCTCGCAAACTGCACGATACGCTGCTCTTCCTAGCAGGATTCTAAACCAAGCTTCCATGCTTTATACTGTCCCGCCGACACTCAATCCCAACTATGATGCAATTTCGAATCGTTCCGTTCATCGCTACCTTACTCTGTATCGCCAACCTAACCGCCGCCCAAACCAAGCCGCGAGCCCGCGATCTCGGCGTCCCTTTCGACGGCACTCCCGGCCCTTATAACGCCATCACCGATGTCAAAGGAGTCGAAGTCGGCCACACCACGCTAATTTCTGGCAGCGGCAAACTCAAAGTTGGAGAAGGCCCAGTCCGCACCGGCGTCACCGCCGTTCTCCCCCGCGGCAAAGGCTCGCTCGATCCCGTCTTTGGCGCCTGGTTCACGCTCAACGGCAATGGAGAAATGACCGGCACGACCTGGCTCGAAGACTCCGGCTTTCTCGAAGGCCCGGTCATGATCACCAACACGCACAGCGTAGGCGTAGTCCGGGATGCGGTCATTGCGTGGCGCATCAAGAAAGCTCCGCCCGACAGTGAAGGTTATTCCTGGTCTCTGCCCGTTGTGGCCGAAACCGCCGACGATGACTTGAATGACATGAACGGATTTCACGTGAAGCCCGAGCACGCCTTCCACGCTCTTGACACAGCTCACGGCGGCCCCGTCGAGGAAGGCAACGTTGGCGGCGGCACGGGCATGATCTGCAACGAATTCAAAGGCGGCATCGGCACGTCGTCGCGCGTGCTCCCCGCTCGCTTCGGAGGCTACACCGTTGGCGTCCTCGTGCAATGCAATTACGGATGGCGCAGCCAGTTGCGCATCGCCGGAGTTCCCGTCGGTCAGGAAATTCCCGATCACACGGTTCGCAACGATGACATCGGATCGATCATCATCGTGATTGCCACGGACGCTCCGCTCATTCCTACACAACTCAAGCGAGTCGCTCGCCGCGCTGCGCTCGGCGTCGGCCGCGATGGTAGTTTTTCCGGCGACGGCTCCGGCGACATCTTCATCGCATTCTCGACGGCCAACCCCGGCGCAGCCGATTCCACCGCAGTGCGCGACCTGAAAATGTTACCCAACCAAAAAATCAATCCGATTTTTTTAGCCACGGTTCAAGCTACGGAAGAGGCTGTAGTCAACGCCATGGTCGCCGCCGAAACCATGACTGGCATCAACGACTACACCGTCTACGCGCTGCCCCACGACCGTCTGCGCGAAGTCCTGAAAAAATACAACCGCTTGACAAAATGAGTGGCGCGGGAGCACCAGGCTCAAGTAGGGGCGGACGCCCTCATCTGCCCAGCCGAGCAAAGGTCGGCGGCCGCGCGCGGCCACGTCGATCTACAGGTCCGCTCAAAGTTACCTTCGTTCGAACCATTCCGTTCGGTTTCCGCGCACGGAAGGATACAATCCAGTCAGTGAAGTCCTACCGAATCGAGCGCATCAAGGGTGGCATGAAGTTCAATTGCACGCGCTGTACCCACAGCGTCAGCACGCTGGATTTCGACGCCAAAGCGGGCAACCTCCGCACCCAGGCCGCGACCGCCATCAATGATCACGCCGCGAAATCGCACCACGAACCATTGGTAGTCTCCGCCGCCGACAGCCAGCAGCGCAGTTGGCGCTAAACGACAAACCAGCGACCGATTAAATCCAGGCAAACAATCGCGCGTCACCCGCGCGTTTTTCGGTAACATAGTGTCGCTGCTGCATGCGTCCTATGATCGAGCGCTTCGATTTCTCCGATCTCCGCGAACTCTTCGCCAAGGCTAACGAAGAGAAGTCTGGCGATCAGCTAGCCGGAATCGCCGCGCGCTCCGAGCGCGAACGAGTAGCAGCAAAGCGCAAACTCGCGGATTTGACACTCGACGAGATTGTCCGCCAACCACTGATCGATCCCGACCAAGACGATGTTACCCGCCTCATCCTCAACAACCACGATCAGCAAGCCTTCGGCTCCATCGCGAGCATGACCGTAGGAGAATTTCGCGAGTTCCTTCTCGACGACGGCACCACAGAGACGCGACTTCACTCCCTGCAAAAGGCCATCATTCCCGAAATCGCGGCCGCCGTAGCGAAGCTGATGAGTAACAAGGATCTCGTCCTCGTGGCTGCCAAAATCCACAACGTTACTCGCTGCCGCAATACCATGGGTGAGCGTGGAGTGCTCGGCATCCGCGCCCAACCCAACCATCCGGCCGATGACGTCGGCGGAATCCTTCTCGCTGCTTTCGAAGGTTTGCTCTATGGCTGCGGAGACGCCGTCATCGGCGTGAATCCGGCTACCGATTCAGTCGAAACCGTCAGCGCGATTCTCGCCGCCTTGAATCGCCTGCTCGACGCCTACGAGATTCCCACGCAGACTTGTTGCCTCGCGCATGTCACCACCCAGTTAGCAGCACTAAATCGCGGTGCACCCGTCGACCTTCTTTTCCAGTCCGTAGCTGGAACAGAGGCAGCCAACCGAAGTTTCGGAATTAGCTTGAACATGTTGCGCGAAGGCCGCGACCAGGTTCACGAGCATCACCGCCAGCGAGATGTCCGTTGGGCCGGCGACCAAGTGATGTACTTCGAAACCGGCCAAGGCAGCGCTCTCTCCGCCGAAGCCCATCACGGGGTCGATCAACTCACACTCGAAGCGCGAGCCTACGGAGTAGCTCGCTCTTTCGATCCTTTTCTAGTCAACAGCGTGGTCGGCTTCATCGGCCCAGAGTATTTGTACGACGAGCGCCAGATAATTCGCGCCGGACTCGAAGATCATTTCATGGGTAAGTTGCTGGGCCTGCCTATGGGATGCGACGTCTGTTATACCAATCATGCCGCTGCCGACCAGAACTCAGCCGACAACTTGCTGTTACTTCTAACTGCGGCCGGCTGTAACTACTTCATGGGCGTACCCTGCTCCGACGATGTCATGCTCAATTACCAATCCACCAGTTATCACGACGCATTGGCCGCAAGACGTCTCTTCCATCTGCGACCCGCACCGGAGTTTTTAGTCTGGCTGCAGAACATGGGAATCTATCGTGGCACGGAACCCGCCTCCCTCGATTCGTCCGCGAGACGGCAACTAATGCATGGGTTGGAAACATCGTTAGAGAAAACCGTCTGAATGACCTCCGAAGACGACCAACTCGATACACGCGATCTGTCCGACTCCACATTGTCCGAGATCATCAAGAAAGTGCGCGCCAAAACTCCGGCCCGCCTCTTGGCTGGACGAAGCGGACCCGCCTATCGAACCAAAACTCAACTTGAACTCCGCGAAGCCCACGCTGCTGCTCGCGATGCCGTGCGTACGGAGTTTGACCTCATCGCTAGTCTAGGCGCCGATTTTGTCCGCAACTGGAGTGTATTCGAAGTCAGTTCGCAAGCAACGACCAAAGACGAATATCTGCTTCGCCCGGACCTAGGCCGCCATCTGAGTGAAGCATCTCGCGAGACAATGAGCAGGCAACGCACAATTGGAAACGATTTACAGATAGTGATCGGCGATGGCCTGTCAGTAACGGCCGTTGCAGCCCAAGTTCCGCCTCTGCTGCCACTCCTGACTGAAGGAGCGAAACTTCGAGAGTGGACCGTGGGCCAGATATTCGTAATCCGTCACTGCCGCGTCGGCATTCTCAACCAGATCGGCGAGTTACTTAAACCGCAAGTCGCCGTGTTACTGATCGGAGAGCGCCCGGGCTTAGCGACCGCCGAGAGTCTCTCGGCCTACATGGCGTACCAACCGACAGTAGCTAACACGGACGCGAACCGCAATCTTATCTCTAACATTCACAAGCGGGGAGTTAGCGTGGAGCAAGCAGCCGAGCGAATTCTCAACTTGGCTGCTGCCATGATGAAGACTAAGACGAGCGGTTATCAACTGCGCGAAGAGTTACTGTCTGTCGTTCGCTCGGAGATAACTCGCTAGCTACTTCACCGCTTTATCCGTAATCTCTAGCCCTTTGTCGATGATTGCAAACGCCTCCCGCAGTTGCTGCTCATTAATGCACAGCGGAGGATTCGTGAAAAAAGTATTCCAGCGAACGAACGTATAGAGCCCGTTCTCCCGGAAAAACTTGCCGAGCGCGACCATCTCCTCGGAAGTACCGTTGAACGGCGCCATCGGCTGCCGCGTGTTGCGATCGCTAATCAGTTCAACGATTCCAAAAAGCCCGATTGATCGCACCGCGCCAACCGACGGGTGTTTCGCCTGCAACTCCTCGCCCAGCGCCGTCATGATCGCGCCCATTCTCTGCGAATTCTCAATCAAGCGGTCTTCTTCATAAACTTGGATAGTGGCCAATGCCGCTGCGCATCCCATCGGATGACTGTTGTAAGTAAGTCCGCCATAAAATACTCTGTCATCGAAGTGCCGGGCAATATGGTGCCGCATACCAACCGCGCCCAAAGGAAGATAACTCGATGTAAGTCCTTTGGCCATGCAGAGTAAGTCAGGAACAACCTTCCAATGATCAACCGCGAACCATTCGCCAGTACGACCAAAACCGGACATAACCTCGTCGGCAATCATCAGAATTCCATGCTTGTCGCACAGTTTTCGCACTCCGTCCAAATATCCATTCGGCGGCACGAGGATACCGTTTGTCCCAGTCACAGGCTCGAGTATGAAAGCGGCAATCGTATGCGGACCTTCCAGTTGAATAATTTCTTCGATTGTCGACAGTGCGGTGTCAGCCGACTCCCATCCGCGCTCAATACCGTGATACGGATCAAGCACGCGCACGACACCCGGAAGCCCCGGCTCCACCGCCCATCTCCGGGGATCGCCCGTGAGGCTGATCGCCCCTGCGGTAGCTCCATGATAAGAGCGATAACGCGCGATAATTTTGTGCCGCCCGGTAAAAAAGCGCGCGATCTTGATTGCATTCTCGTTCGCCTCGGCGCCACCGTTAGTAAAGAAAAATGTATCAATGTCGCCTGGCGCTATCTCGGCGAGTTTGGCTCCCAGCCGCGCTCGCGGCTCCGTAGCCATAAATGGATTGGCATACACAAGTACCGACGCCTGTTCCGCGATCGCGCGAATGACGCGCTCATCGCCGTGTCCGATGTTTACCGACATCAACTGACTGTTGAAATCGATGAAGCGCTTCCCTTCCGGCGTCCAGAAATAAATTCCCTTCGCGCGAGCCACCGGAATAGGATCGACCTTGGATTGCGCGGACCACTCAAACAGTGTGTGCTTCTTCGTGAGATCGACGATCTCCTGGCCCGTCATTGTGGAAGCTTCAGTTGATGTAGTCATAAAATTTGATAAGTCTGCACAACATGGACGGCGCAAGCCGCATCCTTAAGCGAACTGCCCCGTTAACACTCCTTTTTTCTCGGCAACCTGTGCCAGAGCTGCTTCGAGCACATCCATTCCTTCATCCATTTGCGCGTCGGTGATGACTAGCGGCACCAACAGGCGAATCACGTTACTGTAGGATCCAGCCGTGATCGTTATTAATCCATGCTCGTAACAATATTGTGACACTCGAGTGGTCTCTGCATCCGCGGGTTCGCGGGTTGTCTTGGACCGCACAAGCTCCAGCGCCTGCATCGCGCCTAATCCACGAACTTCTCCGACGAGTTCCCAACGCGCCTGCCACTTTGCCGCACGTTTTCGGAATCGCTCGCCCAGCACGTTGGCACGAGCACAAAGATTCTCTTTTTCGATAACGTCGAGCACGGCCAACGCCGCTTCGCATGCAGCCGGATTCCCCGCAAACGTGCCGCCCAGTTGCCCCACGCCGGGACTATCCATGATCTCAGCGCGCCCTGTAACTGCCCCCATCGGCAAGCCACCTGTCAAGGATTTCGCCATCGTGACCAGGTCGGGCTCGAGCCCCAGCCGCTCGCATGCAAACATCGCCCCGGTCCGCGCGAACCCAGTCTGCACTTCGTCAGCGATCAACAGAATGCCGTGCTTGCGGCAAACCGCGCTAAGTGTGGGATAGAACTCCGCGGGCGGTGTTATAAACCCGCCTTCACCAAGAATAGGTTCAACAATTACCGCCGCCACCGACTCAGCCGCAACCAAGCGCTTGAAAGTATCTTCTATGTGCCGCGCACAATAGACATCGCACGACGGATAAGTCATCGAATAAGAACAACGAAAGCAATAAGCGTAAGGGATGCGATAGACCTCAGCGGGAAATGGCTCGAAGCCAGCTTTGTAAGGATGCGTCTTACTGGTAGCCGCCATTGCCATATAAGTGCGGCCATGAAATGCATCTTCAAAGCTGATAATTGCCGACCGTTTCGTATAACAACGCGCGATTTTGATCGCATTCTCGACGGCTTCAGCACCGGTATTCACAAGAATGGTCTTCTTAGGACCTTTACCCGGGGCCAATGCATTTAACTTTTCGCAGACGGCTATGTAACTCTCATAGGGAAGCACGTTAAAGCTCGCGTGCAGGAAACGATCCAACTGGCGTCGGATGGCGTCCACCACAGCCGGTGCACGATGTCCCGTGTTCAGGCAACCGATGCCACCCGCAAAATCAATCAGCCGATTGCCGTCAACATCCTCAACCAGCGCTCCTTCTGCTCGACCGACGAACACCGGAGTAGCGTGAAACACACCTCGGACGACCGCCGCATCGCGACGCTTCATCAAAGCTTGTGAGCGGGGTCCGGGAATAGATGTACGTAATTGAATACTCGACATAAATCAAATCTTGTTCCTATTGGTGCATTTTACTGGCACCTGGCTACTGGAGTAACCGGAAACCGTCTCTTAGTACCATCCGATAGGGGCTTCGTTCAGGTTGATATATACCTGCTTCGTCTCGAGATACTCTTCGATGCCCCACGGTCCTAACTCACGCCCAAAGCCTGACTGCTTGTAACCGCCCCACGGCGCCTCAACATAAGTCGGCTGCATGTGGTTCACCCATACGATACCGGCGCGCAATGCCTTCACCGCACGCATGGCTTTGAAAATATCCCGCGTCCACACGGCGGCGGCCAAGCCGTAAGGCGTATCGTTGGCAATCCTCAGCGCGTCTTTCTCGTCGTCGAAGGGAATTACAGCAGCTACCGGACCAAATATCTCCTCGCGTGCGATGCGCGCATTGTTGTCGACGTTATAGAAAATAGTTGGTTGCACATAGTAACCCTTGGCTAACTTCTCGGGACGCCCGCCACCAGAAGCCAGCTTGGCTTCTCTCTTGCCGATCTCCAAATAGTCGCACACGCGATCATATTGCTCTTTCGAAACCAGCGACCCCATCTTAGTTTCACGCTCAAGAGGAGGCCCAATCTTGATCTTCTTCGCCTTGTCGGCCATAGCTTCGACAAACTTACTGTAAATCGACTTTTGCACCAGGATGCGGCTACCCGCGGAACACACTTCACCCTGATTAATGAACACCCCAAATAGCGCTCCATCGATGGCGGCCTCAAAGTCAGCATCTGCGAAAAAAATGTTAGGCGACTTACCTCCAAGTTCCAGCGTAACGCGCTTTACTGTATCCGCAGCCTCTTTCACAATGATCTTGCCGACTGCGGCCGAGCCGGTAAAGGCAATCTTGTTTACGTCTGGATGCCTGACCAGAGGCGATCCGCAGCTTTCGCCGAAGCCTGTAACCACATTCACGACGCCTTTCGGCAGGCCGACTTCGTCGAACCACTTCGCCAGTTCGAGCGCGGTGAGTGGAGTCTGCTCGGCTGGTTTCAGCACACAGGTACAACCCGCAGCCAACGCTGGTGCCAGTTTCCACGCTGCCATCATCAGCGGATAATTCCACGGAATAATCTGGCCGGCAACGCCCATAGGCTCTTTGAGCGAAAGGCTCATAGCATTGTCGGGAACAGGATTCACGTAGCCCACGACCTTCGTGGCTAGCCCGCCGTAGTATTCAAAGCAGGTAGCAACATCGTTGATGTCATACTCGGCCTCTACGATAGGCTTTCCAGAGTTACGGCATTCCAGTTCGGCGAGCATAGCCAGATTCTGGCGAACCTTCTCGGCTAAGCGAAAGAGAACGCGACCACGTTCCTGCGCCGTGGTCGTCGCCCAAGAACCTTCCCCAAAAGCCGCCTTGGCAGCCGCAACCGCGCGGTTAACATCGTCTGCGTTCGCGTCAGGGACCTGCGCAATGACTTCTTCAGTCGACGGATCAAACACAGGAAATGTTTTGGCCGACTTACTCGCGACCCAATCGCCATCGATTAGCATCGAGTAAGTCTTGACGTCGGTTGTAACTCCTCCGGGCATAACTCCTCCACAAATTGTTTCTATTCAACTAAGGCTGCCTGTGGTTCTTTCAGCCGCCCGTACACAAAGAAAAAGAAAGCGGCCAGCAGCAGAAAGAACAATGTAAAGCCAAACATCCTCGCCTCATATTTCCACACCGAGGTGATCTGCTTGGCCGGGAAGAACGCCAACACGATTCCCAGCGCTGTGGTCACAAAACCGCAGAACCCAGACACAATCAGTGTGGCGCGGCCGTAGCGTCCACCCGACAAATTCTCGCCGAACGCAAACTTCAGCAACGCCGCAAACACATACAAGAACGGCACCAATTGCAGAACGACCGCCAGCGACAACATGGTCTGAAAAGCTTCCTGCACGCCACCCGAGGCGTAGAAGTTGATGACGATCAATATCAACGAGACAACTCCCTGCACGATCAGCGCCGCATGGGGAGTCCTGTATTTTGGATGCACCTTGCCAAGCCACCCCGGCATATAAGAATCCAAGCCCGCGACGAATGGAATGCGCGCTGATCCTCCCATCCATGCCGAACCAATGCCTGCAATTGACAGGCTCAGCATCAAAGCGAACGGAGTTATCACCCACGCCACTCCAACTCTTGTGGCCATATGGCTGACCGCCTGCACAATCCCCTGCAGTACGCTGATATCATTCTTGCCCACCGCAATCAGCAGCGTGAGCGTCGCTCCGATATAAAGCAACCCTGAAATAACACCGCCCCAGGCCACCGCGCCCGGCAGAGTCTTTTGAGGATCTCGAATTTCGTCGCCCATCACGGAAGCGAGTTCAAGTCCGACCAAACCAAAACAGATTACGCCGAATGAGTTCAGCACAAACCTGGGATCCGCCGGAATGCGGAAATCCGCAGCCGTAACGGTCGTGCCAAAGCGCAACCAAATCGTAACCCCGAGACCGATCAAAACTGCCGCCGCAACAAATGTTCCTATCGCGCCCGCATTGTTGAGCCATTTACCAACGCCCAAACCAACAATGTTTACCATTGTCAACAGCACCAGCAACGATACCGAGGCAACCACCGCGAAGTTTTTGTTATCGGCAAGTCCAGCGTGCCCCGGCCCCATAGCAAAGACAGTTACTCCGACAAAGTACAGCATTACTGTCGGAACATAGAGCATGTTATTCGTCCAGTAACACCATCCGGAAAGAAACCCGTGAAAGTCGCCGAAGACTTCCTTCGCCCACAAATAAACGCCGCCTTCGCCAGGATAGCGGTGCGCGAGTTCGATTACCGCGATTCCCTGTGGCCAGAAAAATAGGAGGAGCGAAATCAACCACAGCCATACTGTCACTCCGCCATTGGCCGCGATGCTGGGAACGACGTTGAGATTGAATACAGCGACGACAAACAGCAACACCAGGTCAAAACGCCCGAGAACGCGCTTTAAGTGCGGCTGATTGTCGTCGGTTGTAGACATGATCTAGGCTGCGAAATCTATCTTGCGAAAAATCACGCGGCTCGGGCAATCAGTCTCCAGGCCCGATCACCCGAGGGCAAGACGACCCGATCCACCTTAGTGTGCCGCCACCGCGCCCAACCGCTCATGCTGCGCCGCCGCCAGCGACTCGGCAATATCGCCAAAGGCCGCCAGATGCTGGTCAATATCCGTTTCAGTATGTTGCACGGAAATCGTCCATTGCTCATCCCACCAATAAGGCTGGCACATCACGCCGCGATTCACCATGCCAAACCAATAATGCCGCCAGAGATCGATATCAATCGCCAGCCAGTCGCGATAGTTACGAATTTCCTTGGGATATAACATCAGCACGCCATTTGCCCCTGCGCTCGCAATGTAACCTTGCAAGTCCACCTTAGCGATAATCTTCCTGTAGCCATTTACCAACTTCTGACTCAGTTTGTCGACGTGCGCGTAATTAGCACGAGTAAGTATTTCGCGGAAGGTCGCCAATCCCGCGGCCATCGAAATCGGATTCGTGTTATAAGTGCCGCCGTGAAATACTTTGTGCTCGGCGATCAGGTTCATCACCTTCTTATGCGCACCGAAAGCGGCCAGAGGGAATCCTCCGCCAATCGACTTCGCCAAGCAGATCATATCCGGCGTCACGCCAAAATATTCCGAGGCCCCGCCCCAGCCGAGTTTCGCGCCGGTCTTGACTTCGTCGAAAATCAGCAGCGCACCGTTCTTATTGCAAAGCTCGCGTAGACCCTCAAGAAATCCCTTCTGCGGCATGCACAGACCAACGTTCATCATGATCGGCTCGAGAATCACCGCGGCGATCTCATTCGGATTCTCGCGAAACCGTAGCTCCACAGTCTCCAGATCATTGAAAGTGGCGATCTTCACGTTATCCAGACTCGCCTTCGGCACGCCCGCGCCACCCGACACCGGCTTAGGATTCTTGATATCGCCGAAATCGTCGGCCGGAGGATGCGGCTTTACGCTGACCAGCGCCGCGTCATGCAGCCCGTGATAGCCGCCCTCGAACTTGATGATCTTGTCGCGCCCTGTAGCGGCGCGGGCCAGGCGAATCGCGTGCATAGTGGCTTCCGTACCGCTGTTGCCGAAGCGGCACATCTCCACCGGAAACCGCGTGCAAACTTCTTCTGCCAGTTCCCACTCCAGGTTGTGCGGCATGCCATACATGGTGCCCTTGTGCAGGCGCGCTTCCACCGCTTTAACCACCGCCGGATGCGAGTGGCCGGCCATAAGCGCGCCGAAACACAGGTTGTGATCGAGATATTCGTTCCCATCAAGATCGCGAAACTTACTGCCCGAAGCCTCAGCCACAAAAATCGGATAAGGATCATAGGCGCGATAATTACTGGCCACGCCCAATGGCAGACGCTTCAGGTTCTTCTTGTGCGCTTCGGCAGACTTCGGAGTACGGCGCTCGAACGTGTCGAGCTCTTTTTGCAATGCGGGGTACATCTTGATTCTCCAATAAGCTCAGGCCAGATAGGCCATTAGATTAGACCCGGGCGGCCGGAACCGCCCGGGGATCAGACTAGAAATATAATTTTAACGCAAACTGCGCTAGACGCGGGTCTTTGACCTGGGTGACCTGGCCAAATTGAGTGCCGTCGGTGCTGTTCCCGTCCGGATTATAAAACTGCGTATGATTGAAGAGATTAAACAATTCTCCTCGAAATTCGATGTGCGTCCGTTCACTAAGCGGGAGAAGTTTTACCACGGCAATATCGGTCTGACTGATTCCCGGTCCGCAACAGATCGTGCGCGGTGCGCTGCCAATGTAACCGAAGACGTTGGCTTCGCTGAAAATCGACGTTTGGCTCGCGGGCGTATTGAAATAATAGTTGCCATTGCTTTGCGGCCTTTGCCAGTGAAACGGTGCGACCTGGTTGGGTTCGCCGGGTAACTCGAAGTCGAAGCTATTCATTAACTCGTTGTCAGACGAGGATGTGATACGAATCGGAAAACCCGTCTGATAAGTAGTGATACCAGACACCGACCATCCATTGACTAACTTCCCAGTAAGACCGTCGTACTTTCTTATTGGTAATTCCCATTCATAACTAACGACAAAGCGGTGGCGGGCGTCAAAGAGCGAGCGCGCATAGTTGTTCGCGCCCGGCAACGGATTCAATATCCCTTCAAAGCTGGATGCCTGATCAATTGACTTGCTGTAAGTGTAAGCTGCGGTGAATTGGAGTCCCCGCGAAAAGCGCTTATCTAGTGAGGCTTGGAAGGAGTTATAGCCCGATCCGGCAATCGTATCCTGCGCGAAAATTCCGGTAAAAACTGGAATTCCGCTGACCGGACAGCCGTTGCCACTCAGGGGATCGCACTGTGGCGAAGAATAGGGTCGCAAACCAACCAGCGTGATCCCGTTAGGCCCTATAGTCGTGCCCGCGGGAATCACACTGTGGTTTTGCGCGTAAGGCAGGTGTAAAGGTACCGATAGAACCGTTCCTGCCGGAATAAAGAACGAGCTGTCCTCGCCAAACTGGGCACAAGGCAGGCCGCCAAGAATCGCATCTATATCGAGACACGTCTGGGGATTGGAGTAGTTGATATCGTGCGTAGCCAGCAAGCGGTGTCCTTGCGACCCTACGTACCCAATTTCCATCTTCAAGTCTCGAGCCAATTCGCGCTGAATAGTCAGGTTATATTGCGCCGTGTACTGCGACCGTAAATGTGGCTGAAAATCGCCGAACAGATCGATCGGCTCGAATCGTGCCCAATCTTGTGACGTTCCGCGTTGCGGAGTGATCACGCCGTTAAACGGGTTCAGATAAGTGGTGGCTCCATCCTGACCGAGAAAAGGCAGGTTAAATTGCGTCTCGGAAACCGTCGTGCTGCCTCCAAATGGCGGCTCAGCACCGAATTGCGCCAGCACCAGCTCCTCGATCGGGTTATAGAAGAGTCCCCACCCAGCACGAATGCTGGTCTTGCCCGAACTACCCGGACTCCATGCAATGCCAATCCTTGGCGCAAAGGCTTTGTAATAGGTTGTAGTCATGCCAGCAGGCACACCGGGATCGCCGGGAACAACCAACCCTATTGCTGCTTGCGACGTGCAATCGGTGTTTGGCCCACCGCAAGGAAAGATCGTCGACGACTGGCCGGGTCGAAAAGTCTCCACGTGCTGCGCCCTATCCGCCAAGGGGGTGTTTAGCTCCCACCGTAACCCATAGTTCAAGGTTAGATTTGGCCTTACCTTCCAGCTGTCCTCCGCGTACACATATACACCGGTATTGCGGATTTGCTCGTTTTGAGCCGAACCTTGTCCGAATGTATCCGGAAGACCCAACAGAAAATTGGGGTACAGATTAGCGGCGCCGGTGTCGTTGGGTCCACCTCCAAAGTAGCTGAATTCGCCGTTCACATTGTAGTAATAGAATTGATTAAATTGCTGCCGACGAACATCCGCGCCAAACTTGAAAGTATGATTACCCCTGATCTTGGTTAAACTATCTGCCCATTGGAAAGAATTCCCGGCTTGGGGTAGCTCTCCCTCCCAGTCATTTCCGAGGGAAAACCCTCCCGAGATAGAAATGAAAGGAAGTCCTTCGCGGCTTGCGTTAAGAAACGGATGTATACCGAACTGGCTGCCGAGCGGATCCGTTGAGTTATCACCGTAAAAACAGGGCACGCTGGCTGTCAGCCAAGCGGGAGGCGGAGGGCAGGAATTTTGCACCAGCTCGGTGTTTGCCGGGTGCTGAAATGTAAGTTGGCCCTCGCGATTATAGTTGAAACGAAATTCATTGACCGTATTATTGTTGATCGTCCAGTTGTGACTGATGTTCCACATCTGGAACCGTTCCGCCACGATGTCCCCAAACCCGGGAAGATCGGCGCCAGCTAATTCAAAGTTGGCAAAGGGATTGTGCGTGCGATCATCATTGAAATAGTAATAGAACATAAGGTTCTGCTTGTCATTCAAGCGATGATCAATTCGCGCCGTAACTTGATCGCCACGTATGGGCTCGGTGGGCACGGTACTGATTAGAGAACCGTCGTTCGGTGGAATAGGAACGAACTGAAGAAGATCAACCGCGGTAGGATCCATGCAGGCAAGCGGGATCTGACTATTGGGGAAGATAGGCGGAAGTGGGTTCCCAGGGATGACAGCCCCATACGGCGCACCATCTTGAATTGTCGCCGTAGACCCGTTAACGGCGTAGTTGGCCGCCTGACAACCGGTTCTGCTCGTCAGTAGGGCCGAGTTGTTTAATACACCGGTAAACGTCCCCTGAGGATTCACGTCTGTGAAATCCGAGACGATCTGCCCATTCACCAGATTCGTAGGAGACGGCCGTTCCTGCGAACTGGGCACGGTGACCGCGGGCGAGACGATACCTTGACGAATCCGCCTTCCTTCATAACTGGCAAAGAAGAATGTGCGGCTCTTTACGATGGGACCGCCAAAAGTCCCGCCAAACTGGTTCTGATTAAATTGCGGCTTCTCGCAATTCAGACCTTCCGCCGCTGTAAGGCAGTAATCATTGGCGTTAAGCACCTTGTTTCGGAAGAACTCGAAGAGATTTCCATGCCACTGATTGGTCCCTGACTTAGTCACCACGTTGACGACCGAGCCCGAGTTACGCCCATATTCCGCATCGAAAGTGTTGGTCAAAACCCGGAATTCCGCAATGCTGTCAGGCGAAGGTTGAACCGTCGGCAGATTTGCGAAGAGGTCGTTGGCATCGCCTCCATTCACGCTGAAATTATTAGACCGACCACGACCACCGTTCACCGACACAGCGCCTGGGGAGTCGCTCCCGTAAATGAGAGTATTGCTGGAACCAACCGTCGACATCACTCCCGGCTGCAACTGCAGTAGCTGATAGGTATCGCGAGTGTTGAGCGGCAAAGTCGAAACCTGCCGCGCATCCATGACTGCGCCCAGTTGAGTACTGGTGGTGTCAACCAACGGCTCTTCCGAGGACACCTCAACTGTCTCTTTGGTTGTGCCGACCTGCAAAACGGAGTTGATGGTTACGATCTGGTTGAGATCAACATTGATGCCGCGCTGCAGGTTGGTCTTAAAACCGGCCAGGTCGAATTGCATCCGGTAAGCGCCCACCGCGACTTGTGGGAAGTTGTATTCGCCATTGGCGTTCGCGGTCGTATCAATGCTTACGCCGGTGGCCTCATTCGTAAGCGTGACCTTAACCCCAGCCAGCACCGCTCCGCTCGAATCGGCGACTCGCCCGAGGATGCGTCCGCCGGTGCCCTGCGCCGACATCATGGTCGAGCAGATTAGCAACAAGCTGAGGATCGAACTTAAAGAGATCAGCGAGCAATACATTCGGGGCGCTTTTGATAATTCTTTCGACGATGGCATGGAAGGTATCCTCCGAATCTGGGGGCGATTTTGTCAGATGCGAATCAGCTTGCGTGCAAAACAAACCTTGCTATAATCGCGCAAGGTTAGAGACTTTGCCGCTCCCTGTCAAGCGGAAAAGCTTCCCGCGGCACGCCCAGCATCCACCTTGGGAACTCGTTTCAGGAATATGGCGGAAGAAGCGCAAGTTTATCTGAAAATCGGCGACGTAGCCCGCTTGGTGGGCGTTTCTCCGTCCGCCATTCGCGGCTGGGAAGCTCTCGGATTAACGCGCCCGCAGCGCACCGAAAGCCGTTATCGTCTTTACACCAACGATGACGTTCGCCTCTTGAAAAAAGCGCGCTACTTGCGCAAAGTCCGCGGACTCAACGCCGCCGCCATCGTGCAAATGCTGAAGCGCGAAGGCGCAATCAAACCGGCTGCCCCGAGCTGCATCTCGTCGATTGGCCCGCGCCTTCGCCGCTTGCGCACGCAACGCGGCCGTAGCCTCGCCGAGGTCGCCGAATGCGCTGGAATTTCCGTCGGCTTTCTCAGTGCCCTCGAACGCTCGCAGATGAGCGCCTCCGTCGGCACACTGCGCAGGCTAGCACGCTACTATCGCACCAACATCCTTGATTTTTTCGATGCGACGGAATTGAATACCCGATTGGTGCGCCCGCCCAGACGCAAAGTGCTGGAGGCCGGCCCTGGCGTGCGCATGGAGTTGCTTGCCTGGGGCAACAAAGTGATGGAGCCGCATCTTTTTCGCATCAAGCCTCACGCTGGAAGCGGCGAGTCTTATGCCCACGAGGGCGAGGAATTCCTGTTTGTGCTGCGCGGCGAATTGAAGATCGCGCTTGACGGCGAAGAGTACCATCTGAAGCGCGGCGACAGCTTTTATTTCGAAAGCGCCACGCCTCATCGTTGGATGAATCCAGGCGGCAGCGAGACCTGCCTCCTATGGGTGAACACGCCGCCGACTTTTTGAGGAGATTTGACGAGTTAGCGCTCGTCCGATATGTTCTGCGAAAGATTTTGGGTGGCGCAGCGCTTCAGCGCTGCGATAAGTGAACGCTTCGAACGCGGCTTTGGCCGCTGAGGACGCTGGCATGTTCCGCAAATTGAAGGTAGCACTCCTTGCAGGTTCGCTCATCGTCTTCTGCGCATCCTGCACAAAGAAAACACCCACCCTCAACCTTCTTGTCTGGGAAGGTTATGCTGATTCTTCTTATATCCACGCCTTCGAAGAAACTAACCACTGCAAAGTCTCCGCCTCGTACATGGGATCGAGTGACGAGTTAGTCGCGAAACTCCGGGGCGGCAGCGCCGGCAACTACGACGTAATATCTCCCTCGAGCGACGTCGCTACTATGATCGCGACCTCCGGCCTCGCCGCTTCTCTCGATCTCGGGAAACTTCCCAGCTACAACCAGCTTTCGCCGCAACTCTCTGCTCTGCCGCTAGTCCGCGTAAAAGGCGAGGTCTACGGCGTGCCCTTCATGTGGGGACCGGACCCGATGATCTACGATACGACGGCATTCCCGCAGCCTCCTGACAGCTGGACTGTGATGTGGGATCCGAAGCTCAAAGGAAAAGTCTCTGTGTGGGACGATCTCTCTACCGTCTACATGGCCGCGCAGGTCCTCGGTTACGATAGGCCCGATCCTGCTCATCTCTACAACCTAAGCGACGAAGAACTCGAAGCGGTCAAGAAGAAGTTACTCGAATTAAAACCGAACATTCGCAAGCTGTGGTCGACTGGAGGAGAACTTACTAACCTGTTTCAGAATCACGAGATAGTGATTGCCATGGGCTGGCCGCTCATGACGAACCAATTGCGCAAGAGCAATTTTCCGGTCGGCGAAACTATTCCCAAAGAAAACACCACTGGCTGGATCGATCACCTGATGATAACCGCCGGGAGTGAAAATAAAGATCTGGCTTACAAGTTTCTAGAATTCATGATTCAGGCGCAGACTCAGAAGAAAGTCACCGACGTCACCGGATACACGCCGGCAAATCCTCACGCCGCGCAATTCATGACGGCCGACGAAGTGAAGAGTCTCCACCTCGACGACGTAGACAATTATCAGAAGCGCCTATATTTCTGGCAGAATGTTCCGCGCCGCGCCAAATACAACGAAATCTGGAACGAAGTGAAAGCCACGCAGTAGCGAGCTGTCGCCTGTGTGGAGCGGGCGCCCTCGCCCGCGATGAAGTTAACGGCGCCACAAAGATAGCCATGGCAACCACGACAGAAACCCGGTTCACGGACAAAAATAAGCCGGACGCGGCTTCGCTGCTGTCCATCCGCTCAGTGGCCAAGCATTTCGGCAAAAACATCGTGCTCCGCGACATCTCACTCGAAATCGCCGAAGGCGAGTTTCTCACTATCCTCGGCGAGAGCGGCTCAGGGAAAACGACGCTGCTAAGAATTCTCGCTGGCTTCGAACAATCGACTTCGGGAGAAGTCTGGATGCAAGGTGAGCGCCTCGACACCGAGCCTCCTTATCGCCGCCGCGTCAATACCGTTTTCCAGCACTATGCGCTCTTCCCGCACATGACGGTCGAACAAAACGTAGGCTACGGATTGCAGATCGCCAAACGTCCCGCCGCGGAAATTAAGGTGCGCGTAGACGAAGCACTGGCGAAAGTGAAAATGTCCGCTTACGCCAAGTCGAAGCCCTCAAAGATCAGCGGCGGACAACAGCAGCGCATCGCGCTTGCCCGGGCGCTCGTCAATCGCCCGCGCTTGCTCCTTCTCGATGAACCGCTGTCGGCGCTGGACGCCAACCTTCGCCGAGAGATGCAAGTCGAACTCAAAGCGCTGCAACGCGAAGTCGGCATCACTTTTATTTTTGTCACTCATGATCAAGAAGAAGCGATGGTGATGTCCGATCGCATCGCGCTATTGCGCTCCGGTGAACTGGAGCAGATCGCGAGCCCGCGCGAAATTTACAACCGCCCCGCAACCTCCTACACCGCACAGTTCATCGGACACACAAACTTATTGCATGCCGATGTTCGTCGAGGCACGGCAATGTGCGACCGCCTCGCATGGCCTACCTCGTTGCCCGACGGACCTTCACTTTTCTCCCTGCGTCCTGAGTGCATTCGAATGGCAAAGATTGCGCCGCTTGCAATCGCTTCCGCAAAGGCTCCCCCAGAGATCCGTTTTCGCGCGAAACTTCGCGATCAAGCCTTCCATGGCCCGACCGATTTGCTGCACGTCGAGACCGACGGCGGATTGATCCTCACCATACGCACTGCCAGCCGCGACCTCCCTAATACGCGGGCCCCCCTGGAATTTGAATTCTCGGCCGTCGACGCCATTCCCGTTCGCAGGTCCGAGGAGCGGCACTGATGTTCTCTCGCGCCTATCGCGCTGTCATCACCGTTCCGCCGGTGATTTGGGTAGCCGTGTTTCTGCTCGTTCCTTATCTGCTGATGTTCTGCTACAGCTTCTGGTCGGTCTCTGAATCTGGAATGATCGTTCACAGCTGGAACCTCGATAACTACCACGAGCTACTAACCAAGCCTGTTTATTGGCAAACGCTGCTGCGCTCCATGTGGATCGCCGCCCGAGTTACATTCTTCTCCATGTTATTGGGCTATCCACTGGCTTACTTTTTATCCTTCCATGCAGGATCTCGGAAAGATCTCTTCTATCAGCTAGTCATCATCCCGCTCTGGGTAAGTTACTTGGTCCGAGCCTACGCGTGGAAGACGATCCTGGGCACCGACGGAGTCATGAACACGCTGCTCCAATATGTCCACCTGACGAGTCACCCGCTAGACTTCCTGCTCTACAGCCCATTCGCCGTAGTCCTGACATTGACGCACATCTACACCCCATTCACTTTCCTGCCAATCTACGCATCGCTGGAGCACATTCCGCGCAACCTGATCGAAGCTTCGCACGATCTCGGAGCCACACCTCAACAAACTTTCTGGCGAGTAATCTTCCCGCTCTCTATTCCCGGGGTTTTGGCTGGAGCTACCTTCGCCTTCGTCCTCAGTCTCGGTGATTTCCTGGCGCCGCTCTTACTGGGCGGTCCGAGCGGCATCATGATTTCCAACATCGTGGTGAGCCTCTTCGGAGCGGCCTATAACTGGCCGCTGGGCGCCGCAATTTCGCTTTGCATGTTGGCGTTGGTGCTTGCTTTGATTTTGCTTTCTGAAAAATTAGAGAAGAAGTGGAGCTTCTCGTGAGTGCGTCTTCTTCTGGGTCGTCGATGAGACTTCCGCGTTGGCTAACTCTTCACGCCCTGCTCGTTTTCGCCTTTCTCTATCTTCCCATCGTCGTCCTCGTCCTTTATTCTTTCAATGGACAAGGAGTGGGCGGATTTCCTCCGCGCGACCTTACTCTGAACTGGTATCGCATTTTGTTTAACGATGCGGCAATCTGGGATTCCGTCCTAAACAGTCTGATTGTAGCCGCCGCGGCGATGCTGATCGCCTTACTCTTCGGAATCCCCGCCGCACTGGCGCTGGATCGCGCCAACTTTCCTGGCAAAACTCTATTCCGCCGACTGGTCTTACTTCCACTCATTCTTCCCGGCATTATCACGGGACTTTCGCTATTGATGCTCTTCCGAGTCGCCGCAGTAAAACTAAGCCTTGTCACCATCATTCTCGGCCACGGCACCGCGCTGATTTCCGTCGCCACTACGGAAGTTTTTGCGGGATTGCAAAAACTAAATCGCGCCCAGGAAGAGGCGTCGCTCGACTTAGGAGCGACTTACTGGCAGACATTTTTGCGAATCACCGTTCCCAATCTCAAGCTGTCGATCATCGGAGCGGCGCTTTTGATCTTTACGCTTTCGATGGACGAGATTGCTGTGAGCTTTTTTTTGATCGGGCGCGACAATACGCTTCCGCTGGAAATCTGGGGACGACTGCGGCGCGGGATTACTCCGGAGATCAATGCCATTTCGACGATCATTTTTTTGTTCTCGCTGATCGCGATTGTGTTCTGGTATCGGCTACGAAGGCGGGCGGAAGTAACGCCAGAGATTGGGGCGGAACTGGTCGAAACTGCAAAAGGCTAGCTTTCAGAAGTTAGGCATTCCCCGAGAAAGCTCGCAAGACGAGTTCAGTCATGCCCGGACGTGATGCATCCAGGAGTTAGGGCAGGGCCGTCTCCGACTCAACCAAAAACTGAATCGTTGTAGCGGTAAGATGCAACATGTAACTGGCGTAATGATTCGGAACGTCTACGACCTGAGAACCTTGTCCGTGAGCGGAAAGCCTGTTACGGATTGTTGGAATTCCGCTTTCCAGTGCAGATCGGACTCCGCCGATATGCGCCTGAATCAACGGTGGAAGTAGGTCATTCTTCAGGCACACATCAATGAGGGCACCGGCCGTGTCGGTCGGCTTGAAAGCCCAGTTCCTCTTGGCGCAGATGACCTTCATCGTGCTTTCAAACGCCTTTAGGCATTCGTTGAGACACTCTTTGGTATCGCCTTTGCGGTAGTGCTCGAACGCCTTGAGAAATTCTGCGTTGGCTCCCTCGTATTCCGGTGCCGTGAGCAACGCAAGGGTCGGCTTGATGACCTCGGCGTGAATCAACTGCGAATCAACCCTAATCATTTCCCCTGATTCAAACTGATAGCCGATACCGTGTTCACGAAACCGAGCATTCAATTCTGCTATCGCGTCGTCCAGTTTGTCGCTAGACAGTCGGCGCTGCCAGGAATAGGACTGATGCAACGCTATGACTAGAAACCGAAACGAAATTTCAATGACGTCGAGGACTTGGTCGTGGTGAGCTTTGTTCAGCAGAAAATCGACGACTTGTTCATCGACGAATGGCGAGTCGTCTCGAGATAGCTGGAACACTCCATATTCCCGGCATAGGATATTGCTTATGGTTTGGAAAGCCTCGATGCAGCCGTTACTGTCGTAGTTCTGACGGTGTCCAAACAGGTCACGTAGGATATGAACGATCTGAACCCGGAGAGGTTGTGGTATCTGGTCGTAGGTATAGACGTCCGCCGCTCCCTTGCGGAGTGCTTTCTGTCGTTTCGAGAATACATCGATGATCGCCATCGGGCTCTAAGATCATTCTAGAGTAAATGCCTGTCGGCGGTTGGCCGTGTGGCCCAGCTTTCGTCCGCGTCCGCCATTCAAGGTTGGGCCGGTTCTGCCGTGGGAGGAGAGTCGGATGCTGGCGGGTCGGGAGGGGGATCTGGGAGAGTTTTTGCGGAATTGCTTTGTTTGTTTTTTTTCTGGGCGCTTTCTTCGTTATTCATGCGGCCTAGATTTGAGGATGCTACTTGCAGGGCGTAGAGGAGGATTCCGGCTTTTTTCGGCTCGAGACGCCGGTGCAGGAGATGCTCGCAAACGAGGGTGATGGTCGCCTGGATCGAGGTGGCGTCATCGAGGAGGGGCAGGTGGAACTGAACCTTAGGGATGACGGCAAGGTTTTCGATTTGTTCTGGCAGCGGGCCGGCGTGGAGATGGTAGTAGCAGAACTTCTTGCCGCGAAGGGCGGCGGCGCGGCAGGGTTCTCCGTTGTATTTCATTTGTTGGCAGGCTTCGTCGGAATATTTGTTGGCGTAGGATACGTCGGAGTCGGAAGATGATGACATTATGAATGCTCCTGGTGTAGCTATTAGTTTGTAAGGTAGGGTACCCCCCCCTACCCCCCCCACCCACCCCCTAAGCCTATTAGAATCTGTGGTTTGGCAGGGACCTACCGTAAAGATCTCAGAATAAAGCACTTATAGGTAAGCACTGAACGGGTGGGGCTTAGATAGAAAAATCGACATTTCGGTGCGCTGTTCTGGAGGGATCGCAGCTTGTCGCGATCTCCGGAAGTTGATTTGTCAAAGAGAGCGGAAAATCCGTCTCTGGAGGCGGAGCAGAGTTCTGGACAATACACTCTTACTCGATCATGGCAGGATGGCGGATAAGTGTCTGTGATGGGCGTACATCAAATTTGTGATGAAAAAAATCAGCGGCGTGAAGCTAGCGGCGGGTGAGATTACGGTTGGAACCTTTGCACGTCAGGCTTAAAAGTGAAAGATCAGATCACTCGCCGCTGTTAGCTGATTCTGGCGTCGGCCATTGTCATAGGCCTTTCGATCCCACGCACGCTCGAAACGCAGTTCCGGACGCAACTGGACGGTCGAACCCCACCAATGGCACCACATGATCGTGTTCTCTGAATATTTCGTAGCGTAGCCAGTGCGCTGGCCTCTTTTGTCGTCGAGGAAATCGCTGCGGAACGATAAGAAATTGTGCGCAGAAAGTTCTTTCTGAAAGAAATTGACGACCGCGTATTCGGGAGCGGTGCAGCGCTGCTCGCCCGGCAAACAGTATGCGCCATTCGCGCCTAGTTCTGGCTTGATCGTGCCGCCGATCGCTGGGACGTCGCGCTCATACATGTACCAGCTCTCGGTCGCCATGTGAACGGTCTTTGAGAATTTGTGGTACCAGGTCGCGTCATACTGCTGCAGATTGTTATACGCGTACTTGCCGTCATTGATTCCATTCGCGCAGACATAGAGATTGTCATTCACCGACTTCGTCGTATAGCTCAAGCAAGCCGTTCCTGAAGGCTTGGCATCGGACGCCCACGGAGCTACGTCGTGGCCAGCGGTGATTCCCAGTTGGATCAGCCACTGATCCGTCGCCTTCAGGGTCGCGATCAGGCCGGTGTCGGTGAAAGGATCGATGGCATAGAGGAGCGAGTGGCTGAAGATGTAGTTATTGGGCGCGAGTTGGGCCTCGATGCCTGGAACGGAGATGAAGCGGCCTAGCCTGAGATTCATTCCCTGCGCAACCTGCGGTATGTAGAGATCGAAATACTCGAGGGTGGGATCGATGCCATATTGATGATGATCGTCGAGCAGTTGGCTAGCTCCGTAACCTTTTGCGGTGGTGAAGCGATAGTCGGTGCCATAAAGAGCGGTGAGATGATAGCCCCAATCTACGTGATTGCGCTGCACGGAATCGGGCAGGCGCTCGGCGTAGAGCACGAACTGATTCAGTTCGAAACGGTTGGAGTAAACGTCGTTTGCCTCAGGCGCGTTGCTGTTGGTTGAGGTGCTGAAGTTGAGGGTTGGTTCAATCCAGCCATAAAGCTTGGAGCGGCTGCGCGCTCCGTTGATGGCGGTCATCAGCGGATAGCTGTTCGAGTCCGGCTCGCCGATTACGGGCGATCCGCCATAGGACCAGTCAGAGTTTGGGAACGGAGGGGAATCTAGTGGTGAGGGAGGTCCGCGGCGCGCTGGGACTGGAGTTGATGCTGCGGTGGAAGGATTTGGCGGCGACCAATCCCGACGATAAAAATCGGCCCAGCGAGCGAAGAAGTTCTTTGGCGCTGGGCTCGGTTTCGGAGCGTCCGGCAGTGAAGCAGGCTGTTTATCCGGCGGTTGCGCGTGGCAACGACAGCGCAACGCGAAGACCATGCATATCAGAACGAACAGGAAATATTGGCGGAGCCGCGAATTGCAGCGCGAATTGTCGATAGGCCCCATGAGATGTGTGGCCCATTCAGTCTACATAGTGCCGCTTGATCTTTGGTGACGAGAGCAATGCCCACCCTTTTCGCCAAGTACGCGAAAAAGGATGGGGCACCCGGCTCCGATCGATCCGACATAGTAAAGTAGTAGTTAGGCTCAATTAGCGGCCTGAGGAGTTTCCGACTGAATCCGAGTATTCGCAATATCGCCATCATCGCCCACGTGGATCACGGCAAGACCACGCTGGTTGACGCCATGCTTCGCCAGAGTGGGACGTTCCGCGACAACGAGACCGTTGCCGAGCGCGTTATGGACTCGAACGACCTCGAGCGCGAGCGCGGGATCACCATTCTCGCCAAAAATACTGCTGTGTTTTATGCCGGTACCAAGATCAACATTGTCGATACGCCGGGACACTCGGACTTTGGCGGCGAAGTGGAGCGCGCACTCAAGATGGTCGATGGCGTCATGCTGCTGGTCGATGCCAGCGAAGGTCCGCTGCCGCAGACGCGCTATGTGCTAAGCAAAGCTCTCGAAGCGAACCTGAAGCCTATTCTGGTCATTAATAAGATTGACCGGCCGGATGCGCGTCCGCAGGAAGTGCTGAATGAGGTTTACGACTTATTTATTGATTTAGACGCGAAGGAGGACCAGCTGGATTTTCCCGTCCTTTATACGAACGCCAAGGCGGGGACGGCGGCGGTGCATCAGGGAGCGCACGGGGAAGATCTGCGGCCGCTGTTTGAAGCGATTGTCGATACGATTCCGGCTCCGCAAGGAGATGCCGACGGCGCGCTGCAAATTCTGGTCGCGAATTTGGATTACAGCGACTATCTCGGGCGGCTCGCGATTGCGCGGGTTTTTTCCGGGACGATGAAGACTGGCGAGGACGTAGCCATTGCCAAGCGCGACGGGTCGTTTCAAAAAACAAAAATCACCAAGCTGTTCAGTTTTTCCGGGCTCAAGCGCACCGATATTACGGAAACTGCGCTTGGCGACATCATTGCCGTCGCGGGCGTTGAAGGCATCACCATTGGCGAGACCATTACCAGCGCGGAAAACCCTGCGCCACTGCCTCCGATCGTCATTGACGAGCCGACGATTGCGATGCTCTTTACGATTAATACTTCTCCGTTTTGCGGCCGCGAAGGCACCTACGTTACTTCGCGCAACCTGCGCGAACGGCTGGAGAAAGAGTTGCTGACTAATGTTTCGCTGCGCATGGAAGAGACGGGGAGCACGGACTCATTCAAGGTGCTTGGGCGCGGCGAATTGCAGCTGTCGATTCTGATCGAGATGATGCGCCGCGAAGGTTATGAGCTGATGGTTGGGAAGCCGGAGATTGTCACCAAGCATATCGACGGCAAGCTGATGGAACCGGTCGAACACCTGACGGTTGATATTCCCGAGGAATTTGTGGGCGTGGTTATGGAACACGTGGGTTCGCGCAAAGGTGAGGTAGCCAATATGCACAATCACGGCTATGGCCGCGTGCGCGTGGAGTTCCGCGTGCCGAGCCGCGGATTGATTGGACTGCGTAGCACGCTGCTCACCGACACGCGCGGCACCATCGTGATGAATGCGCTTTTTGATGGATACATTGAGTGGCAGGGCGAGATTCCGCATCGCCCAACCGGCGCGCTGATCGCGGATCGGCCGGGGCTTACGACTTCGCACGCTCTCTACAATCTGCAGGAGCGCGGCATACTCTTCGTCGGCCCCGGTATTGACGTTTATGAAGGCATGGTCATTGGCGAGAATGCCAAAGATGCCGACCTCGATGTCAATATCGTGCGCGAGAAGAAGCTGACCAATATGCGCGCTTCGACTTCCGACATAGCGATCCGGCTGGTGCCCTATCGCAATCTCAATCTCGAGCAGGCGATCGAATTTATTGCCGAGGATGAGTTCGTGGAGGTCACGCCGAAAGCGTTGCGGCTGCGCAAGAAAGTTCTGCAGTCGAACAAGCGCAAACGAGGTTCGATGGCAACGGTGGAAGGCTAATTTTGCTGCTCTCAGTCGCCGATAAAATCAGGATTGAGTCACGAAGCGGACCGACTGCGGCCTTTCTTGTAAACTTCGCCGAGGCGCTGAGCTGACTTCACCGGGCGGTTGTAGCTATAGATCCAACAAAAAATTTTCCTTCCGTCCTGCAATTGGACGTAACGCCGCTTACGCACGAAAAGACTCGCCTTTGGATCTGAGCGGTTGAATCCTTCGTATTCATCGAGCCGATTCAAAACTTCAGGATCGTCGGGCAACTCGAAGATCTGTCCAACGATGCGCGAGCCGTTGCGACTGAGAATCGCTCCGGGATATTCTCCGAGATCGAAGAGTTGTCCGTGCACGAAGCCTCTCCCTACGCGCCTGAAGCGCCGCACGGTTGGCTCAATCTCGGGAGGAGCGAGACGAGGCGAGAGCGTCCCGTAGGAAAAAAGGTAGCGTTTCGCGGCGCGGCCGTTACGAGATTTACGCATGAAATAGATTCCGCCTCAAGTATTCGAAGCCCTTCTCTTGATTCTGAATGTAGGCGGCGACTTCCTTGTGTTTCTTCAGGCAGTCGAGGTAATAGCTGAATAACGCTCGCACGTCCGCCTCATCAAGTTGCCGCGACGATTCAAGATAAGCGACAAACTCGAAGAAATTAAGATAGTCCGTCAGCTCCGACGCTTCTTCACTTACCAGTTTGGCGACGAGCGGATCGCCAGACGCGCAATCAAGTTTGTCGCGGGTCATTTTCAGCTCGGCTCTTTCGTAAAAGCGCGAGTAAAGAGACTCCGCCCAGCGCGCCCGTTCTCGTCTGGAATTGCTGTGGTAGACCCGTAAAGCCCAAAAGGCTGCCACAATTCCAGCAAGCGACGAGGCCACCTGGACGATCGCCTTTGCCGAATCCCATGACACCCGTTTAGTGTACTATGCAGTGCTCTTTCGCTCGGCGGCGATTATTGGCATACTTCATGTTTCTGACGAGGAACAACGACGCGAGGAATGATGCAGCGGTCAGACAAGAAAAGCTTTCGCATGTTTCTCATTCCGTGCAGTTGCGGCGCCAGCTTTGCGGTCGCTGAGGATTACGATCGGCGCGGAATGCACATTCGCAGTTTCATTCCATGTCCGAAGTGCGGCAAGCGCCACGATCCGCGCAATCGACTGCTGAAGCTTGATTATCAGGATGAGCGGTTTTGGAAGGTGGGCGGCTGCTAAGCGTCCCTACCTCAAGGAGTACAACACCGGCGCTGGAGGGCCGCGAAGTCTCCAAATGCGCAGGGATCGTCTCCATCATCATCAAGAAATGGCCATGAGAATCCCCCATCGGTTTGTACTGTTGGCGCTGGTTCTCCTCCTCGCTGTAGAAACCGGATACTCGACCATGCGTGTCACGCAGGAAAAAATCTCCGTGAGTCGCGCACTGGCTGGTCATGTTCTTGTTCGAGGAACAGACGAACCGGCAAGCGGAGTAACGGTTGAACTCTGTAGCTCCGACTGGAAGACAGTGCTCACGTCCACGAAGACGGATGAGAAGGGGCATTTCTCGCTTGAGCCTCCTGCGACGGGAAAGCTGTTTTACATCCGGGTGTCCGCACCGGGCATGGATATCTACGAGCTTCGGGTGCGCATCGACAAGCACGCGACTCGGGAGTTGACGATTCCTCTCAGCGTCGCCACATAGGAGCAGACAGTACGTATTGGGTGCCAGCCGCGTTCCTCTCTATTTCGAATCGATAGCTGAGCGAGTGCGATAGCGTTGCGGGGGGGAAGTGGTGCGCCCGGAGAGATTCGAACTCCCGACCTACAGCTCCGGAGGCTGCCGCTCTATCCAGACTGAGCTACGGGCGCGTAGTGCAAGTGTACATCCTGGGTGAGCAGCCGCTCAATGGTTGTAAGGGCCTTCGCTTTCGCGAGAGAGATTCATGGCTGATGTCCCCTCTTTCGGCTCGTGTCGTGTCCCGGCAAATCGCGACATAAGTTGAAGAGTATTGCAGGTATAGGGGCCCTTCGACTACGCCAGGCCAGTCGCTTCGCGCGTGGCCTGGCTCCGCTCAGGGTGACAGGGCAGACTTATTCTGCGAAATTTCGGACAGCATACTCAAGCTTAGCGGCCGATCAGAACGACCGTCTCCGCGGCGACGTCGCCGCGCAGAATGCCTAGACGGACCTTGCCGGTTTTATCGGAGAGTTCGGCGGCCAACTCCATTGGCGTCTTGACGACTTTGCCATCGACTGACCGGATCAAGTCGCCCGGCTTCAACGATGCCATCTGAGCTACGCCTCCAGAGGTGACGTCGACGATCTTGGCTCCGTCGAATTCCTGGGGAGCGACGATAACGCCGAGGGCGGGGATCGACATACCGCGAGCTGTCATCGTCGCCGGTGGCGGCTGATAGACAACGGTTGCGGGTTGTTGATTCTTGCCGTGGTGGGCTTTCGACTCGGGGCCAGGCTTAGGCGTTTGTTCGTTCAAGTCACCGCCGAATCGAAATGCGACTCCGACGGCGATGCGATAGGCGGTTTGGCTGGGCACGTTTTCGGGGTTGAAGTGGTGGGTATAAATATAGTCGAAGGGCCCGAGTTGCACGCCGATGTGGCGATAGAACCAATAATCAACACCACCGCCCCCGCCAAACGCGACCGTCGTGTCGGACTGCGTGCCGCCGGCCGCGACCGGAAGCGTCATGCGGTCTTGCCCAATCAGAGCGTGCACGAATACAGTGACCTTGCTGGAGGGTATGCTGACGTCGTAGCGCGGCCCGACGAAGTATTGGAAATTAGTGCAATTTTCCCCGGTATCGCCGCAATTGCTGAGGCTGTGACCGGAGACGTTGAACTCCGCCCCCAAGCCATGCAGCACGGAGACCGAACCGCCAAACTCGTAGCCGTTGAAGGCCAGCTGCTGCGAGGCGAACTGCGTCACCTGGTTCGAAGGAACGTTAAAGTTGAGATAGGAATAGCCTCCGAATGCGGTGATTAGCGGCACATGCTGAGCGGCGGCAAGGCCTTGAATAAAGAGAACTGCCAGAGCGAAGTGGACAAGTTTTTTCATTTTCCTAAACACGCCTCCAGGGAATGCACCAACAACAACACAACTGATCGCACACAAAAACACTCTGGCACCATTTGCGGGCGTGCCAGCCTACCAGGATCGACAGAAACTTCCCAGTGGGGTTTTGTCTTGCATCAACTCTGGGACAGGATTGCGGTGATTGGCGATTATAATTGCCCCACTGAAAAAAGGAAAACGCGAGCGGCTCTGCCCGGCATCCGGATTCGGCCAGTCACTAGGCAGGAGATGCGGCGGACGTTCCCATTAGTTGCCCCTTCACTGCTAGAAGGGCTTGAAATTCCGTACGGCTCGTAGCAAAATAACGTGACCGTAGCTGCCTCCGTCTAATCCCCCAAGCCAGGCATTCGGAAAACACAGGAGCCCAGTGGCGCGATGCTAACGCCTCTGCGCTTACGACCCTAAACTGCGCTACAAAAACCAAATTGGAAGGGACCATGAATTTCACAAAGATCTCAATTGCAGCATTGATGTTTGTCACTTTGGCGGCCACCAGTTCGCTGGGAGCCACATGCACGATTGCCAGCGTCAAGGGTGTTTATGGCATCCTTGGTTCAGGACTCAACGGTTCGGGACAGCCGGCGGCCAGTGTCACCCAAATTACCTCCGATGGAAACGGGAACCTCACAGGAACCACAACAAAAAGCATTGACGGGACAATTGTGACTTTCACGACTACCGGCACGTATTCGATTGCGAAAAACTGTACCGGCACGGGCACCCTTACCAATCAGGATGACCAGTCCGAGAATAGCAATATCTATTTGAACAACGGAAACAAGGGTGCCTACCTGATCCAAACTGACCCGAATCACACTGTAACCAGTGTTGCGTATGAGCAGGGAACGGCGACTTGCACAAACCTCGGAGTCAAGCACACCTATTCCTTCCAGGCGACAGGTATCGACATCTCGGTTGGTCAGATCGCAGCCGGCGGGCAGTTCGTGCTGAACGGAACGGGAAAGCTTACCGGCACCGCGACATTCAGCTTGGACGGTTCGGTCTCAACACTCCCGGTCACCGGAACGTATCAGATCAATTCCAATTGCACGGGCACGCTAACTTTTACACCGCAAGGGCAGTCGGCGGTTAACCTCGCTGTCGTGATCGTCAACGCGGGTAAGGAACTGATGTTCATTGAAACCGACGCGAACACCATTGTCAGCGGCACCCTACAAGAATAGACAACGTGAAGACCCGGAACGCGGCTACGCGTTCCGGGTATGACCAATCGGACGTTTCCAGATTGCAGTCTGGTTTCGTCCAAGCGGCGTCGTAAGCGAACTTCGGTAATGCCTCGTTTTCCTCTAAAGTCATCTCCCGGAACAACCGATGAAGTGTGTGGCGAGAGAATTAAGTCCTGATTGGTTATGGGCAACTTGCCAAGTTGGGAGAAAATTATGTCAAGCAGCGCGGTTTCCGGCGCATCGATTTATCAGGAGATCCAGAGCTTTTATCAGACGCGTCAGAGCGACGTTAAGCAACTGGGAAGCGCTCTTCAAAATGGAGATTTGAGCGGCGCGCAGACAGCCTTCGCTGAACTTACGGCGCTCGGCCAAAGCGGGCCGTTCGCCAATTCCGAGCCGTTCGCAAAATCGACTCGCGATCAGGCGTTCAATACCATTGGTCAGGATCTGCAAGCGGGCGACCTGGCAGGAGCGCAGGCTGCGTTTGCCACGCTTACCGCCAAAGGGACTCCGCAGCTCACTCCGCCCAGCACGGTAAATCTGGACACACCGCAGCTTACGCCACCTAGTCAGGTAACCCTGAGCAGCACCACTGCGACGGGTTCGATCTATCAGCAACTCCAGGCCTATCGGCAGCAACGTACAGCCGATCTCGCGCAGCTGGGGCAGGATCTGCAAGCCGGCAATCTGACTGCCGCGCAAACCGATTTCAACACATTGACCGCGCTCGGCCAGAGCGGCCCCTATAAGAGTGGGCAGACCTTTCAACGTAGCGATCGTAATCAGGATTTCCAAACCATCGGTCAAGCGCTGCAAACGGGCAACGTCTCGCTGGCGCAGTCAGCCTACTCCAGTCTGGCCGGTTCCTTTGGCGGACAAAACAAGCAGGCGGCGAACGCAATCTCGGCCTACAGTTCGAATGCCGAAGAGATTGTCATCAATATAAGCTCGAATATAAGCTCGAATATTGGCCCACCCTCCACCGGCACAACGGCTGTGCCGTTTCCGATCCAATCGCATAACAGCACGACGCCCGCGGTCACACCGACGACTACGACCTCTACAGGTTCTAATTTGCCGGAAATCGTTATTAACGTTGGAGGAGCGTCCTCAACTGCGGCTTCTACCGGCTCGGCAACTCCCGAGCTCGTGATCAACCTTGATCAGGGCGGCTCTTTTTCCGCGAACGCCGAAGATGTCAGGATTAATCTCGCTGGCAATTCGGGAGCACAGGTTTCGATCGCACCGATCCAGGAGCAAAATGGAAGCTCTGCCGAGGAAGTAACGATCAACCTGGGCGCCAATAGTCCGGGGGCACAGTTGTCGATCAATTCTCCGGGAACAAACGGCAACTCGCCACAGCCGGTTACGGTCGACCTTAATCCGCAGACCAACTACGAGGTCATTCTGAATCTGTTGAATGCCACGACCCAGGATGCAAACAATCCGGGTGCACTTCTCAATGCGCAAGCATAGGCGCTGAAAGAGGGTGTATTGGGGATGTCCCCATCCAAAACGCCGTCGGCGTTCTTGGTCACTCTTTGTGGTTTGCGGCGAGCCGTTTGGCTGCAGCCTTTTCTCGCGCGGCTTCCGATTGCTTACCTAACTGAGTGTAAGCGTCGGCGAGAAACAGGTGTGGCTCGGGAGCATTGGGGTTGAGCGCGGACGCCTTCTTCAATTTTGGAACTGCGCCCGCAAAATCGCCCGAGAGTTCGAGAAATCGGCCGAGAATCAGGTAGCTGCCGAAATGGTCGGGGAAGAACTCGAGCACCGTCTGGCATTCTTTGATGGTTTCGGGAATGCGGTTGGTGCGCGCATAGGCCATCTCCAGAAAAAGGTGCGCCTCGGCATAGCTCGGGATCCTGGCCACGGCGAACTCCAACTCGGGCACGGCGGCGGCGAAATCTCCCACACCCATCAACGCTTTGGCCAGCCGTAAGCGCGCCGCAGACGATTCCGGATCTAATTCCTTCGCCTTGCGTAGCACTGGCAAGGCTTTTTGAAACTCGGTCAGATCGAGATAGCATTCGCCCAGCTCCCCATAGATGTTCGGCATGTTCGGGTCTTTGGCCAGAAGCTGTTGCAGTAGAGGAACAGCGTCGGCGGGGCGCCCACTTTGGCGCAGGGCGTTGGCTTGATGATTCAAGTTGCTGATTTCAATTTTGTCTTTGGGGTCGGCTCCCTGTGCAGCGGACCCAGCGTTTGAAGCATTGCTGCCTCCCGAAACGTATCCGAGCGCGGCCAACTTTTCCTGGGCCGTCGGATCGACTGTCGCCTTGGGCGCTTCGCGGTTATTGGCGGTCTGTTGCCGGATGCTGTCGAGTCTTGCCTTCAGCGTGTCTGCGACTGCAGTCGATTCGCCAGCCAGATTGTGCTCCGCCTTCGCATCGGCTACCTCGTCATACAATTCCTGGCGGGGTGCCTGGACGTAGAGATATTTCCCGGTTCGCAGCGAGCGTAGCGCGCTCCATCCGAAGGCAGTGCGCGGATAATCTGTTTCCGCATAGGCGGGACGGTCATGCCACGCTTCCACAGCGGTACCGCTGTCAGCCGGAGTCGTCGCTGTCGTTAATAATCCCATGAGCGACTGGCCTTGCACTTCGGTCGGCACTGCGACGCCCGCAGCCTGTAACAATGTCGGCATTACGTCGACCAATTCCACCTTGTCGTCAATCCGCTTAGTTGTCTGTTTCGTAGTAGATTTGTCGCCTGCGTTTTTCCGCGGCAACTTGATCACGAGCGGAACCTGGATGGTCTCGTCATAGAGAAAAATCCCGTGCGTATCTTCGCCATGGGTCCCGAGCGACTCTCCGTGATCGGACATCACGGCAATTACGGCGTCCTCGTACAGGCCGCGCGCTTTGAACTGCGCCAATAACCTCCCTACCGCCGCGTCCTCATAGGCAATCTCTCCGTCGTAGGGTTCGGACGCGTAGCGGCTCTTATACGGTTCCGGAGGATCGTAAGGGTCGTGGGCATCATACAAATGCACCCACAAAAAGAAGGGTCCTTTCGGATGGTGCGTCAGCCAAGCCCGCGCACGCGTCACCACCACATTGCCGCGGCGTTCGATGGTTTCGAAACGGCCCTTCTGGCGGATTGCTTCAGGATCGAAGCCTGCATTGTAAGTATCAAATCCGCGGTCAAAACCCGGAGCATAGTTGGTTGCCGGGTCGAGGACCACGGACCCGACGAATGCCGCCGTGCGATAGCCATGAGCGTGGAGAACGTCGGGGGCGTAGGGCAGATCTTTCGCGAGGGGCAGGCGAAAATCATTTACCTGGTGGAACTGCGGATATGTGCCCGTGAGAATCGTGGCGTGGGAGGTTGGCGTCAGCGGAGCCTGAGAGTAGGCATGGGTGAAGACGGCTGAATCGCGCGCCAGAGCGTCGAGATTGGGCGTGAGGCCACGCTTCGAGCCGAGGAATCCCATGCGATCGGCGCGCGTCGTGTCGAGCGTGATGAGGAGAATGTTTGGCGACTTCTGCGGCAGCTTCTGAGGCGGCTTCCCGGGCGGGGGGCTCGCCAGCACACTTGCAACCAGACTCATGAGACAAAACAACCCACGAATCGCAGTCATGACTCGCTGACTCACTCCTGGGGTGCGGCGTTGGAGGGAATTCCGTCGGGCGCGAGATCTTGTGGATTCGATCGCAACCGCATAGCTTCGCTGCGTTCTCGTTCCGCATCCGCTTGCCGCCCCAACTTTGCATACGTGTCCGCCAGAGACATATGGGGCTGAGGTGCCTGCGGGCGAATCTCAGCGGCTCTCTGCAACTTGAGCAGAGCCGCCTCCGCATCTCCCGAGCGCAAGAGAAATTGCCCCAGCAATAGAGTTGAGCCGTATTGATCGGGCAGGAATTTGAGTACTGCTTCACACTCCTTGATGGTTTCCGGCACGCGGTTCTGCCGGGCGTAGGTTATTTCCAGGAAAAGATGCGCGTCGAGGAGGTTGGGTATTCTGGCTACGAGGCCCTCGAACACGGCGGCTGCGCCGTTCAAATCTCCGGTGCGGAGCAACGACCTCCCCAGGTCGAGCTGCGCCATATTAAGGCCCGGGTCAAATTCGACAGCCCTGCGCAGCACCGGCACCGCTTTGTCGTATTCGTGCAATTTCATATAGGACCCGCCGAGTTTGGCATAGACGATGGCCATACTGGGTTCTTTGACAATCAGCTCTTGTAAGATCGGAATCGCCTGGTCGAAGCGCCCATTCTCAAACAGAGTATTGACGCGGCGGATCACATTGGCGGTCTCAATCTTGTCCTTTGGATCGGGACCTTGTCCGAAGGGACCAGCCTTCGACGCATTGCTGGACGCGACGTATCCCAGCGCGGCCAGTTTATCCCGCGTCGACATGTCCACCATCATCGCGGGGGCTTCTACTTTGCTGCTGGTCTTTTGACGAAAGGTTTCGGCGCGACTCGACAGCGTGTCAGCGACTGCGACCGATGCCGACGCGAGGTTGTGCTCGGCCTTCGCATCCGCGGTTTGATCGTAGAGTTCGCGATGGGGCGCCTGGATGTACAAATATTTTCCCGTGCGCAGCGATTGCAACGCGTTCCATCCATAAGCCAGGAACGGGTAATCCGACTCGGCATAGGCGGCGCGGTCGCGCCAGGCATCCGGGCCGTCGGTTTTCGGCGCTCCCGGCTTCGTTGATGTTGGCGTCATTAATTCCAGGAGCGACTCGCCTTGAACTTCGTGGGGAATCTCAGCCCCGACGGCCTGCAACAGCGTCGGCAATACGTCCACGAGTTCCACCCGATTCTCGATTCGTTTTTGATTCCCTCTTCCACTCTCTCGGGGCAGCTTGATCAGCAGGGGCACGTGGATAGTTTCATCGTAGAGAAAGATTCCGTGGGTATCCTCCCCGTGCGCGCCGAGGGACTCTCCGTGATCCGCCATGACAGCAATGACCGATTGATCGTAAATGCCGCGCGCTTTCAACTGCCGCAGCAATTTCCCGACGGCCGAATCGGCATAGGCAATCTCGCCATCGTATGGCTCCGCGGCATACCGAGTCTTGTAAGGTTCCGGGGGATCGTAGGGATCGTGCGCGTCGTACAGATGCACCCACAGGAAATAGGGGCCCTTGGGGTGTTTATCCAACCATGCCAGGGCTCGCGCCACCACCTCGCCACCACGGCGCTCGACCGTCTGATAGCGGGATTTGTTCTGAATACCTGTGCTCTGAAAACCAGCATCGTAGATGTCGAACCCACGGTCAAAACCGGGAGCGCCGGCGGTCGGGTCAAGAGCCAGCGAACCTATAAATGCGGCAGTCTTATATCCGCGAGCGTGCAGGATCTCGGGAGCATAAGGGACAGTCTTCGGCAGCGGCATCGGAAAATCGAGCACCTGGTGAAATTGCGGATAGGTGCCGGTGAGAATCGTCGCGTGCGAGGCCGAGGTGAGGGGAACCTGAGAGTAGGCGCGCGTGAAAATCGCCGACTGCCGGGCCAGCGCATCGAGGTTTGGTGTAAGCCCGCGTGCGGAACCGAGGAAACCCATGCGATCCGCACGGGTAGTATCTAACGTGATGAGCACGATGCTGGGCGGCGTGTCCACCGCCAACGCGCTAACTGCCAGCCCTGCCACGCACAACCACTGCCACAACAGACGCATTTTTAAAGACTCGTTCCTGGACTCGTTCCTAGAAGAATATTGAAAGCCCGACCGTGAGAACCACCGGATCACTTGAATTTTAACCGGGCGGCTTAGTGGGATGCGGGTTGCCCTTTGAAGGCGCTTTCGCCGGTGCTTTCGGAAGCCCCGCGCATTTGTTCGAATGCGTGAAAAGGGTGGGGTCCACTGGGCCCAGAACTACATCTTTGTATCGAATAATACTGGATCCGCCGTTAGCGGTGAAGACTTCTACTTTGATCGGAAAACCGTGCAAATCTTCCGACTCCCAAAAGCGCAACTTCATGGGCTTCAGAAGATCTTTAGAAGAGACGGTAACGTCCTCGACCTGACAGACGTGACCGTCCACGGTTTCTGTTCCGGCGGGTACACGTTCGATCTTGCGGTCAGGCTTGGAAACAAGAAAGGGGAAAGTGCGGAAATATGGGTGCTTATCCTCGACGCACCCCAACATCGTGATCCCGTACGTCTCGGAGGTTCCAAGGTCGGTGATGAAGTAGCCGCGTCCTTCTGTACCCTGCATTCTCAGGAGGTCGCCCCAACGGTAAATGTGCCCTTCCCGTTCGTCCATGGCCATCACGCTGCCTACCATTATGGCGGAAAAATCGGTGAACTGGTCGAGGGGATAGCTGGTTTTTGCAGGCGGGGCCGCGCCCGCTTGCACCGCCGGCGTCGGCTCTGCCGTTGTAGTTTGCGTCGCCGGCTTTTGCGCTTGCGACGCCTGTGCGTTTATCCCTGCCGTGAGGGCGCATGAAAAGAACAGGAAGGCCAGCCATCGAACCATTATTATTTTCTCTCCAGACGATCTTTACGAATACAAAACAAGAATACAAAAAAGGAGATTACAAAAAAAAGGCCACGCCGTTAAATAGCGTGGCCTTAACCCACCAATTTGGTTACTGAATCGTCTTCAGACCTTTGTTGATTTGAGCCTTGTTCGCGGGGCTAAAGGCGGAGCTTGTGCTCTTGCGCATAACGTTAGCCTTGCTAACTGCTGGGATGGTTGTCGTCAGGAAGCCGTAGTTGCCGAGGAACTCGTAACCGACGACTCCGATATAGCCAACCCAGTTGCGGTTGTCAAAGTTGTTGGAGGCGTTGACCGCAGTCTTGGTAACCACCATCCACTGCTCACCGGTATAGGCGCCATAGTATGCGTCGATTTCCTGATCGGCGTAAACATAGGCTTTGCCGTGGAGCGGAGTAAACGCGGCGGTCGGAACTGAGATTGCCAATCCTTCGATCGAGGCGTTCACGCCGGCGTTCGGTTCGTAGGGGCATGCGCTGAGAACGTCATATCCCTGGAGAAAGAAATTGTCATGTCCACCGGTCGTGAAGGCCTCGTAGTTGCAATACTCACCTACGCCGCTGGCGGAAAGAAAACCGAAGCTGTAGCTGGTCTGTGCCAAAGCAGCGCTACAACCAAGAACCAGAATCGCAATCACAGCCAAACTCTTTATTTTCACAGATGTCCCCTCCTGGAAGTTGTGTCTACCATCGTGAAAGCTCGAACAATCCTCCCCGAACCTAACGGTCAATTGGGGAAACGCCCCGGATTGTAGCAACCATTCACCGACTCGGGAAGCTTAGCGGATTGCAACAGCAAGTCAAGGCAATAATTCCGATGTGCGAAATAATTTTTGCAGAAGATAAAAAGTTTGCGCTCTTGTCGCAAAATTTACCCACGCTTAGTAATCGACGAGCCGAAAGTCGCGCCTGTCTTGCCCTTGAGCGCGCGTAAGTTCGGCGGTGATGGTACAGTCGCGGCCCGCGCTGTCACGCAGATTCTTCTTGCATTTGCCGCGCGGAAAAAAATGGTCTGCCAAAATGGCAGGCCTTTACGTGCAAATTAAAGTTAAAAGTTAGAGGACGATTGCGACATTGCGGCGTGCACCAACTTCGGGCGCGGCAGCACTTCGCATCTCGTTCGCTCCTGGCGTCTCCACCGTCTATCGACTACGATATGCCTACAATCGCTTCTTGCACTGCGTTACACTGCCTCTGCGCAGTTGGCTACCGCAATCTCATTGTCGGAGACTCTATGAAATTCAAAGCAGCTCTACGATCCGTGGTCGTCGCTTGCCTCCTGCTGGCCTGCAGTCTGCCCTTCTTCGCGCAGGAGCAGGAGAAGGATAAGAAGGCCACTGCATCGGCCAAGTTGCCTGATTTCTCAGCCACGGAAATCAGGGGAAGCTTAAAGTGGAAGATATATCACTCTGGTTCCAGACTGCGAGTCGAGCCCAGTTCGGCGGCCGCTACCATCTGGGCGCCAGACGAAGATAACGTGTACAACCTTCTCATTCTTCCCGAGAAGACTACGTGCGTCGTTATGAAGACAGCACAAGCTCAGATGGTGCGGAGTCCCTTGCAGTTGGTCTACGGATCGAATACCACGAAAGCACCGGCAGCAGCGAAAGAGGTGGTAGACGGCCACACCTGTACCGTGCTGGATGGAGTCACCACCTTGGCGAACGGCAATACGTTCAGGTCCAAAATTTGGGCGGCCGACGATCTCAAGGGCGTTCCATTGCGAATTGATGTGTACTCCGAACCGGGGGTTGTGACGACTGCCTATCGCGATGTGGTACTCGGCACTCCCGACCCGGCATTGTTCAAACTGCCGGGGAAGTGCACCCCGCAGGAGAAGACATATCAGATCGCGCCTAAGAGTAATCAGCTTCCAGTTCCAGCTAAGCCGCCTACCGGTCAGAAAGCTCCCGATGACAAACCACAGTAGCGGTTTGCGCGGTAGTTTTCCGTGACGTGAAGTCGGCCAACCCGTCGGCCGGACACGAACAATCTTGTGCGGTTCGTCTGCTTTCACAGCTCAATTTTCGCAACTCAATGCAGGCAGCAACAGGCTTGCGATGTGGAGCGCAATAAAACCGTGGCACAATAAAAACGAGGCCCTGTTGACCAAGGCCTCGTTCAGTTTTGCGGAAATCACGTCTACTTGCCTAGCAAGGCGCGCGGACTTCCGACACCGGTGCAATAATCCCACCCCTTACCTACTGTGCAGCCGTTCGAGCCGGTCGACACGTCGTAGAAGTTCTTGCTGTACGCCGCCGCTCCTCCGAGCTGCGAGTAAAGCAGGTTGTTCTCCTCGGCCGTGTAGTATCCACTGCTGGTCGCCGGATTGATGTGCCCTACGCCCAGCTTATTCGCGGCATTATTGACTATGCCGGCAAGCGAGGGCGACGAAACGCTGGTTCCACCAACCTCGTAGAAGAAGCATGTGCCGTCGTCGTAGGCGCAATCGTAGACAACCACACCGCTGTTAGGATCGGCATTGAACGACATGTCGGGTGTGGAGCGGTTGGACTGCCCGAAGATCCCGTACTGGTAGTTCGCCCACGGGCCCATATCTCCGTTGGTAGGATAGGGGAAGGCGCTGGTATAGACTTCCTGTGAACTGGTGCCGCCGCCGGAGCCTGCCCAGCAGGACTCTGACTTAAACGCCAGGTTGGCTGCGTTGCGGTTGACGGTGGTGCCGCCCGCCGAAACGATCCAGGGTGAAGAGCTGGGATACGACGCGCCGCAGCCCGAGTCGCCAGCCGAAGCGAAATAAACGGTGTTAAACGGGTAGTAGTATCCGAAGTAGGCGTCATAGCTATTCTCACCCGAGAATTCGCCGCTGTCCCAACTATTCGTAACGTCGCCACCACCGTAGCTGGATACGATTCCTGCGGCTACATACTCTGCATAGAGCAGGTCGGTGAACGAATTCGAGCAAGCCTCTACGAGAACAATGGTAGCCTTGGGTGCCATAGTATGCGCCCACTCGATATCGAGGGACTCTTCCAAACCCCAACCAGGATCGAAGGGAGGCGTGGAGCAGTCACCGTTGCCGTTGGCATAAACCTGAACGAAGTTAGCCGCCGGCAAACCAAACTGGGCGTCGAAGGTCTGCAATTCGCCAGCCGCATACGGGTTGTCGTAGGCGTCGACGACAGCGATCGCTCCCCAACCACCTTTTTGCGGTCCGCCCGGACTGTTGATGTTCGGGACACATGGACCGGTGTTGCCCGGTATCTTGTACAGACAGCCCATCGAACTGGGCGTCTCATAATGCGTCGTCAGACCCTGGGACTGCGCCTGCCCTTCGACTACGCGACCATTGGTGCCGCCGAAAACCCAATTCGTGTGGGCGCGACGACCCGCGTCGGCCGGTCGCTCAATGCTGCTCGCCGGTGTGATCCAGTTGTGCGGTCCTGCCGGAGCGGCCGCCGCCGCATCCTTGTTGCCGGGTAGCTTTTGCGCCCCGGCGATGGTGGAGACGCTCACCACCAGCAGAGTTACAGCAACTACTGCGACTACTTTACTCATGAATTGCCAATTCTGGTTTTGCATTGAAGTTTCCTCTCCTACCCCTGGAAGGGATTTTTTTGAAGCCAAGCAGACTTCCCCCATTTTGCGCGGACGCAGTAGACGCCCCATTGTCCCAGCATGCCGCTCGAAGGAATTCCTCCTTGGACATTTTCGGTTTTCAAGTTTTTTGAATTTTTACGACCCGAGCTCGATGCCGTTCTACTGGGGAAGCGTAGAGGCCCAGCACCGACGAATGCAGCTTAGCGCATCCCGAAACTAAGTCAAGCTAAATTTTGGGAGTTTTTGCAGAAAATCTGGATGAAGATAAAAACTTTGCGCTCTTATCGCAAGATATCCGCGCGTCTTACTCGACAAGGCAGAAGCCGTGCCTGCCATGCCCCCGACACGAGGAGCTCATAGTTCTCCCGCATTGCGCTGCAACACCGGACGGTGTTGCATTGACCGCCAGATTGGCAAGCCCTGATCCAGACAAGATCTAAAAGCAGTGGCGCGAAACTTATGGCATGCAGCCACTCTGGGGTCAGATCAATCCCACTCTGCACGCGCCCTCCATTATCGAAAGCGCGTGCTAGCGCTTCGCATCTCGCGCTCTAGTGCGCTCGTCGCGTCTCGACCCGTCTCGACCGTCTCCCGACTACGATTCCGGAGTGCATGAATTTTTGCGACAAGAGCGCAAAGTTTTTATCTTTCTCGAAATCTTTTACGAGAACCTGATTATTAACTTGACTTAGTTTAGGAATGCGCTAAGCTGCACTCGTCGGTGCAGGGTCCTCTACGCTTCCCCAGTAGAACCGCATCGAGCTCGAGTCGTAAAAATTCAAACAATTTGAGTCCAAATGTCCAGGAGGAATTCCTTCGAACGGCATGCCGGGATTTTTAGGCGTTAACGGCCTCCGTGCGAAATGGGGAAGTCTGCTTGGCACACAAAAACCCTTCCAAGGGGTAGGAGAAAAAAAATGAAGTGGAAACTCAGTATCGTGGTAGGAATGGTAGTCCTTTTCGCCTTTGCAGCCATGGCTCAGGATGTAGACCGGAAGCAGGGCTCGGCAAGCACCGGCCGCCCGGTGCCGCAAGCCGCTTCACGGCCGCAGCCTAACTGGAGCGTCCCTGACAGCAGCGTTGAGCGGCCTGAAGATCTCGGCGTGCGCGCGCACACAGACATTGTGTTCCGCAGCCTGGACGGTACCAACAAGCCGACACACCTGTCGTCGCCGGCGGAAGTTTCGAACTTCAGCCCACTCACAGTCGATCAGGTGGAGCAGACTCCTCAATCGTTGGGTTGCCTTTACCTCGGCAGCCCGAAGAGCGCGGGATGCGTGCCAAATTATGGCAAATCTCACGGTCCGGGCGCGGGCGGATCGGGCGCGATCGCTTTAGTCGACGCGTACGATGACCCCACCGCGGCCACAGACCTCAAGACTTTCGACGCGTATTGGGGCTTGGCGGCGGTGAGCTTCACCAAAATTAAAATGTCCAATTCCTGCAGCAGCCCGCCGGCGAATCAAGGTTGGGCCGGCGAAGAAACGCTCGATATCGAATACGCGCACGTCTATGCCCCCAAGGCCGCGATCATTCTGGTCGAGGCATGCTCCAGTTCCTACTCGGATCTGTTTGCTGCCGAGACTGAAGCATTCCAATACATCGCCGACAATTACGGTTACGGTGAAGTCTCAAACAGCTGGGGTGGCGGAGAATTCTCTGGCCAAGTCAGCTACGATCCCGACTTCAGCGCGTGGGGCAATGGAGTCTATTTGAATCCGATTACTGCGTTTGCTTCCGCTGGTGACAGCGGCTGCGGCGCGGCTTATCCGAGCACGAATCCGTGGGTGGTTTCATCGGGAGGCACTTCCATCTACAGCAACTCCGGGACGCAAACATTCTCGTATGAAGGTTGCTGGGCCGGCTCTGGCGGCGGCGTAAGCGCGCAAGAGACTTGGTCTAATAGCTTCACCGACGGGAATACTGGACCATGGGCTGACTTTCAGTACCCGATGTTTGGCGAAGGCAATCGCGCCACGCCGGATTTCGCTCTGAACTCTGACCCGAGCTCTGGCGTTCTCCTTTACGGCTCCTACGCCTTTGGCGGCTGGTCTTGCTGCTGGGGTGGCACGAGCGAAGCTTCTCCATCCCTGGCTGCCATCGTCAACCGGGCCGGCAATTTCCTGGGGAACTGCTACGTTTATTCCATCACTGGCACTTGCTACTTCACCAACCAGCAAGATACGCTCCTCTACTCGCAACTGCCCACGGCCAAGGCTTACTCGCAGAACTTCTACAGCCCTGACGCTGGCGGCAACGGTTGCTCGGTCGGTTATGGCTGGGATTACTGCACGGGTGTCGGCAGCCCACGCGGCATTCTCGGAAAGTAAATCCTCTCGCTGTTTCGACAGCGAAACTCAAAAGGCCCCGGTTTATCGGGGCCCTTTTTTTGTGATCCTGATTAAAGGTAGTGGCTCAATTTGACTCTGCCGGAAGCGAAACGCGCCGCAATGAAGCAAACTACTTAACTTCCTCGTGCTCAACTACCTTGTAGGTTTGTTCGACCGGCTTGCAGTTATCAGGCGGCGTCAGCAGCGCGGGATCTACCTTTTCAAATTTAATGTCACCGTATAACGCCCCGATTTTAACCGGCTTGGCGTCGGGCCTGGCTTTGGGGTCTGGAATGACCTCCGATATGATCTTGATCGGCACGCCTTGAAATTCGTCGGATTCCCAGACCTTCGATTTCATAATTTTGCCGTCGGCTCGTGTGACCACGACATCCTCGACCTTGGTCTTGTGACCATCCACATCATCAGTGCCTGCCGGCGTCCGTTCCACCTTTGCACCCTGCAACATTTCGAGCGGACTCGCCATGAACCCCGACTGGTTTCTTCGCATGGAGATGCACGCTGTGACTTTGTCGGGATAGGTCTCGATTCTGTAGACTTTCCCGGTCGAGGTCACGAACAAATTGGTGATCTTCGGCGACAAATCGACTCGCACAGTCGATCCCGAAAAATAAACCTTCATCACCAGGGGCCTCCGGCCGCCACCGGGGCCGATCTTTTGAATGGCGGTAAAATCGGGAAAATTAAAAGCCGCTTCGGATTTCTGTGGCGGCGGAGTATCCGCGGGCTTCGCTGGTTCCTGGGCAGCTGGCATATTGACGCTAGCCGCCATCATGAGAACTAAGCTGGCAGCGTGGCGGATTTCTTTGAATAGTCTCAAATCATGCTCCTTTCGACCTGATCGATCGAAGGCTGCTTAAATGAATGCTCCGACATTGGAACACACTTGGCAGCTGTTTTCCAGCCAGTAGCCTACGGGTTAGCGGCTCAGTTTAGAAAATGCATTCCTCAGCGGCTAAAGCCGCGATGAAAATGCGAGGCTGCGGCACGGCTGAAGGCGTGCCCTTTCAAAACGAGTGAGAGTGAGCCAGTACCGGCCACCGGGTTAGCGCCCTACTGTTGAAACCGCGATGTTGTTTCTGTCCAGACTGAGCACCAGCGACCTAAAAGTTAACTCGCAGCCCGAACTCGAGTTGCCGCGGTGCTCCGTATGAGAAGGTGCCCGAGCCGGGCAGAACGCGATCCAGTCGCTGCGTGCATAGATTATTAGAGGGGCCGCAGTAGCCGCCAGAGGTCGCATTGTTCAGCGATGTGCCGGGCGCGCCATCGAGTATGCCGTTCAGTTGTCCGCCGGGGCCTCCAAAATTGGCCCAGTTGAAAATATTGAAGACCGAGATGTTCGGCTCCAGCACGACCCGCTCGGTTACCTGGAGCGGACGGCTTAAGCGCAAATCCATGGTCTTGAGCCAGGTTGCCTGCGCAGCGCGGCCGGGTATCGGCTGAATTACGGGGGCGTAGGCTCCCAGTTGGTGCAATTGAAGCGCGCTGAATAGCTGATTGGTCACCAGGGTGTTGCCGGCTGGTGTCAACTGCCCGGCATAGTTGGTGTCGTAGTACTTGATGGCCTTCGTCAGATTGCTGTTGGAATATTTTCCCGTGCTTCCAATGATGGTCGACGGCAAGAGATCGCCGACCGTGCCATCACCGCTGATATCGCTGCGGAAAATTTCTCCCGGGACGCCCCCGCCATCCTGCTGGGGGATGTATGCGCTCAACGGGAGAGGCGAGGCCACGTGCGCAATCATCGAAAGGCGAAACTTGTAGGCCAAGTCAGCCGTCGGGGTAAGCGTGAACTGATGAGTGCGGTCGAAGCCGGAGGCTCCCCAATGGCCGAGGTGCGGCTTGTTGTAATCCTCGGCGGGGGTCAAGGTTGAATAATCGCCGCCGCTTCCGTTGGGCTCGGCGACGTTAGTGCGATAGCGCGAGAGGGTGTAGGCGACCGAAACCTCTAAGTGCTTGACGTCGCGCCATGGGTTGTCTGCGGTGGTCACGTGGTAGGCCAGATGCAAGCCGCTGTAGCGCGAGCGGCCACCGGGAAAGTACATGAGGTTCGATCCGACCGTGGGATTGATTCCGCCGAAGGCGGCTTGCTGTTTGCCTAATACCGAACAGGGGAACGGTCCGCAGAACGCGTTCGCGGAATCAAGACCGTTGCGTGCGAAGTCGGCGATGGTTGCGGTGGGCACGGCATTCAGATAGCAGGTCACCGCCGCTTGCGAACTGCCGCCCGTGGAAAGCGCAGGTCCGCATCCCACGGATGCCACCGTGTTAGAAATCGCCGACAGCTCCGCCGCAAAGGTATTTTGCAAAGGATTGAGGTTGTAGCCGTCGGTGAGGTAGCGCGAGTCGCCGACGTGGTTAGTGTCGATTCCTATTGGAAACTGGGTACCGATCTCGCGGACATAGTCGGCGGAGAACATGCCGCGCTCGCCCATCTGATGCTGAATTCCGGCGGCGATGTGGATGACGCGCGGAGTTCTGAAATTGGGCGCCAGCAGACCACCGAAATTCGAGACGCTGTTGGCTAGCGAGTAGACGTTGGGACCGCCGGTCACGCCTGACTGGGCCGATAGAAAGTCGTTTTGTAATGCCTGAATCGCCGATGCCACTTGCCCGATCGGCTGGCCACAGATCTGCGAGGCGATGTCCAGCGTTTGCCCAGAAGAAGGCACTGTCACCGAGCTCAGAAGAGATCCATTCGGGAAAAGAACCGATCCGGCGGGGCACAATTGCAGGCTGCGATTGTATTGACCGTTTGACAGGCGGTTGATGCGATCCTGATAGGTATTTTGGAGCAGGAAGTTGTCGTAGAACATTCCCGTGCTTACGCGAATTACGGTGTGGCCGTTATGGCCGGGATCCCAGGCAAATCCGAATTGCGGGGCGAGATTGAAATTCGGCTGCTTGATGCTGGGACTCACGACCTGGTGGTTTCCGGGCACGACCGGGTTTGGAAAGAGGGCGAATTGATCGAGAATGTAACCCGTTGTGCACGGCGGCGCGGTCACGATGGTGGTGTTGATTGCCGAACATGGAATCGCGCCGAGATCGCTGTCGGTGCGTCCCGAATCGCGAACGTAATTGAGGCCTATGTAGACGTTGAGATTGGGAATCACGTTGTAAGTGTCACCAAAGTATCCCTCGATGCGCGTATCGGCGTGGCCTCCGGTCGAACGGTTGAAGGCTGAGTTCTCGCTGAAATTTCCGAGGCCGTTGAAAATCGTGATCGTGCCGACCGGATAATTCAGGGGATTGTCGGCTGCGCCTCGCGGATCGTTGGGAATGAGCGGCGCTAAACTTGCATCGCTGTTGATGGCGTTGATCTCGTCGATTCCATTCGAACTGGTGACCGAAGGGCCATAATTGCCTGGCGCAAAAAAATCGCCTTGCGTGATGCGGTGAATCACTCCTCCAAAACGTATGGTGTGATAAATCTTGTAAACGGTGCTGCTGTCATAGCGCCCGAAAATGTCGCGCTGAATGGTCTGCCGCGGACCGGCCACGGTCGGCCCCAGTTGATACGATCCGATCGTCATGTGAAAGGGCGCGCCAGGTACGATCAACGAATCGCCGAGAGCGGGCGTGACTGAGTTCACCATCTTCTGATAACCGAAGCGCGCGCTATTCGTATACTCGCCGTGGTTCCAATCCACACCTCCGACTGCGGCCGGAACATTCAACTGATTGCGAAAATTGGACTGGCTATCCGGCGGCCCGATCTGATTCGCATTGTCGTAGCTGAGCCGCGCGAACCACTTCATGTTTTCGCTAACGTTGTAATCGAAGCGCGCAGTCAGCATGTTCTCGCGAAAAAATGCCGAGCGCAGACTAATCTGGTCAGCCGAAGTGGTGCCGCACAATCCTGACAGGTAAATCCCCGAGCAAGGGAAGCCGAGAAAGATCGGTAGGCCGCCGTCTTGCTTGCTGCGTTCGCCGGCGACGAACAAAAAGGCCTTGTCTTTAATGACCGCGCCGCCCGCGCCGAAGCCAAACTGCTGTCGGCTGTAGCCATCACCGCCGGAGGGGAATCCCGCCAGTCCCAGACTCTTGTCTTGCAGATTTCCAAACAGATTGCCGTGCCAGTTCTCTCCGGCCGAGCGGGTCGCAATTCGCACCGCGCCAACTGCGTTCAGCGATTGAAATACTTCCGGCGTGGCTCGCGACACGACGACTTCGCGCACCGCCTCCGCCGGAAAGTTCTCCGTCGCGAGACCCTTGGTTTCATCCATCACTTCGACTTCATCGGCGTCGTAGTGGGTTGTTCGTCCCGTCTGACTGTTGATCGAAAGCGTCTGGAATCCGCCTTTCCCCGGATCGAGCGCTCGGCCGTCAACCGACTGCACGCCCGGCTCCAGCTCTCCCGCCGCCAGATAGTTGCGGCCATCGATCGGCAAAGTGTTCGGAGCGTCGCCGCTGAAGGTGCTCTGCAGATGCATGGGGCCGGGATTAATCCACTCCAGCCTGAAGTCGGCGGTGACCGCCGTCGCTATCACAACGGTTACGTTGCGATCGACGGGCACCTTGTCGCGGGCTTGTGCTCGCACGACATAGAGGCCCGCAGGCAGCGGCTCAGTTACGTAAACTCCATCCTTGCCCGCGACGGCGAAGCCTTTGGCATCGGTCGCCGATGAGTTATAAAAAACCTTCGCGCCTTCGAGGGGCTTGCCATCGTCATCGCGCACCGTACCTTGAATGGTTCCGGTCGTGGGATTCTCAACAGTCTCTTCCTGAGCCCACAGTGAAACTGCAAGGGCAGCGACAACCACGCTCAGCAAGATGCCAATAGACAGGGAACGGCGGACACGCAAGGCAAACCATTCGAACAAAGTGATTCTCCTGGGAGCAGAACCTCAAATAGAACCTGGAAATGATTCCATGTCTGAGGGTTTTTAAGATTCGACTGAAATCGAATAGAACAGTTTACTAGATGCGCGCACTTCGCCGTGACGATGTACGAGTATTTTCTAAAGGACAGAGATCGGGCTGCAAGTCGAAGCGGGATTCAACATGTGCCGCAGAAGTGTAAATCAAGACCGGTGGCATGGGAAAAAATATGTCTGCGAATCTGATCCAAATTTTGCCAAAGATCTTGGTCGCGCTGAAGCCGAAGTGGACGAGACGAGGTGGTCAATCACAGTTCACGAACTGGTCGATCACAGTTCCCGAACAGTGCTTGTTTAGGGTGTGAATCACAAGATTATTACGCGAGGCGAGGCGAGAGGCAATCTACGCATTTTAGTAGTTTATCGATATTCAAATATTCCATAATCCATACAAAAACAGGAATCTTATCCGTAAACAGATGAAAAATATGGTTACTTAAGTTTGGGTTACGAAATGCTTACCCAGTTCTGGCTAATCACACTCCTGCACAAAATGTGATTGGTGCAAGTCGTCGTCGAGATCCCGATTCAATCTCTCGGTTCTTTGGAGGAAACAAATGCACTCCCGCATCTTGAAGTTTGCTTTGGTTCTTGTGTTGGTGATTTGTGTAGGCAGTATTCTACCTGCCTATGCGCAGTCAACCTCGACTGGTACGCTTGCCGGTCAGGTGAATGACCCGACCGGTGCCGTGGTATCGGGGGCAACAGTCACGATGACTGATGTCTCGACCAATACGCCGAGAGTTACCACCACCAACACCTCCGGACGTTATATCTACGTCGACGTGAACCCTGGCATCTACAACCTTGCGGTGACCAAAGCGGGATTTTCCACGACCAAGACCGAGCATGTGGAAGTGAAGGTTGGCGCCTCGATCACTCTCGACCTGTCTCTGCAGGTAGGCGGTGGCAATACGGTTGTGGAAGTAACCGCCGTTGGCAATGAGCTGCAAACGATGAATGCCACGGTAGGTAACACCATCACGAACCTGACCATCGACAACTTGCCGAGCTTGGGCCGCGACGTAAGCACCTTCGTCGAATTGCAGCCCGGCGTCAGTCCTGATGGCAGCGTTGCGGGAGCGGTTCTCGACCAGAATTATTTCTCGCTGGACGGCGGCAATAACACCAACGATATGGACGGGAGCATGAACGTCTATACCGGCAGCTATGCCGGTGATCCGACGGGCGGCATCGCCGCACAGAATTCGCTTGGAGCCGGAGGCGGCGGCCCAACGGGCGTGATCCCGACTCCGCAGGATAGCGTCGAGGAATTTAAGGTGAACACGGCTGGACAAACCGCCGATTTCAATAGTTCCGCTGGCGCCGAAGTCAAGGTGGTGACCAAGCGTGGAACCAACGCCTGGCATGGAACGGGATACGAATACTACAAGGACAATAACTTCTCGGCGAATACCTGGCAGAACAACCTCAACGGTGTTGCGCTGCCAAGCTACCACTACAGCCGTTTTGGTGGCGCCATTGGCGGTCCGGTGATTCCCAAAGAAGTTTTTGGCGGCAAGACGTATGTTTTCTTCAACTATGAAGGGTTTCGCTGGCCCAATTCTTCGACCATTGACAGGAACGTGCCCTCGCCCGCTCTTCGACTGGGATTAGTAGAGGACACCAGTGGCAACTTCTACAACATGAACCCTTACGCAGTGACGTACAACGGAACGAATTACCCTGGGACTGGGACTACCTACGACCCGCGCGGGATCGGAATCAATCCCTGGGTTTCAGCATTATGGAGCACCTTACCGCAGAGTAATTCGCCGACCTCCTGCCTGGGGCAGAGTCTCTGCGATCAAGCCAACATTTTTGCGTATTCGGCCAATGTGAATATTCCATTTAAGAGCAAGTTCGCGGTGACTAGGCTTGACCATGATTTCGGCGCCAAGTGGCACCTCATGGCCAGCTATCGTTATTTCAATCTCAAGAATGCCACGACTGACCAGATTGACATCGGCGGCGGCCTGACTGGCGACACCAGCGGCAACCCGACTTCTGTGTCAAGCGATCCGCAGCAGGCATGGTTCGGCGTGGTGGGCCTGACCACCAACATTACCACCAACACCACCAATGACTTCCACTACAGCTGGCTGCGCAACTGGTGGCAGTGGGCTAGGGCTGGCGACGTGATACAGAACATCCCCGGTGAGCCTGCGTTGGCCGGAGCGCTTGAAGTGATGAGCGGCCAGTCGGCGACACAGGATCTGGGCCCTTACAACGTAAATACGCAGCAGACTCGTACTCGTTTCTGGGATGGACACGATCAGATGGTTCGCGACGATATCTCGACGCTGCATGGCAACCACCTGTTCCAGTTCGGCGGAACCTATCAGCACAACTTTAACTGGCATCAGCGAACCGACAACGGTGGCGGAATCAACTACCAACCCGTGTACGAACTAGGCCTCGGCGCTAGTGGATCCGGACTCGCTGCAGACTCACCGGTTTGCGCGGCCGCAACCATCACTAACTGCCCCGCGGTGACGGCGGCGGTTCTGGGCATCGTTTCCATCTCTCAGACCGCCTATACTCGTACTGGGGCGGACCTTACTTTGAATACCACACCGATGCCGGCGGAAGACCAAGTTAAGATTCCTTATTGGAACGTTTATTTCAGCGACACCTGGCACATGAAGCCAACCTTCACCCTGACCTACGGCTTGGGCTGGACGCTGGAAATGCCGCCAGTTGAAGAGCAGGGCAAGCAAGTTGAACTGGTAAATCAGGGGGGCGATCCAGTAGGGGCTGAGTCCTATCTGGCGCAACGCCAGCGCGCTGCACTGCTGGGCCAGGTCTACAACCCCGAACTCGGTTTTGCCTTGGTAGCCAACACCTCAAACGGATTGAAATACCCCTACAACCCGTTCTACGGTGAATTCAGCCCGCGCATCGCTGCGGCCTGGAGTCCCCACTTCGACACGGATACGCTGGCAGGCAAGATTTTCGGCCACGAGGCTACCGTGCTCCGCGGCGGGTACGGCCGCCAATTCGGGCGCCTGAACGGAGTCGATCTCGTCCTGGTGCCGTTGCTCGGCTCTGGTCTAATCCAACCCGTGCAGTGTACGCAGAACCTTACTACCGGACTCTGCGGCGGTACAGGTTCGGCCACGGCGTCCAACGCTTTTCGCGTCGGTACCGACGGTCTGAAGGCCCCGCTGCAAACTGATCCGAGCATTCAGCCAAGTACTACGCTGCCTCAACCCTATTTCCCTGGCTACAACGGGGGAGCGGCCGGCGCTGGCGAGGCATTGGATCCGAATTTCAGACCCAACCAAATTGACTCGTTCGATCTCACCTTGCAACGCCAGTTGTCCCGCAAGGTGACTCTGGAACTCGGCTACATTGGGCGCAGAATCACACACGAGTACCAACCCATCAACCTCAACGCCGTTCCTTACATGATGACCATGGGCGGGCAGAAATTCTCGCAAGCCTATGCGCAAGTGGTGAATGAATACTGCGGTGGCAACGCTGGCCTTGCTGGTGGTGGCTGCGCCGGTAACACGGCAGCAGTTACACCGCAGCCATTTTTTGAGGCGGCGATGAATCCGGCATACTGCGTCGGCTTCAGCAGTTGTACAGCGGCAGTGGTGGCGAACCAAGCCGGTAACTTGGCCAACGCGCAGGTCTGGACTATGTGGAGTCAATTGGACAACGGCGGATTCAACTTCCCGCGTTCGATGATGAACACTCCCATCGGGCCCGGTGTGGGCGCCAATGGCCAGATGTCGTCGGGCGTGGCGGTTAACGCCAGCGTAGGCTACGGAAATTACAACGGTGGCTTCGCCTCCCTCAAGATGGCCGACTGGCGCGGGTTGACTGCGCAGTCGAACTTCACCTGGTCCAAGGCTCTGGGTACTGGAGCTGTCGTCCAGGCCAGCAGCGAATACACTCCGGACGATCCCTTTGATTTGAAGGAGATGTACGGCAGACAGGCCTTTGACCGCAAGTTCGTATACAACACGTTTCTGGTCTACCAGCCACCCTTCTATAAGGGACAGTCCGGACTCATGGGACGGGCACTGGGTGGCTGGACGTTCTCCACGATCTTCGTTGCCGGCACCGGCCAGCCGTTCGAACTCTACACCACCACCGGCGGCGGTCAGGAATTCGGGGCAGGCGACAACGTCAACTATTTCGGCAATGAGAACGCCGTGCCGATTAAACCCTACAAGAGCGGTCACGTCTACGGCGCGGGAGCGGGAACGCCAAATATTTTCCAAGACGGGGGCAACGCGATTAACGACTTCCGCAACCCGATCCTGGGTGTAGACCAAAGGGATGGGGGTTATGGGATTATTAACGGCCTTCGATACTGGAATATGGATTTCAGCGTCCGGAAGAATATTCTAATCACGGAGGGCGTCAGCCTGGAATTTCAAGGCGTCTTCACCAACGTCCTGAACCACAATCAGTGGGAAGACCCGGATTTCTCGATTGGTCTCTTCAGCGGGGTGAGTGGTTTCGGCGCTATACCGGGCGAGAATGCGGCCACTCCGCGCAACATCGAGATGGGTGCTCGCGTCCGCTTCTAACGCAAACGGTTCTAACTTCAACCTTCGAGGCGCCACTCAGTGGCGCCTCGATTTATTTTTGGGGAGGATTATTATTTCGGTGAGGTGGAACTAGAACGTGTTTTTGTGCGTGTAGTAGCCGGCGCGGTAGTGAGATTGGTAAGGGCCGCCAGCTGGTGGATTCGCCAGGTCGACTTTTAGCTGGCGGAAGTCTGATCTGGAATAGCGCTGCGAGGGATAGTAGGCGAGCAGATATTGTGTACGCAATTCGTCGCTGATCTGGCGGAAGGCATCGTCCAGTTGCGCCAAGCCGGTGGCGTAGTAATATTTTCCGCCGGTGTCGGCGGAGATCTGGATCAGCGCGTGCTCGCCACCGGTGTCGCGTCCCGCGCTCGCCTCGATGGGGACGATAATGATGCTGTAGATAATCGCCTCGGCCTCCTGCGCGGCGCGCAGCGCTTCTTTGTAGTCGACCTGGCTCATGGTGTCGCCGCCGTCGGTGATTACGACCATCACTTTTCTTCCCTGGCGGCGGCTCAGTGCGTGCGAGCCCAGAAAGATTGCGTCATAGAGTGCGGTGGCTGAACCGTTCCGCACGCGATCGATTCCGGCATCGATTCTTTTCAGGTCAGAGGTGAAGGGGACGACCTCGTTTACTTCTTCGCTGAATTTGTAGACGGCCAGGCCATCCTGTGGGCGCACGATGGTATGGGCAAACTTCTTCGCCGAGGTGAGTTCGAGCGGCAGATCTTTTCTTGTACTCAGGCTGGTGTCGACTCCGAGGACGATCGAAAGGGGCAGAGCCGATTCTTTGTCGAAGATGGCGATCTTCTGCTCTTTGCCATCTTCCTTGAGCACAAAATTCTCTTTCTGCAGATTCGCTATGGGAGCGCCGCGCGCATCCGTCACGGTGACGAATACGTTGACCAGCTTGACGTCAACTTTGAGGGTACCGGGATCTTGCGCGGTCAGCGCAGGAGTTGCGGTGGCGAGGACGGCGCTGGCGATGAGATACACGGCGAGCCGGGGGGAAAGTTGTTTGCCAGCGGCATGTGCGACCTCAGCCCCTAAAGGCGCAGCGAAAATGGGGCTGTTATCGCAGCGGTGAACCGCTCTACCCCACCACGCCAAAACCGGGCGTACTGGGGACCCTGGCGCTGCGCCACCGAAAAGCAAAGCTAGAATCGGGTTTTGTCGCAACCTGCCAGGAATTCGCTTCATTCAGGAGTTACTCATTATGATGCGGCGTGCCCCCGGCTGTGCCTCCCGGGCGTTGAATTTCTTCGGGAAAAGGCTCACCGTCCGCCCAGACTGCTCCGTCTTCAAAATATTCTTTCTTCCAGATCGGCACCGTCTTTTTTAACGTGTCGATGATCCAGCGGCAGGCCTCGAAGGCTGCGCCTCGGTGAGCGGCGGCGACCACGATCAAGACACTCGTCTCGCCGATCCCCAGCCGTCCCAGCCTATGCACGATCGACGCTGCCCGCACCGCAAAGCGTTCCCGCGCTTGCGCGGCCAGAGATTTCATCTGCTGCAACGCCATCGGCTCATAGGCCTCATAATCGAGATAGAGCGTGCGCCGGCCGCGGGTGTTGTCGCGCACCACGCCGTCGAAGATCACGGCTGCGCCATCCTCTGGACGTTTCAGCCGCTCGGCCACGGCCGCCACATCAATCGGCTCGCGAACAATGCGGACTTCGCCGAATGCCGCTTCTGCCGGGCTTTTTGCCGAGCTTTCCGGCGAGCTTTCGAGCGATGAGCCGCCGCTCACCGGCGGCAACAAACCAACTTCATCGCCGTCACGCAGCTTGCGCTCCACTCCTGAATATTCCTGATTCACCGCGATCGCCAGCGACGGGATTAGGGCTTCGAATCGTGGCGCCGTTCGCGCGTAAAAGAAAAGCAGTTCCTTCAGGGAGGCCCCATCGGGAAGATCGAGACTCTCACTCGACCGTCCAATCAGCTCTTTCAACCCTCCGAAAAAAAGCACGCTAATTTTCATTTGGTTAGTTGATGCGAGCCCGGCCATCGTCGCCTTTCGCGTCTACGGCTCGCAGGACCAGTGTATCGCGGACCGTCCCGAGGGGCTTGTCCGTCGGTGCGAATGACCTTGCATGGCCGCGATTGTTTGCGTTACCTCCGTAATGGTGCATTAGGTCACCTTCCCGCTTAGTCTGATGAGGAACGTTTCCCTTCGCGAGAGGAGGCTGTTATCGATACCGCCGCCCAAACCGATGCCAGCCGCAGCGCGTCCGCGCGGTCGTTCCTCCACAGCCTAAATATTCTGGTGAAGTACACGCGGCTTTATGGGGTGAATCATAAGCGCACCGAAGGCCAGTTCGAGACGGCTTGGAGCGAACTGCAACAGGCGTTGCCCAAGGGTCGCGACACCGGCTTCTTGCTCGGTGTGTCAGACAACAAACTTCTTCTCGATGGCATTCCGCTGGAAGCGGGACAGGCCGAACGCAGCTTCGCGCAATTGCTGACCGCTGCCGGCCTCTCCAGCATAATGTTTTCGAACAAAGTCACGCTTGACGACTTTACTCGCCTGGTGCGCGCATTCGCGATGGGAGGTTCGAAAGCGCAGGACTTTGCCAAGCAGCTAAAAGAAATCTTTGGCGAGAATAAAGACTCTTCCATTCGCATTAACGAGGTTAAGTTTGTCGCCGCCGACCCAGCCACCGGAGAAATTTCCATGGCGGCGCAGCTCGCCGCGCAGGCGCTCGGCCCGGAAGCGAAGCAGTGGCTCAACGATCCGCAAAAACTTTTACAGTTAATCGCCGCCGCACAGGGCGCAAGTTCGGGCGGCTCCGGTGGCGAAGGTGGCGCGCCGTTGGGCAGCGTTCCTTCCGTGCCGATTCCCGTTGGCGTTGCCGCGGGCGGTACGGCGACAGGCGCGGCCGCGGGCGGTGCGTGGGCCGGTGGCGTCGTTCCCTTGCAAGAAGAAGAAGTCATCCAGACCATTCGCCTGCTCACTCATTTCGGTCAGGCGATGCAGGAGCCGAATGCCTCGCCCGAAAATCTGAAGGTTGAACTGGGCAAAGCGCCGGAAGGCGCAAAGGTGAATCTCGCGCAGTTGCTGGAGAGCCTGGCCGCGCAGACTTCGCAGAAAGGCGGTGAGAGCAACGACACGCCGCTTCTGATGAAGGCCGCCGAAAGCATGGCGATCAAGTTCGCACTGGACCGCTATCAGCGCGGCGACGTCAAGGTCAACGCCGTGCACGACATGATGGAGCACATGAGCCGGCAGATGGACACGCTCCGCCAGATCCTGCGCGTTCAGGAAGATAAGATGTCGAAGGCGGGTATCCTGATTGAGTCGCATGCCGACATTCTCGATCGCATGTTCTGGGCCGAGATTCCGGAGGCCGGCAAGAAAAGCGTTCTGCTCTCCGCTGAAGCGGCCTGCGTGCCGCCGCGCAACATTCGCCAGTTCGTCGAAATTCTTTTCGATCGCGATGACAATGAGCTCGCCGCTAAGATTCTTTCCAACTATTGCGCCGGCCTCAACGCCAAAGATCCCGATCCTCGCCGCAAGACTGCGATCGGCCTCGCTCAACTCGCCGACCTCTTTGCCACCGCGCCCGATGAAGTCATGCCCAATGCTCTCGCCATGATCGCCGAGAAGCTGAGCAAGGAAAGCGACGCGGAAGTACAGAGCCTGCTGAGCGCCGCCTTCGCGCGCTTTGGACAGGAAGCCTGCACCCGAAAGAAATATAAAGCGGTCGCCGAACTGTGCTTGTCGCTCGAAAATATCGGCCGCGAACGTCCCGCGCTGGTGCAGGATCTCCGTTCGCGCGTCGGCATCGAAAATCGCCTGCCCGAGATGATCGAAGAAGCGATCAACGCCGATCATATTTCAGAAGATCTTGTCGAGGTCTTGCAGCAGCTTCCCCGGCATTCCGTCGAACACCTTGCCGATCGCTTCTTCCGCGCCCACCGGCGCGTCGAATGCGATCGCATCGTCGAACTCGTTGGCGAACTCGGACAGCCTGCGCTCGACGATCTGCGCGACATTCTCCGGACCGGCCAGGCTCGCCAGGCGGCCTCGACCGTCGGCCTGATGAGCCGACTTGCTGTCACCGCGCTGCTCGAGTTGTTGCCGTCGCGCATGGGCGAGTTCAATCGTTTTTATCAGGACGTGATCGTCCGCCAGATCGCCTACGGCGCCGCTCCCGATCGCGGGCGCACCCTCCTTGAGTTGCTCGAACTGCTTGACTCGCTCATTCTGCCCGAAGCTATTGACGAGATCGGCATGAGCCAGGATCACAGCGCCAGCGCCAGTCTGATCGCGCTGGCAACAGCCGGCGAAGCTCACAATCGGCCGCCCTTTGTGCAATTGAAAGCTATCGAGTCGCTAGGACGCTTGCGCGATGCCGAAGCGGTTCCCGTGCTGCGCAGCATCGTTGAAGACAAGAAGCTCTTCGGCTACAGCCAGCACCGCGAGTTGCGAATTGCCGCGATTCAAGCACTATCGAAGATCGATCCACGCTATGGCACGCAAGCGCTCGCAGAAAGCGGCCTCGAGGCCGGCGAACTTGCCATTGCGCCACTCGATTCCGGGCCGGGATGCCCGTGGGTACGCCAGCGCCGCTATGAGCGCATCATTCTGCCGCGCACGCTCTCGGCCACGCTTTCCAGTTCGTGGGGAAAGTCGAATATCGTGATGCGTGAGATGAGTCTTGGCGGCGGCATGGGCACGCGCAATGACAATCTCCGCGTCGGATCCGAAGCACACGTCGAAATCTCGCTCGGAGTCAAGAAAATCCGCGGCGAAGTTCTCCTGCGCCGCGCCCGCGTCAACGAAATCGGCTTCGAATTCGTCAGCATGGATCTCGATAGCCGTTATCGCCTACGCCGCGTGTTGGTCGAGGCTCTGCAAAAAGTTCCCGACAATCGCTCGTCTAACTGGGATGGGGAAAGAAAAGTCTAGAGACGGGTGGCCAGGTCGCAGGTCTTGAGTTGCAGATCCGGGAAAACATTTAAGACGTTTCATAGCGCGTCACCGGCGCAAAGAAAAGGCTCGTGTTGACCACGAGCCTTTCGCATCGACAACCCGCAAATTCTTGTTACGCGACCTTTACGAAAATAATAACCAGCGTGAACAGCACCAGCGACTCGATGAATGCGAGTCCAAGAATGAGCGCTACCATAATTCCAGGTCGCGCCGCGGGATTGCGTCCCAGCGAATCGCAGGCCGCACCCGCAACTTTGCCCTGGCCAAGTGCAGCCAAGCCAGCCGCGAGTGCAATCGCAAAGCCGGAGGTCAGCGCCACCCAATTGGTGCCGCCTGCCGCTCCAGCCGAGCCTTGCGCAAACGCCGGCACCGCCATCACGGACGCCATCATCATCATGAACATCAACATCAGGAATTTCCGCATTTGTGTTTCTCCTTGTATGAATTGCCGCCAGTGGGTGGTTGACGCCGCGCTCTATGGCCGACGCCCTCACGCTGAAGGCAGTTAACAGCGCTCAGCTGTCAATTCTCAACTCTCCGTTTCTTCTGAGAATTGAGAACTGGGAACTGAGAACTCTACTCAGTGTTCTTGCCCGGTTGCTTCACCCAGGTACACACAGGCGAGCAGCACGAAAATATAAGTCTGAATAAACGACACGCCGATATGCAGGCCCTCGAACACAACCGGAATACCCAACGGTATCAACGAAAAGAACACCAGCGTGACCATTTCTCCGGCAAACATGTTGGCAAAAAGACGAATGGTCAGCGACATGATGCGAGCAAGGTGACTGAACACTTCAATTGGAAACAGCAGGATCGGCAAGAACAGCCGCATAACCAGCGGCATTTCCTTATCCTGCGGGCCAATAAAATGCTTCAAATAGCCGATCGGCCCGTTCGTCTTGATTCCCTGATAGTGATAGTAGAACCAGGTCAGCAGCGCGCATCCCAGCGGCACGATTGGCACGGCCGTCGGCGATTCCAGTCCGGGCACCAATCCGATCAGATTGCAAATCAGGATGAACAGGCCCAGCGTAACCAGATAAGGAACGTACTTCTGCCCATGATGCCCGACCACCTCATCGGCCATGTCAGAGATAAATCCGTTGATCCCTTCCATCGTATGCTGCAAGCCGCCGGGACGCTCCACCGAAAGCCGTGAGCGCACGGCGATAAAGAATATCGTCAGTAGCAGCGCGACAAGCAACTCCATCGCAAAGCTGTTCGAAATAGGAGTCGCGGCGTGCTTGGGATGAATATTCAGCGCGTGCAGCAAGGCTAGAACTGCCGGGCCGAACAGACGATTCAAGAATGCGGTAAGAGCCAGTTGGTCCATTTGTCAGAGTTCGATTGCCAGTTAGAATTTGTCGCTCCGAGCGAAGCGACGGAACTGATATTCCCTGCCCGATTGCAAGCCGCAGGCTGCTTCTACGACGTCTTCCGGAAGGCCGCGAATCCTTGCCAAACCGCCTCTGCCATTAGCGCGGCGACAGGCACGCATAAGCCCCACAGAAAGCCGTAAAACGCCACTGAAGAACCTTTGAATATAGCATAGGCAACGACCGCCACCAACAGGTAACGCACCACAAAGCGGAAGACGATTCGGCCCCCTTTTTCCCCGCTGTTTTGATTGACTATGCGATCGGCAAGTCCTTCTACGCCGCGCGTCAGCGAGCGGAAATTAACGTAGGAAACGGACGCACCGAGAACAAAACCGAGGGCTCCCATCCAGTGGTAAAACCAGAAAACCGGCGCCATCAGCAGAACGCTGAACACCAATATATTGCGCAGCAGGCGGGGAATGATGCGCTCAAACGCTGTGATTTCCGCCGCAATTTCTGCGGGTGGGGCGTCAGCGGAGCGATCAGAATTCTCACGCTCGCTCATTTTGCGTTTTTCATTTTTCTTTGGAAGCGCCAATCGCCATGCGGATCATCTGTCCAAATCCCACCACCGCGCCAAATAAAAGTCCGACCAGATAGAGCCACTTGGTGTGCAGCCAATAGTCGGCCAGTTTGCCAAGGAAAAAGCCCAACAAAACAGCCGCCGGAATGATGAATCCCATCTCGGAATAGCGAGCTAGCGAGACCAAGGGAGCTTTTTTCTTCGGGGAATCTGAGGGTTCAGGCATGCGCACAAATTGTAAATCAGCCACGTCTGGTTAGCTCGCAGCCTATTTCTTGATAACTGCTACTGGCCTGGGCTGCCGAATCCCGAGCGACCAGTTGACGCTGCGGATCGCTGGCTCGGGATAAATTCCGATAAAGAGAGTGGCCAGCGCCGTGATCCCTACCGCGCAGCGCATCCCAAAGCTGACGGGCAGTCGCTCCCTCTCCATTGGCGCGCGCACCAGCATAGAGTTCGCAATCTTGAGATAGTAATAAAGTCCGAAAAGCGAATAAACCACCCCCAACGCGGCCAGCGCATAATGTTGGCTCTCGATCAAGCTGAGAAAGATATAGTACTTGCCGAGAAAGCCCGCCGCGGGCGGAATGCCGGCAAGCGAGAGCAGAAAAAGCAACATCAGCACAGCTTCGACCGGAGCGCGCTGGTAGAGTCCGGCCATGTCGTCGAGTTCGTCGCCAATCACATTACGCTGCCGCAGCGATGTAATTACGGCGAACGCACCCAGGTTCATGAATGTGTAAACCATCAAATAGATCAGGATTCCCTTGAAGCCGTCGAGAAAGCCGGGAGTGCCGGGCTGCGAAGTTCCCATCGCCACAAACGCCAGCAGCATGTAACCAACGTGGGCGATTGACGAGTAAGCCAGCAGGCGCTTGGTATTCGACTGCGTGAGCGCGGCGAAGTTAGCTCCGGTCATGGTCGCGATCGAGACAAAAATAATCAATGGCGTGTAGATCGTGCGCAACGGATACAGTCCCAGGGCAACCATTCCGCGCGGTAAATTTAAAATGGGGTAACCTAGTATCCGCAGCAGCATGGCCCAAGCGGCCGCTTTCACAGCCACTGACATGAAGCCGGTAATGCTGGTGGGTGCGCCTTCGTAGGCGTCGGGCGCCCACTGATGAAACGGGATGGCGGCAATCTTGAACAACAATCCAACCATGGTCGTCAGGAGCGCAATAATGACTACAGGATTGTGCGTATTCTGCCCGGAGACGGCGCGCTCGATGACGACCAGATTCGTGCTGCCGGCGATTCCATAAAACAATGAGAGGCCGTAGGCAAAGATGCCTGACGAAAATGCCCCTAGCAGCATGTACTTCAACGCTGCTTCATTCGAGCGCCGATCACGGCGGAGGAAACCGACCAACACGTAGGTGGAAATCGCCATCAGCTCAAGCCCGATGAAGATCAGCACTACGTCGATTCCCGCCGCGATGCACATCATGCCTACTACTGAAAGCAAGAGCAAAGCGTAATACTCGCCATGATGTTCGTCTTCGAGGTCGAGATAGTGCACCGACATCAGAATCGAGATAGCGGCTGCTGCGAGAAAGAGACACCAGAAATAAATGGCGAAGCGATCGACTAACAAGGAGTTATAAAAGGCGGGTAATACTCTTGGTGGGAGCGTCGACTGAAGCTGCCAAACGCATAGGGCCGCAAAGAACACTCCCACTAGCGCAGCGGCGGCATTGATCCATTTCCACGACTTCGGAACCATTAGATCGATCAGCAAAATGCCGAGCGCAAAGATGCATAACTCCAGCATCGGCAGCATTGAGCGGTAATCCGTGGGGGTAAGGCCTCGCACTTAGTTACTCGCTTTCGGCGCGCTGGCGCCTGGAGCAGTGCTGGGCGATGGAGGAAAGGAAGTCGGCCCAATCTCCGCGTTCACTGGAGCATTTGGGTTCGAGTTGTCATGAATGGTTTGGACGATCTGATTGACTGGCTGTTCAAGAATCTGAAAAAACGGCTTGGGATAAAGGCCGATCCATAACGCCATGATGATCAGCGGCGCAAAGGTCAGGATTTCGCGCGGTGTAAGATCGTGCAGCTTTTCGTTCTTAGGATTGGTCACCGCCCCGAAAAAAACACGCTGATAAAGCCACAGCAGATACGCCGCCGATAGAACAACGCCCGGCGCAGCCCATGCCGCCCACCTCCAGTTGGCTGTGAATGCGCCCATCATGATCCACAACTCTCCCATAAATCCATTCAGCAGCGGCAGGCCCATCGACGAGAGAAACATGATCATGGTGATGGTCGCGTAGACGGGCATTACGGTCGAGATGCCGCCATATTCGGCGATCTCGCGTGTGTGCCGGCGCTCATACAAAATGCCGACGATCAAGAAGAGCGCGCCGGTCGAGATGCCGTGATTGATCTGCTGTAGCACCGACCCAGTTAATCCCGTTGAATTCAGCGCGAAAATTCCCAGCGTGCAGAAACCGAGGTGGCTGACGGACGAGTACGCCACCAGCTTTTTCATGTCTTTCTGCATCAGCGAAACCAGCGCGCCGTAGATAATGCCCACCAGCGACAGGCCGATCACCCAGCTTTGCACCTTGGGATGGGACACGACGGAAGGAAAGAAGGGCAACGAAAAGCGCACGAAGCCGTACGTCCCCATCTTCAGCAAAACGCCTGCCAGAATGACGGAGCCGGCCGTTGGCGCTTCCACGTGCGCATCGGGCAGCCAGGTGTGGAAGGGAAACATCGGAACCTTGATGGCGAACCCGATGAAGAAGGCCACGAAGAGCCAGATGGCGATGTTGAAGGGAATGAGCGGCGCGGTCTTGTAAAGTTCGGGAATGCTAAAGGTGAACACGCCGGTAAGTGTGTGGTGATGGAAGTAGAGGAACAGGATGCCGAGGAGCATCAGCACGGAGCCGAGCAAGGTGTACAGAAAAAATTTGATGGCCGCGTAGAGCTTGCGCGGGCCGCCCCAGATGCCGATCAGGAGATACATCGGCACGAGCATCGCCTCCCAGAAAACGAAGAAGAGGAAGAAGTCGAGCGCCATAAAGACGCCGAGCATTCCCGTCTGCAGCACCAGAAACCAGACGTAATATTCTTTGACTCGGGTCTCGATGGCGGTCCAGGAGGAGAGAATCGAGATCCAGCCGAGGAGCGTAGTCAGCATGATCAGCAGGAACGAAATGCCGTCGATGCCGAGGTTGTAACCCGCGCCGATTGAGGGGATCCAGTTATTGGCTGTGCCTTCGAGAAACTTGAATTGGTGCGTGGTGTCATAGCGCTGCGCCCAGAACATGGGCACGAGCGGCAGCGAGATGAGAAATCCGCCTAGCGCAAAAATATTCGCGATCCAGCGAATGGCGTCTTTATTCTCTTTGGGGACGAACAGGAGAAAAAGCGCGCCGATCAGCGGAGTGAAGAGAATGATCGATAGTATGTGGTTCTGCATAAGAGCAGTTCTCGAAATCCAGCAGTTAGCAATTAGCACTTAGCATTTAGCCCTGCTTCATCTGCTGCAAAGACTAAGTGCTGATTGCTAAATGCCAATTGCTCACTTCCACACGTAGTACATACCAAATCCGAGCAATCCGGCGATCATAACTAGTGCGTACCACTGCACCAGTCCCCATTCGAAGAGGCGGGCCGGATAAGAAATCATGCGGGCCAGAATCGCCGGGCCATTTACTCCCAAGCCGTCGATGATCCACTTATCCCACCAAGTCGAAATCGTCGCCACAGTGCGAGTTACCCAGCCGGCATCGTTGACCACTCCGTCGATGACCTTGGCATCGAACCAGGACGCCGCTTCACCCGCTCCCAATGCGCCCAGACGAATATCACCAACCTTTCGGCGTCCGGTGAAAACGTAGTCATAGCCTTCGTCGACAAACCATTTGTTGTAGAGCACGGTGTAGAGGGGCGGAGCTTTCACGGCAATGGGCTCGGTGTAATCTTTGGCGGCCTTGTTATAGGACGAGCGTGCCATTCCGTACCCGACAGCCGCGGCAGCCAGCGATAAGAACATCAAGAAGTACTCAGTCTTATCCGTGTGCTCAGCCTCTTTCTCGCCCGCCGCTAACTGCGCCGACTTCCCTTCCTCGACTAAGACAACGGCCTGACGCGCAAACACTGGCTCCAAGAACTTTTCGAAGCGGGCAGATCCGCCCAGGCTGTGCGGCCAGCTCAGCCATCCTGCGCCAATCGAGCAGATCGCGAGAATCACCAGCGGAACGGTCATCGACTTCGGCGACTCATGCACATGATGCTCGACCTCATGGGTCATCCGCGATGGGCTGTAAAAGGTCAGATACATCAGGCGGAACATATAGAACGTGGTCATCAGCGCTGTGCCATAGCCGACAAACCAGAGGATGCGATAGGCTCCGCCCTCGGAAGTCCATGTCTGCCACAGGATTTCGTCTTTGGAAAAGAAACCGGCGAAAGGAAATATTCCGGCGATGGCGAGCGTAGCGATCAACATCGTCCAGTGTGTGGTAGGAATGCGCCGTCTCAGGTCGCCCATGTGGCGCATATCCTGCTCGCCGCTCATGGCGTGAATCACCGAGCCGGAACCTAGGAAGAGCAGCGCCTTGAAGAAGGCGTGTGTGAATACGTGGAAGACTCCAGCCGCAAAAGCGCCTACTCCGAGCGCCAGAAACATGTATCCCAACTGCGAAACGGTGGAGTAGGCCAGCACACGCTTGATGTCGTTCTGTACCAATCCGATCGAGGCAGCGAAGACGGCCGTGAGCGCGCCCACGATGGCTACCGTTTTCATCGCGGTTGGCGCAAGCATAAACACGGCATTCGAACGCGCCACCATATACACGCCTGCCGTGACCATCGTTGCAGCGTGGATCAGCGCTGAAACCGGGGTGGGGCCTTCCATGGCGTCGGGCAGCCAAACGTAAAGAGGAACCTGGGCGGACTTGCCGCAGGCTCCTAGGAAGAGCAGCAGCGCGGCGGCGGTGAGAACATGATCGCCAATCGCAAATTGCCCACTACGGGCCAGCGCGTTAATTTCAACGAAGCGGAACGAGCCGAGATACCAGACCAGGGTCAGCGCTCCAAGTATGAAACCGGCGTCGCCAATACGATTTACGATGAATGCTTTATTGGCGGCCGTGGAAGCGGAGTGGCGATGAAAGTAAAAGCCTATTAGCAGATACGAGCACAGGCCGACACCCTCCCACCCTACGAATAAGAGAATGTAGTTATTCGCCAGGATTAGGGTGAGCATGGAAAACATGAAGAGGTTCATGTATCCGAAAAATCGGTAATAGCCGCCTTCGTGCGCCATGTATCCGGTGGAGTAGATGTGGATCAACATACCCACGCCGGTCACGAAGAGAAGCCAGATAGAGGAGAGCGGATCGAGGAGAAATCCGGCGTCGGCATTGAGTGCGGCGAGAGTACCGTCACGCTTGGTGAAATTTAAATGTCCATCGCCGCTGCCGAGCCAGGTATAGACAATTTTCTCGAATGGCCGTCCCGTGCCATGCGCGAAATGAGTGTAGTCGACGACCGTGAAACAGGCGAAGACAAAGGCGAGCACGATCACGCCGACGCAGACTGCGCTGACCGTAGTCTTCTGCAGCCGCCGCCCGAAAAAGAGCATGATCGCGGCCCCGAAGGCCGGGAAGAGCGGGAGCAGGTAGATGTGGTTTAGGAATAGCATTTCGTTGTCAGTTGTCAGTCGTCAGTTATCAGTTGTCAGTGACTGCTTTCACAGTGCGCGGCTCAAGCCTTAACCGCCCTACCATTTCAACAAATCAATCTCATCCACGTTAGTCGTCTCTTTGTTGCGAAAGAAGGCGATCAAAATTCCGAGGCCTACGGCGGCTTCGGCGGCGGCATCCACTACGATAAAGATTGCAAATACCTGTCCGTCCAACCTTCCCCACATGCGCGAGAAGGCCACCAGGTTGAGGTTGACGGCATTCAAAATGAGCTCGATCGACATCAGCATGATTACGACGTTGCGGCGTGTGAGCATGCCTATGACTCCCAGCACAAAGAGTGCTGCGGCAACTACGAGATAGTGAAATGTGGTGATAGGAACCATAAAAACGTCGTTAGTCGTTGGTCGCTGGTCGTTGGTCGCTGGTCATTCGCGATGCGTCGCCCGATTCAATACTCCGAACGACCAACGACCAACGACTAGATTTTCTTCTTCGTCATAATTACCGCCCCGAGAATCGCGACCAACAACAACAGTGAGGCGATTTCGAAAGCGAACGTATATTGACCGATCCTGCCAGCCTCCCCATAAAGCATGCTCGCGACCTGCTGCGTGTTCGATCCTTCGGGTATCGCGATCATACGATCGGGAAACAGTGCCCTGCCTTTCACAAATGCCGAAACGAACAAAGCCATCAATGCGCATGCTGCCGCCAATCCAACCGGCCAAACGCGATTGAACCTTCGGTCTTTCGACGCGCGCTCGACGCTCACCAACATGATTACGAAGAGAAACAGCACCATGATTCCGCCGGCATAGACGATGATCTGCACGGCGGCGACAAATGGCGCGTACAACATCAAGTAGAGGTTCGCTATCGCGATCAGCGTGAGGATTAGCGCGAGGGCGCAGTGGACGGGATTCCGGCGGGTGATGACCAGGAAACCGCCGAGGATGGCTAGCCCCGATAATAGATAAAAGAAAAATGGAGTCGCCACCGGCGCCATGCCCGGATCGGTGCTGGTGGTGAATGCCGCGATCGAAGCTGGATTCAAGACTCCGCTCATGAAACGATTACCCCCACGATGGCGGTAAGGATGAGCACGACAAGCGTAATCGGCAAAAGTACCTTCCATCCCACGCGCATCAACTGGTCGAAGCGATAACGCGGCCAGGTCGCGCGAAGCCAAATGAAGAGGTACATGAAGAACGCCACCTTGAGCAGGAACCAATACACGTAGTCGATACCTTCGCGGAGCCTTGCGGCAACGGTTGAGTCCGAGGAGCGGCCGGCAATCGCGATCACCAACAGGACTAGCGCAATGAAGCCGAGTAGCGCGGCGAAAACCGCAAGACCGATGCGCTGAACCTTGAAGTAGGAGTGCACCGGCATGCGCACAACTCCAATTACGGCGATCGCCGTGAGCGCGCCAAAAGTGAGCCCTGGAAACAACGAAAAAATAAAATCCCACGTCGGCGCTTGCAGCAGGTTCGGAAACGGACGCAACCATCCGCCTAGCCAGAGCGTGACAGCAATCGAAGAGACAGCGATCATGGCCGCATACTCGGCGAGCATGAAGAGCGACCAGCGCAGGCCACTATATTCGGTGTGATAGCCGGCGGTTAGTTCCGATTCCGCTTCGGCCATGTCGAACGGCGCGCGATTGGTCTCGGCGATCATCGCGATAACGAAGCACACGAACGCTATAAATCCAAGCGGAAAGAATTTGAAGATAAACCAGATGCCTTGCTGCTGTTGCGATTCGACGATCCCGATCATGCTCAGCGTGCCGGTGCCTGTCTTCATGCTGGTCATGAGAACCGCGGACACGACGGCGAGGCCCATAGCGACTTCGTAGGAGACCATCTGCGCACTCGACCTGAGCGCGCCAATCAGCGGGTAATGTGAGTTCGAGGCCCAGCCCGCGACAACGATGCCGAGGACTCCGAGCGACGAGACTCCTAGCATAAAAAGGACACCGATATTCATGTCGCTTACTGCCTGCGACGGGCCGAACGGAATCACGATATAGACGGTGAAGGCCGCCAGTAGCCCGATCAGCGGCGCAATCCAGAAAACGAACTGATCGGCTTCGGCGGGAATGATGTCTTCTTTGAGCATGAGCTTGATTGCGTCGGCGATGGGTTGCAACAATCCGTGCGGGCCTACGCGCATGGGGCCGAGGCGAATCTGGAAGTGAGCCAGCGCCTTGCGCTCGAACCAGTTCATTGCCACCACCGCCAGGGAGACGCCCGCGAAGATAATGAGCACGTAAATCAGCGCCCAGAACTGATTTCCCGCTTCGCCGGGAGTCACCGTGCTGCCGAGGTACGACATGATGAAGTTGGGCATCAGCGGTCAACCTCGCCGAGCACAATGTCGATCGTCCCAATCACGGCGATCACGTCGGCGACGAGCAAGCCGCGCACCATCCGGTCGAGCGCCTGCAAATTGACGAACGACGGTGGCCGCACGCGCACGCGATAAGGTTGCGTCGAGCCGTCGCTAACGATGAAATATCCGAGTTCGCCTTTTGGCGCTTCAATGGAGTGATAGATTTCGCCGACCGGCGGCTTGATCACCTTGGGCACTTTGGCCATGATCGGGCCTTCCGGAATCGAGTTGACCGCCTGCTCGATGATGCGCAACGACTGGCGCATTTCTTCCATGCGAACCAGATAACGATCGTAGGTATCACCGTTTTCGCCCGTCGGAATTTCGAAATCGAATTTGGAATACGCCGCATAGGGCTGGGCTTTGCGCAAATCCCACTCCACGCCGCTGGCGCGCAGCACGGGGCCGGTCACGCCTAGCGCAACGCAATCCTCGCCGGAGATCACGCCAACATTCTTCGTGCGCTCGAGCCAGATGCGGTTGGTGGTCAGCAGTTCTTCGTATTCATCGATCTTCGGCGCCACGAACATCAGAAAATTCTTTACGTCTTTTTCGAAGCCGGCATAAGTTTCATATAGGCAGCCGCCGATACGAAAAGCATGTGTGGTGAGCCGCGCGCCGCAATACTTTTCGAAAATCTTCAGGATTTCTTCGCGATCGCGGAAGGTATAAAAGAGCGGCGTCATCGCCCCAATATCGAGCGCGTGCGTGCCCAGCCAAAGCTGGTGGCTGGCCATGCGATTCAACTCGGTCAGAATCACGCGAATATAGTCCGCGCGCGGCGGCGCCTCCACATTCAACAACTTCTCCACCGCTTCGCAATAGCCCAGGCCATTCGACACCGCAGCGACGTAATCCATGCGATCGACGTAAGGATTGAACATCGCGTAAGTGCGGTTCTCGGCAATTTTTTCCACGCCGCGATGCAGGTATCCGATGACGCATTCGGTGCCCAGTACCTTTTCGCCGTCCAGTTTCAGGATGACGCGCAATACGCCATGCGTCGCGGGATGCTGCGGCCCCATGTTGATGATGAGTTCGTTCGAGTCGAGATAGGGCTTCTCGGGAGTTTCGAGATCGAGCGGCGAGAGTGCGCGCGGATCAGTCATTTGATTGCTTGGTGTTCCAAGTCCCTCATATGAAGTCCGCAGGCCAGGACATAGGGAGATCCGTCTATCACAATGGTTTGGCTCTTAAGAACATATTCCACATAGTGGAAGTATCCCCTTTCGTTAAACAAAGAAGACCCAGATGAACCTGTGCCAGCGGGGACTGAAGATGTTTTCACTGGAGTCGCAAAACGGTTCTCTAGGTTCATGGGTGCCGGTAAGATCTTCGGGGTCCGATTGAATTCCTTGGGCGCAGTAATGTTCGAGAAGAGATTTACCTCCGTCATGAAAACACATCCGCGCGGTGCAACCAGGTCGCGAGATATCGCAGCTTCGGTAGTCTGGGGCTGAGCGCAAGCCAAACTCATCGCCCAAAGGATAACGACCAGCGCGGCCCTGGTTCGCATCCTCATTGTCCGCTTTCGATTCCGAGGTTGATCTGCACCCACTCTTTATCCTGCTGCAAGATGCCGTAATCTTTGCGCAACGGGTGGCCCTTCCAACCGTCGGGCAGAAGAATGCGTTTGAGGTCGGGATGGCCGTCGAATTGAATGCCGAACATGTCGTAGACTTCGCGCTCCAGCCAGTTGGCAGTCGGCCAAATCGAGACGCAGGAGGGAATCGAATCGCCGTCGGCAATTTGTGTCTTGACGCGCATGCGCTCGTTGCGCGGGAAGGAATAGAGATTCCAGAGCACATCGAATTGCCTTTCGCGCTTCGGATAATGCACCGCGGTGACGTCGACGCAATAATCAAACTGCTCTTCATCGCGGAGCAGACGGAGAATGTCGGGAATCAGCGAACGATCAGCGATGAGGTAATGTTGTCCCAGGTAAGTCAGCGCTTCGAGGCCCGATCCGTATCGGCTACGATATTTTTCAACCAACGGAGAAGCCCACGGCACAGGCACAGGGCCCTCGTCTTTCGTCGGAGCAGGCGCCTTCGCAGCCGCGGCAGGACGCTGTTCCGCTGCCGGCTTCTTCTCGCCTTCTGGCGGCGATGGTGGAACGGGAGCTTTGACGTCCTCAGCCATTCAGTCTCGAACCCTACAGAAAATTTTGTTAAATGAATTCCTCTAACCGAGGATCCGGCACAAGTCGTCTTAGCGCTATCGCCGCGCCGCTTGAAAGCCCTCAACCAAGTCGCGGATGCGCAACGCGTCGGCTTTGCGGTGACCGTGACTCGTGATCGGCTCGGTGCCGCCCGTCGACTCAATCACAATGTCGGACCAGAAAATTCCGGTTGAAATCTTCACCGACGCCACCTGCGAGATCGATATGCTTTCCTCGCTGCTGCCAAACAAACGGCGCTTCAAACGGCTCACGCGGAGTGAATTAACGATGATGCGCGTCGGGAACCAGAAATTTCCACGCGTCCATCGGCTGGCGCTGAAGACCTCATCGCCGGCTGCCGGATTTAGACTGCCCGGACTCGGAGTCGCTGAACCTACACCCATTCGAGCGCGCCCTTCTTCCACACCCACAGATAGCCGACGATCAAAATGCCCAGAAAAACCAGCATCTCGATCAGCCCGAAGACGCCGAGCGCCTTGAACTTCACCGCCCACGGAAACAGGAAGACCGTCTCCACGTCGAAGATCACAAACAAGATGGCAATGATGTAAAAGCGGATGGTGTAGCGTCCGCGCGCGTTGTCGTAAGGATCGATGCCGCATTCATAGGGCATCAGTTTGACGCGGTTGGGGCTCTGCGTGCGGATGATTCTGGCCGCCAGCAGTGTAAGCGGAATCAGAATTCCGACGACCGCAACAAAGAGAAAAATGGGTACGTAATTCTGCGGCATCAGCCCTCGAAAATTAAATCAGGGGAACTCGAAATACTAACCCCGAACAAGCGCCGCTTCAAGGAGGAAGGTGCCAGTGGTTCAGGTGGCGTTGCGAGATGCCAAGTCTGGCTAGACTGCTGTTCCCCGATCGGGAAGCACAAAAGTATGACGGGCGAGATCGGAGTCCAGTGTCTCCTGACGATAGAGCGTCGTCAGTACCCCGCCCTTCCAGACGAGCAAATCGGTGTTGCGCGCAGCGAATTCCGGCCAGTTTGGCTCGGCGCCAGCGCGGGCAATGCGTTCGCGAATCAGCAGCAGGTAGGCCCATGTGATCGTCTCATGATAGAGCTGCACTTTGCCCTGCGCCGCGGCAAACCGTTGCAAGGCCGCCGAAAATCGTTGCAGCGCCTCGAGCGCTGAATATCGGCGCAAATATTCAAAGGCCAGCCGGACGTGATCAGCGTGGTGAAAGGTAGCTGCGGGAGTCACGCCATTCTCGAATTGTTCGATCAACTCGTCACCTGTCATGTTCGTTGTCCGTTTAGCTGTTGATCAGAACCGAACGACGACTTCTTCTTCTCCGAGATTTTCCTGTCGTGGATTTTCTGTTTCGGGGCGGCGCTGCTTCCGGCCCGCCGCTTAATCTCGGTGAGACGGTGGCTGGCGCTGGAGTCGAGGTCGAGACTGTAAAACTTCTTCAAATCCTGAATGCGCTTCAGCGATTCCGCGCCGAAAGGACTCTTGCCGTCGAAGGCGTGGAGCACAATGCCTTCGAGCAGGTCGCCGAGCGACATATCGTGGTATTCGGCCAGGGCCTTGAGGACTTTGAGAAGGCGTTTTTCCATGCGCACGCCGGTTTGCACACGCTCTACGAGAAACTGTGGTTTGTTGGTTACCATGGTATCAATATACCACGGTACTTCAATACCAGAAACAAATATTTGGGGCCGCGGCCAGAAGTAAAGTTGCGGACCTGGCCCTCGGTCCACCGTGAGAAAATAGAGTGAATTTATCGAGATCTTTTGATAAGGAGGTACGCAACGTATGTGCCGCAATATCAAAACTCTTTTCAACTTCGATCCGCCGGTCACCGACGATGAAGTGCGAGCATCTGCGCTTCAGTTTGTGAGGAAGATTACGGGCTTTAATAAACCTTCGAAGGCCAATGAAGCCGCATTCCTTAGGGCCATCGATGAAATCGCAAACGTATCGGCGCGGCTGCTACATTCGCTCGACACCAATGCTCCGCCTAAGAATCGCGAAGAAGAAGCGGCTCGGGCAAAGGCTCGCGCCGCGGAACGATTCGGCGATTGAGGCGATTCGCTCTTTCTTCGCCACTCGCACGGCCAACATCCTGCGTGCCCGAAGGGACGGACCGATCGTTGTCTATCTCGAATCCAGCGTTATAATAGTTTCACGTCAATGATTTCTGGCCGCATGGGAGACGCAGTCGCCACCCTAACCGTAGTCTGCGTTCTAACCATCTTTCTGTTTCCAGCGATGCAAGGTCCTTATTCCGTTGTGCACGGGCCTGCCTCTGCGCTGCTGGCTGTGAGAGCAGCCGCGAAAGTGCAGACCGCTATCGTGCAAGCGGCACTGAGATCCCTTGGCGCATTGACTCTGCCTCTCGTCGCTCTCGGTGGAATTTTCGTCGCAGAGGCAGCCGACCACAGTTTCAGTGTGCCCGAGCGTAGCGCCATTCTCCGCTGCTAGCCCTGATTCATCCGCTTTGAAAATCTCTTGCTTGACGTAATCGCGAAAGAGCTTCATTCCGTCCTTTCTCTCGCGCTGCGCCAGAGCTTATTTCAAACGATCTCGCTTCTCAGCGACTCAACCATTTCGTCCCTAATGAGGAGGGCTAACTCTATGACTCAAGAAAAAATCGGCAAACTCGTTCTGCCGGCTTTGTTGGCGGGAGCGTTATCGCTCGCCGGATGCGCCAAGAAGGCCGCACAGGTTACGCCGCCGGCTCCGCCAGCGCCGGCTCCCGCTGCGCCAACCGCCACTCTCGCCGCTAACCCCACCGTTATTCAACCGGGACAAGCGTCAACGCTGACGTGGCAAACCCGCAATGCCAATGAGATAACGATTGCGGGACTGGGCACGCTTCCGGCCTCTGGGACGCGGACGGTCACGCCAGGGACGTCAGTTACGTACACCCTGGTCGCCAAAGGTCCGGGGGGAGCCAACGATGCCTCAGCCCGCATTACCGTAAACACGCCGGTAGCCAGTTCGACGCAGCCGTCGGATGAGGACTTGTTCGCCAGAAACGTCAAGGATATTTACTTCGACTACGACAGAGCCAACCTGCGCTCCGACGATGCGCCCATCGTGCAAAATGACGAAGCTTTCCTGGTACAGCATTCCAGCATCAAAGTGCTGGTTGAAGGTCATTGTGACGATCGCGGATCGGAGGAGTACAACATCGCACTCGGTGCCAGCCGCGCCGAATCGGCAAAGCAGGCGCTGATTCAGCAGGGCGTTTCCGCCGAACGCATTCGAACGGTAAGCTACGGCAAGGAAAAACCATTCTGTACTCAGGACAACGAACAGTGCTGGCAACAAAATCGGGTTGACCACTTCGCGTTTGACCGCTAACCAGCTCTTCCGGGGGGCGGCTCGTTTCGAGCCGCCTTCCACTTCATTGCTTTATCCTTTGAGAAGCAATCTTCGAAACATGCTTTTCGAAAGTATGAGCATCGAAAAGTATGACTCGCGGAGTCATAAACGCCGATGACCCCCGGCAAAAATTAAGACTGTCGAACCTGTAATTCTGAAGTCATGACCGAAAGCGTCGGCACCCCGAACAGCGATAGCTGGAGAAACAAGCTGCTTCGCTACATCTCCGAACTCCGGCAACGCGAAGGGCAGGTCTTCCTCGTTCTGGCTTTGGTGATCGGAGCGCTGACGGGCCTCGCGGTGGTCGCCTTTATCGTGGTGACCGAGCGCCTAGGCATGCGCCTTTATCCCGTAGGCGGCGCGCCATGGCGGCGCCTGCTGTTCCCCGTCGTGGGCTCGCTCGGCATTGGCTATCTGCTCTACCGCTATTTTCCCAACGCCCGCGGCAGTGGCGTGCCGCAGACCAAGGCCGCATTATTCGCCAGCGAAGGCCGCATCACCCTGCGCACCGTGTTCGGAAAATTCTTCTGCACCTCGGCCACGCTCGCCAGCGGCATCCCGCTTGGCCGCGAAGGCCCGTCGGTTCAAGTCGGCGCGGGCATCGGCTCGGTCCTTGGTCGCTCCCTCGGGCTGTCTACCGCGCAGGTAAAAAGACTTATCCCCGTGGGCGCGGCAGCCGCGATTGCTGCTGCATTCAATACTCCGCTTGCTGCTGTGCTGTTTGCGCTTGAAGAAATCACGGGCGATCTTTACGCACCCGTGATGGGTGCGGTGGTGCTGGCTTCAGCGACCGCATGGATGGTGTTGCGCGTCTTTCTCGGCGATCATCCGCTCTTCAAAGTTCCACAATATCAGCTGATTCATCCCGCGGAATTCGCGGTTTATGCCGTGCTCGGCGTGGCCGGCGGCGTGGTTTCGGCCGCCTTCACCAAAATGCTGCTCACGATTCGGGCACGCTTCCTCCGCTTTCCGCAGAGCACAGTCTGGCTGCAACCGGCGGCGGGAGGCTTGCTGGTCGGCGTCATGGGATGGTTCGTTCCTCAGGTTCTCGGCGTCGGTTACGGATTTGTAGGCGACGCGCTAAACGGAAGAATGGCTTTCCAGTTGATGTTGTTGCTAGTGGTTTTGAAGCTGATTGCCGTCACCACCAGTTATGCCACGGGCAATGCCGGAGGCATCTTCGGCCCCTCGCTATTTATCGGCGCGATGTTAGGCGGAGTGGTCGGGACCGTGGCCCATCATCTATTCCCCGCCTACACTGCAAGCGCGGGAGCCTACGCGCTCGTCGGGATGGGCGCGGTGTTTGCCGGCGTGGTGCGCACTCCCATGACCTCTGTGCTGATGATTTTCGAGATGACGCAGGATTACGCCGTGATCGTTCCGCTGATGATTGCGAATCTGGTGAGCCTTTTCGTCGCTTCGCGCTTGCAGCACGAACCTATCTATGAAGGGTTGGCGATGCAGGACGGCATTCATCTACCTTCCGCGGGAGCGCGTCAACGCTCGGGTGAGTATCAGGTCGTCAGAGTGATGCAAGTTGCCAGCCAGTTGTTGCCCGCCGATATCACGGTTCGGGAAGCATTGGAGAAGGTTCGCTCAAGTCCTGTCCGAACATGGCTGCTTACCGATCAGCGAGGCGTGGTTGGCGTAATCAACTCGGTGCAACTGGAGAAGGCAGAGGCGGAGGGTGCGGATAAGAAAGTCTGCGAACTGGTCGATCCGCTGATATTTCCGCATGTCCACGCCGACCAGGGGTTGGATGTGGCCCTCGAGCGGATGGGAGCGAATCAACTTGAAATCCTGCCCGTGGTAAACCGCGGCAATGTTCACAAATTGGAAGGCATAGTTACGCTGCACGACGTGCTCAACGCGTACGGCGTGAATCGCGCGTGAGCCGCGCCAAGTGATGGCCGGTCAAGCTCGCCGGCACGCCGAATCCAACCTGCACCGATCTTCATCTATCCATCATGAACGTTGAAAGTCTCTATTTGGAACCACTCTCTGACCCGCAATCGCTCAGAGAAGTTTTGCCCGATGAACCGCTTCGCGCCGCTGGCGAATCTCCGGATGCTGCCTTGCTCGACTCCTATTCACGGGCAGTGACTGCTGCGGTAGAGAGAATCAGCCCATCTGTGGTCAACGTCGAAGTGCATCACGCTGTAAAAGCAGATGGCCGCCGCCGGTCGAGTGAACGCTCCGGCGACCGTCCGGGCGATCCTCGCGAGCGCCGCGGAGGCGGGTCTGGGTTCGTCTTCACTCCCGATGGATTGATTCTCACTAACAGCCACGTCGTACATGATTCCACGCGCATCGAGGTCACGCTGGCCGACGGACGGCGTGCTCCGGCTCATACGATCGGCGATGATCCGGCGACCGATCTAGCCGTCATTCGCATTGATGCTTCAGGATTGCAGGCCGTCGCCCTGGGAGATTCCCAGCAGTTACGGCCCGGCCAGATGGCGATTGCCATCGGCAATCCTTACGGCTTTCAATCGACGGTAACCGCAGGCGTGATCAGCGCGCTTGGGCGATCGCTGCGCTCTTATTCAGGGCGGCTAATCGAAGATGTGATTCAAACCGATGCGGCGTTGAATCCGGGGAATTCCGGCGGACCGTTGGTTGACTCGCGTGGGCAGGTGATCGGCGTCAACACCGCGACCATTCTGCCAGCCCAAGGAATCTGCTTCGCCATCGGAATCAACACCGCGAAGTTCGTCGCCAGCCGTCTGCTTCGCGATGGACGGATTCGCCGCAGTTACATCGGCGTCTCGGCGCAGACCGTCCCCATTCATCGCCGGGTGGTGCGCTTCTATTCTCTGCCTCGCGAAACTGGAGGGGTCGTCGTCGGTACTGAAGACCACAGCCCGGCACGAACTGCCGGCTTGCGCGAAGGAGACGTGATCGTGGCGCTCGACGACAAGCCGGTGGCTGGGGTCGATGACTTGCATCGCCTATTGACTGACGCGCAAGTCGGCGCACGCTGCGTGTTGACGGTGATTCGCCACACGGACAGGCTGACGCTGCCGATTCTTCCGGAAGAAGCGCAGTAGGATATCTGACGTCGAGGCGGCGCGAAGGTGACGATCGCTGTTCGTTCGTGAATTGTAGTGCCCTTCGTGATAGACGAACTTCTGTAATCTGTCACTCCCCCTATCCCATTGCACACATTAGATTTCCTGTGTTAGCTTCGACTCGGAGAGTTCCGCTTGCGACATACAATTCCGGCTGGGATGAAGATGGATCGCAAGGAAACTGAGATTTATTTACGGCTCGATCCATCGCGCCTTCCCCAGCACATTGCCATCATCATGGACGGAAACGGGCGTTGGGCGCGCCGTCGCCACATGCCGCGCGTGGCGGGGCATCGCGCCGGAGTCGCCGCGGTGCGATCGACGGTGGAGACGGCGGCACGCATTGGAATTCCCGCGCTGACGCTCTACGCTTTTTCTGAAGAAAACTGGAAGAAACGGCCGAAGTCCGAAGTCGATTTTCTGATGCGTCTTCTCTGCCGGTATCTGCAGGCGGAGATCAAGACGCTCAATGAAAACAATATTCGCCTGCAATACATTGGACGGCAGCACGAGTTACCTGAATCGGTGCAGCGTGAAATGGCCGAGGCGAGTTGCGCCACGTCGAAAAACACCGGGATGCGGCTGACTCTGGCGCTGAATTACAGCGCCCGCAGCGAAATCGTCGACACCTTTCGCTCGCTTGCCGAAGCTGCTTCGCGCAACGGCGGACTCGACCACATGCAAGTTGACGAGCAGCTTATTAGTGATCATCTCTACACGCGCGGCCTGCCTGATCCCGACTTAGTAATTCGCACCAGCGGGGAGATGCGGCTGAGTAACTTCTTACTTTGGCAGTTGGCTTATGCCGAGATCTATGTAACTCAAACGCTGTGGCCCGATTTTCGCGGCGCGCAGTTACTCGAAGGCATCGAAGAATATCAGAAGCGCGACCGCCGCTATGGCGGCCTGGCACCCGACGGCCAACCACAGCGCACAACCCGTACCCACGCTGAGGCGAAGCGCCGATGAAATCAATTCGATGATCAAGCGTGTCGCAACCGCCGTCGTTCTAATTCCACTCGTTCTGTTGTTGGTGCTGAAAGCTCCGCTTTATGTGCTAGCCCTCGTAGCCGGCGCCGTTGGATTATTAGCGATCGCCGAGTTCCTCAAGTTAGTAACTCACTATGGAGTCCAGCCGCTGAACCTCGCGACATATATCTTTGTCGTGCTTTTCTTTGTATTTGTAATCGTCGCGACCACCAATCGCACTCCGCTGGTTGAGACTACCGCCATACTTTACGGACTCGCTATTGCCGCCGGCCTGGCACCGTTTGTTTTTTTAACCGTAGCCATGCGGCGCAGCAACCTGGGCAGCGGTTATCCTGCGGCCGCCGCTTCGACGTTCGCCTTCGGATACATCGCGATTCCGATGGTGCTGCTCGTCGCCATCCGCCAACAGCCGGCCGGCGCCATCTGGACCATCTACACGCTGCTTGCCGTCTGGGCTGGAGACATCTTCGCCTACTTCGTCGGCAAATCGCTGGGCCGTAATCTCATGTCGCCGGAGATCAGTCCCAAGAAGACGTGGGAGGGAGCGGCGGCCTCCGTTGCAGCGAGCGTTATCGTCGGCACGCTGTGGATACAGCACGCACCCGCCATCAGCTCCACGCTGCTGCGGATCGGCTTGATCGACCGCCGCGACGGCATGTTTGGCCTGGAACAGCCGCAACTCTGGCCAATAATTATTTTGTCGGCGGTAGTCAATGTCGCTGCCCAGCTGGGCGATCTGGTCGAGTCGCTGATCAAGCGTGGGGCTGGAGTGAAAGATTCCGGCACCATTCTCCCGGGCCATGGAGGGATGCTCGATCGCATCGACGCCATGCTGTTCGCGGTTCCGGTGGTGTGGGCGTGGGGGGCGTGGCGGCTGATGCAATAGGGCTAGTCTCGCCATCGAATCGGCTCCGGCTACATCTAATCTATCGATGATTACGAAAAGCCACGCCACCGTCACCAAAGCAACCGAGCCATCGCTCGAGGTAGGCCTGATCTGCGCCGATCGCGATGGCAATCGCATACGCATCGACCACATCGATCGCGACTCAGGAAAACTCTCCTATCATTATTTGAACGATGAACTACGAGTGCAGGAAGGAATTCAGGAGCGCTCAATCGAAAACTTCTTGGCGGAAGGCTGGTATATGGCGGGCGCCGGAAAATCGCTGTAGACCGAAATCAGTTTAATGCGGCAAATAGCCGGATTCCATGGGGAGCTTGCCATCTACTCTGACAACGGTGACACGGTCGGTAATAGAATGCTCTTCGACAAAGCCGATCGCGCCCGGAGTGGTTGCCACTGCGTCGATTACTTCCGCGTCCGACCCTACGGTTCGGATCGAATTTTGCTCTGCGGCCAACATCGCTCTGACGTTCGCTTCGCTCATCTTGGTGAGATGCTCGAGCGTGCCGATCTCACCCGACGATGAGCTGTGCAGCACCAAGACGACGCTTCTGCCGTCCGGCCACTTCTTCACTTCCCCTCTAAAAATCTTGGCGAGATGCGCGGAGGTGACGTTCTGCGCGACGTTTTCTTTATTGACCACGACCGCCATGTGGTGCGCAAAGCACGGCACCACCGACAACGTCATCCACACACAGAGGCAGAAAATCCGCTGGTACTTCATAGGATTCTAGGTTAACGCCGAAGCTGGGAGCAGCTTTGTCAAATAATTGTCAACAAGGTGACGGGAGTAATCAGGATGGTAATGCTCAAGGCGAGAGGTGAGGGGTCAGATTGCGGAGGTAAGAATCGAAAATCGCAATCTGACCTCTCATCTCTGCAATTTCTTAGAAGCCCATAATGTTGTAGCCGCAATCCACGTGCATGACCTCACCGGTGATGCCAGAGCTTGCGTCTGAAGCAAGAAACACGCCAGCGCTGCCCACCTCGCCGACTTCGACGTTACGCTGCAGAGGAGCGCGCGCGGCGTGCGAACGGAGCATGTCTCCCAAGCCGGATATACCGCGCGCGGCCAGCGTCTTAATTGGCCCCGCCGAAATCGCGTTGACGCGGATTTTCTTGCGGCCGAGGTCCTGTGCCAGATAGCGCACTGTGCATTCCAACGCCGCCTTGGCTACGCCCATCACGTTATAGTGCGGCACAACTTTTTCTGCGCCGTAATAGGTCATGGTAATGACGCTGCCGCCGTCTTCCATCAGCGGAGCGGCGGCCCGGCACACCGCGATCAGCGAATACACGCTTACATCGTGCGCCACGCGAAAGCCTTCGCGAGTAGTGTTCACGAAGTCTCCCTTTAATTCGTCGGCTGGAGCGAAAGCCACGCTGTGCACCAGCACATTCAGCTTGCCATAGCGAGCTTTCAGTTTTTCGAAGAGCGCGGTGATATCCTCATCCTTCGAAACGTCGCACATGAAGGCTTCGGCGCCGGGCAGGGAAAGAATCAGGTCTCTCGCCTCCATCTCCATGCGCTCGTTCTGATAGGTGATGGCTAGATTGGCGCCGGCAGCGTGTAGCCCTTGCGCGATTGCCCAGGCGATCGAGCGCTTGTTTGCCACTCCGAAAACGACCGCTGTGCGGCCTTTCAGGTCATCAAACATGAAGGAAGCTCCCCGTATGAAGTCGACTCACGCGAAATCGCGAAGATTAATTTTTCAGCAACCTGGGGATTCTATCAAGGCTGCGGTTGCCTGCGGGTGGAACTTAACGCGCGATGACCCGCAGCATCGCCAAGGCAGGGATTAGTATTTTCCATGAAATATTGCATGATCGATGTCTGGCCAGAACTCTTTTAGTACATTGAACACGCCGTCCAAACCCACCTGGGTTCCCCAACGTTGATAGGTTTTCACCCAGGGGTTATATGTTGCCGGGTAATACGCATTGCCGATGCCGGCGGCCGCTCCAGCTCCGACGATCTCTGACAGATTGACAGTGGTATTCCCGGAGTTAGTCCTGGTGACGAATAGCCGGGTTACGGCATAGCTGGTCCGCTTAACGAAACCGCCTCTGCCCAGGGTGTAGTATCTCGGGTCTTCTCTGGTTGCCGCTGGGACGATCGCTTCCGTCATGTAGTTCTCTATGGCGCCGTCGACAAAAACGTGCCAGTAGTATTTACCGTAGCCCTCGGCGCCTTGCCCAAAGGCAGGCTCCGACTTGCCGGCCATGTCAACTCCCGCGAGCGCTCCCACAAAAATAAAATCGGAATAGTCGAAGGTATCCTGCGTCGCGAGCCACATTGCACTCTTGAAAGTCAGCGGCGGCAACTGCGTGTTGGCGCTGACCGCGCGGTAATTGGGGACAATCCCCAGAATTCTCTTGGGCTGTTTACCATACTGATCGTCAAAGCTAACGGGATCTGAGGGCTTGGCCGAGGGATTGTTTGTGGGATTGACCGGGGATGTTGACGCGTCTGGCACGGAAGAGTTTCTGTCGGTTGGTGTGGTTGACTGCTCAGAATCGGAGGCAGGTTGCGAAACGTCGTTCGATACCCGTTGAGATGCCCACTGAGCGGTTTCTTCTGTCGGTTGTTTCGCGCTCGTTGCTTCCTGAGCTTGCATTGATGGAGCTCCCACCATTCCCGCCAGCGCTATCGCGATGAAAAACGATCGAATCGCTTTCAAATCTTCCCCCACATTCGTAGTTTCCCTTTCGGCCTGTTTCTGCTGACCTTTTCACGGCAAGACCAATTGACACTCAAGCGGTTGGATTGTTCAAAACGGGGTTTGGATGCACCCTGCGATAGAAAACGCATAGGTGGGACTCGCGATGAAAGGGTCAATTATTTTGTTTTTCTTGCTCCTTCTCCAAGTGGCGGGCGTGTCTCTTCTGCAAATAGCCGTGAATATCTGGCCAAAACTCTTTCAGCTCATTTCCGAAGGCGTCGATGCCCATCTGCGTTCCCCAGCCTGAGAGACTCGACGACCAACTGCGATCGGCGGCGGGATAATAGAAGTTGGAAATAGCAATCGCCGTGGCGTTGCCAGCAAACTCAGGAACGTTGAAAATCTGGCGCCCAGAATCTGTCCGAGCGACGAAAATGCGACTGAAGGCATAGCCAAAGCGGCGCAAGCGCGAACTCTTGCCCAGTTGAAAATAGCGAGGATCGACTCTCAGGATGCTGGGGTAAACGCCACCGACCATGACATTGCCATCCACCTGATCGGCAAAAGCTGCCCCATACCGCTTGGCATATCCCTCGGCTCCCTGTCCGAAACCGGGGGAGGAATTTTCCGCCTGGCGGATGCCCGCCACAATTCCCACGACCGTGAATTCGTAAGGATCGAAAGAGCCCTTCGCCGAGATGGCAAACTTCTCTTTCCAGGAGATCGGTTTCACCTGCGACTGACTGCCTACGGTCAAGTAGTTCGGCATCACGTAAAACATCCGGTCGTCCTTTTTCTTCTCTGCGTCTTGCTGGACCGGGCTGGCTGGATCTTTGTCTTTGTCTTTGCCATTGCCTTGGGCGGACGGTTGGTCTGCGGGCTTGCTCTGCTCCGGAGGAGTGGTCGCTGGGGATTGGGCGGACTGCGAACCGTCCGATGCCGGGAGTGGTGGGGCGTTTTGGCTTTGTCCTGGGCAAAGAGTCGCAAACAACAACATTGATACGATCAGTAGGCCTATGAATGCGGAATAGCCGAGTCTCAAGTTGATTATGGCTCCGGGTCAGTTAATTGAGATGCGCCGAGGCGGTGTTGGCAGTCTAATGTTGGCAGTTGACTCTCGGCAAACAGGCTCCGCAATTCGGCGGTATGCCAGGCCTTGGTAAACCCTTAAGATTCAGCGGCTGATCCGCGAGATTCTGCGGTCAGTTTCGCTCATCTGCTCCAGGATGATTTCCTCATTCTTGTCGCGCTGCAGGCGAGCGAACTTCTCTCCCCACTCTATCAGTAGGATGCTGTTTGGCGCGAACAGGTCGTCCAGGCCCAGCGTCTCCAGTTCACGCTCGGTATCGATGCGATAAAGATCAATGTGGAAAAGCGTAGCGTGCGGACCGCGATATTCATGGACAAGTGTAAATGTAGGACTGGTCACATCTTCGGCGCGGGCGGCGTCGAATCCCTCGGCGATTCCTTTGACCAGGGTGGTCTTGCCCGCCCCAAGGTCGCCGCGCAACAGCACGATAAGCGGAGGAGAGAGCTTCGCGGCAAGGGTCCGCCCAAAAGCGATGGTTTCCTCGGCCGAGTGCGTGGTGGTCTGGGTGCCCATGCCCGAGGATCAGTATAGGACAGAGGTGGGAAAAGCAGGAAAAGACGGGAAAGACAGGAAAAGAAAAAGGCAGGAAAAGCGACGTAGATTGGCCTTCCCTGCTCTTTGCTTTTCCTGCTCTTTGCTTTTCCTGCTCTTTGCTTTTCCTGCTCTTCAGAATCCGGGCGGCGTTTGCAATTGTTCCGAGACGGGATCGAGGAAACTGCGATCCAGCGCGGTATCGAGCGCCATGCGCAGTTTGCGATGATCGTCATCACCCAGGGCAATGAAGCGAAACGGCTGCAGGCAAGCGCTCTGAAACTTGCGCGTCGGCTGCAGCATCTCCGCCATGCCGTGGATAGCTCCGGCTCGCGTGTGGAAGGCGATCTCGACGAAGTCTCCAATCGAAAGCTCATGCTGCAACTGGAGCAATCCGCCGTTGACCGAAATGGACTGTATTTTCGCGCGCGCCCGTTGACCGCCTTCGGCCATTACGGCAGCCGCAACCGATCCGTTGAGTTGTACTCGAGGGGAACGCTGGTTGGCATTGTTCAGGGGGAAGTGAGTCATACCGAATGAAGTATGCCACCTCCTCCGGGGCTAGGGCAGATTACGAAAGCGCCTGTACACGAGGCGTATGCTGAACAATTGACGCTATTTGGCCCGACTTTGCGATAATAACCGCAGTAACTTTTCGAGTGGGTGCTCAAGAGAGTACCTTGGTGCAAGAGAGCACTGATAAGAGAAAGTTTGTGCGGTTTGAAGGCGGTTATACCTATGCGTTTGGCTAAAGGCTTCAGGTGTCGTTACGCAGTAGCGGCTATTTGCTTGCTCGCAGCGCTCTGCACAGGCTGCTCGCGCGATCCCAATGTCCGCAAGCAGAAATATCTCGAAAGCGGCCAGCGCTATTTCGACAAAGGCCAATACCGCGAGGCAGAAATACAGTTCGAGAACGCCATCCAGGTCGATAGCCATTTCGTCGACGCCCATTACAAGCTGGCGCAGGCCGCTATGAAGCTGGAGCAATGGCCGACAGCCTATCAGGAACTCACGACTACGATTCAACAACAGCCCGACCAATACGCGGCGCGCCTCGACCTTGCCAACCTGCTCATTCTCGGCCGCCAGTACAGTGAGGCGAAACAGCATCTCGACCTGCTGGCGCAAAAGGAGCCTGACAATCCCGAGGTCTATATCGCACGGTCCAACTACTACGTCGGCACCCGTGACATTTCATCGGCGCTAGCCGACATGCGCACCGCTCTGCAAAAAGACCCCAACCGTTCCGATTCTTACCTGAATCTAGCCATGCTTCAGATGGGCGGCCAGCAGTGGGATGCTGCCGAAGTGAGTTTCAAGAAAGCAGTCGAGCTCAGCCCCAAATCCACCAATGCCCTGCTTTCGCTCGGCAACTTTTATCAAAGCCGCGGACGCTATCCCGAGGCCGAGCAGCTTTTCCGGCGGGCCATAGCCAGCGCGCCTGACGACCCCAGCCCCCGCATCTCTCTCGCCAGCCTCTTAATGGCCGAGAATAAGCCTGGCGAAGCTGAGGAATTCCTCCGCCAATCTAAAAAAGATTTTCCCAACAACTCCATCGGCTACCGCCTGCTTGGCGATTTCTACTACGCCAATAACCAGCTCGACAAAGCGACAGACGAATACGCCGGGCTCTATCGCGACCACGCGAAGGATATGGTGGTCAAGAGGAATTACATTCAGTTGCTGATCCTGAAAGATCGCCTCGACGAAGCCCGCAAGCTCAATGACGAAGTCTTAAAGGCGAAGCCGGACGATGAAGACGCGCAGATTTACAAGGGCGAGATTGAGATTCGCAGCAACAAACTGAACGACGCCATCAATACGCTCCAGGCGGTGCTGAAGAACAATCCTGACAATGGCGTGGCGCATTACCAGCAAGGCCTCGCCTATGATGAAATCGGCAATACCAGTCGAGCCGAGCGGGAGTGGCGCGACGCCGTTCGCACCCGCCCCGACATTGTCGAAGCCCACCGCGCCCTGGCGGGCGTTGCGATTCACCGCCGCGATCCGTCCGGTCTGGCTCAAGAGGCCGACCAGATCATAGCCCTACAGCCAAATGCTCCCGACGGATATCTCTTGCGCGGAGTCGCTGAGATCGATCGCAAACAGTACGCAGTCGCCGATGAGTATATTCACAAATCGATTGAAAGAGCGCCCGGCAATGCCGCCGCCTATGTCCAGCTCGGCAACCTGCACATGGCGCAAAGCCAATACGCAGAAGCACAAAAAGCCTTCCAGCAAGGCCTGGATCATGATCCGAATTCGTCCGACGCTTTGGGTGGCGTGCTCAACGTCTATCTGGTCCAGAAGGATTTGGATCGAGCCCTGGCGACGGCTAGAGAGCAAGTCTCAAAATATCCGAAGAATGGCGTTTTCCACGTCATGCTCGGCCAACTTCTGCTCAACCAGAAGAAAGATTTACCCGCTGCCGAAGCCGAGTTCAAGCAAGCGGCCGACCTGGATAAAAACAACAGCCAGGCACTGGTTCAGCTCGGCGTCGTTTTGAACATGAGTGGGCAGCCCGATCAGGCGCTGCAGGTTTATCTCGACGGCTCAAAGACGAATCCGAAAGAGATTGCCTTCTATCTTCTCGCCGGCGGCATCTACGAGAGCAAACGGGATTGGGACCACGCCAAGCAGCAGTACCAGAAGGCGCTGGAAGTACAGCCCGATAATCCACTGGCGTCCAATAACCTCGCCTACGTCATACTGGAGCAGGGCGGGAATGTAGATGTAGCCTTCGCCATGGCGCAAACCGCTCGACGTCAGCTCCCCGATAATCCTAATTCCGCCGACACTCTCGGTTGGGCCTTCTACCACAAGGCTGTCTACGGATCGGCGATTACACTATTCAAAGAAGCGGTGAAAAAAGAGCCGGACAATGCGCTGTTCAACTACCACCTCGGACTCGCGTACGCCAAGAGCGGACAGGGAGCCCTGGCCCGCCAACAACTCGATCGGGTAGTGAAAATCAAGCCAAATTACCCGAATGTCGACGAACTGCGGCGAGCCATCGCCGAAGCCAAGGGCTAGAAGAAACCTAGGTCAGGACTTAGGATTTCTTCGACTAACTTGAGACATAACATCTTCGTGATCCTTCATGTCCTTGATGGTCGAGGATGGTCGAGGTCTTCCCCATCCAGGGTAATTTTCACTCCTTCGAGCGAACCAAGCCGGGTACGTCCGTAACTACCCCTGTCAGTGCACAATGGAAAATTCATACTCGGATGCGTAATTCTTGCTCTGCGGCGCGGCCGCCTTCCCCTTGCTCAGTCGTAAATATGCGTGCTTGCAATAAGGTTGTTTTGGTAATTGGCTTGCGATTCGAAAACGGGGCGGAAAAGGTTTCCTTATGGCAGAGGCAGCGAATCAGGCGGGGCATGATTTCTGGCGTCCTCCGGTGTCGGCGTCGGAGCTGATTGTGCACCCGGAACCCAATTCTACCTGCCGCTGCGGCTCGGAATTCATCGTCAGTTCTCTTTATTGCCATGCCTGCGGCGCTAAGCGTCCCGGGATGCGTGCCACCCCAGCGTTCGAAATCCCCGGCCGGGCCGAACTCGCGTCGCTCGGCGAGCGCCTTGGTCTCACGACTCCTGCGGTCGCCGCTTTTGTTCTGGGTATCTTCTGCATTGTGGGGGCCCTGGCAGTCAGCCTTTTCTTCAGTGTCCGCACGATGCTCGACTGGCAGGCCATTCAGCTCTGGCGCATCGAGTGGTTGCTAGCGGCAGTAGCCTCCTTCGTAGCTGGCTGCCTGCTCAAGAAGTAGCGGAGCAGATTCCACAAAGACTTAGTTTCAGTTGCGCGATTGCGCGTGTTCGGCTTCGGCCACACTGCCGCTCGACCGCCGTTGCTGCGTCATGCGGTACAGATGATTTAGCGGCCCCACTCCTTTGCCCAGCGGATATGCGTTCGCAATGGCCGCGGACACATACACTTTCGCCAAAAGAACCGCCTCAGGCAATCCGCGGCCGTGCGCCAGATGGCAGGCCAGCGCAGTGGAAAACGCGCACCCGGTGCCGTGCGTGGAGTTCGAGCGCAGACGCTCCGCTTTGAAGGTTTCAGTCTCCGCCCCATGGGCTGTGGTGAAGCTGAGGAGATCGATTGCTTTGTCTAAATGTCCGCCCGTAACAACTACGTTTGCCGCCCCTAGAGCGTGCAGGCGGACGGCAGCGGAGTGCATCTCTTCGAGATTCGACACGGGCATGCCAGTCAGGGAGCCCGCCTCGTCAAGATTGGGCGTTACCAACTCAGCCAGCGGAAGCAGGCGTTCGATCAGTAATCGTGTGCCCGCCGCATCCAACAGGTCCGCTCCCGAACTGGATTTCAAGATCGGATCGAGCACCACGTGGGGCAAGCGCATCTCGGCCAGAAAATCCGCAACCGCTGTCACCACCTGCTCATTTCCCAGCAGGCCGATGTGGACTGCTTCCACCGCCAGGTCTGCGACCAGCCCGTGCAAACTGTCGGCAACGATCTTCGCGTTAACCACCTCGACGCGACGCACTCCTTGAGTCGACTGCACCGTCAAAGCCGTAATGCACGACACGCCGTAGCAGTCGTGAGCGGCAATCGTCTTGATATCGGCAGTAATGCCGGCGCCTGAAGAAGGATCGAACCCGGCAATCGTCAACACCACGGGAGGTCTCACAGCCATGGGCTCACTGTAAACCCAAAGCGGGCGCGGCGGAACAGCACTTCCGGGCTTCTCCTCGCGAAAAGCTGTCCTTCCCCTTGCATATTCCTGCGCTGTTCCCGACATGAAATCAGGTGCATTTTTATTGCGGCTATATCGCAAAAGTTTTCCTTGAAAAAACTTTGGCAAGGCAAGTTTTGCTTGACATCTTGCCGAGATGCGATAAAGTCGCGCCGACAGTGTAGTCCAACCCACTCCCCCTTTGAACCGCACTGAGCTTGGGGCCCTGCAAGCTTCAATTCTTGAACCCAAAACTTAAAGGAGGGAATTGCACCCATGAAACTGAAAACTGTTTTGCTTTTGAGTAGCGTGCTCGTCTTCGCTATCGGCACGGCTAATGCCGGAACACCTGTGAACGGTTCGTACTACATGATCGATCTGACTCCCTCGGGGTATTGTGATGCGTGGGAGTTCATCACCTACGGCCCTTCCAACACGGCTGCCGGAACCTTCAATGGCACCTCGGGACTTCACGATCTTCAAACCTTCTGCGATTTAGGTCTTTACTTCGCATGGGGTGGCTTCGAAGTGCCGTTCGAGAAAATCAACCCGCCCAATGATGCCAGCGAATCGAACGCTAACGCCTACGACGTGAGCGGAACGGACATCGAACAATATTACGAGTTCGGTGATACTAATGCCGTCACGTATGTGTTCGACGTGACCGCCGGCACCAAACATCGTCCCAATGCCTTCGCGGTTTACGAGGAAACCGGCGATGGTAATGTCTACGTTTTCTTCGAAGGTCCGATTGAGATCGATGCCTACTCGGCTGTCGCGGCGGAAAAGTTCAAAGCCGCCGCAAGGCCCGGCGGCCTGCCGCGGCTCGGCGACGGTGCATCGAAACAAACTGTCCGCAAGTTGAACTAAAGCGACTTGCTTTGAATCGGGAGCCACACAATTCGATGTGGCTCTCTTTTTGCCCGATGGCGCCGGCATCGTGCCGGCCATCCCGATCGCGAAGCCGGTTCTGCCAAGGGCCTGAATGTCTTGATCGATCATGGTCGACTAAACAATGAAGACGTTGAAGACATTTCGCGTCGCCTCCCTGCTGTTGGCCTTGTGCCTCGCCCTTCCTGCCATCGCCGAGAGCCCAAAACCGCAGAACCCATTCGAGGCGGTCAGAGAATTTTCCGCCACCATGAATGGCGGGCTCATCGGTACCTCCTCCGACGGAAAAGTCTATCGCTCCGGCGATCTCATGCGCGTCGATCTGGCCACCGAATACATGGTTACCGATCTCGCCACCAACGCCACCTTTGCGGTTCTCTACTCCACTGGCCTTTGCCTGGAGGGTTCGGTTCCCGCCGGCCGCACCTACCCCTTTTCGCTGGCCCGTGGCGCGAAGATCGATCTGGTCGGTCGCGGAGAAGAAACCGTCGATAACCATCCCGCCAAAGTTAAGGAAGTAACTATTACTCAGGAAGGCCGATTTGAGGTCAAACTCACCATCTGGGAAGCAAAAGATCTTCAGGGTTTCCCCATCAAGATGCGGCGCGCCGCTACCAAGGTCGTTGGGTCGAAGGAGCGCGAAGTACTCTATACCGACGTTCACATAGGTCCGCCTGACCCCGCTCTGTTCCTTAAGCCAAAGGATTGCGGCGCAGCGCCCAGAGCTCCTGGGTCACACATTCCGGGACCCCAGCCTCCCGCGCCCACAACGCCTGCCAAGTCTTCGACTTCACAAAACTAGCGCTGGCCGCCATTTTTGGAACATTGGTAATCTCGATCCCTGTAGAGTTGGTGTTCGGAAGCACTGTACCTTACTGATAATACTGTATTTAGAGCCATATTGACGTAACTGCAACATTCCATTGCGGTTGCAAAAATCTTGGTCCGCACCACTTTGGTAGAGCTAACTATAAAGTTAACCTGCAGCTTCGACTGCTTTCAATGACATACGCGGCAAACGCCATACGTATCATAGGGCTATGTTATTGATTAATTACCACTTAGTAATTACTTAATGGTTTTTTCTCATTGACACTCCCGCCCCCGCCCCGTAGCATCGATGAATCGTAATGACGAAAGGAGCATACGACCAGAAAACGACTTTCCACGACGGAGGTAACTGAATGCGACGTTTAGCCGAAGGCCTGGCAGTGGTTTTAGCCGTTGCCAGTCTGGGGGCCGGAGCCGCATCCGGGCCAAGCAGCCTGGAAGCCGCCAAGGTCACACATCCGCAGGTCATGACGACCAGCGGGCAGACATCACGAACGATCAACTCGAAGTCGAAGTCCAAGGGCTACCAGGTTGGAACTGCTTCCTGGTATGGCGAGCAGTTTCAAGGCAAGCCGACCGCCAGCGGAGAACCATACGACATGGGCGATCTCACCGCCGCTCATCCCAGCTTGCCCCTGGGCACCCTGGTCAAGGTCACGAACCTGAAGAATGGCAGGGCAGTGGTGGTGCGAATCAATGACCGGGGTCCCGTAGTGGATGGCCGGATCATCGACCTGTCCTATAACGCTGCGTGCGCACTGGGCTTCGAAAAGCGCGGCTTGCAGAGGGTCCGCCTGGACCTCCAGCCCACGAATCGGCCGAATCGTCGGCCTACCGATGTGGCGCTCCTGCATCCTGTAGCCAACTTCAATTAAACCCGATACACTCGGCAACGATGACTGATCCGCGCCAGCGTCTCATCGTTGCCCTGGATGTATCTACGGCCGTGGCCGCCCGGAAGATCGTGGCGGCCGTCGGTGACTCCGCGCATGCTTACAAGGTCGGGATGCAGCTTTACACCGCCGAAGGTCCATCTATCGTCCGCGAATTAGTTGGTTCGGGACGCCGCGTATTTCTTGACCTGAAGTATCACGACATTCCGAACACCGTTGGCACGGCTGTCCGTGAAGCGGCTCACCTCGGCGTCACTATGCTGACCGTGCACGCCTCCGGCGGCGGCAAAATGCTGCGCGCCGCAGTCGAAGCCGCCCGCGCGAGTTCAAATGGCAAGCCCGAACCACTGGTGCTCGCCGTCACCGTCCTGACCAGCCTCGACGAGACAGAACTCGGCAAGATCGGCCTGCGCGGAGGAGTGCTCGAACAAGTCCTGAGACTGACCGCGCTGGCTCTTTCGAATGGATGCAAAGGCATCGTGGCTTCCGCACTCGAAGCCGCCGCTCTTCGCGAAGAATTTGGTCAAGACTTTACGATCGTGACCCCTGGAGTACGCCCCGCGGGTAGCGGCCCCCACGACCAGGCGCGCGTCGTAACTCCGGCCGAGGCTATCGCGGCGGGAGCCTCGCACATCGTAGTAGGCCGTCCTATCACCGAGGCTTCCGATCCGGCCGCCGAAGCTAGGGCCATCCTCGGGCAGGTGAGCTAGGCCGAAGATCACTACCCAGTTACCTGGTAACCAGTACCCAGTAGAAGCAAAAGGCGCGATCATTGTCGCGCCTTTTGCGTCGCGCCATCCGCCGGGAATCTATCACTTGCCGGTTTTCGCTGGGTTACTGGCAACTGAGTACTGTTTTACAACTTTTCAAAAAACTCGCAGCCCGAGCACGAAATATAAATTCCTCCCGGCACTCCGCGCTCGCGGTCTTTCATCCGCTTCACAATGCGGGTCTCTTTGCCGCATTTGGGGCATGCGGTTGATTTCGTAGTATCCATGACCTTTTTGCGGTCGGCTGTCTTGGCAATTTTCGGCATTCACTTCTCCTGACAGGAATGTGCCGCGAGCCCGCAGGCTGCGGTTCTACCTGGTTATTTGGGAGTATTTTCGTTGGGTAATCGTCGTCCGGGATCGTGGTCCGTAATCGCCCCGGACGGTTCAACACGCGCCAAAGCGGCACGCCCTACTCGCCTCTAGAATCTTACACGAATTCGTGGCGCGTGAGGCGGACCTTAATCTCCGAGAACGCACGCGCCACGCGCAAGAACAAACCCCGCATCTCTGCGGGGTTTGTTCAGGGCAGCAACCGTGTCACTTGCCGGTCCCGGTAAGTTTCGAGGTCTGCGGGCTATTATCGGCGCTATCACTCACCTCTAACGTACCCGTCCTCGTCCCGGTCAGAGTGGGCGTGAACACGACGCTGATTGTGCAAGGGGAGTTGGCAGCCAGGGTCGCCGTACACGTCGTTGTGGAAACACTAAAGTCGCCACTCGTCGTGATCGCGATACTGTTCAGCGCTACGTTCTGTTTGTTCGTCAGCGTGAATACCACGGGTGGACTGCTGCTCCCCACCTTCACCATCCCAAACGTTTTGCTGGCTGGGGTTAGCGTGGCCTGCGGCGCACCGGTGCCCGTCAGTGGCACTGTTTGTGGACTGTTCGAAGCATTGTCGGTGATGGTGACGCTTCCGCTGCGCGTTCCCACCTGTGTCGGAGCAAAAGTAACCTTAATCAGGCAGGTCTTTCCTGGAGCCACATTGCTGCCAGCGATGCAGGATTTCGCCACGTTGGTCAAGGCGAAATCACCACTGGCGGTGACGTTGCTGATGTTCAGCGTTGCGCTGCCGCTGTTGGTGAGTGTGACTGTCTTCGCCGCGCTCTTTTCGCCCACTACAACTTTCCCGAACGTCAGCGAAGTGGGTGCCAGCGAGACCACCGGACCATTGCTGGCCACGGTAAGGCTAATGGTCGTGGTCGCCGTCAGACTGCCTGATGTCCCTGTAATGGTTACGGTTGAGGTTCCGAGCGCGGCCGTCGCGCTGGCGGTCAGCGTCAATGTGCTAGTAGTCGTGGTTGGATTCGCAGAGAATCCCGCCGTCACGCCGCTGGGCAGGCCCGAGGCAGCCAACGTAACGCTACCAGTGAAGCCGTTGAGGGGATTGACTATGATTGTGCTCGTGCCGCTGCTGCCCTGTGTGACAGACACGCTGTTCGGCGATGGCGAGAGAGTGAAATTCGGATTGCCGCTGCAAGCGCTGAAAGCGAACGATGCGATGTTTGTATGCCAGTCGAACGTGCCATTAACGGCCTGATACTGGTCCACGTACCAGAAGGTGCAGTCGTCGCTCGGGTCGACTTGCATGGCGGTGTAGTCGCCCCAACGATAGGCGGAGGAGCCAACCTGCGAACCAGACCCTGTCAGGATCGTGGCTTCCGATTCCATCGTGCCTAAGGCATCGCTCGGCACGCGGCCGGTAAAACGAATGCCGGGATAAATGCTGCTGCTGGACGCGCTGTAACCAAGCCCGATATCGCCGTTCTGATCCTCCGCCAGGCTTGCCATCCAGCGAAAGGTGCTATCCGGGGCGAAGGTTCCCTGCTGATTCAGAGTTACGCTGCCGGCGGGGTCATAAAGCTCATACCACCGCACCGCGACCGAACTGCCGTTACCGACGGCGTGGTTAACCACTGCACGATCGTGATCGGCGAAATGACGGATCGCAAAGCGATACATCATTCGGTCGCCGAGCGTATCCAGCGTCTGAGTCGTTCCCAGCTGAGGAACACATTGACCACCGTTGCCGCAGGCAAGGGTATCGTTCGCCACACTGATGGTGGTCGGCGAAGAGAGAGTGGCCGTGGCCGACGAGAAGTCCAGCGTGAGCGTGCGCAGGTACAACTGGCCCGGATTGTTGTTCTGCCAGGTAATGTAAAGACCCGGAGTGCCATCGACTGGGGGCGTCGGCCCATCCATATCGGAGGGAAGATAACCGAATTCGCTACTCGGAGACATCTTGCAGAGCTGGGCTGCCGTCGAGTCGCCGGCCAGCATCTTGGTGCGATCGAATCCGCAGATGTCTGAGCCAATGAAATTTGAGAAGTTTTGGAAAATGTTGTAAGTCGCGAGATAGGCGCTGTTGCTCGCCGTGGCCCAGGTGCTCAATTTGGGGTAGTCATTCAGATTCGCGCCGAAAGAGTAGGAGTACAGAAAGTAGGCGCCCGTCGGATCGTTGGTCTTGGACACCGCAACGCATTCCGCAGCCGTGTTTCCACCATTGGTCCCGATATCGCTGATGAGCCAGCGGTCAGCCTGGCGGTCATAGAGCACTACCGGATCACCATATGTGCTCAAACACTCTCCGCCGAGCGGAGTAAACAGGGTCTGGATGTTAGTCGGACCCGCGAGCGTCGCGCCGCTCTTGTTGTAAACCGCGAATTGCACGTTGACGACCTCGACGATATCGTTGGGACCGACTGCCAGATTGGAATCCGAAGGCACATAGCCAGGAGAAGGTATGCCGTCGAAATCAATACCTTCGGTCGCCGCGACGGCAGGCAGGGCTTTCTTCTGAAGCACCGGGTCTTCCTGCTGCAAGGGACCGGCATCGGTTTTGAAGCGCAGCGGGCCGGGGCCAGGTTCGTGTATTTCCGTGCCTGCGACCGGCACGTCGATCGGCAATTCGGCCACCCGCTGCGAAACCGCAAAGCCAGAAGGGTAGGTCACGATGGTTTTGTTGCTGTTATTTTTCGCAAAGGCCAACGTGGTCAACGCCAGCCCACAAAGGATAAGAAATCGAACCACCGTTCCTGGACGAACCATTGCTCTCTCCTGGTGAAACTTGCTTGGGAATCGGGCCAGCGTGGCGAAGTCCGGCCGTTGCTCGCGCTTTGAAAGTCTGGGCCGGAACGTTCTCACATCAGGCATTCGCTAAATTCAACCTCCCTGCTGATTTTCACAGCAGTAAGTTGCGGTTCGGGCAAAAAGCACAGCGATGGCTGTGATTTCTGCGTTCCTGATTCGCTGCCTGTTAAGACCCTCTGGGACGTGGGCGGGACTTTACGAGTAGGCTACGAGCGCTCGTAGGTTATACATTGATTTCGGCAAATGACAAAGCGAAATCGGCGGACGGCGTGCGCCTGCACCAAAGGTGAATTTGTTTGCACATCAATCCAGCGGCGGAGGCGCCTGCCACGCGCCGCGTTCCTTCTCCAGCAGGGCGGCAACGGCTAACACCAATTCTTCTTCCCATGGACGCCCGACGATCTGCACTCCGATCGGCAATCCTTCTTTGGAATAACCCATTGGAATGACGACGGCGGGAAAGCCGAGGAGATTCCACCACTCGCAATAGCTCCAGGTGTCCAGATATTTCACCGTCTTCCCTTCTATTTGCCACTGCCGTTCGCCGTGACGAAACGCGGGAACGGCTGCGGTCGGACAAATCAGTACCGGATATCTCCGCATCTGCACCAGAATCTTTTCCCGCACTGCATCGCGCCCCATCCAGGCAGCGAGCAGCGACTCGCCCGTGTGCGCTCTTGCGTCCTGAGTCCATCGCATGAACTCGCGCAGAGGCGGGCTCAGCTCCGACTCGCGGCCGCGCAACATCGGTTCCAGAATCATCCCGCCGGCCACGCCGAAGAATTCCCACCAGCGCTGCCGTGCTTCTTCGAGTCCCTCGGGACGAAATGGCTCGACGCGAAATCCGCAGTCCATCAGAGTAACGGCCGCGTGTTCGACCGCCGACCTAGTTTCCTCCGTCACCGGAGTTCGCCCATCGTCTGCGAAAAATCCAATGGGAACGGCGTCGACTGTCTTCTCATGAAGCTCGCGCACCTCAACCGGCGCGGCGCAAGGATCGGCGTCGTCCCAGCCCGCCGTCACCGCAAACAGAGCGCGCAAGTCTTCAACCGTGCGAGCCATCGGCCCGACCACTCCAATCAAAGCGAACGGGCCGCCCGCCTTCGGATAATGCCCGGTTGAAGGAACGCGTCCCGGAGTGGGCTTCAATCCGCAGATGCCACAAAAATGCGCGGGAACGCGGATTGATCCGCCTCCGTCGCTGCCTACTCCGCCCGCCGAAAGCCCCGCGGCAATCGCGGCCGCCTCGCCGCCGCTCGATCCACCTGCCGTGCGCGTCAAGTCCCAGGGATTGTTGGTTCGTCCATAAAGCAGATTGTCCGTCTCCCATGCCATCAGCAGTTCAGGAGTGTTAGTAACCCCGAGAATCACCGCTCCCGCGGCGCGCAAACGCGCTACCAGCGGAGCATCCTCGGCAGCGACATATCCCGCGCGCAAACGTGAGCCAGCCTCGCATCGGTGCCCGGCAACATCGATCGCCGACTTGATGGATAGCGGCACGCCATGCAATGGCCCTACGTCTTCTCCACGTACAATTGCCGTTTCAGCGGCGCGCGCCTGCGCCAGCACAGCCTCCGGCTGAACATCGACAAACGCATTCAGCTTGGGATTCAGTTGCTCGATGCGATCGAGGTGAGCCTGCGCTACCTCGACCGGCGAAACTTCTTTGCGCCGAATCGCCGCCGCAATTTTTCGTGCAGAAGAAAGAAGAGGACCAGATGTCATGAAGTGTGGATCGCTAACAAAATTAGGATATCAGCGAAAGAAAAGCGTTTCCCGTCTTCGTCAGACCTTTTCAATCGCATCTTCAACTCAACGCATTCACACGCGCCGGCATCTAATTTTGTCCCCGTGAAGTTTTGACTCCGGGAATGAGGGGCAAACCGATGCCGCATCTCTGGCAAAAATGGCAAGCGTGGTTATGGCCGGCGATCATCCTGTCCGGTTCGGTTTTCGTGGCGTTGATTATCCACGCTGCCCTTTTCGCCGTGGCCAAGCGTGTGACAAAACGTACTGGCGGACCGATCGGAAACTCTCTGGTTCGGCACGCCGAAGGACCCACCCGCTGGATTTTTCCTCTGCTGGCGATTATTCTCGCCCTCCCGATCCTGCCTGTCCGTGATGAACTGGTGCAGATCGTTCGGCACGTTGTGGGCCTCGGCACCATCGCTGCGATAGCGTGGGTGATTATTCTTCTGGCGGACGTTTTCGGCGATTCAGTCTACGCCCGCTACCGCATCGATATCGCCGATAACCTCACGGCGCGCCGCATTCGCACTCAGATTGCCGTGCTCAGAAGGATCTTCACCCTATTGGTTATCGTCGTCACCGCGGCCATCATCCTGATGACCTTTCCGGCGATTCACCAGCTGGGAACCAGCCTGCTCGCGTCCGCCGGCATCGCTGGCATCATCGTTGGCATGGCCATGAAGTCGACTCTCTCCAGCCTGATCGCCGGTTTACAGATTGCGCTCACCGAACCCATTCGCATTGATGATGTCGTGATTGTCGCGGGAGAGTGGGGGTGGATTGAAGAAATTCTCACCACCTACGTAGTGGTGCGCACATGGGACCTTCGCCGCCTGGTGGTGCCGCTGTCCTACTTCATCGAGAACGTCTTCCAGAACTGGACGCGTAACACCTCCGACCTTCTCGCCTACGTTTATATTTACGCCGACTACACAGTTCCTGTCGAAGAACTGCGCCAGGAATTTCGCCGTATCCTTGAGTCCACTCCACTGTGGGACCAAAAGGTCTGCGTGCTCCAGGTCAGTGATGCCACCGAACAGACTATGCAGATACGCGCCCTGGCGAGCGCGCCGGATTCCTCTAAGGCCTGGGATCTGCGCTGTCTGGTGCGCGAGAAATTGATCCAGTTTCAACAGGAGAAATACCCGAATAGCTTGCCGAAAGCACGCGCCGAAATTCACGGCTTTTCGCCTAATGGTCAGCCACCCAATGGCCAGCCAAAGGAAACGGCTCCATCCTATGCGCGTACGGGTAACTCCTATTGATATCCTCGGCAGGTAACATCAAAGACGAATCATCCTGACTCGTCGGATCACATCACTAAGTTCGACAAACAGTCAGCCTCGCGACCGGCCGAACCTCGCGCACGTTCCTCTCGTTTTCCAGTAGAGTTAAGAAGTTATCGATACGCCGCCAACAAACGCTGGCAAACTAAATGACGAACAGCTTTAGCGTGAAGATACGGTTAGCAGTATGTCTCTTCCTTCTGACGAACGCCATCTGGGCCGGAACGCACAGCCATCCTGCCAAGCACGCGGATACGCTCGATCCCGGCTATGTGTTCGCGCTCGCCGCGGCCAACCATTTCCTCCACGATTGGCAAACCGGAGACGCAGAAAATGGCATGGTCATGCTCAGCGACACCTTGCGCCATTCGCAGGATGCCGATCGCGTCGAAGAGTTTTTCTCGAATGCAACCAACCGCGCCTTCGAGATCACCCGCGGTAAAGGCCATTCGGGCCGCTACACTTTTCCCGTAGTATTGGTGACGCCGCGAGGGTCATCATCGACTCACATCATGCGCAAATTTTCCGAAATCGTTCTGATCGACACTGGCAAGAATGACTGGGTGGTAGATAAACTTCCCTAGAACAATTCTCTGTCTCCACTTTTCCTTTTATAGGAGTCGCACTTAATGAAGCACATCCATAAAGTTGCAGTCCTCGGCGCGGGCACCATGGGCGCCCGCATCGCCGCCCACTTTGCCAACGCAGGAGTGCCTTCCCTGCTGCTCGACATAGTTCCTCCAGACGCCGACGGCCCGGCGCGCAATAAAATCGCCGCCGCCGGACTTGACGGAGCCCGCAAATCCAAGCCCGCCGCCTTTTTTGAGCCTTCGCTCGCTCGCCTTGTCACCGTTGGCAATTTCGACGACGACTTGAAAAAGCTTGCCGATGTCGATTGGGTCATCGAAGCCATTGTCGAAAATCTTGACATCAAACGGTCATTGTTGAGAAAGGTTGAAGCTATCCGCAAGCCGGGAACGATTGTTACCACCAACACCAGCGGGCTGCCCGTCGCAAAAATTGCCGAAGGATTTTCCGACGACTTTCGTCGTTCGTGGTTTGGCACGCACTTTTTCAATCCGCCGCGCTATATGCGACTACTGGAGCTGATTCCCACAGCAGACGCCGATCCGGCGCTGATCGACGCCGTTACTCACTTCTGCGATGCGCAACTCGGCAAGGGGGTGGTGCGCGCGAAAGACACTCCTAACTTCATCGGCAATCGCATCGGCACATTTTCCGTTCTCAACGTGATGCGACTCATGCAGGAGATGGATCTTTCCATCGAAGAAGTCGACGCGCTCACGGGCCAAGCCGTCGGCTGGCCGCGCTCCGCTACTTTTCGCACCATCGATCTCGTTGGCCTCGACGTGCTCAATCACGTGGTCACGAACATGTTGCAAAACGTGCGCGATGAGCGCAGCGAATTGCAGATCCCAGCATTCTTCCGCCAGATGGTCGAGCGCAAGTTGCTCGGCGATAAAACCAAGGGCGGCTTTTACAAGAAAGCCAAGAGTGCAGGCAAGGAAGACGAGCGCATGGCCATCGACTGGAAGACGCTCGAATATCATCCGCGCCAGAAGCCAAAATTCGCCGCACTGGATATGGCGAAAAATGTCGACGACGTCGGAGCCCGTCTCCGCATGTTGCTGGGCACGGACAACGCCGGCGCGCCGCAAAAGCCCGACAAAGCCACCACCTTTATCTGGACGGCCCTCGCTGATCTATGGACTTACTCCGCCAATCGCATTCCCGAAATTTCCGATTCCGTGGTCGAGATCGACCAAGCCATGCGCCTGGGCTTCGCCTGGGAACTTGGCCCGTTTGAACTCTGGGATGCTGCTGGCGTCGAACCAACTGTGGCCCGCATGAAAAAAGAAGGACGACCGATCGCGGCCAATGTCGAAAAGCTGCTCGCGTCAGGAAATAAATTGTGGTATGCCGACGATCCAAGGACGCCGTCAGGCCGCAAGTATTTCGACCTGGCAACGGGCAATTGGCAGCCGATACGGGTCCCCGACGGAGTCTGGTCGGTCGCAGTCGCCAAAAAAGCCACGCCCAACAGCGTGGTCAAGAAAAATTCTGGAGCTTCGCTCATCGACTTGGGCGACGGCGTTGGCTGCATCGAGTTCCACTCCAAAATGAACGCACTCGGTGCCGATATTATTTCGCTGATAGTGCAAACACTGAAGCCGGGCGGCCCGGGCGACAATTTCGACTGCTTCGTCATCACCAATGACGCGCAGAATTTCTCCGTAGGCGCCAACCTGATGCTCCTGCTGATGTCGGTGCAAGAAGAGGAGTGGGACGATGTCGACATGGCCATTCGCCAGTTTCAAGGAATGACGCAAGCGATAAAATTTTCGCCAAAGCCGGTGGTGAGCGCGCCTTTCGGAATGGCGCTTGGAGGAGGTTGCGAAATCTCGTTGCACTCCGCCTCCCGCCAGCCGCACGCCGAACTCTACATGGGATTAGTCGAAGTCGGCGTCGGCCTGCTTCCGGGCGGAGGCGGCTGCAAAGAGATGTTGTTGCGGGCGGTTGACAGCGCGGCATCGATTCGTCCCGATGGCCGCGGCGAATCCGTCGAATTGATGGAGGCGATGAAGAAAATTTTCGAAATCGTCGCGACCGGCAAAGTTTCGACCTCGGCCGAGGAAGCTCGCGACATGGGATTTGTCTCAACCTCTGATCGAATCACCATGAATCGCGAGCGCGTTCTCTCCGACGCCAAAGCCCGCGCGCTTGAACTGGCGCGCGCCGGCTACGAGCCTCCCATCATGCGCACCGATATTCCCGCCCCCGGCGAAAATATCTTCGCTGCACTCAAAATGGGCGTCTATCTGATGCGGCAAGGCGGCTTCATCAGCGATCACGAGCACAAGCTCGGAACGAAGATTGCCGAGGTTCTCTGCGGAGGAGATGTTACTCCGGGCACGCCGGTGAGCGAACAATATCTGCTCGACCTGGAGCGCGAGGCTTTCAAGTCCCTGTGCGGGGAGAAGAAGACGCAGGAGAGAATTCAGTTCACACTAAAGACTGGCAAGACGCTGAGAAATTAAAGGCTGCGTTGAGGTGAGGCCTGAGCGGCGATTGTCTGTTTGTTGACGCTAACAAGTGCCGAGCTTCGCTCGGCTGGGCAGGTGAGGGCACCTGCCCCTACGCGCGTATTGCCAACTTTACTTTGACAGCGCCCGATCCACCGAAAACGGGCCCGCGCCGCGCAACAACAGCGCTGCGGCGGCGGCAATTGCGAGCAAATGATATTCGAATCCTTCGCCCTTCTGCGTACCCATCCAGTTCATAAAGAATCCATTTGGCAGGTGAACCATGAAGACCGCCACGATCATCTCGACGCCGATGCCGAGAGCGGCGATGCGCGTCAACAGTCCGACAATCAGCCCGAGGCCGCCAAAAAATTCGGTACAGATAACCAGCAGCGCCACCGGTGCGGGCATGCCCATGTGCTCAAAGAACCCCATCGTGCCGTGAAAGCCATAGCCTCCAAACCACCCCAGCATCTTTTGCGCCCCGTGGGCAAAGTACACCACGCCCATCACCAGCCGCAGAGTGGTGAAGGCCACGTCGTTGTTCGTACTCATCAGCCGTTTTAGCATTCGCTTTTTCTCCTTGGCAAGAGTTCGCCAGAACCGTCATTTGCCGGAATTGTCGTTATAACGACTATCTCCTTCGATTCTCTTTTCACAATAAGCGATTCAGTTTTTCCGCAGGCAACCACGTACCCCACCCGCGCTCATCATGGCGGACCGAGGCGCGTCGCGCAACCGGGGTATAATTTCCCCACTAGACTTCGTGAAGGATGGTACAGGCGAAAATGTCCCCAGACAATGGCGGTTCGACGCATGGCGTGAATGGCAACGGTGTGAATGAGGTTCTGAAACCGCGAGCGGAATGGCTGGCCAAGCGGAAGGCCGAAAATAAAGACGGCAACTTCTCGCAGATGCACTACGCGCGCCAGGGCGTCATTACAGAAGAGATGGAATACATCGCTCTCCGCGAAAAGGTCACACCCGAACTGGTGCGCGACGAAGTCGCGCGCGGACGCATGATCATCCCGGCCAACATCAACCATCCCGAACTCGAGCCCATGGCCATCGGGGTGGAGTCGCTGTGCAAAATCAACGCCAATATCGGCAACTCCGCCGTCACCTCGAACGTCGACGAAGAACTCAAGAAGCTGCACACCGCCGTCCACTATGGAGCCGACACGGTCATGGACCTCTCCACCGGTGGCGATATTCCGACGATTCGCGAAGCCATCATCCGCCACTCGCCCGTGCCCATCGGCACCGTTCCAATTTACGAAGCGATCTCGCGCGTCAAGCGCGTCGAAGATCTCAACAAGAACGTGATGCTGGAAGTGATTGAAGAGCAGGCGCAGCAAGGCGTCGATTACATGACCATCCACGCCGGCGTGCTCATTCAGTATGTGCCGATGGTTTCGAAGCGCATCACCGGCATCGTCAGCCGAGGCGGCGCGATTCTGGCGCAATGGATGACGCACCACCACAAGCAAAATTTCCTCTACGAATGCTTCGAAGACATCTGCAAGATTTTCGCCAAGTACGACGTAAGCTTTTCGCTCGGAGACGGGCTGCGTCCCGGTTGCCTGGCCGATGCCAGCGACGAAGCGCAATTCGCCGAACTAAAAACTCTCGGCGACCTCACGCGCATCGCCTGGAAGCACGACGTGCAGGTAATGATCGAAGGGCCCGGCCACATTCCGATGCACAAGATTAAGGAGCAGGTAGAAAAAGAAAACGAGTGGTGCGACGAGGCTCCGTTCTACACGCTGGGACCGCTGGTCACCGACATAGCTCCCGGCTACGACCACATCACCTCCGCCATCGGAGCGGCCATGATCGGCTGGTATGGGGCGTCGATGCTCTGTTACGTCACTCCGAAAGAACATCTGGGCCTGCCCAACGAGAAAGATGTGAAAGACGGAATCATTGCCTACAAAATCGCCGCCCACGCCGCCGACGTGGCCCGCCAGCGCCCCGGGGTCCGCGACCGCGACGACGCGCTGAGTTATGCCCGCTATAAGTTCGATTGGGAAAAACAGTTCGAGTTATCGCTTGATCCCGAGACGGCGCGGTCGATGCATGACGAGACTCTGCCGGAGGAGGGATATAAGACGGCGGCGTTCTGCTCCATGTGCGGGCCTAAGTTCTGCTCGATGAACTACTCGAACAAGGTTGACGAGTATAACAAGCAGGTGCACGGGCTGGAGAAGAAGGATTACTCGGAGTTGGTGGAGAAGCTGGTCACGATTAAGTAAGTGCTCGCGTAGAGACGGCACCCTCGGCCCCTCCGGGCCGGATAAATTTTTGCAGTCTCGTCTGAGGCCCTCCGTGGTAGATTGGCAGACCAAAAGGGGGACGCAAATGAAGCTGCTCATTATAGGTCTGTTGTTCATACTTGCCACGCTTGCTGCTGACGGGGCGGACGCTCCAAAGTCCTCTGTGTTCATAAGGGCGGCGTGTGACGGCAAAATCTCTGCTGCCGTGGTTGGTTCTCTCAAGGGAGAGATTGACGCTTCGCAAAAATATCATCTTGTACCGACTTTGAGCGATGAGGGCCGCATGGGAGAAGTGCTTACCATAGCCATGGCATGCTCGGAGAGGACCGACGTTGCCTCCGTTGCGACAACCTACGGCAAGGCCAAGTGTTTCCCTGGCTCATACTGTCATCAAGCGGTTGACGGGAGCTCCCTTAAGTCCGCTTTGTGTGATTCAAACGCCGCCGTCGAATGTGGACGAGCGCTTTTCAAGACGTTCGACGATTATGTGAATCATATGACTGGTCCCGGTGCGCCACAGCTACAGTTACACTGATGTATTGAGCGTTTAGCGATAGGATCTCAAGCTCTCATGCCGAATTTGTTGTCTCTCAGAGTTAATCTTGCCTTAGTTCTTCTTTGTTTACCTGCCGTCTCTCAGATACGCGGCAAACTGGGTGTCGTTAATCGCGACTTTTCAAAAGAGGGCGTGGTCGGCGAGCGACTAGAGACAAAAGTAGTCTTCCAGTCCGACGGCTCCTACACGCGCGAGCAGAAGTCTCGAATACGAATCCAGTCCGACGCTGGCGTGCAAGCGTACGCGGTCCTCCGTCCTCCTTACCAGACGTCTCTCGAACGCATTGAGGTGCTGGAGGTCCGAGTCACTAAACCAAACGGTTCGGTAGTCGTATCTCCGCTGGATTCGATCCAGGATGTGCCTTCGCAAATGTATCCCGGAGCAGCTGAATACGGCCTCCTGCACGAAAAGCATGTTCCGGTTAAGGGGCTGGAATCCGGGGACATTCTTGAGTATTCCGTCCGGTGGCTAGTAGAGAAACCGCTCGCCGACGGGCAATTCTGGTTCGGCCACCGCTTCATGACGAACTCGATCGTTCTCGACGAGCAATTAGAAATCAGCGTCCCGAGCGACCGCGAGGTGAAAGTCAAGGGTCAAAGTGTTCAGCCGACGATTCGAGAGGAAAACGGCCACCGAGTTTACACCTGGAAGACCTCGAATCTCGAAAGCCAGAGCGCGGAGAAGCAAACTGAAGCCCAGAGTTACAATGCCATCCGTGGATTGCTCCCGGCGCCGGATGTGTTGGTCAGCAGTTTTCGAACCTGGGAAGAGGTTGGCCGCTGGTATGAGAGCCTCCAGAAGGAAAAAGTCCGGCCTTCACCGGAGGTAAAAGCGAAGGCGGAGGATCTGACTAAAGGCCTCCCAGACGACGACGCGAAACTGCGCGCCATTTATAACTACGTTAGCCTGCGTTATCACTACGTGGGAATTGCTCTTGGCGTCGGGCGTTATCAGCCCCATGCGGCGTCGGAAATTCTCGCAAACCGGTATGGCGATTGTAAAGACAAGCACACTCTCCTGGCGGCCTTGCTGAACGCAGTTGGAATCCGAGCCTACCCAGCCCTGATCAGTAGCCGGATGACGGTGGATCCCGACGTACCAATGCCTGCACAGTTTGACCACATCATTAGCGTTGTTCCGCAGAGAAGTATGTTGTCTTGGATGGATACGACCCCGGAAGTGATGGCGATGGGTTACTTGGTGAACTCTCTTCGCGGGAAACCGGCGCTGGTCATCATGCCGGACAAAGTCGCTTTTCAGACTACACCCGCCAACCCTCCGTTCGCCAGCAAATACACTAACACGGTCACAGCCAAGCTCGGCGCCGACGGCGCGCTTCAAGCTCATGTCGAGGCCACGTTTCGCGGTGACGACAACGAGCTCACTTACAGGCACATTTTCCGCGGCACGCCGGAGTCGCGGTGGAAGGATTTTGCTCAGAAGAACTTCTATGGAGCGCGACGAGGGGGAATTATCACCAGCGTCAAGACCAGTGCCCCAGAGAAGACGGACGAGCCATTCGTCCTCGAATACGACTACGTCCTGAAAGACTTCTCGGACGGCCTGAATCACAGATTTGCAATTCCTCTTTCGCCCTTAGCCATTCCCGCCATACAGGACCGCGATCTAGACCGCAAGAATCCCCTCTGGATTGGCTATGTGGGCGAGGAAATATACGAGTCACAAATCGAATTGCCAAGCGGATGGAGTGCCGCGCAGCCAAACCCGTTAGACCTCAGAGAGAGTTTCGCTGAGTTCCACGGGGACACGGCCGTGAAGGGGAACATCATAGTCACGCACCGACGCCTATCGATCAAAACCAGCGCGGTGACTCCCGATCAGTTGGTAGGCTATAAGGCATTTCAGAAGGCGATTGCGGACAACCACGACCTGTACATTTTTCTTCACCAACCGCGAAACCAGTAGGCCGGGCGGCTCACCCTCGCGGTTTTCGAGAAGCGGACCTTTCCCAAGACAGTTAGCGCGATGCCTTCGTCCAATCTTCGACCTTCAGCCCCCTAATTCGCCCAAAGGCACGATCGTTGGTTACGAGGATTGTACTCAACGCGAGAGCGTGCGCCCCGATCATGGCATCAAGGTTCCCCATGCGCTGGCCCTCGCGTTCCAGCGTGGCTCGGAGCTGTCCATATTGTTGCGCTGCGTCTGAATCCCAGGGAGGATGGCCACGCGCAAAAAGAAATCTTCAATCATGTTGTGCAGGCGAGTGGCATGAGGCATCCGTGCCGCTCCAAAACGCAACTCGCCTTCCGTGACTGCGGAAATGGCAAGTTGCGCCATCGGAACTCTCACTAACCGGCGATCAACCGCCGTGCTATTCCCCTTGATAACAAAGCTCGCCACGTTGGTATCGAGAAGGTAGCGAATTTCCATCAGAACAACTCGCGTTTCTGTGGCACTTCATCCTGGCGATCGGCCATGAACTCATCGGGAATATTGGCTTCTCGTCGGAGCTTGAAGAAGCTGTCCCATGACTCGGGACGCCGCGAGAGAATCACGTCTCCGGTAGTTTGATCTTGCCGTATAAAGACCTCGCGACCTTCAAAACGAAATTCGGCTGGCAAGCGGACCGCCTGGCTGCGGCCATTGAGAAAGAGCTTTGCAGTGCGCGGCATGGGAAGCCTCCCGATTTTATATATATCATGATATATCACGTGAAGTCAAGATGAAATCTACAACCGGAGCGCTGCGGAATTCGTTTGCATGACCGAGAACCACGGTTGGAGGGCCGATCCCGAGGATAGTCCTCATTACTATCGAGAGTAACAAGCAAGCCGGTGACCAGCCGAATTGACGATAGAATGTGGACCTAGCAAAGGAGATTTTTCGGGCCCCGATGTCACGGTACGACGAACTGCTGAAGGAATTTGAAGCAAATGGTCACTCCTCGCGGGGAGCGACGACCCTTATGGAGCAGGTTGCGCACCGGCTCCACGAAGCCATGACTCGCTACAACTGGGTTGGCTTTTATCTGATGGACACGTCTTCTTATGACGCGCTCGTGCTCGGACCTTATGCCGGCAGCTTTATGCCCACCTTGCGTATTCCGCTCGATAAAGGATTGTGCGGCGCTGCGGCGACTTCAGGAAAGACGGTAGTGGTCAATGATGTGAAAGCTGATGCCCGATATCTCGGATCGGATTTGGTGAAGGCCAATATTGTGGTGCCGATCTTCGCCAAGAAACGAGTGATGGCGGAATTGTGTATTGAGAGTTACTTCGCCGGCACCTTCACGGCAGCCGAGCAGACATTTATAGAGTCCTGCGCCGCGATGGTCGGCCGCGCGCTAGGGAAAGACGGCCTCGCCTGAATGTAAGGCAGGATGCCATTTTCGGGCTGACTTATCCTTTGAACCCGCGCCAATCTGAAGGTGATGTTTCTCCGCGCCCGTCTACTTTGCAGGTTGCGGAGAGGTTGCGCTGCTGAAGTAGATCGTCGTATCCGGCGCTGCATTGGCTCTCGAGCTTCTATTAGACGATGGCTTAGCATGGAGTGGTTTCGCTTTTGAGGCGGGTTTATATCGGCCGTCCAGATAGGTGACCGTGTCTGGCGCGATCACGTCGGCAACGCGCGTACTTGAAAGCTTGGGACGACTGGCGACCTGAAGGCCGGCGCGAGGCTTCTCACTTGTCGCAACCTTTTCGGACACAGGGCTAGGCGCATTAGCGGAGGCTGCGGCGGTTCGCGTCGGCGTGGAGCTAGCAGTCGAAGGTTTCGCGGACGCGCGTACGCCAAAAGCCAGGAACAACGACAAGAGCACTACGGCGGTAAGGGTTAAGGCTGCAGGCGCGATGGATTTCCATTCGATAGGGCGATCGGGAGTTTGTTGCTCCCATGTGGGTAGGACTACCGCCGGCCCCGCAAATGGCATGGCGATCAAGGAGGTCTGACGCGCGAAATAACTTAGCGGTTCATCGGTTATCTCGATGGGGATAACTGCGCTCGATCCCGGTTGTTCGGGTAAGGGTTCGAGTTGCGGCATGTCTGACGTCGACGAAGGCAATACCTCCCCGGCGGGGGGTAGATGCGCCGCCGTTTCGCTGCAAAGGTCTAAGCTAAGGTCAGATCGAGCTTCGGGATCGAGCGCATCTTCCGCCAACAAGGAGACAGGCCAGGAGGTCGGGTCAGGAGAGTCAGCCGACGCTTCTCTATCGCCAACAGTTCTATAGCTGACAATCGGGATAACGTCGCTGAGAACAGGATTGCTAAGAACGCGGGTAGTTTCTCCAACCACAGGCCTAAAAACGCCCTCATCCATCGGAACCTTCACCCGAGCGACGAAATCGATGGCAGAGCTGCGCTGGCCCTCGTAGGCTGCCAGGCTGGCGACCAATTGATCGCCAGAATCGGCGTCGACCCGCAATTCAAGGTCGGCAAAGTTATCGGGAATGGAATCGGGCGAAACAATTTCCACCGCGTAACCGCGGCCAAGCAGATGAAACGCCAATTCGCGTGCGCAAAGATCCGAATGGGTGATGATTCTGGCCAGAGTCATGACTCTCCTCCCAGCGGAAAACGAGTCGAGTTTAAGATGCCGAATCGGTTGGTTAGGGCTATCTATATTGTTGCAAAACTGCCGCGGCGCGATTCAGGGCAGCCGCCAGAACGGCGATCTGTTGCGTAGTTCGATTTAGATCACCTCGATCAATGGCTTCATTGACGCCCGGAATGACCACGGCAGCATAGCCGGTGTATTGCCCGGGGGCGTAGATGGCATGACGGAACCACGGCCGGTTCGGCAGCCCCTCCGGAATCAGGAGGGCTCGCTCAGCTTGCCGAAGTGTAACATTGAGGCGATCAGGTGCACCTGTCAATTTATGCTGTTTTTGCAGGATTTTGGCGCCCGCTTCCTGCAAGTGCCGCGCCGCTTGTAGGGCAGGCGAGAAGTCTGGCTGTGCACGGCTCTGTCCGAAGCGCTCCTTACTCTTATTCTGAGCGGCGTCGATGTAGGCGAGAATCTCTTTTCCGTAGGTTTCGTAATCGTAGGGCAGAACGTCGACATCCGACATACGGAGGACCTCCATACCGAACATCCGCGCCATCTCCTGCTCATAGACGAAATCTGGGTCGCCGAATTTCTTGAACCAAGTGAAATCGTCGAAAGTCGAGTGATAGACGCCGTAATCACCGGAGGAACTCATGTCGGTGGAAGGCACGCCCAGATGCTGAAGGAAGACAGTGTAGTCGGAGCCGCTACCCAGATCGCCGACAGGGACGTCGCTTTGCGCGGCATTTGGCGGCGAGCGGAAGGTGGCGGTTTCCTGCGACCGGCTGGTCTCATTCGGCTGGCTCGCCTTTTTCCACGCTGCGTAGACCGTTCCCCCTTGCGGCGACGGAACAGCCTTCGAAATCTCGCGGATGAATTCTTTGAGGGTAGGCGTGCCCGATGCTCCGAACTTTTTGCCGGCTACGGCTACGTCCATGTTGAAGTACGCCGCGGCGTTGGTTAAGTCGGACGCGTGATCTTCGCCCCACTCGGTCGAACCGATTAGACCTTCTTCTTCGGCGTCCCAGCTTCCGAAAACGATGGTGCGCTTCGGCTTCCAGCCTGATTTCAGCAATGCACCCAGGCCGTGAACTGCCTCGAGCATCGACGCGGTGCCGCTGTTTGGATCGACGGCTCCATAGACCCAGGCGTCGCGATGATTGCCGGCGACTACCCACTCGTCGGGCGCGGAAGTGCCGCGAATCTTGCCGACCACATCCCAGATGGTGCGGAATTGATAATCCTGCTTCAGGTGCATCTTCACTTTGGATGGGCCGGGACCGACGTGATAGGTGAAAGGCAGGGCGCCCTGCCACTCGCGCGGCGAGGCCGGCCCACCGAGATGCTCAAGGATCGGCGCGGCGTCGGCATAAGAAAGAGGAGTGACGGGAATTTTCGGCAACTGCTCGGAGTCTGCCGGCGAGATGCGTTTCGAGTCAGGCAGCGACGGAGTAGAGGCGATGCCGGGGGTGGTGGGATCTCCGGGGAACTGGAACATGTAGCCAATCGACCCGCGCTGCACTCCCGTGGCAGGGCGCCAAGGGCCTTTCGGGTACGCGTCGCCGCGGTAGTAGCCGTCATCTTTCGGGTCGGAATAAATGATTACGGCCGCGGCTCCTCGCTCCTGCGCAACGAAGGCCTTGACGCCGCGGAAATTCTCTCCGTAGCGGACGATGACGATCTTGCCGCGCACGTCGATATTCATCTGCTTGAGTTTGTCGAAATCGGCGGGAGAACCGTAGTTGGCGTAGACAACCTCGGCCTCGGCGTCGCCAGAGGGCGACATGCCATTGTAGGGAGCGACGACGCGCGGGTCGTCCTGAAACGGATCGTCGTCGACGTGCTCGCGCTGGGGGCCATGCATTTCGACGCCGGGAGGTGCGGTCATGTCGACGCTGATCTCGGCGGGGTAATTCATCCAGACTTTGTATTCGACGATCTCGGTATCGAGGCCGGCTTCGCGAAATTTCTGGGCAACGTATTCGGCGGTGGCTTTGTCTTCGGGAGAGCCGGCGATGTGCGGAGCCTGAGTCAGGATGCGGAGATGATCCTCGGCGAGCTTCGCATCGGGGACCGCTAGAAACTTCTTTTCGAGTTCAAGTTCGCCTGCAACGTCGCGAAAGCCGGTTATAACCCAGCTTTCGGGTTGGGCGTTATTGTCGGCATTCTTATTTTTGTCTATGTCCTTGGCGGCATCGACGGCTCGAAGATTTGAACCTAGCATCACAAAAAACAGGAGAGACGCGGCGAGAAGTTTCATGAAGTTCCTTGAGGTAATTTTCAGAACAGCCGTAAGTCAGATTCTCTGCAGTCCTGCGGGCCTCTCTACGAGACTCCGCAACAAAACGAAGATTGTATCGTGAGCGGGCGGCGGCGGCAGACGCGTTACACTAAATAGCGATGACTATCTCTTCAACGGCTCGTTTTTCTGATCGGGTGGAGAATTACATCCGCTATCGGCCGGGATATCCGCCTGAAGTTCTTGACCTGTTAAGCGCAGAATGTGGCTTGCAGCCACATCACATCGTCGCCGACATCGCTTCCGGCACAGGCATGTTTACGCGGCTGCTTTTGGAGAATGGCAATTCCGTATTTGCCGTTGAGCCGAACGCGGAGATGCGCGAGAGCGGGGTCCATCAGCTCGAATCTTATAAGCGTCTCGTGTCCGTGGCCGGAACGGCGGAAGAGACCACGCTGGGGTCGGCTTCCGTCGACTTCGTCACTGCCGCGCAGGCAGCCCACTGGTTCGATCTACCACGCGCCCGCGCGGAATTCGTGCGCATTTTGCGGCCCGGCGGATGGTGCGTGCTGATCTGGAACGAACGACTCACCTCGTCGACAGCTTTCTTGCGCGAGTATGAGCAACTTCTGCTGACATACGGCACGGACTATGAAGAAGTGCGCCATGAAAAAACTACGGCGATGATTCATGAGTTTTTTTCACCAGCGGCTTTTGAGGAGCGCGTTTACAGTATGAGCCAGCGATTTAATTATGAGGGCGTTGTGGGGCGGCTGCTATCTTCTTCTTATGCTCCCCTTGAGGGTCATCCGAAACATGCGCCGATGATGCAGGAGTTGCAGCGGATTGTTCGCGCACATGCCGTCGATGGAATGGTTGAGTTTGAATATAGGACGAGAGTGTATTACGGGCATTTGTAATTTGTAATTGGCGATTTGTGATTTGCAATCTCTAGTCGTTAGGTTCTCAAATTGCCAATCACAAAGCACCAATTACCAATTGCCATGTCTGATCCTAAATCTTTCCACATGTCTCCGGAGGAATTTCGGCGCCAGGGCCACGCGGTGGTGGACTGGATCGCCGACTATCATTCGCGGATTGAAAGCTTCCCGGTTCTATCGCGTGTCAAACCCGGGGAGATTCGCGCTCAATTGCCTGCCCAAGCTCCGGAGCAAGGCGAAGCATTCGACGCGCTTCTTGCCGACATCGACCGCGTCGTGCTTCCCGGAATCACGCACTGGCAGTCGCCGAATTTTTATGCGTACTTTCCCGCGAATGCATCAGGGCCGGCGATCCTCGGCGATCTCATCTCTGCCGGACTAGGCATTCAGGGGATGCTCTGGTCGACGAGTCCGGCTTGCACGGAAGTCGAAACGCACGTGCTTGATTGGCTGGTGCCGATGCTCGGTCTGCCGGAGAAATTTCTTTCGACTAGCACCGGCGGCGGCGTGATTCAGGACACTGCTTCCAGTGCCACGCTCTGCGCGGTGCTCGCCGCACGCGAACGTTCTACGAAGTTTACCAGCAACCACAAGGGCTGCGATTCACGGCTGATTTCGTATTGCTCGACCCAAACCCACTCGTCGATTGAAAAGGCGGTGAGGATCGCTGGCATGGGTTCGGATAACCTGCGGCAGATCGAAGTGGATGGAAATTTCGCCATGCGGCCCGAAGCGCTCGCGCGCCAGATTGAGCGCGACATCGCGGCCGGCCTGATTCCGTGCTTTGTTTGCGCAACGGTGGGGACAACGTCATCGAATGCGGTTGACCCGGTTCGCGAAATTGCGTGCATCTGCCGTGAACACAATCTCTGGCTGCATGTCGACTCGGCCATGAGCGGCACGGCTGCGCTTTGCCCTGAGTTCCGCTTTATCCACGATGGCGTGGAATTGGCCGACAGCTATATCTTTAACCCGCACAAATGGATGTTCACCAACTGCGATTGCAATGTTTTCTACGTCGCCGACCGCAAGGAGCTTATCCAGACGCTATCGGTTCTGCCGGAGTACTTGCGCAACCAAGCCACTGAATCGGGCGCGGTCATTGATTATCGCGACTGGCATGTCCCACTGGGACGCCGTTTTCGCTCGCTCAAACTCTGGTTTGTGATCCGGCATTATGGGGTTGAAGGCCTGCAACATCATGTTCGCGAGCACGTACGGCTGGCGCGGGAATTCGCGGGATGGGTGCGCGGCGATTCGCGTTTCGAGATCGCCGCACCCCAGGTTCTCAATCTAATTTGCTTCCGGCTGCGATCGGGAGATCGTGTTAATCAAGATCAGGTCAATCAACTTCTGATGGAGCGGCTGAACGGGAGCGGCGATCTTTTTCTTACGCACACGAAGCTCGATGGCAAATTCACACTTCGCCTCTGCGTTGGCCAAACCAACACGCAGGGGCGCCATGTGGAGCGGGCATGGCAGCGAATTTTGGAAGAGACAGAAAAGCTGGAAAGTTCCTGAAAAGGCGGTCCCGGTTGAATTCGGGATACAGTGTAGTGGATGCCACGAGAGATTTCAGCGGGTGGAGTGGTGCTGCGGGAGATTTCCGGAGTGTGGCACGTCGCACTGATTGAACCGCAAAAGAGCGAACCGCACGTTGAAGAATCGCCAGCCGAGGGCGCCAAAGCGGCTGCCCCGCCGCCAAAGACACCGCGCAAACGCAGCCGCGCCGTGCTGGCGCTTCCCAAAGGCCTGGTGGATCAAGGGGAGAAAGCGCAGGCGGCTGCGGTGCGCGAGGTGCGGGAGGAAACCGGGATTTTCGCCGAACCGGTCACAAAGCTCGCTGACAATAAGTACGTTTATGTACGCACATGGGGGGATGGCGAACGCGTTTTCAAGATTGTGAGTTTCTATCTCATGCGCTATGTGTCGGGCGAAATTGATAATCTCGCTCAAGAGATGCGTATTGAAGTGAAGCGAGCGCTGTGGGTTCCGCTCAGTGAAGCGGGCAAGCAGATTGCCTACAGCAATGAACGCAAGGTGTTGCGTGAGGCGCAGGACTATGTAAAAACGAAGGGCCTCTAGTTAGGAATCTCTCCGTCGAGCAAATGCTTTTCTTCCGGCGTCAACTCGCGCGTCGCCCCCTTTTCCACGGCGCCGAGAACTAGCGACCCGATAGATACCCTGACTAGACGCAAGACGCGAATATCTAACGCTTCGAGCAGCCGGCGAATCTGGCGGTTCTTGCCCTCGTCCAGCGTAATCTCCAGCCAGCTATTCTTCTCGCCATGGCGCAGCAGGCGTACCGTCTTGGCGCGCAAGTCTTCTTGGTTGCGCGCAAGCCGTTCGCGCGCAGGGATGTCGCGCTGTCTTGAAGTGCTTGCATCCTCGCACCGTCGAACTATCTTCGCGAGCAGATTGTCGTCCGCTACGCAATCGACCTGAACGTGATATTTCTTGTCGAGATGAGTTGAAGGGTCAGTGATTTTAGCGGCCCACTCAGAATCGTTGGTCAACAGCAGAAGGCCTTCGCTGGCCTTATCCAGGCGGCCGACGGGACCGACCCATGGCAATCCCGGATCGAGCAGATCATAGACTGTCTTTCGCCCCTTCTCATCGGAGGCGGTGGTGACGACGCCGCGCGGCTTATTCATGATCAGGTAGATTGGCGGCGCCTTGCCGACTGGCGCTCCATCAATCTCAATCCTGTCGGCTATACGCCCGTTCTGCATTCGCACGGCGACCTCGGGATCGCTTACGCTGCGTCCCTTGAGAACCACCCGCCCGGCACGAATCAGAGCACTCGCCTGAGAACGCGAGCAGTAGCCGGACTTGGAAAGCGCGCGCGCCAAGCCGATGCGTTTTTGCAAACTCACGGTTCCTATGCTAAATGGAGGCCGCCTCTGTGAGGTGAGAGCGCCGCTTTCATACTATTGACCAGCGCTCGTCCCGCATATAATGTTGCGATTTCGCAGAGCCCAAATTTCCGCCACATCGGGAGGCCCTTTGCTCTTGTCGCTTGATACTCGTGAAGTTGGACGCGTCACCGTCGTGCATTGCAAGGGGCGGATCATTGGCGGTCGCGAGAGCGAATCCCTGCGCGCGCACCTGTCGTGGTTGCTGCACACGCGGCGGTCGTTTGTGCTGCACCTGGGAGAAGTTGGATTCATCGACAGCAGCGGGCTCGGCACGATGGTCCGCGCCCTGACCAGCACACGGCAGGCGCGCGGAGAATTGAAACTTTGCAATGTACCGGATTTCGTGCGTAAGGTTTTGCAGATGTCGCGACTGATGAGCGTTTTCGACGTGCACGATTCGGAAGAGAAAGCAGTGGAGGCATTTTACGGGCCCGGAGCCCGCGCCGAAGCGCCAGTGCCGAAGGGCCGCAGCATCCTGTGCCTTGATTCCAACGCCGACGTGCTCGCGTACTTGCGTGAACTGTTGCACCACGCCGGATACGACGTCCAGAGCAGCATGCGCGTGAGCGACGCTATGCTGCTGATGCGCATCGAGCATTTCGATCTGCTGTTGGTGGGGCCCGACATGACCGCGTCTCCGGCAAAGCCGCCGGCCTTTCAGAGTGCGTGCGCCAAGCTACCGGTGATCGAACTGGGCAGTGACTTTTCCACGAGCGACGCGGGCGAAGCGGGCGCGCGGCTTCTGGAGAGGGTCGAGGCCACTCTGGCTTCGAAGGCCGTATGATGCGACCTTAGCGTGGTTGCTCTCGCTTCGCGCTCCGAATGTCTGAATTGATCAGGTGTCCGCCATGCCCACAGTGCCGGACTTCGCGGCCTCGCCTCCCGCCTGCGCGAGGATGGATTATCATGGTAGCTCCCCCCAGGAAAGGACAAAGCTGAGAGATGGTGACGCGAGGCAACATACCCGCACATGACCTGGGCTCGCTGCGCATCCACGAAGGGCAGCGCAAGGGAGGCAGGGCGGGGAAAATACTCGCCATTTTCTTTGGGCTGCTGATCATTCTTGCCGGTGTTGCGGCCAGTGTTTACGCGTTACTGGGATCGAAGCCAACGGTAGAAGTAGTGATCGCGCGGAAAGCCGTAGGACCCGCAAGCCGCGAAGCGTTGCTCAATGCTACGGGATATGTCACCCCGCGCCGGAGGGCTACGATTGCCGCAAAAATCACAGGCCGGGTGACGGGAGTTTTCTTCGATGAGGGTACGCATGTGCGTGAAGGGCAATTGCTGGCGACGCTTGACGATGCCGACGCACAGCGGGCTCTGGGTTCCGCGAAGGCAGATCGCGACTCTGCCAAAGCAGCCATCGCGGACTATGAAGTGCAGTTGAAGAATGCCCGCATTTTGCTTTACCGCACTGAGCAACTTCAAAAAGCTGGCGTAGAACCACAGGAACAGCTGGATAACGCCCGTACCTCTGTCGACAGCCTCCAGGCAAAAATCGACTTGGCGAAAGCGCAGGCGGCTGCTTCCGAAGCCCGCATCGAGGAGGCGCAGCAGGCGGTTGATAACTGCACGATTCGCGCTCCTTTTGAGGGCATCGTGGTTTCGAAGGACGCGCAAGTGGGTGAGATGGTTTCTCCGATCTCCGCGGGCGGCGGCTTTACGCGCACAGGTATCGCCACGATCGTGGATATGAACTCGAATGAAATCGAGGTCGACGTGAATGAGGCCTACATCACGCGAGTGAAGCCGGGTCAGCAGGTCACCGCGATTCTGGACGCTTATCCGGACTGGGAGATTCCGAGCCGCGTGCGCACGATTATTCCCAGCGCAGACCGCCAAAAGGCTACAGTGAAAGTGCGCGTTTCATTCGTCAAGCTCGACCCGCGCATCCTGCCAGATATGGGAATCAAAGTGACTTTCCTGGGGGATGAGCCATCGAGCAAGGATGTCGCCGATAAGCCTGCGATCCTAATACCTCAAAGTGCTGTACGCGACGATGGTGGCAAGAAGGTTGTTTTCCTCTTGAGAGACGACAAAGCTGAGCGGCGCGCAGTTACGCTGGGCGGAAATCGCGGCACCGAGATTGAGGTGATGGCTGGTCTGGGCGCGGGCGATTCCGTAATTGCCAATGTCCCGGCAAGCCTGCATGATGGCGAGAGCGTGCGGATCAAGAAATAGAATCGAAGGCAAGCTCAGAAGTAAGAGGTCAGATTGCAGAGTTTAAAACCTGGTAGATAAGAGGAGCTGCAATATGGTGCAAGTCGATGGTGCGGCAAAAACCAACAGCCAGATTCAAGTGCGTGGGCTGGATAAGACCTACCGCCGCGGAGGCGAAGAGATCCACGTTTTGCAGGGCTTAAATCTGGACGTGGAGAAGGGCGATTTCGTCGCTTTCATGGGGCCCAGCGGCTCGGGCAAAACGACTCTGTTGAATTTGCTCGGCGGACTGGACGTCCCCACGCGCGGAAGCATCACGGTCGCGGGCGACGAAATCACGCACATGTCGGCTAGCAAGCTGACAACGTGGCGGGCGCGGCACGTCGGCTTCATCTTTCAGATGTATAACCTCATCCCTGTGCTGACCGCGTTTCAGAATGTCGAACTGCCGCTGCTCTTAACCAGCCTCTCGAAAGCAGAGCGCCGCAAGCACGTCGAAACTGCGCTCGGCATAGTTGGATTGGCGGAGCGGATGAATCATTATCCACGCCAACTCTCCGGTGGCCAGGAGCAGCGCGTTGCTATCGCGCGCGCCATTGTTGCCGATCCAACGTTCCTGCTCTGCGACGAACCGACGGGGGATCTCGACCGCAAGAGTGCGGACGAAATTATGGATCTGATTCACCGATTGGTGAAGGAGTACAGCAAGACTGTGCTCATGGTGACGCACGATCCTTTGGTCGCGAAGCGCGCCGACCTCACCCTGCACCTCGAGAAGGGGGTGCTCGTTGAGGCTGGTGAGTTGAAGGAAATTCCTGCCGGGGGCGCAGCATGAAATTCCGTGGGTTGATTTTTGCCAATCTTTTTCGCAAGAAGCTTCGGCTGACGCTGACCGTCGGTTCGTTTGCGGTTGCGCTTTTTCTTTTTGCTTTTCTCGCCGTGGTCCGTGGAGCGTTCAATCGAGGCGCGGATATAGCGGGCGCGGATCGCCTGGTCACGATCAATCGCGTATCCATTATTAACCCGCTGCCGCTTGCCTATCGCGACAAGATTCAACGCATTCCGGGAGTCAAATACGTCACGCACAATAATTGGTTTGGCGGCGTCTATCAGGAAGAAAAAAACTTTTTCCCGCAATTCGTGATCGACGTAGAAAATCAGCGGAAGGTCATGACCGAATTAGTTGTTCCTGATGACCAGTGGCAGAATTTCGTCAAGGATCGCCAGGGCGCAATTGCCGGCGCGAAGACGGCCCAGCGATTTGGTTGGATGGTCGGGGATCGCATTCCGATCAGGAACGCGGGCTATGGCAATACTGGCACCTGGGAATTTAATCTCGACGGCATCTATCACAGTCAGCACGCGGGCGGCGACGAGAGCCAGTTCTGGTTCCAGTGGGATTACTTCGAAGAGCGCGTGCCGGAGACGTTCAAGGGTAATGTCGGCTGGTACGTCGTGAAACTGGATAGCCCCGACGATGCCGTGAGGGTCGCGAAAGCGATCGATGACATGGCGGCCAACTCCTCTTTCGAAACGAAGACAGAAACGGAATCCGAGTTCGCCGCCAGTTGGGTCAAGCAATTCGGCAATATTCAATTTCTAATCTTGACGATCGGAACTGTCGTGTTCTTCACGCTCCTGCTCGTCACAGGAAATACGATGGCCATTTCCGTGCGCGAGCGCGCCGGTGAACTTGCCGTTCTCAAAGCAATTGGCTTTAGCGATCGCTGGGTGCTCTTCTTTGTTTTGGCCGAATCTCTTACCATTGCGGCGGTTGGCGGTCTTCTCGGCCTGGGGCTCGCGCTACTGGCAATCCCCGCGCTGGGCGCGGCTTTAAATGGACTGCTGCCCACGCTCGTCTTGTCCCCTGAAATTCTTTCGCTCGGTCTCTTAACAGCTTTGCTGGTGGGGGTGATCAGCGGACTCTTGCCCGGAATCGGCGCTATGCGCATGCGTGTTGTCAATGCATTACGGAGGGTTTGAAATGGCCATCCCCATCGTCTACAACATTCGCAGCGTGAAGGCTCGCTGGACTTCTTCCATCGTTGCGGTTCTCGGCATTGCCGGAACCGTTGGTGTTTTTGTCGCGATGCTGTCACTGGCGCGGGGATTCAGGGCCACTCTGGTCTCTTCCGGTTCGCCTGATAACGCTATCGTCATGCGCGCGGGAGCGACCTCGGAGATGATGAGCGGAATTAAACTCGAAGACATCAAAATTCTTCAGGATGCGCCCGGCGTTGCCCATGCCTCCGAGGCACCGCTCGTGACCTCTGAAGTCGTGGTGGTCGCGCCTTTTCCGCTGAAGTCGACGGGCACTGACGCCAACGTTCAAGTTCGCGGCGTATCCGCCAATGTTTTGACCATTCGTAGAAACGTCAAGATCACCCAGGGTCGGATGTTTCAGCCGGGGCTGGCCGAATTAATCGTCGGAAAGAACGCTAACAGCAGCTATTCCGGCCTGACTCTAGGGAACACAGTTGATTTTGGAGGCGGTCATTGGCAGGTGGTTGGGATTTTCGATGCGGGTGGCAGTTCCTTTGATTCCGAAGTTTGGTGCGATGCGCGCGTGCTCGACGACGTCTATAAGCGGCCCACCAACATTTTCCAGTCCGCCACCGTGCATCTGACTTCGCCAGACAGCTATCAGCAGTTTAAGGATGCGGTTACTTCCGACCGTCGCCTCAACTTTGACGTGACCCGCGAAATCGACTACTACGCGAAACAATCCACCACCATGACTCGCCTGATTACCATTCTCGGCGGACTGGTGGCCTTTGTGATGGCGATTGGCGCGGTTTTTGGCGCGCTCAACACCATGTACTCGGCGGTCTCCGAACGCGGCCGAGAAATCGCTACCATGCGCGCCCTGGGTTTTGGCGGCGGCGCCGTGGTCTTCTCATTCCTGGTGGAGGCGCTCTTAATTTCGTTCATCGGCGGCGTCATCGGTTGCCTGGCCGTCCTACCCTTGAATGGCCTCACCACGGGCGCAATGAATTGGCAGACCTTCTCGCATCTCGCGTTCGCGTTCCGGATTACGCCCGTGCTTTTGCTGGGCGGCATTATCTTCGCGCTGCTGATGGGTTTGCTCGGGGGTTTGCCTCCGGCGATGCGCGCTGCCTGGCGTCCGGTGGCCGTCGCCCTGCGCGAACTATAGTGCGAACTATAGCGCCAACTCTAGTGCGAACTATAGTGTGTGCAGAGGCCGCGGGGTTGCGTAATCTTGTTGCGTAATCCTAGAGAATGCCTGAACGGCTCGCCCACCCAGTGTTTTATTCGCCCAGCCGTACGAGTCTACTTGTCGACGAAACCGAAGCGATCACGGAGCCGGAGTTTTTGACATGAAGCGAAATGCCGTCAGAGCGGTGGTCGAGATAGGCTTCATCATGTTCCTGTTTTATTCCAATCTCTTGATGGGAGAATTCGAGCGCTCGGGCATGGGGAGAAACAAAGGAATCGTCTGGGCAATCGGAGATGTGTTTACCGCGACCAATTTCGCGATTGCGACCTTCGCCGCACTTACAGGTTATATCCTTTTTGAATTTCTTCGAAAGAGATTCTAGACAAAGTGCCGGAAAGAGGCACGCCTCTGACGCCGTTGAGCTGGGCGCTACAACTCTAACGTGGAGCTTTTACAGCAGATCCAGGGCGGATCGGCTTTCGCGTTCGACCTGAGTCATGGTGCAGGCTTTGGGAGCCTTGTCGGGTCGCCAGCGAAGTAGCTTGGTGCCGTGACGGAACCGGCCTCCGGTGAAATGGTCGAATTGCACCTCCACCACTAATCGCGGTGCCAGAGGCTGCCATTCGGACGAACGCTTCGTGGTCCATCGGCTCGGACCTCCCGGAGCTTTTCCAGTGAAACCGGGCGGCTTGATAAGCTGCCGTAATTTTGTCGTCAACGCTGGTCGCTCATTGTTCTGAATCGACGAAGTGAATCCGACGTGGTCAAGCAGGCCTTCGCGGTTGTAAAGACCAAGGAGCAGTGATCCAACTACTTGCCGTTTTTCTAAATAGCGGAACCCACCTACAACGCAATCGGCGGTGCGCTGCCGCTTGATTTTCAACATGCCAGTACGCTCTCCGCTCTGGTAAGGCAGATCCCGCCGTTTGGCGATCACGCCATCGAGAGCGACCCCCATGTGAAACCATTTTCGCGCAACCGCAATTTTTCGAGTGACCGGAGACAGGTGCAGCGAGTGATTTGTCTTCAAATATCTGCTCGCGAAGTTTTCCAGGTGGGTGCGTCGATCTTCCAAGGGAAGCTTAAACAAGGACTTGCCTTTGTTGTCGACTAGTAAATCGAAGATGAGAAACAAGCTCGGAATTTCCTGGCTAAGCTTCGTAATGCGGCTGATGGCCGGATGGATCCGCATCAGCAGATGGTCAAACGAGAGCGCTCCGTTGATAGGAAGAACGATCTCACCGTCGAGTACGAAACGCTGAGGCCTAAGAGCAGAGAACGCAGCAATCAGCTCGGGAAAATACCGGGTGAGCGGCTTTCCGGATTTCGATACCAGTGTGATCCGCTTTCCGTCGCGAAAAGCAAGGCAGCGAAATCCATCCCACTTCGGCTCATATTGCCATTCCGAGCCGGTAGGAAGCTCGGTCGCCGGGGCTGCCTCCATCGACCGGAAACTCTTATTTAGAGGAAGGCTCACAGTAACCGCGATCATTTCGCCGCGGCGTAGCCGGGCTTTGGTATTCCATCGGGGCCAATTTTATCGCAACTCCCGAGCAGTCCGCTGGCAAGGAGTTGCGCGTAGGTGCACTACGGCTTGATCAGCGGCTATTATTTTTCCCTATCCCAGCCACTGCGGATTCTGGTAGGTGCCGTCGAAGTGATGGCTGGTCTTATACAATTCAAACTCGCCCGATCGGGCAGCCTTTGCAGTTTTTGCTAGTACTGCGGCCACCTCTTCGTTTCCCATCGGGTGAAAACTGCGCGCCGCATTCAACGCCTGTTGCAGAATATCAAGGGAATCGCACCCCGTGATGACCACGCTCGTCGGCAGGTTCATCGCGTAATGCAGGCACTCGATCGCGGTCACCGTTTTGCTCTGAAGAATGAAGTGATCGCCCATTGGCTTCATGCCCAGCACTCCAATGTTCTGCTTCTGTAAGACAGGAAGCACCCTGGCTTCGAAACTATTGAAATGGTGGTCCATCACGTTAAGAGGCATCTGCACGGCGTCGAAGGTGAACTGATGAGAAGACGCGGTGGCCAGCATCTTCAAATGGATATCCGGGCTCTTGTGACCAGTAAATCCGATATACCGAACTTTCCCGGCTCTTTTCGCGTCCAGAACCGCTTCGAGAGCACCTCCGGCAGCGAAGATACGGTCGGGATCGGTATCGCGAATGACCTCGTGAAACTGCAAGAGATCGACGTGATCGGTTTGCAGTCGTTGCAATGAATCGTTAATCTGGCTAACCGCAGTCGCCTTATTTCGGCCGTCGATCTTGGTCATCAAAAATGCCTTTTGCCGATAGCCGTCGCGCAGCGCCTTACCCATGCGGAGTTCACTCTCTCCTCCGTTGTAATCCCAGCAGTTGTCGAGGAAGTTGATGCCCTGGTCGAGGCCAGTCCGGACGATGCGGGTGCTTTCTTCTTCGCTCACTCCGGGCCATGCCAGGTGATAGCCGCCAATGCCAATGATCGAGACCTTCTCACCCGTGTGCCCGAGGGTGCGCATAGGAACGCTGCTTTTTGTGTCCGCTCCCCACGCTTGCTTGTCGATTCTCGCGCTTATCATGGTCGCTGCCGCAAATCCGAGGAATCCACGTCTCGTAGACATTGCTTTCATCTCCTCAATCCGCGAGAATCTTGCTGCCTTTGCGCCTGGTCCTGCGTGTGAGAGAAGCAGCAAAATGATGCCATACAACAAAGCTAAGTTGCTTGCGATTTTGAGAAGAAGAATTCTCAACGCCGCCGATCGCTCCGATGCGGTTTTCGATCCGGACAGCGTTACTGGAATTGCGACAGCGGTTTCTGCTCCTGCGATGCTGACCTCGTCGGGCCGTAGGAACGCTGGTGAGAAGAACGGGAGATCCCAAGCTTCTGCATCTTATGGATGAGTGTCGTGCGTTTCAAATCAAGTTTCGCAGCGGCTCCTTTTGGACCGCCAATCACCCAACCCACAGATTCAAGCGTGTGCAGAATCAAAGTGCGCTCGGAATCCTTTAGGGTGACTGGTGCCGAGGAAGGTGAAGCGGTCGCGCCTAAACTTACTGCTGCCGGCAAAGGATTAGGAAGCACGCCATCGTCGGAAAGAATGACGGCGCGTTCAATCAGGTTTTGCAGTTCACGGATGTTGCCGGGCCAGGGGTACGACATAAGCGCGGATAGGGTCGTCGGAGGAATGTGATCGATTTGACGACTCATCCGGCGGCCATAGATCTCGACAAAGTGGGCAACCAGAGCGGGAATATCTTCGCGGCGTTCGCGCAATGGCGGCAACATTACCGGAAATACGTTCAGACGATAGTAGAGATCGCTGCGAAACTCACCCCGGTTCGCCATCTCCATCAGATTCCGATTTGTTGCGGCCACCAGCCTCACGTCTACCTGATGTGTGCGAGTGCTGCCCAGGCGTTCGAACTCCTGCTCCTGCAGAACGCGCAGCAACTTCGGCTGCAACGCGGGCGGGATATCCCCCACTTCATCGAGGAAGAGCGTGCCTTTATCGGCCAACTCGAAACGGCCAATCTTTTGCGCGATGGCTCCAGTAAATGCGCCCTTCTCGTGTCCGAAGAGTTCGCTTTCCAGCAGATCGAGGGGAATCGCAGCGCAATTCAGCCTTACGAAGGGTCGTCCGCAGCGCGAGCTAAGGTTATGAATCGCGTGGGCGATCAGTTCCTTGCCGGTGCCGGTTTCTCCCTGGATAAGAACAGTCGAATCCGTCGGCGCAACCCGTTCGACTTGGTCAAGCACCGATTCCAAAGCGGGACTGTTACCGATTACCTGCTCGAATCTGCGCTCATAAGATGCTTGATCACTATTTACCAATCTTTGGATAGCTCCCACAGAGATCCTCCTGGGGCACGTGTTGTATTGCGCTCAATTCTCCAAAGCGGCTCGAACGCTATCGAGCAGCACCTCATCGTCAAAGGGTTTGGCCAGGAACTCTACCGCTCCGGCTCTGAGCGCTTGCATACGCATTTTTGTGTCGCCGTGAGCCGTAATGAAGATGGTCGGGATTCTGCAGTGTTCAGCGGTCAGTCGGGCCTGCAGTTCGAGCCCGGACATTCCCGGCATGCGAATATCCGCGATCAGGCATGCCGTCATCCGCTGCTGGCCGGAGTTCAAGAATTCTTCCGCCGACGCGAACGCTTGCGACGGCAAACCGACGGATTTCAGCATGCCCTGCAATGCACTGCGCATCAACTCATCGTCATCAACAATCGCGACCATTTTCCCCCTCTTCCGGACAACCATGTTCGCAAGTTAATCGTTTGCAGCGGACGGCGCAATCATGCTTTGGGAGCGCGCAATCATACCTTGGTATGAGCGCTATGATCGCACCCGAGAAGCGGCGGCGAGTCTCATTCGTGAAGGTCGACCTTGGTGGGGAGGGTGAAGTGAAAGATTGCTCCGCGCGGAGAGTTGCCCTCAGCCCATAGCCGGCCGCCATGCGACTCCACAATGGACCGGCTGATGCGAAGTCCCATGCCGGTGCCATGAGCTTTGGTGGTAAAAAATGCGTTGAAGATTTGATCTGCCTGCTGTGGCGGAAGGCCGACGCCGGTATCACTGACCGAAACCATCACTTGGCCGTCTTCGGTTCGCGAGCGAATGGTCAGCTCGCGCGGGCCATCCACATCCTTCATCGCTTCAATGCTGTTCATCATGAGATTCATCAGTACCTGTTGCAGTTGGACGCGATCTCCCATGACCTGAGAAAGTTCGCTAGCGAGCTCCGCCGAGACTGATATGGAGTGCCGCGCTGCCTCACCGCTCATCAGGATCACCATCTCTCGAATGATCTCGTGTATATCGACCGGCTCCCACTGTGGGTTAGCCTTTTTGAACAACAGGCGAGTTCGGCCAATGATCTCCGCCGCGCGGGTGGCATCTTTGACGACTCTCGATGCGGCCTCGCGAGCCTCTTCCAGATCAGGATGGTCGCGATTGAGCCAGCGCAAGCAGGTGCTCGCGTCGGTGACGGCAGCGGCAATTGGTTGATTCACTTCGTGTGCCAGGGAGGCGGTTAACTCTCCCATGGTCGTGATGCGGCTAATGCGCGCCAGTTCCGCCTGGGCCTGACGCAGAGCTTCTTCGGCCTGCCTGCGCTCCGTAATATCGGTGGAACTGCCAACGAACTGCACTAGATCCCCGGAAACGTTCAAAACCGGATGTCCGACACTGTGGACGTGTCTTACGGCGCCACCTGGGAGAAGAATTCGATATTCAAGTTCGTAATCTGACTTTCCACTTATTGCTCGATCGATTGCTTGTTGCCGCCCAACTCGTTCATCCGGATGAATGCGTTCCAGCCGTTTATTCCAAGCCGATATGCCCTCTTTCGGATCGAAGCCATATACCCGATACCATTCTTCGGATAGATGCACTGCGCGTCTTTCAGCTACGTCCCAGACCCAACTTCCGGTATGCGTGAGCTTCTGCGCTTCTGCTAAATAGGCCTCGCTCTGCCGGAGTTTCTCTTCGGTACGCTTGCGCTCGGTCACGTCCATCACGGTACCGACGTACTCGAGGAGATCGCCCGATGGGTTGAAAACGGGGTGAGCTACAACGTGGATGTCTCTGATCTCGCCGCCGGGATGGACGATTCGGTAATCCGTCTCGTAGTCGACCTTGTCACGACCCGCTGCCGCCGATATTTCCGTGACCTTGGCTTGATCGTCTGGATGGACGCGCTGCAGGAATGTTTCGAATCGCGGTAGTCCGTCGCGCGGGTCAAAACCAAGCACGCGGTAGCATTCTTCGGACCAGTACCTCATAGCCCCGGTGGCGGAGGCTCGTGCCCAACTGCCCGTGCGACTGAGCCTTTGAGCTTCCGCCAAGTACGCCTCACTTCGTTGCAGCTTCTCTTCCTGCAGTTCCAAGGCCTTGGCGGCGAATCGCCTATCCATCCGCGACGTCAGCAGAGCCAGCCCGAGGACGACAAAGGTAACGGCGACAATTCCGGCGATGCCGAGTGCGGAAATGCTTACGGCATGAGACAGGTCGGCTGGCGCGCCGGAGGGCGTGAAACTGGCGGCGGCCATGCCAGTGTAATGCATGATGGGGATCGCAGCGCCCATCACGACGGCTCCGGTTAACTTCTCCCGGCCAATTCCGGTTTTCTCATCTCGAAAGTGAAAGCTAATCCATAGCGCGGCGAGAGAAATCAGAATTGCGAGCACCACGGACAGGACGACGAGAAAGGAATTAAATTGGCATATAGCCGATAAGCGCATCGCGGCCATGCCAATGTAATGCATGCACGCAATACCCGCTCCCATCAGAAGACTTCCGGCGACCGCTCGGGACGCGTTCATTCTCTGTCGACTCACCACGTACAGCGCAACGACCGACGCGAGGATGGCCGCAAGTAATGACAGCAAAACGGTGGGCCAATGGTAGGCGACGGGAATCGGCAGGATGAAGGCCAGCATCCCGATATAGTGCATTGACCAAATTCCAGTCCCCATCGCACCGGCGCCGCCAAGCACCCAAAGCGCACGACTCCAACCGCTCGCAGCCGTTACGCGACTTGCTAGGTCCAGAGCAGCGTACGACGCAAACATGGCGATGAACACCGAAAGCGCCACGAGCGCGTAGTTGTAAGAGCCAATCAAGTTCACGGCAGCCATTGAACTCCATTCGAGTTGCCAGGAGGAACAGTCGCCTGTACTTCAATCGAGAAATTAACCGTCTTCCTGACGCCAGGGCTAAGTCTTGCCGAGTTTCAGTAATCCCATCAGTCGAGCTCTTAATCTATGTATGAAGACTTCCACGGTTTATCCGGCAATGAACCGTTCATCGTCGAAGCTCGCTTTCGAGCCATGCATTTGTTAAAAGTGGCAGCATTGACTACTTCTTGGCGGGCGGAATCTCGAGCTTCGCCGCGATTCTTACTAATTCCGCGAGCGATTCAGCCTGCATCTTGTGCATCACGTGCCCGCGCTGGATCTTCACGGTAACTTCACTGGTTCCGAGCTCAAAAGCTATTTGTTTGTTGAGCATGCCTGAGACCACGAACCCCATGACCTCGCGCTCGCGTGTGCTGAGCGACTCGTAGCGTTTTCTCAATTCGGCAAGCTCAAGCTCTTGTTGGCGCGTCGCCCGATCGCGATCCAAAGCCTGGTAAATCGCATCCAGTAACTCCTGATCGCGAAAGGGCTTGGTCAAGAACTCTACCGCGCCCGATTTCATCGCCTTTACTGTCATGGGGATATCCCCATGACCAGTGATGAAGATGATGGGAATCCGGAAGCCAGCATCCGCCAACTCGCGCTGAAGGTCCAGACCGCTGACGCCGGGAAGTCTCACGTCCAGGACGAGACAACTTGGTCCGTCCGGCCGCTTAGCACGCAGAAACTCACGTGGCGAGGCGAATGTCTCAGAACGGACGCCAACCGATTTCAGCATGCCTTGAATGGAGGCGCGCACCAAATCATCGTCATCGACAACAAACACCGTGGGCTTATCTGCAGACGTCATCCTTGCCCCGTAACTCTAGCTCGGTTCTGAGGTCATTACAATCGATTCGCATGACCCCTTAAGATCAACCTCAAATTTGATCGCAAAAAAGGGGCCCGGGTCTTGAAACCCAGGCCCTGACGAGCGAAATTAATGAGCTCAGGCTCAGTTGCCAACCGTCTCATCATCTGTGTTCGACCTTGTGGCTTGGCCTGCCACTACAATCTGTCGTCTGTCCTGAGCCAGTTTTTTCTCCTGCTGCTTCGGATACACGAACTCAACCCCGACTTCGCGCCCCGGATAAAACCACTTCAGGAGGGCGTCTGGTTGTCCGGTTTCTGGTTCGGCGACTGAGACGACGGTGTCGCCGGTTGGCTTCTGGCGCGTCGTTGGAATTGTCCGAACGGTCGCGTACAGGACAGTCCTATCGGGACTGAAGATCTGCACAATATTTTCGTTAGCGGAGGCATCTGCCAGCCTGAACAAGTACGTGCCAGCGGGCAACACCTGTCCGGGGATCTGGATCGCCTGACTGAAGGTGATTGTGGTGGCTTGGTCAAACTCGTCGGCATGAGCAAAGAGCTCCAAGAAGAGCGAAAGAGCGATGACTAAACCGATGGCAATATAAATTTTACTGATTTTCATTTTGGTTCATCTCCTTTGACAATTTCTCGCATTTTGACCTGAGGCTAGAAAAGGAACTTCATCACCGCTTTTCCTGCCTTGGCGGTATCCTTCGCGGAGGTTTTCGCGGCGTTGTAAGAATCTTTTCCCGCGACCTTAGCGGAATGGCCAACAACGTCGGCAGAATGGCCGATAATATCGGCTCCAAATGATTGGGCCGACACAGACATAGCAAGAACAAACAGAATCACAAGCTTTTTCATATTTCCTCCTTACTCCAGCTAAGGCACGACAGGTGCCAAACGAAGGCGGAACTAAATTGGCCGCGATAGAAAGACCTACAAAGAGTCAAAGGGAAAGCCGGTAGTTCGTGACCGTCCAAATAAGGACTCCTTATCCACCTGCTGACACTCCAGGCTTCGTTGAGTTTTAGTGGCGTTGCGCAAACCCTTGCTAAACGGCGCGCTCGCGGAAAAATGGGGTTTGGAAATCAGGATGCAATTAGTCAGGTGGCGTAGTCACCGCGAGCTGACAGTAGAGTAAGTTCCCTCAGGGCTTACTTGGGGGTCGAGCAAACGGGGCTACGTCCAAGAATCGCAGCGCTATGGTGATCGAAGGGTGATGCGGAAGGGCGTAACCAAAATGGCGAATCAAGAAAGCAAGAAGTGCGCGCACATACCGTGTTTGTGCGATGTACCGAACGGGGAAGAATACTGCGGGGATGCATGTCGTGAGGCCGAAAGTGAAGACGTGGAAATCGCGTGTCAATGCAGCCATCCGGAATGTCCACTGACGTTTTAGCAGTTCGCGAATCGACGCGGCGCTGACGTGAGAAGTTAAGAAGGATAGTTCGCGGCGGCGCGCGTTACGTGAGTGAAAGAATCCGCCGGTGAGCGCCGATACAACCGGTAGAAGGAGAATCAATTGTGAAATTCATAAAACAAAGTTTGTCGCTTTTTCTCTCATTTTGTCTTCTATTAATCACCGCGCCGGGAGGGTTCGCCGCGCCGGCGGACCAATCCCCCGCACAATCGCCGGTTCAAGCCACGCCGGTTCAAACCGCGCCACAAACGCCGCAACAGCTCCAGCAACTCGTCGCGCCCATCGCATTGTATCCGGATGCGCTGGTGGCACAAATTCTTGCGGCAGCTACTTATCCCGACCAAGTCGTAGAAGCCGACCGCTGGCTGCAGCAAAATAACAACTTGAAGGGCGAGCAACTCGGCAAAGAAGTCGATAAGCAACCCTGGGATCCGAGTGTGAAGGCCCTTACCGAATTTCCTTCGGTACTCGCCAACATGGATAAGAATCTCTCTTGGACCTCATCTCTCGGCGACGCTTATGTCAACCAGGAGAAGGATGTAATGAGTGCTGTTCAGATAATGCGCGAACGAGCGGAAAAGGCGGGGAACCTGAAGAGCACTTCGCAGGAAAAGGTGAGCAAGGAGGGCAAGACGATCGTGATCGAACCCGCCGACCCTGAGGTCGTTTACGTTCCTGAGTATGATCCTTGGCTCATCTACGGCGACCCTATTGGAATTTGGCCCGGTTGGTATTGGTATCCGGGATTGTTCTTCGATGGCCCTGGAATCGCGTTTGGTTTCGGCTTTGGAATCGGCTTCTTCGGCGGCTTCGGCTGGGGGTGGGGACACTGGGGATATGACTGGCACCACCACGATATTCGTTTCGACAACCACCACTACGAGTCCCACAGCAGAATTTTCGCGAATCACAACACCGTCCGTCGTGCCGGTGGATTTCATGGTGGCAGCTTTGCCGGCGGTCGGGGGTTCGGAGGGTCGCAGCGCGGATTCGCCGGCACGCATTCTGGCGCTTTCAGCGGCTTTAATCATGGAGGAGTGGCGAGAGGCTTTTCCGCTCGCGGGCAGTCGAGCTTCGGTGGGGGTTTCCATGGTGGAGGTTTCGGAGGCGGAGGCTTCCACGGTGGCGGAGGCGGTCGCCGATAATTCGATTCACTACTACGAATGAGATCGATGATTTGGAGGAAAAACTTATGCGCACAAATAATATGACGCTTGCAACTCTTGAAACCTTTACCGTAAGGCTTGCCTCTGGGTTCGCATCCACGGTCCTTCTTCTGCTGTTCTTATCGCTAGTCGTGGGTTTCGCATCTACGAGCTTTGCTCAGGAATCACAACCAAGAATGTTCCCGTCTCCCGGCGAAGCTAGCGATGCTCTGTTCCAGGCTGCGCAAAAGGAAGATGAACCGGCTTTGGAAGCCATCCTCGTAGGCAAGGAAGTCACTTCCTCGAGCGACGAAGAACAGGACAAGCTGGAACACGAGCAGTTCAGCAAGAAGTACCAGGAGATGCACCGTCTCGTCCAGGAACCCGATGGAACCACGGTTCTGTACATTGGGGCGGAAAACTGGCCCTTCCCCGTCCCGCTCGTGTCAAAGAACGGTGAATGGTATTTCGATTCTGATCGCGGCAAGAAGGAGATCCTGTTCCGCCGGATCGGGGAAAACGAGGCGACAGCGATCGAAGTCTGCGAGCAATTCGCAACGGCGAAGAATGAGACCAACGGTCAGGCAGCGAGCGAGGACGCAATCACCCAATTCGTTCAAAGCCTGGTTTCTGGCGGCGCGGAGAGCAGGGACAACAAAGAGTCCAACCTTTTCTACGGGTATCACTTTCGAATCGTAGCCAGGGATTCCGCACCGGAGGTGAGTAGCCAAGGCTGGAAAAATGGAGAACTGACTTTGGTTGCGTATCCCGCGGAGTACCAGTCGTCCGGGGTTATGACCTTTGTAGTCAGCCGGGATGGGATCGTGTATGAAAAGGACTTTGGTCCGGGCACCACGACCGTGGCCCCACAAATAAAGGCCCGGACCGGTTCGAAGTGGCACCCGGCGGCGTGAAGCTAAACACGTGGACGCGCGTGGGCGCGACGAAAAGGCGTTGTCGTCCACGCGAAATCAACCTCCCTTACGGTTGCATATATCGCTATGCCCAAGCGTAGAGTGGTGGCTCACGCCGCGCGCTCAGAACAACGAACGGAGGAGATGTGGAGTTGTCGAGTCAGAACCGTGGAACGCGATTGACCGCAGCAAATGCTGATTCATAGGAGAGCAAGATGGACATCGACTACGTGTTTCTCTGCGGAGTGATGTGGTGCAGATTCGGACAGAAAGACGCAGGCGAAGAACTGCTTAGGGCTTCCAATTCCGGGGATCCAGCCCTACAAGCATTGGCCTGGGCGATGTTTACGAGACGCGTGCGTCGCCTGAGAGAGTCAGAGAAAACGGACGCACTGCTCTTTTCGCATGATGCCACGAGAGAGCTTTGCGGATAGAACAATGCGCGGTCTTTAGGAGCGCCTTGGCCCGTACGTGCGATTCCGTGAGTTGAAGGCAGCCTGGCCCACCGCGATGATCGCAGTGAAAGCGGCCTTCAAAGTCACGCTGCCTTCTCGGCGGAAAAGTTTTCGATCTCTGTTACTTCTTCCTCAGTGAGACGCAACCCGCCTGCCGGCATTACTCCTTCGGCCTGACGCGCATTGCGGGCGCCGACGATGGCTCCGGTGACAGCAGGATGGTGTAGGGTCCAGGCGATTGCGACTTCACCCACGGAACAGTTGTCGCGGCTGGCTATCTCTCGCAAGCGATCGATCAGTGCCAGATTGTGAGAGAGATTTGGCTCGGTAAAGTCGGGATCCCCGCTGCGCCAATCGTCCTTGGGCAATCTAGCTGCGCGCGCTCGGGTCATGGCGCCGGTCAGGAGACCGGAAGCCATCGGCGAATAAACAATGACGCCTATACCTTGCTCTTGGCAGTAGGGCAGGACTTGGTTTTCGATCTCGCGGTGGACTAGCGAATAACGCGGCTGCAAAGAAGTCACTGGAGCGATAGCCTGAGCGCGCTGCAACTGGCGGACATCGAAGTTGGAAACACCAATCCAGCGTAGTTTACCTTCGCGCTTCAGATTGGCGAGCGTGGACCATGCTTCCTCCAGTGCTGCTGAATCTGGCTCAGGAGGCCAATGAATCTGGTAGAGATCGATCACGTCGACAGCCAGGCGGCGCAAACTGTCTTCGACTTCTCCACGGATCGAGTCAGCGCTCAACACCTTCCTCACTTTGCCTGAGGCGTCCCAGCGCAAGCCGCACTTGGTGAAAACGTAAGGCCGCGGACCCGGCCAGCTCTTGAGCGCACGGGCGACGACTTCTTCGGAATGTCCCAGGCCATATACTGCGGCTGTGTCAATCCAGTTGACGCCGAGTTCGAGGGAACGATGAATCGCGGCGATGGAGTCGTTGTCGTCCTGCGATCCCCATCCGAACTGCCAGCCTGATCCGCCGATAGCCCAGGCGCCATAGCCGACGGGAGTGATGTGCAGGTCTGAGTTACCGAGTTTACGAGTTTGCATTCTCAATCTCCTTCTGAGGCTCTAATTGAATGACAGCGGCCAGGCAAAACTCCTTATCTCGTGCGAACTGATACATGGCCTTTCTCGAACGGCTGCTGTGCAAACGCAGACGCGAGAACAAATAGGGGATCAAGCAAATGATGACGACCAAAATTGTGTCCGCCAAGTACCTAAACATTGTGCACCTCTGTCTTTAGATAAGGTGCATTTCGATAACCATTCGAGCGCGCAGCACCGCGTCACTTAGCCCCGGCGAACTGAAGGAATCGTGTCGAAATGCGGACGCAGCGTCAGTCGCGGGACTACCGACCCGACCGTGGCTGGGCTGCCCACCATGCGACTCACTCCAGTTTGTTGAAAATACGGATCTAAACTATCCCACTGTCAATTGGTATTCAGCGTGCCTTTTCGCTATTGAGCGCAGAGAACTCAGAAGAGAACTTTTATGTGGATTGTCCGACTAGCATTGCGACGGCCCTACACCTTTGTGGTGCTGTCCATACTCATCCTAATCCTGGGCGGACTGGCGATTGTTCGCACCCCAACCGACATCTTTCCCAACATCAACATTCCTGTCGTCAGCATCATCTGGAACTACAACGGTCTCATCCCGGAAGACATGAGCGATCGAATCGTCAGCATTACCGAACGGTCGCTTACTACCACCGTCGACAACATCGAGCACATCGAATCGCAGTCGCTCTACGGAACTGCGGTTGTCAAAGTCTTCTTCCAGCCAACTGCGAACATTCAACAGGGCATCGCACAGATTACGGCTGTTTCTCAGACTCAACTCAGGCAGTTGCCTGCTGGAACAACGCCGCCTCTCATTCTTGCTTACAGCGCATCGAGTGTGCCTGTACTGCAAGTGGCCCTCTCCGGGCAGGATCTTTCGGAGCAACAACTCAACGACTATGGCCTGAATTTCATTCGGACGCAGCTCATCACAGTGCCCGGCGCATCCGTGCCTTATCCCTATGGCGGCAAGCAACGCCAGGTGCAAGTTGATCTGAACACAACAGCCCTGCAGTCGAAGGGTCTGTCCGCGCTGGATGTGGTCAACGCGATCAGCCTGCAAAATCTGATCCTGCCTACTGGAACCTCTAAGATCGGGTCGAGAGAATACGACGTTTCCATTCCCAACGCGGCGCCGCAGACGATCGCAGACCTCAACCGCATTCCAATCAAAACCATCGGCAGTACAACCATCTACATCAAGGATGTCGCCTGGGTGCGCGATGGTTTTCCGCCGCAGACGAATATCGTCAAGGTCAATGGCCAGCGTTCAGTTTTGCTGACGATCCAAAAAGCGGGGGATGCCTCAACGCTGAACGTGATCTCTGGCATCAAAGGCCTTCTGCCTCAAATCGCGGCGACGGTTCCGCCCCAACTGAAGATGACGCCGCTGGCGGATCAGTCGATTTTTGTTCGCAGCGCGATCAGCGGCGTGGTTAGAGAAACATTGATCGCAGCGTGCCTGACCTCTTTCATGATTCTCACGTTCCTCGGCAGTTGGCGAAGCACCGTGATCATCGCGACTTCCATCCCGCTGGCGATCCTGACCTCTATCATCGTGCTCAGCGCAATCGGTCAAACCATCAACATCATGACGCTCGGGGGACTCGCTTTGGCGGTTGGCATTCTGGTGGACGACGCCACGGTCGAGGTCGAGAACATCAATCGTAATCGCGAGGCCGAACCCGAGAAGGATATGGACGAAGTCGTTCTCGACAGTGCCTCGCAAATCGCGACCCCGGCATTCGTTTCCACTCTCTCGATCTGCATCGTCTTTGCTCCGATGTTCTTGCTTTCCGGCGTGGCGCGATATTTGTTTGTACCGCTTGCCGAAGCAGTAGTGTTCGCCATGTTGGCCTCGTATTTTCTTTCACGGACCATTGTTCCGACCATGGCCAAGTATTTATTGCGGGGAGACAAGCATCATGCCGGTGCGGCGCCAAGTCGCAACCCTCTCGTGCGACTGCAGAAGCGTTTTGAGGAAGCCTTCGAGAGATTTCGTGGCACTTATCGAGGCTTGTTGGAGATGTGCCTCCATCATCGGCTGGCGTTTCTTATTGCCTTCTTCGCTGCCAGTCTCGGATCGGTTGCAATCCTGGTTCCCTGGCTCGGTCGAGATTTCTTCCCCACTGTTGACAGCGGCACTTTCAAATTACACATGCGCGCTCCCACGGGGATGCGTATTGAAGAGACTGCGAACCTTTGTGATCTGGTTGAGCAGGCGATTCGAAAGGAGATTCCGGCGGCGGAAGTCAAGAGTGTTATCGACAACATTGGCCTGCCTTATAGCGGCATCAATCTTTCATACAGCAACTCGGCTCCGGTTGGAACATCCGATGCCGACATTCTTGTGACTCTGTCCGCCAAACACCATCCTACGGACAACTACGTTCACCAGCTTCGTCTGACGCTGCCAAAAGACTTTCCGGGGGTGACATTCGCTTTCTTACCCGCTGACATGGTTGGGCAGATTCTCAATTTTGGATTACCCGCTCCTATTGATGTTCAGGTCGTCGGGAACAACCTGGAGGGCAACCGAATCTACGCCGACGACTTGCTCGCAAAAATGAGATATATCTCCGGAGCGACCGATCTGCGGATTCAGCAGCCCTTTGATGAGCCCTACCTCCGCCTCAGAGTGGAACGTACGAAAGCTGAACAGCTGGGCTTTACGGCACACGATATTGCGCAGAATCTCCTGGTCTCCCTAAGTGGCAGTTTCCAGACTTCACCCACGTTTTGGGTCGACCCCAAGAATCATGTGAGCTATCAAATCGCGACCCAGACGCCGCAATATCGAACCGACACTCTGCAGGATCTTGAGAACGTTCCGATCACAGGTTCCGACCCAACCGCTCGGCCGTCGCTCATGGCCAGTCTGGTGTCTACGCAGCGCGGAACAGGAATGGCGGTCGTTTCCGACTACAACGTCGCGCCAGTCATTGACATCTTTGGATCGGTCGCGGGCCGCGATCTCGGTGGCGTCGCCGGTGACATCAACAAAATCATTGACGCCACGCGCCAGCAGCTGCCGCGCGGTTCTCGAGTGGTTGTGCGGGGGCAGGTGCAGACCATGCGAGCATCCTACGTAGGTCTACTCAGTGGACTGGCCTTCTCGATCGTACTTGTATACCTGCTGATCGTAGTCAATTTTCAGTCCTGGCTTGATCCTTTCATCATGATTTCTGCACTGCCCGCGGCACTCGCCGGGATTGCGTGGTTCTTATTTATCACACACACGACTCTGAGCGTGCCGGCACTGATGGGCGCCATCATGTGCATGGGCGTCGCAACCTCGAACAGCATTTTGGTGGTGAGTTTCGCCACAGAAAAATGACGGAAGGTATGGATTCCATTGCGGCAGCGCTGGAGGCGGGATTTACACGTTTTCGGCCCGTGTTGATGACCGCTTTGGCGATGATCATCGGCATGGTGCCCATGGCTCTCGGACTAGGCGATGGCGGGGAGCAAAACGCTCCTCTCGGCCGGGCGGTCATTGGCGGTCTGCTTTTCGCGACGGTCTCGACGCTGTTCTTCGTTCCGGCATTTTTCAGCGTTCTGCAAGGTTCACGCGGGCATTCAGCCCAGGAGAAAGGACACTAGGCGTCAAGCCGTGTGGATTTACTTATGTTGACTCAAACCGAAAATAGACAAATCGACGGTCAAACAGCTCCGGTGAAGCCGAAGGTAGCGGAGCGTCGGTACAAACATTGGGTGGGTTTAGGCATTGTCGCCATTGCGGTTGCTGCACTGTTGGTATCCGGCATCTGGTCCCGAGTTCGGGCACGAGCTGCGCTCGATACGGAGACAGCTCAAGCCGCCCTGACGGCGGTGTCAGTAGTGGCGCCAAAACAAACAGCCCCCGCAGATCAAATTATTCTGCCGGGAAACGTTCAACCATACATCAGTTCACCCATCTATGCCCGAACGAATGGTTATTTAAAGAAGTGGTATTTCGATATCGGAGCGCACGTGAAACAGGGAGAATTGCTTGCTGTTATTGAAACGCCAGAGGTGGATCAGCAGCTAGAGCAAGCTCGCAGCAATCTGATGACCGCCCAGGCCAATCTCGAATTGGCTTCGATCACGAAATCGCGATATGAGGGACTTTTAAAAAGCAATGCGGTCTCCCAACAGGACGTCGACAACGCAGTCGGCAGCTACAACGCGAATAAAGCGATCGTTGAGGCCGATAAGGCAGCGGTGCAGCAGTACTCGGCGCTGGTCTCTTTCGAAAAAGTTTACGCGCCCTTCGATGGCGTGATCACCGCGCGCAACACCGACATTGGTGATCTGATCAATTCCGGCAGTACCAGCAATGTGAAGACCGATCTCTTTCACATCGCTCAACCGGGGAAATTGCGCGTGTATGTGAACGTGCCGGAGGAATACTCGCGAGGAATCAAAGTCGGCATGACGGCGGACCTCACTCTTGCCGAATTTCCAGACCGAAAATTTCAGGGAAAAGTGGTTCGCACTGCCGACGACATCAACGTCGCAACTCGCACTCTGCTTATCGAAATCGACGTTGACAATCCTACCGGCACTCTGCTCACGGGCTCCTATGCCGAAGTTCACTTGGCCATCCCAACCTCGCACTCTGTCTTCCTGCTTCCGGTCAACACTCTGCTGTTTCGCACCGAGGGACTACGGGTGGGCGTTGTGCGAGACGGGAAGGCCGTGCTCACCGCAGTCACTCCCGGGCATGATTTCGGCGACCAGATAGAGATCGTCTCCGGTCTCAAGCCGGATGATCAGGTCATCATTAATCCCCCCGACTCGATCGTTTCCGGACAGGAAGTCCAAATTGTTAAGGCAACCTTGCCGGGAGATCCAAAGTGAAGCTATCTCAAGAAAAGATTTTCAGAAACTCGCGGAGAGCTTTCGGATACGCTCTGATAGCAGTCGCGCCGCTCCTGCTGGCAGGATGCGTAGTTGGCCCAAAGTACCACCAGCCCGCAGTATCAGCTCCGCCTGCGTATAAAGAAATAGGGGATTGGAAGCCCGCCCAACCAAATGACCAGAACCTGGGCGGCGCGTGGTGGACGCTTTTCCAGGATCCCCAACTGAATGCGCTCGAGGAGCAAGTCAACGTATCGAATCAAAATCTAAAGGCCGCGGACGCGCAGTTCCAGCAAGCGCGCGCGGTTCTTCGCTACTATCGGGCTGACTACTATCCCACCGTAACCGCTGGGCCGTCGGCCACTCGGACGCGCATTTCCGCCAATAGTCCCACGAGTACAGTCCTGCGCGGCGCCACTTACAACGATTTCGTATTGCCATTCGACGTGTCTTATCAGGCCGACGTCTGGGGCCGGGTTCGAAAAACCGTGGAGTCCTACCGAGAGCAAGCGCAGGCGAGCGCAGCAGACCTCGCGACCGTTAATCTGAGCATGCACGCCGATCTGGCCGTTGATTACTTTCAGGCTCGCAGCCTCGATGCCGAGGAACAGCTCCTAAGCACAACGGTGAAAGAGTACGAGCAGGCCCTGGAGCTTAACGAAAGCCGTTTCAAGGGAGGGGTCGCTTCGGAAGTGGACGTCGAGCAGGCGAAGACCATACTGCAGACTACGCGGGCACAAGCGACAGATGTGGGCGTGGCGCGGGCGCAGTACGAACATGCAGTCGCCATTCTCATCGGCAAACCGCCCGCCGAGTTTAGCCTACCCCCGTTGCCTCTCACCGCGCCGCCTCCGCATGTTCCAGTCTCTGTGCCCTCTGAATTGCTGGAGAGACGCCCGGACATCGCAGCTGCGGAGAGACTTGTGGCATCGGCGAACGCCCAGATAGGAGTTGCGAAGTCGGCGTACTATCCGACGATTAATTTGGGCGCCTCGGGAGGATTTGAGAGCTCCGCCATAACGACCCTCATTAACGGGCCGAGCGGCTTGTGGTCGATTGGACTATCTGCTGTAGGTACAGTTTTCGATGTTGGGAGACGCCGCGCTCTGAACGATCAGGCGCGGGCGGCCTATGACTCTCAAGTTGCAAACTATCGACAGAGCGTCCTGACTGGATTCCAACAGGTCGAAGACAATCTCGCGGCCGTCCGAATTCTGGAACACGAAGCGCAGGTCCAGGATGAAGCGGTCACAGCAGCTCAACGTTCGATGGACCTTTCAGTCATACGCTACAAAGGCGGTGTTACGAACTACCTCGAGGTTATCACCGCACAAAATGCCGCTCTCGCAGACGAAGTGACAGCAGTCAATATTCTGGGACGCCGCATGGCGAGCACTGTGTTGCTCATCCAGGCTCTCGGCGGAGGATGGGAACGCTCAAGTCTGCCAGATCGCCCCGAATGCTGCGGCAAACTCGTGAGCAGTAATGCGCATCCTTAACTGGGCGCTGTTATGAGCGGAAGTTTCCCCTGATTCAAGAGGAAATCGGGTAATGCAATTCGGTGCCCTCACCGGATTTACCTGCGCCTCCCGGCGAACAGCCCTCGAATCACTGATGAATTCGCTGCCTTCAGTGAAATCCCCGGCGCGCGAAAGACTGTGAAACCTTAGCATTTCTTAGCTATCGAGATACTGGCGAGCGCGGGAAACCCGACCCTATCTCCGGCCGCGTCGATGTGACCGCGCGTTCGAAAGTGTTCATCGACAATGTGTTTCCCGCACCCGTATAAAAGCCATGCACGGGCTATTTGGCGGCAGCCCGCTGCGATTGAGTACGGATCGAGAGCAGCTTCATAGCACAGTTTCGATTATGCGCAAGAGCATGCCGCTGCCTCCTCGTACTTTCACATTGCCCTCTGTGGAGCGCAGGGTGATCTGGCCAACCGGATCGGTGCGACCTGCATGCGTGAGGTTCAGGTTCGGCAAATCGTAAAGACCACACGCTAAAGGGGTAAAGATGGTGAGCGCGGAAGGAATCGAACCTTCAACCTACTGATTAAGAGTCAGTTGCTCTGCCAATTGAGCTACGCGCCCGCTGCGAACGGCAGGGGTCAAAGACTTTTTGATTATAGCATTCGGTTTGCGCGCGTCCGCTCTATGCCGCGCGCAGGTTGGCGTCTGATCGCAGGGGAGATCGCGCGGTTCGCCGCAGTCGTCGTGATCATGCCGAAGCGGCTTCGCGGCTTGGCTCCGCCGAAGCAGACTGCACAGCTGAAGCAGGCTTGCGAAACGGCAGCGGCTCCGCTTGCGTCAGCACTCGCCGCTCGATTCTTCCGATCACCGGCCGATCGTTCGCGCCCACTAGGGAGACAGACAAGAATCGGTTTTCGCTCAACAAACGATCGATTAAACGGAGTTGCCACGGATGCAGCACTTGCTGCGGCAGCGAGAAAAAATTTCGGAACGTCCAAAGCAGAAAAGCGCGCTGCGCGAAATTCGGTTGTACATATCGGGGGCCGATTGGCGTGTCCAGTTCCAAAACGCCATCGTTGAGCTTTTCAATCCACATTGTCCTAGCCACCTGGGGAAATCCGGTTCATTTTCACATGTTTCAAAAGTGGGACATTATTGCACCGCGAACGGAGCATTGGGAAGCAATCTTTTTATCTTCCTGTACAAATTATTACTGTTGGACTGTACAAATTATCAGTGTTGGCTGTTTCAAGTTGAGAAATAGTGGACATAAGGGGGTTGCCTGAGGCGACTTCCGCGACTTCTTAACTAATTTCAGGCAGCACCGCGATGCGGTCAAGAGTGGCGGCGATTCCGACGCGTTTACCCTCGGATTTCTCAACCCGGACGACCGACGCCTGGCAGAGGGTCCATCCCCCAGCGCCCAATCCCAAGTCAGGAGGCAGCATGATCACCAGTTCCAGCTTCGATCCCGGCTTCATGGCTGTCTCAGAATAGAGAAAAATTCCCGACGAACTCAAGTCACGCGTCAAGCCCCCGTGCTCTTCGCCGTGGTAGCGAACTTTGACCGGTACGCGAACCGGCACGCGCTGGCGCGAACGCCTTTCGTTGGGAGTGGGCGAGGGGGGCGTCGTTTGCTCCGTCATGGTGTGAAAGTGTAACCCAATTTCGTGAAGAATGTGGGAACGGCGGGACGCGGCGGCCTTCCAGGCAGGCAAAAAGGCTCCCCTCGCAAAACCCGCGAGAGGAGCCGGGGAAGAAACTTTTCCTGGCTAATGCGCCAGCGCTAGAACGAGAAGCGCGCGGACACTTGAATATCCCGCGGTCCGCCGCCGCCGAGAAATGGATTCTGCGCGCCAACGTCCGGCGTGACGGTCAACGGGAAGAAGTTCATGCCTTGGCCGGTATTCGAATTGATGCCATTTTGCGTCCATAGCACGTTGAAGCTCGGCAGCACCGGATTCGCGAAGTTGGGATGGTTGAACAGATTAAAGAAATCGGCTCGCAATTGCATGCTGACGCGCTCGGTCAGCTTCGTTTCCTTATTTAACGAGAAATCGAAGTTGCGATAGTGCGGGCCGTAGAGTCCGTTGCGCGCCGAACTGCCGAAATGATAGTTCGGTGTATTGGGGTCACATCCCCCGTCGGATGCGTTCCAGTTGCACGACGCGGCAAACGCGCTCAAGTTGAGATAGTTGGCAGGGCCGCTGCTACCGGCGAAAGGATTCCCCACCAAATCTGGCCGTTCATAAAACTCTCCCGTGTTATTGAAATTGTCGTAGTCGAGCACACTGAAGGGCATTCCGGTGGCCAGCGAAACCACCCCGCTGATGCTCCATCCGCCCGTCACCAGGTGCATAGAGTGTGCCTCTGGAATTCTGTAGTCCCACAGCCAACTGAATCGCTGCCGCACATCGAAGCCGGAGTTGCTGCGGTCGCCGCGGGGATTAAAACTATTCTGCGGCTGTGCCTGAAAGGGCGTGTAGTCCTGACCGTCGCTGGCGGTGTCAATAGAATGGCTAAAGGTGTAGTTGGCGGTTGAAGTGAAGCCATGAAGATTGCGCACATTCAGACGCATCTGAAGTGAGTTGTAATTCGAAATCGCCGACGATTGAAAATCGAGGACATATCCGTACGGCAATCCAAGCGCGCTGAGCGGACGAACGCCGGTCGCCGGGTCTCCCTGATTGAGATCGATGAAGCGAAATAGTTTGCGGCCGGACGATCCCACGTAGGCAATCGAGATGGCAGTCTTCGAATTCACCTGCTGCTCAATATTCAGATTGTAGTTTTGTACGTAAGGCGTGCGCAGGCGCTGGTCAACCGTAAATACGTCGACTGGCCCGAACCCGCCAAAAATCGGCCCCGTGCATAAACTGCTGTTGGGCACGGGAATAACCTCGTAGCCGCCGCACGCCTCTGGCTGCAAGACATTCGCTGCGGGCGAACCATAACTGATCGGGCTCGGTCCTACGTCATTAAACAAAGGGCCGGCGTTCGAAGAAACATATGGAATCTGGCCCGCGAAAAAATCCTGCGAGAAAGCGTCATACGCGAACCCATAACCAAGACGGAAGACGGTTTTCCCAGTGCCGAACGCATCATATGCGACGCCGATCCGCGGGGAAAAATTATGGTAGTCCTTAGGGTAGAGGCTGCTCGGAGCGCCGCTCGTCCCAACCTCCACAAGGTTATACGACGAGTTCAGAATGCTGAACAGATCGTTCTTTTCTCCGATGACGCCGTAGTAGTCCCAACGTAAACCATAGTTCAAGGTGAGGCGATGGGACACCCGAAAGTTATCCTGCAGATAGAAGGCGAAGCTGTTCTGGTAGGTGTGACGGTGCGAGGACCCAGCGGTCTGGCTACCGCCGCCCGTAATGTTGCCCGCGAGAAAATCGCTCAGCGAACTGAAGTCCAGTGTACCTCGATGGTTCAAATCGAAATACTGGTTCACCGTGGTGCGGCGAAATTCGTAGCCAAACTTCCAATTGTGCGCCCCTCGGTTGTAGGCAAAATTGCTCAGATAGTGCACGTTGCTATCGACCCGTCCGCGCGGAACCGACTTGCTTGAACCCATCCCCGCAAAGCCACCGACATTTATTACCGGCAATCCATAGTCGGCGCTGGTAAAGTCACTATTCGCAGTATTCAAGCCAAGGCTGGCAGGATTGAGGCTGCTGTCCTGCGCTGAAAATGATTCCGCGAAGCGATTCCATCCACCACGAATCTCCGATAGCAGCCGCGGTGTAATCACATGCGTGTAAGAGAGAGAAACGACTTGGACGCGCGTCGGGACAACCGTGTTGAATCCCGGAAGCACGTCTCCGCCGACAATAGCCAGCGGCGCGCTCTGGCTACTGTCGCCGAAATAGTAACGACCTGTGAGCAGGTCGTTTTGGCCGATGTGCTGGTCGATCTTTGCGATCAAACTATCGAGACGGTTGCTCGACGGGGCGTTCACCTCTTCGGTATAGGTGAGGCCTTGCGGATCATTCCCGACTGCGGGCAGCGGGCCCCATGGATTGGTATTCAGGATGTTCTGGATGATGGGATTGATACCAGTTAGCGGAGCGTCCTGAGCAATCAAAGCCTGCGAGGGAATCGTTGCCGGCGAGGGAAACCCGACCCTCTCCCGCTGTCCCTCATACGAAAACAGGAAGAAAGTTTTGTCCCTGATAATTGGGCCGCCAAGCGATCCGCCGAACTGATTATTGTGAAACGCGTTTTGCGGCCCACCGGCGACATTAGAGGCGCACTGCGTCTGCGCGCAATTGAAGTAATTCCGCGCATCCAGGGCATTATTTCGGAAGTATTCGAACGCCGATCCGTGCAGGCTATTCGTTCCCGACTTCGTCACGATGTTGACGATCGATCCCGAATTCCTTCCAAATTCGGCCTCCGTGTTATTCAGAATTGCCATTTCCTGGACCGCATCTATGGGCAAGAGCGTCGCGGGTATTCCGAATACTCCACCTTCGTTGATGGCGTTATCGTTGCGGAAACCATCGTTCATGTCGGTGCCGTCGAGCAGAAAGTTATTCGACCGGCCGCGATTGCCGTTCACCGAAAAAACTCCGAACGACCCTGGAGAATCGTTCACCGAACTGGGGTCAGCATTCGCTCCAGGAACGGCTGTTAACATCTTCATGAAATCGCGACCATTGACCGGCAAATCTTTGAAATCTTCCGCTTGTATCGTCCCGCCGAGTGTGTTGCTGCTGGTTTCGACCAGAGGCACGTCGGCCTGCACTTCCACTCTTTCGTCGACTCGCCCCGGTGTCATGGTTAGATTTGCGCGCTGCGGACCTTCAACCGCTACCACGATGTTGGTCGCCGTCTGCGTGCGGAAACCCTCCTTCGTGGCGGTAATCGAGTAATTTCCCAACTGCAACTCGCTGAAACTGTAGTTGCCATCCGTGTCGGTTATGCTGTCGCGCACCAGTCCGGTCTCGGTGTTGGTGGCGGTGACCTTGGCCCCGGCGACCGAGGCTCCGCTGGCATCGGTAATCGTCCCCAGAATCCCGCCGCGGAAGCTCTGCCCTAGCGCGACTCCCACCAACAGCACCACTACCAGCAACATCCGTCGCAGATTCATTGCCTCGTCTCCTTAAACGCGAGTCGTTAAACGCGAATCGTCGCGGAGGGCGAAGCGAACTCTCGCTCCACAACCGCGAAATAGAGTTTCGGTAAGATCGCGGAATTATAAACGAGTACGCGCGAAAGATCAGTGTTCAACTTCACAGAGAGAAGCAAAAGAAGTAATGGAAGTAATGGAAGTAATCAGCAGGAGGAATTTGACTCGCGCAAAATGCTAGAAGCTGAACGCAACGCCGCCGCGGGCCGAGCGCGCCGATTGCACCAGATAAAGCGTGCGGCCGTCGCGGCCCATGACCGGCACATAACCCTGCGCCAGGAGATTTCGCAGGTCCATGAGAATTTCCAGGTGACCCGCAAAAAATCGGGCAGGTATCGGTTGCCGCAGGCTGACGTTCAAATAAGGATAAGCTTGCCCGGGTGATGTGTCGAAGAGATCGACCGGAGTCAGCGCGCGCCCGCCGCTATGGCGATACGACGCGGTCCAGTGTGTTTTCGACTTGGGAATCGATCCGCTAAACTTCGCGGCCACGGCTTGGCGCCGCTCCGCACGAATCCACTCGCGAGCGTCCTCCAACTGAACATCCGGGCGCGACAGGTCGAGCACGCTCCCGTAGGAATACTCTAACGTCGCAGCCAGATCGGAGTAGATCTTCCGCTGCAACACCGCACGCATTCCGTTGGTCGCGAAGTCGTTCCCCTGATAGCTGAAGGTGCCGGAATAAATATCGGGCAGCACATCACCCAGCTCCGCGGTGTTTTCGGCGGCCGACATTTCACCCACTCCGGTCAGCACAGGATCGACCAGGTGGTCCGAGTAATAGGCCACCTGCATGCTGGTCCTGCCAACGCGCTGGGAGAATGATATCTCCTGATGATGAGCCCTCTCGACTGCGGGAGTGTAGTCGGTGATGCTCATGCGTGGCGCAGTCTCGCTCAAATCCGCCGAAGTCGATTCAATGCCGTCGTCCAAATGATTCTCGATGCCTGTATTCGGAACTGAACTGGCATACTGATATTCGACGACAGTGTTCGGCGTAAGGTGCAAATCGGCCGACCCAAAAGGCTTGAACGCACGCACGCGTCCCATAAACTGAATGGTCTGCAATTCGCTTCCCAGTTTCATCTCCAAGCGGTCACCGAGCACGACCCGATCGGAACTGGTCACCGAAAGCGCTTGCAGCGATTCGTCCAGCATGTCATTAGTATCCGGCGAATTCAGGCGCAGAGCCGTGATCGCCACCGAAGGCTCAAAGACTCCGTTGAAGCGATTGGTGTAGGTGGTACGCAAAACGGCTGAGGGAATGCTTTGGCCGTCCGCATCATAGCCAAGATTGCCATTGAGTCGAAGGGTGCCACTCGACAACAGAGACCGCTCGACAGCGAAACCGGCCGTCATGTCGGAAGGGCTGCCAAAGCCCTGGCTCGGCGATCCGCCGAGAAGAGTGATAGCACCTTTCAACCCGTGGGCATCGCCGCTCTGCTCGACTACTGTCGTACCATCTGGAAGCACGCGCAAAATGGGCCGGTTGGCGACGGAGCGCAGCGTCCACTTCCAATCGTCATCGTCCACCGGGCCGCGCAACGGTACTAATTGGATGGCCTCGAAGAGTGTAGTTAAAGTGACATTAACCATCAATTTTGCGCCGGCTCGGACGCCGATCTTTTCGCGCAAAGTAGGTAGGAACGATGGCGCGCTTACCTTAACGCTGTAGGTTCCGGGAAGCAGGCTCGAAACCGAGTAGAAGCCACGATCGTCGGTAAAAACCTTGAATGTCAAGGCCTTCAGCGCCTGGGCGGTCGAACCGAGAACCTCGACGGCGGCGCCCATTTGCGGCGCGCCGCTGCCATCGCGAACATATCCCGATATCGCACCCGGGACCGCGCCGAAGGCAGTTCCGGACAACATCGGCAAAGCCGCGACTAGCGCCACGGCCACCGCGATCATCCGGAACCCGAGCTTCTGAAACATTCTCGCCCACCACCTCTGGGAACCAGGCAGCCCCTTACTCGACAGCGAAAGTAGCCGTCGGGCCCACTGTCTGCTTGGATAGGTTGTCGTTCACTTTGATCTCAATCTTGTACAGGCCCGGCGGCAGATTCGCGGCGGAAAGCGTCTTCTGCAGCGTCACCTGGTCGCCCACATTCCCCATCGTGTCGGTCGACTCTACGGTGTGGATAACTGCCTTGTTTCTGGCATCCGTGACATTGTACTCGATTGTGGCCGAAGGCTTATGGGTCTTTTCGTCCACGCTCAGATTGTAAACCTGCATCCAGAAATTCAGCTTCTGATTGCGCTTGAAGGAGATCGGCTTGCCATCGGATGATGCCACTCGCGGACGCACTTTCGTCGTCCCGATCACGAAGTTGCCTGTGCCCACGTTCTTCGTCGCAACCGGTTCCATCTGATCGGCAATGATCAGCGTCGAACTGCTCAACTTGTCTTCACTGAAGTCCGGGATCACGATTGCGCGCTCCCAACTCCCCGTGCGGTCTCCGTTCACGTCCTTCACCACGATGTCGAGACGGTAGCGATTCTGGCTCATCCGCAGCGGCAACGCCTTCCAGTACACCGAGGAATTTTCAGCGGTCTTAGGAAGCAACTCCACAGGCACGTCGACCTGCACGGTGTCTTCAAAAGTCTGCACGATCTTTCCTGTGAGCGTTGTCACGCGCCCGAAAATATTGACGGTCCCGCGTTCGATCCCTTCCTTGTTCTGGAAGGTAATGTCGCGGTTCTTGATCTGAATAGTGACCGGAACGAGCACGGTGTCGCCGGTGACCCTGACGAAGTCGGCGCGCACGTCAAAGGGCATGAGGTTGACGCTGATCTTGTGGGTGACGAACGTTTCCAGGTCCTTGAACTTAACTGCCGGAGCGGCCTGCAATTTGGCAAACTGATCGAGGCGATCGAATTGCTTCGACTGCAAATCCTGATTGAATGGTCCGGGGCCCAGCTGTTCTAATCCGCCGTTGGTAAAGCGACTCGACTTGTTCGCCATGCCCATTTGTTCATATAGGGTCAGGCCCGCATTTGGCGTGTACTTCAATGCATCTTTCTCGGAACGATCGAGCGTCATGTGATAGTCGCCGCACATGCACGTATCGACAAACTCGATCATCACTTCCTGCCCGATCCCCTCTATGTAGCGGTAGCGCCAAGTTTCAAAGGGGTAAGTGGAAGTCTCGCCCCCGCCTTCTTCCATGGGACGCTCATAGCTACCGCCGGAGGGATGCGAATCAATCTCATCGGCCGGCCCGAACACGATATACATGCGGCCACGATCGGTCTTCCAACCAGGAATTCCGGCCGCGAAATGCTCGTTGGCATATGCGATGCGACGGTAGTGCTCTTCCTTGAACTCATTTTCTTCGGTGTCGGGTGTGGGGTCACGTCGCTGCCAGAAGGCTTCAATGAATTGGTCGCGCTCTTCGTCGTTCGAGAGCTGCATGAAGGCGGATTTTTCCTGATCAGTGATGATCCAGCGCACGTCCTCGTCAAGCCATTTCCGGTACGTCTTGCTCAACTCGATCTTGAGCGCCTTGGCATTGGCCTTTCTTTGTTTATCTGGAATCGGGCGCTTGAGCGGATCGACCTGGCTCCCCGGTGTCGAGGCAGCGTTATTGTCAGAGCTTTTCGAGTCCTTGTCCTGAGCTTGAGAGTCCTGAGCGTGAGACAGAGCGGCAAAACCCAGTGACATTGCACCCGCCAACACCACTGCCGAGCAACGACTCCAGAAACCTGCGGAGAACATAGGAAGGCTAACCTCACTGCAAACCGGAACTGCCTAATTCTATGTTCATTGGATACAACATGGCAAGAAGAAGTGGCCTGCGAGAAAAAGATTTCTTGCCTCAAGGCGGAGCGGTAAATCCCTTAAGAATCCGCGATTTGCATCGAGCGATCCGCTTGCCTCGGCCGCCTATCAGTTTGCCACGAGCAGGGCAGAACGCCGATTATGCCGGCCCCCTTCAATTCGCGGAGAACGCGATATAATGAATTGCGCCGCGGGTCTCCCAGTGTAAGCCGACCAAAGTAACTTGGGATATGCCTGTTTCGCAGGATCTTGGGAACTTTCCTCCTCGCCTGAGCGTAACTGTTGATGCGCAATCATGACACGTTCGCTGTTTGTAAACGGAAGCCGAGGCTAGAAGGAAGGGAGATGATGCTTCCTGGGGACTTACAACTGCTTCGACAGAAGAATTAAATCCTCATCATGAAGACCTGGAAGAAAGTGCTGATTGGCGTAGGCGCGGCCCTGGTGCTGATCGTTATCGTATCGGTCACTGTCTATCAGAGCCGCAAAAACCTTGTTACGGTGCAGACCGGCAAGGTTCAAAAACAGAATCTGGCCTCCATCGTGAGCGCATCGGGCGAAATTAAGCCCAAGACTTACGTGAACATAGGAGCCAATGCTTTCGGCAAAATCATCAGGCTGCACGTCAAGGAAGGCGACCGCGTGAAGAAGGGGCAGTTGCTGGCGCAACTCGAGAACGTGCAATCCTCGGCCGACGTCAACGCTACACGCGCCGGGGTGCAGGCCGCTGAGACCGATGCCATAGCCGCCGACGCCGCTTTGAACACCTCGCTCGCCGATTTGAACCGCGCAAAATCCGACGCCGTCCATGCCAAGCTCGATTGGGATCGCGCCCAGGGTCTTTACAACGCGGCACTGATCGCCAAACAGGATTACGACATCAAAAAGGCCGCGTGGGAGACCGCTGATGCCGGGTTGGCCCAAGCTGAAGCCAAGGTCGCGCAAGCCCGCGCACAGAAGGATTCCGCGGACAAACACATCTCGCAGAACGAGGCCAATCTCACCCGCGTCTCCGACGTCCTGCAAAAGACCACCTACGAAGCTCCTTTTGACGGCGTCATCACCAATCTGCCTGTCCGCGAAGGCGAGACGGTGGTCATCGGAATTCAGAATTCACCAGGCAGCACCCTGATGACCCTGGCTGACATGTCCGTGATTACCTCTGAGGTCAAAGTCGACGAAACCGACATTGTCAACGTTCGCCTGGGCCAGCCTGCGGACGTGACCATCGACGCCATCCCGCACAAAGTTTTCCACGGCGTCGTCAGCGAAATCGGCGACAATGCCATCGTTCGTTCGACTGGCGTAGCGACGTCGCAAGCTACGTCGACCAGCGAAGAAGCAAAGGATTTCAAAGTCGTCGTCACCCTCACCGATCCGCCGCCCGATCTGCGGCCCGGCCTCTCTTCGACGGCCAAGATCACGACCGCGGTTCGCAGCAGTGTGTTGAGCATTCCAATTCAGGCGCTGACCGTGCGCACGCAGGCAGACCTCGCACCAAAAGATGCAAAAGGCAACAATAATGTGCAGGCCGCATCCAGCGCACCAGTCGACGCGGCTAAGCAGAAGGAAGAAGTGCAGGGCGTGTTCGTAATTCGCAGCAAGAAAGCAGAATTCGTTCCGGTCGATACCGGCATCAGTGGAACCACGGATATAGAGGTCCTCAAAGGCCTGCAGGACGGTGACGAGGTGATTACCGGCAGCTATAAAGTTTTGCGTACGCTGAAGCCTGGAACAAGCGTCAAAATAGATAACTCGGTCCCGAAAAAAGAAGATGAAAGCAGTTAGTCCTGTATCAGGGCATCGCGTTAACGATGCCGAAAAAGCGTCAAGAGGAAACGCCCTTTAGGGGCCGCGCGTCTAACCTCTGCCAGGTTAGAGCGTCCAAGATAGAACGGCTATAGGAGCGTGCGTGCCCGAGTCCGAAGCGCATAAGGAGAGCAAGATGGCGACTGCCGAAGTATTCCCGATCGATAAGCCCGCGAACTGGGCTGCGCCCAACTCCTACATGATCTCCACCGATGATCTGTGGAAGACCTATGACATGGGCTCGGAGCAGGTGCACGCATTGCGCGGCATCAACCTGCAAATCCAGCGCAACGAATACGTCGCCATCATGGGCCCTTCCGGTTCCGGCAAATCGACGCTGATGAACCTGATCGGCTGCCTCGATTCGCCCTCCAAGGGCCAGTACTGGCTCAATAGTCAGCTAGTCAGCGAGCTCGATGACGACGAACTGGCCCGCATTCGCAATAAAGAAATCGGATTCGTCTTCCAGACTTTCAACCTTCTGGCCCGCGCCACGTCGCTGCACAATGTCGAGCTCCCGCTGATCTATGCCGGAGTTCCCTCCGATGAGCGTGCCGAGCGCGCCAAGGCTGCGCTTACCTCGGTCGGCATGGAATCCCGCATGAGCCACAAGCCCAACGAACTCTCGGGCGGACAACGCCAGCGCGTCGCCATTGCGCGCGCCCTGGTCAATAAGCCAGCCATTATTCTCGCTGACGAGCCCACCGGCAATCTCGATTCACAGACCGGCAACGAGATCATGGCCTTGTTCGATCGCCTGCATTCAGAAGGCAACACCATTGTCCTCGTCACCCACGAGCACGACATCGCCGAATACGCGCACCGCATCATCTACATCAAAGACGGCGTGGTTGCGAAGGATGAAGTGAAGGAAGGGCGCTAGCCGCTGGTCGCCAGCGGATAGACTGACACCTACTCGTGACCTAGTACTACCTCGACCACTTTCCCGGCTGGAGCGGAGAGATTTCCGGTTAAATTACCTTTCTGTACGCGGATCTCTACCACTTGCCCTTGGCCCGCGTGGGCCGGCAGAACGAAATCGCCTTTCGCGTTGGTCACAACCGATTCTGGATAATCGCCAACCGAGACTTTTGCCCCCGCGACCACCCCGAGATCTTCATCCACTACAACTCCGCGAACCATCGCCGAGGTTTCGGCGACCATTTGAATCGTGGCGGTGGGGTAATAATCCTGGGCGAGGACGATCGTCGACTCACCCTTCATGAATTCATCCTTCGCGGTGGCGGACAGCGTCAGTTTGCCGTCGGCGGGCCGGGATTGCTGTGGAATGTCGAGTTCCCACCCGCCCGCGACCATCTTCAGTTCGCCGCCGATTGAGGCTTTCACCTGAGCGATATCCTCAACGGATCGATCCGGCCGCAGCAGAACAACTTGAACGTGATAAACGCCACGCGATTGGAGAGACGAGTAGGCGGCGAACGGCGTTACTCCCACAACGAGGATAACAACGGCCGCGAAACCACCGACCATCGGCCTTTTTGCGCGAAAGGCTAGCACGAAAACCGATGCCGCGATGACGAACGCAACCGCGGCCACCTTAGCGGGATGTCCGATGTGGCCGGCTATCTTCAAAAATTGAGTTAGAGTCTGCTCGTCCATAAATCAGAGTAGAACTCGGGCGGCGAACGAGTTGCAAGTTACGGAAAGGTGGAGGGAACACCCGGTAGTCACACCAATCGGATGATTCTTACCAAAAGTCATCTGGCCCAGTTGACTTCCCCATAATCTTGTCACGCTGAGTTTTTGGGGGGGCGCGTCACATCAGCGCTGCGATGACAATTTCGTTTTGATTGCGCCTCAAGGCGCTGAGGTTAGCCCTGAGGATTTATTGCGGCTGCGTGCTCACCGTGCTAGCCTTCTGCACTGCTTCCGCAGGAGCAATCCCCGACGCTCCCGCCACAAAGAAGTTGTGGTCGTAAAGATTGCGATACATCCGCCCCGCGATCTCCGCAGCCTTAGGCCCGAACGTCGGACGTCCCCCTTGCAGAAATACGACAGTCACGATGCGTCCAACTTCAGTGTTGGCGTAAGAGGCGAACCATCCAAAGCGAGTGCCGGCATGTGAACAAGTGCCGGTCTTGCCGAGAATCGATTCTTCGTTGAAGTTCAAGCGCACGCTGCGCGCCGTGCCATAAGCAACCGCGCCCGCCATGCCATCGGACAATTCAGGGATCACCGGCTCGATATCAAGATGCCGCTTCACGATCGGCTGGAAACTGGCGACTGCGTCGGGAGTTGTCGGATGCTGCAAATAATAGAGTGTCCCGCCATTCGAAATCGCCGTGACCAGCGCGCCCAATTGCAGAGGAGTCATCGAGATCCCCTCGCCAAACGAGCACATTTTGCTCACGCCGCCAAGCTTCGCCGAAATTTCTTCCTCTGGATATGTGCCCAATTGCTCGCCAGGAATGTGATAGCCCGCGAGTTCGCCAAGCCCGAACTGATGCGCGTAGTACTGCACCTTCTCGAAACCAAGCTTGCGTCCGACCGCTTCGAAGTAGGCGTTGTTCGAATGCGCCAGCGCTTCAGTGAGATTCATGCGGCTGCGGCCGCCGAGCGAAACTTCCGTTTGCTCGTCAATCACGCCTTCGCTCAAAGCCGCCAGAGCCACGGAAAGTTTTATGGTCGAGCATGGCTGCGCGCCGCTCGAAAGCGCCAGTCGCTGATTGACCATCGCGAGAACGCGTCCACTCGTTGGTTCGATCGCGACGACTGTGCCGTTCATGTTGCCAAGCGCGTCGATCGCGGCCTGGCGAACGATGGGATCTTCGCCCGCAGTCACATCACCATCAGTAATCTCGGATGCGAAAGAGCTGGTGTGGAAGCGCTCGTAATAATGATGGCGGCCCGACGCCGAGTTCAACGAATGCGTGCCGGTCGCCGTCGCAGCATAGTGCGACCTTGGAGCGCGGCTCCGCGCCAGCGTCCGCATGCGTCGCTTGGCATGTTGATTTTCGGTGAGGTTGTGATTTTTCTTATGCGGCGCGACCGTGCTGGGGTTGACGCTGGCGGCGATGCCAGTCGCTTCCAGCAGCATTGCGAATCCCAAGAAAATTGCGAGACGAAAAAAACAGGCGCTGTACTTCACTTCACCATCCCCGGTCGTAGCCAGCCAATCCCTTGCCTACTGTAGCTATCGGCATTTGTTGGCCCAGTGATTGAGATGCAAGAGTTTGGCCAAAGTACTCGCGGGGGGCCTATCCCCATGCAACTCTTCGATATTAGGCGATTTACGCGTTTTGACGCAAGATCAAAAAAGAAATATGTCGGATCGGAATCTTCCTCATAACTGTCTGAATAAATTGCCTTTAATTTGTTTTCACGAAGAGGCACCCACCTTTAGTAACCAGATCGCGTATTACTGTGGCGCTCGGCCCCAACTGCAAGACCTTGCACATCGACAGGTCAGCATTCATTCGCCATTTAGCAATCAGCCGGGGCGACTGAATGCTGACGGCCGAGTGCTGAGTGCTGCTTCGTGCTGTAGAATCCGTCACGATCGCTTTGACCATTTTGCGGACGATTCCGCCGAGGCCAGCAACTTGCGAACATTTCTCGTGATCTTCTCTTTCGCGTTAGCTCTCTTCATCCCACTCGCCCACGCCGCCGAACAAACTCTCGATGCCCGGCGCGCCGAACTCAATCGCCTGCTCGCCGATGAGTGGGAATACACTCTGCGCACGCAGCCCGAGCTCGCAACAGAAATAGGAGACAATCGCTACAACGATCGCCTCAGCGATTTCTCCGACAAGGCCATCGCCGACGATCTCGAACACACGCGCCAGGCTCTCGCGCGCTTCGAAGCGATTGACATCACCGGCTTCCCCGAGCAGGAATGTCTCAACCACGCGCTCATGTTGCGCAGCCTGCACAAAGCTCTCGACAGCGCGCAGTTCAAAGACTGGGAAATGCCCGCAACGCAGTTTGGCGGCATTCACCTAGGCTACGCATCGCTCCCCTACGATTCGCCGTTCCGCAACGTGAAGGATTACGAAGACTACGTCTCTCGCCTACATCAGATTCCGCGCGTACTCGATCAAGCCATCGCGCACATGCGCGATGGCCTGCGGGATCATCGAGTACCGCCGAAGTTTCTGCTGGAGAAAGTCTCGGACCAGGCGCAAGGAATCGCCGACGATTCCCTCGACAAGAGTCCCTTCACGGAGCCGTTACGCAAATTTCCCGCCTCCATCCCCGAAGATGCCCGCAAGCACCTGCGCGACGAAATCGACGGCGCCGTTAAGAACGAAGTCGCTCCCGCCTATGCGAAATTCGCTAAATTCGTGCGTGAAGATTACGCCCCGCATGGACGCCTCGATCCCGGCGTCTGGGCTTTGCCCGACGGAGAAGCGCGCTATCGCTTCGCCGTCCGTCACCAGACCACCACCGATTTCACCCCCGACCGCATTCACGAACTCGGCCTGAAGAGCGTCGCGGAAATCGAAACCCAGATGCTCTCGATCGCTAAGGCGCAGGGATTCACCGATCTGAAATCTTTCAACGATCACATCCAGCACGATCCCAACCTGCACGCGAAATCGGGTCAGCAGTTATTCGATCTCTACGCGCATTATCGCGACCAGATGTATGGCAAACTGCCGCAACTCTTCGGCCGGCTGCCAAAAAATAAGCTCGACGTCGTGAAGATGGAAGAGTTCCGCGCCGCCTCCGCGCCTCCCGCCGATTATTCGATTGGCGCCGGAGACGGCTCGCGTCCCGGCCGCATCAACGTCAATGAATACGCGCCCGAGAAACGCAATCTGCTCAACGTCGAAGCCATCGCCTATCACGAAGGCGTCCCCGGGCATCACCTGCAATTTTCGATTGCACGGGAACTCACCGGCCTGCCGCCCTTCCGCAAATTCAATCTCGACCTCAATGCCTACACTGAGGGCTGGGCGTTCTATTCGGAACGCCTTGGAAAAGAAGTCGGGTTCTATCAGGATCCCTACAGCGAATACGGCCGCCTGCAAAATGAAATGTGGCGCGCCGTGCGGTGGGTAGTCGATACCGGAGTCCACTCCCAGCACTGGACCCGCCAGCAAATGGTCGACTTCTTCCACGCCCACACCGCCATGGACGACGAAAACATCAACACCGAAGTCGATCGCTACATAGCCTGGCCCGCGCAGGCGCTCTCCTACAAAATGGGACAAATGAAAATCCTGGAACTGCGCGAGCGCGCCCAAAAAGAGTTAGGCCAGAAATTCGACATCCGCGCCTTCCACGACGCGGTCCTCGATCAGGGTCCGCTGCCGCTGGATGTGCTGGAGGCGAAAATCAACGAGTGGATTAGCCAGCAGAAGTGAAGCAAAAAAAGGTTTCAAAGTTTCAAGGTTTCAGAGAAGTCATCGCGCCAGCAAGAACCTTGAAACTCTGAAACCTTGAAACCTGCATTTCCTACATCACTTCGTTGCGTTTCCGCAGAAACGCCGGAACGTCCAGATCCTCCGCTTGGTAGCTCGGAGCAGCGCCCCGCATCGCCTCGAGTGAAATCACGTCCGCACGATCCCCGCTGCCCGGAGTTTCCTGAAACGAGCCCTGAAACGCAACCGGCGTGGGATCTCGATGGTAGCTCGCCTCAGGCACGAACACCGGCTCGGGCTCGGCCACCGTTTCCGGCTCGTCGAAAGGGTCATCATCGCGGGAAAACTGCTGGGACCCGTGCCGCGACGCCTCGCGCGAAATGATGACCGGATCGTAATTTTCATGCTGCCGCGCACGGCGCATATCCGACTCTTTAAACCCAGTCGCGATCACCGTGATCTTGACCGAGTCTTTCATCTTCTCGTCCAGCACCGCCCCGAAAATAATGTTGGCGTCTTCGTGAGCCGCGCCCTGAATGATGGTGCAAGCTTGCTGCACCTCGGCTAGCTTCAGCGAATTCGATCCCGTGATGTTGATCAAAATGCCGCGCGCTCCGTCAATAGCACCCGCCTCCAGCAGCGGAGAGGCGATTGCCCGCTGCGCCGCTTCCACCGTGCGGCGTTCGCCGGAAGCTGTCGCGGTGCCCATCACCGCGTAACCCATGCCTGCCATGATCGCCTTCACGTCGGCGAAGTCGCGGTTGATGATGCCAGGAATAGTGATAATGTCGGAAATCCCCTGCACACCCTGGCGAAGAATATCGTCGGCGATACGGAACGATTCGAAGAAACCAGCGTTCTCGGCGACTGCCAGCAATTTTTCGTTCGGGATAACAATGGTCGTATCGACCGACTCCATCAATTCTGCGATGCCGCGCTCCGCCTGCTGCATGCGGCGTTTGCCTTCAAACGCAAAGGGCTTGGTCACGACGGCAACCGTAAGCGCGCCCATTTCGCTGGCCAGCGACGCGATAATCGGAGCCGCGCCGGTACCGGTTCCACCACCAAGTCCCGCCGTCACAAAAATCATGTCCGCGCCTTCGAGCACCTCTATGATTTTGTCGGAATCCTCGAGCGCCGCTTTGCGCCCGATCTCAGGGTTCGCGCCCGCGCCCAGCCCATTCGTAAGCTTCACCCCCAGCTGAATCTTAGTCGCCGCGCGCGACATTCGCAGCGCCTGCAAGTCCGTATTGGCCACGATGAATTCAATGTGTTCCATACCAGAGTCAATCATGCGATTGACCGCGTTATTGCCACCTCCGCCAACACCAATCACCTTGATGCGAGCGTCGTTGCGCGCCTCTTCGTGGAAGCAAATGCGAAGTCCGTTGTCATCAGCCATAAGTCACCTCCTAAAATCAGCTATCAGCTTTCAGTTATCAGCTATCAGTGAAATCTAAAGTCTTCCACCGAATTGTCATCCTGAGCGAAGCAGGGACTTCACGAAGTGAAGTGCCTGCGTAGTCGAAGGACTCCCACACCAACTAACAAGCGCCAAGAAAATCTGCGCAAAACACGACTCTTCCCTCACGCGCCCTTCCCTGCGAACAGCGCCTTCATGCGTGAACCAAAACTTGGCTCCTGCAAGCCGCGAGCCAGCCGCGCCCGATGCCCGTAATACGCCATGCCCAGCACGGTCGCGAACTCCGGCTCTGCCAGGAACGACGGCATCTTCGGCATCGGCACTGGCCACGCCAGCCGCGCCGCCTTGCGCAGCACCGATTCCGCCACGTCCAGAAGGCCAGGCAGACGCGAAGCTCCGCCGCTCAGCACAAACCCCGCGACGCAGTGCTCCAGAACGCCGGCGTGGCGCAGGTTCTCGCGCAGCAATTCAAAAAGCTCGCGGGCGCGCGGCTCCAGAATTTCGCCCGCCAGACGCTGCGGCATCATGCGCGACGGCCGGTCCCCCACCGACGGCACTTCTACTTCGTTGCCCTCGGGAATCAGGGTCGGCACAGCGTTGCCAAAATTTTTCTTCAGCGTCTCCGCCGCCGCCAGCCCCGTACACATGCCGACAGATAGATCGCTGGTAAAGTGGTCGCCGCCAATCGGAATGACCGCCGTGTGCGCCACCGCTCCCTGTTGAAAGACAATCAGATCGCACGATCCGGCGCCGAGATCGACGAGACAAACGCCCAGTTCGCGCTCATCCGAGCGCAGCACGGAATCCGCGCACGCCAGCGGCTCAAAGATCGTATCGTCAACGTGCACGCCGGCCCGATTCACCGCCGTCACAATGTTCTGCATCGCGCTAGAAGAAGCGGTCACGATGTGCACCCGCACCTCAAGCCGCGTCGCCATCATGCCGGTCGGATCCTGCACTCCCGGCTGATCGTCGAGTATGAACTCCTGCGGCAACAGATGAAGAATTTCGCGATCGGCGGGTAATGGCACGGTGCGCGCCTTGTCCACGGCCTGTCGAATCTCTTCGCGCGCGATCTCGCGCGATCGCGCCCCAAAAGTAATGCCACCGTGGCTGTTCATTCCGCGAATGTGCGCGCCTGCAATTCCCACCTGCGCATGCTCGATCGGAATCCCGGCCACATCTTCCGCATGCTCGACCGCTTTCTGAATGCTGCTGACCGCTTTGTCGAGTTCGGTGATCACGCCCTTGCGCAGCCCGCGCGACTCGCTGATGCCGTGGCCACGATAGCGCAACCCGTTGTCGCTCACCTCCGCCACCAGCACCGATGTCTTAGCGCTGCCCACATCAATCGCGGTAACAAAATTTGGATCGTGACTCGCCATAATAATGATCGCTAGTTCTGCGGGGTCTCCTTAGGAATTGCGGCACTCGGTTTCTTTGCGGTGACATCTGGCCGCGCCGCCACCGGATGTAGTGCTGATGTTTTAGGGGCGGGCGCAACCGGCGGCGTGCCTCCCTTTGGGCCTGCTCGATTCGCGGGCACCGGGTTGGGGGCGAGTGCGCTAGCTGCTGCCGCTTTCGCCGGGCTTGATTTAGCCGTAACCAAATTCGCTGTGGCGGCCTTCACCGGAGCACGATGAACCGCAGCTTTCGCCCCAACCTTCGTCTTCGGCTTCAGGTCTTTCTTCGCCGGAACCGTCGGCGCAACGGGATGCGTCACATATTTCTCGTAGTTCACCAGCGCAGCCGTCTTCACGCCCGCGGCCATTGCCGCTTTCGCCGCAGCCGGCGTCAGGACCGGTTGACGCGCCATCCCGTTGAGATCGGGATTAACGATGATCTGCCCGTCGTAGCGCAAATCGACCGACTCAAGCTTGTCGAACTGCTGCCGCCACTGTTGCACATGCGTGACGTAGGTTCTATAACGTTGCAGATAATTACCCGACCCCAGATGCACTAGGACTTCGCCATTCGCATCCGCGGCCAGCACTTTTACGTCCTCTGGATCGCTGAGGTCCACCTCACTCAGTTCCTGCGAATAACGGGCGCCGCTCGAATCCAAGTCGCGAGCCAGCGCGTTGTAATTCTTCATCCGAGCCGCCCGCGTGGAGAGCGGCTCGCCCGCATTCATCCCCGCAATTACGGGGAACGAATACTTACGCTTGCCGCCCGGAGTAATCTCCATCAGCGTGCCACCAGCGTCGATCAGTGAGATGTGCGAGCCGATGCGGGCGAAAGCCACCGGCGTGCGTTCGTGGATCTCGATGCGCAGGCGATTGGGCACGAAGCGCATCACGCTCGCCGATTCCACCCACGGAATCTGTTCCAGTTGCTGTTTGCGCTGGGCCAGCGGCACGAAGAAAATGTTGCGGCCAATGTCTCCGCCCATCACTTCCATGATCTGTGCGTGGGGAACGTGATCGGCGCCTGCAACCTCGATCTGATCACTGGAATCAATGCGAAAACGCCAGGAGTGCTTGCCGTAGCGGTAGAGACTGAGCCCCGCGACGGCGAGAATCGCCAGCACGACCAGCGCCACGCCCACCCACAGCAAACGATTGGCAGTCTTTTTAGGAAGTGCACCGCGGCGGACGGAGACCCGCTTTTGACCACGCAGAAAGGGAGATTCCTGGTCTGCCTCTAAATCGACCAGCCGCGCGTCATCGAAAGGCTCGCGCTCGGGAGCCTCGTGCTGCGAAATCTCGCGCGGAAGAGGATATAGCTCTTCCTGGACTGCGGTGGAACTTGATTTCCGCGCCACTCTTTCGAGTCAGTTGTCGACAGAAAACCGCTGAGCAAAATCACTATAACTGGTTTTCGCGAAATGAGACAGTGCGAAGTTGGTTCAGATGCGAGTCGAGATAAAACTTTCCATGAGGCCGTCTGCTAAAAAGCCTTAAAAGGAATCGCCGACCTCAACCTCTGGCAAATCGTCGGAGATGTCTGCCCGGCTAATGACTACTCTTGCTCCAGCCTTCGCTCCGCTCTTGGGACAAAACACCGTCATAGCGCGATCGCCTGCGTCGACGAACTGAACCTGCGACCGCGTGCGCGCTCGAACCCGCTCCATCTCCGCGCGCCGCATTTCGGCCTGCGCCCGCACGACTTCGGCTTCCGCCCGGATCTCGTCCCGCACCATTTCCGCCTGCTCGCGGGCCTGCTCGCGCAGCAATTCGCTGTGAAGGCGAATATTGGCCATACGGCTGACGGAAGCCGATCGAGCCTGCGTCACAAATTCCGAGCTTCCTGTTATGCCTAGCGCAGCCGCCAGGGTTCGTTCGGCACGCGCGGTGACCCCGCAGAACGCAAGATCAGCGCGCTCGACAGCCTGATGCAGCGCGACAAAATTTCCGTGCCTGTATTCACTATTCAATCCCAGCGCCAATACTCCAAGCGCGACCCAGTAAGCGACCCTATTCGTATCCACGCGGATGCTCCTCGCTTTATGTGGATTTGGACGAATGGAATGAAAAAAGGTCAACAAGACATAACTTCGAGCTTGGCCGGGCTTTGGCAGCCCTTCTACACCAGCGCGTCTCGATTGGCGACCGTCTCCAGTTTCTCTATAATCATCGGTCCTAACTGAGAGACACTGCCTGCGCCAAGCGTCAGCACCATATCCCCCGGCTGCGCCAGCGCGGCAACCGCAGCAACCGCATCCGAAGTAGAACGAGCATACGTGACGCTCCGCTTCCCCACTCCTGCGATGCGGTTGGCGAGAGCATCGGCTGTAATACCCTCGATCGGCTTCTCGCTCGCCGGATAAATATCGAGCAAACAAAGCGTATCGGCATCGCCGAAGGCAGTCGCAAATTCGTCCATCAGGTCCCGTGTCCGCGTGAAACGGTGCGGCTGGAAAATCACATGCACGCGGCGAAATCCACACTGTCGTGCGGCAGCCAGCGTGGCCCGTATCTCTGTTGGATGGTGTCCGTAGTCATCGATGATGCTGACACCGGCAACTCTGCCCTTCAGTTGAAACCGGCGATCAACGCCGCGAAAGCCATCCAGCGCGGAGCGAATTTGTTCCACCGAAATATCAAGCGCCATGCCCACCGCGATCGCGGCCGTCGCGTTCAGAACGTTGTGCGCGCCCGGCACATGCAGCGTGAACTCTCCGAGGTCCGTATCCCTATAGGTCACACGAAAGCGACTCAAAGGACTGTGCTCTCCAAAGCTCGCCGAAGGTTTGCCTTGTGACGCGATGGCGATCAAAAAATCCGATCCCTCACCGGTGCCGTAGGTGGTCACGCGGCGATGCACGCGAGGCAGCAAACGCCGCAGCACCGCATCATCGCTGCACCCGACAACGGTGCCGTAAAAAGGAACCCGCTCCATAAATTCAAGAAACGTCCGGCGTACGTCGCGCATGTCGCGATAGCAATCCATGTGCTCGCGGTCGATGTTCGTAACCACGGAAAGAATCGGTGACAGTTTGAGAAATGACCGGTCGCTCTCATCTGCCTCGGCGACCAGGTATTGCGATTTGCCGAGACGCGCGTTCGAGCCCAGAGCATCGACGCGCCCTCCCACGACCACCGTCGGATCGAGGCCGCCCGCAGCCAGCACCGCGGCGACCATCGAAGTCGTTGTCGTCTTCCCGTGCATACCAGCAATGGCGATGCCATATTTCAGCCGCATCAACTCTGCCAGCATCTCTGCCCGCTGAATCACCGGAACATGCAGTCGTCGTGCCTCGGCGACCTCGGGGTTATCGACCGAAATCGCAGAACTCGTGACCACCACATCCGCGCCGGCAATATTTGCCGCGGAGTGCCCTTTACAGATCGATGCGCCCAAACTGGCCAAGCGCCCGGTGACCTCCGAATTTCTCAGGTCGGAGCCCGATATCTGGTAGCCGAGATTCAGCAGCACCTCGGCAATCCCGCTCATGCCGATGCCACCGATACCAACGAAATGTATGCGCTGAACTTTACCGAACATGAAAAATGATGATAGACCATTTAACCGCAGAGATCGCTGAGAACGCAGAGTAAGATATGAACTGTGAGAGACGCGCAGAAACCCAAACTTCTCTGCGCACTCATCGTCCTCTGCGGTTAAAGGGTTTGGTCGTCGCCGGCAAGCTCTCTGACCATCTCCGCAATCTCTTCGACCGCCTTCGGATGCGCGAGACCCTTCGCGGCCGCCGACATGGCCCGCAATCGGCTGCCGCCGCCGATCAGAGCCGCAATTGTCTCGACCAGATACGCCGCGCCCAGATTGCTCTCCTCGACCACCACTGCGGCGCCCACGCTTTCCAGCGCCCTGGCATTTACGTTCTGATGGTCATCGGCCGCCGCTGGGAACGGAACAAAGATCGCTGGCTTCCCCGCCGCCGTAATCTCGCCTACCGTGCTCGCGCCTGATCGGCAGACCAGCAGATCAGCGCGCCCAAACGTCTCCGGCATATCGTCGATGAATTTGTGAACCTCGCCGGAGATTCCGGACTGTTGATACGCAGCCAGCACTCGATCGTAGTCGCGCTGACCCGTCTGATGAATGATGTGGATGCCGGCAACCTTCGCGCGCAAACCCGGCAACGATTCGATCATCGCCTGATTGATAGCCCGGGCGCCCTGACTTCCTCCGAAGACGAGTAGCGTAGGTGCGCCTTCGTGTTTCGACGGAATATCAAAAAAAGCGGCTCGCACCGGCACGCCGGTTACCTTGCAGTGCGGAAAATAACGGCAGGTTTCTTCAAAGTGCACCGCCGCAGCCGAAACCCAGCGCGCGATCATGCGGTTGGCAAATCCCGGCACGACGTTAGGCTCAAAAGCTAGAGTAGGAAGACGCCGACGAATCGCAGCCACCATGGCTGGTCCAGAGGCATAGCCTCCTACTCCAATCACTACCTCAGGGTCGAATTCCGAGAGCATCCGCGACGAGGCCGCAATCGCGCGGGGCAAATCAAACAGCGTCTTCACGCGCGTCATCAGGCTGACATTTTTCAGCGCCCCAACTTGAATCAGTTCCAGGCGAAAGCCAGCCTGTGGCACCAAACGCGTCTCGATGCCACGAGCCGTCCCTATAAAAAAGACTTCGGCGTCGAACTGCTTCTTAAGTTGCTGGGCGATGGCCAGCGCCGGAATGACGTGGCCGCCAGTGCCTCCGCCCGCGATGATGATGCGCATGAAGTTCTGGTTCCTAAGTTCAGCGCGTCTCCTGAACCTGCCCCGCCAACTCGCGCAGCGACTCTTCATAGGGCGCCCGCGCAATGCCGCGCTCGGTAACAATAGCTGTCACATACTTTGCCGGTGTCACATCAAAGGCAGGATTCTCAATCCCAACTCCATCCGGAGTCATCTGCCTTCCGCCAATGTGGGTCACTTCGCGCGCGTTGCGCTGCTCGATCGGAATCTTGCTGCCGTCTGGCGTGTCGAGATCGACGGTTGAAATTGGTGCGGCCACATAAAACGGGATGCCGTGCTCCTTGGCCATCACGGCGACAGTGTAGGTGCCGACTTTATTGGCCACGTCTCCATTGGCAGCGATGCGGTCGGCGCCGACTACGATCGCTCCGATTTTGCCTTGCTGCATCATGACTCCGGCCATGCTGTCGGAGATGACGGTAGTCGGAATGCCGTCTTTCATCAACTCCCACGCGGTAAGGCGGGAGCCTTGCAGAAAGGGACGCGTCTCGTCGGCGTAGACGTGGATCTTCTTGCCCGCCTCGACCGCCGCGCGGATGACACCGAGAGCAGTGCCGTAGCCAGCGGTAGCGAGCGCCCCGGCGTTGCAGTGCGTGAGCACTCCTCCACTTGAGGGCATAAGCGTGGCGCCGTGGCGTCCCATGGCCTGGTTGGCGGCAATATCTTCGGCGTGCATGCGCTGCGCCTCTTCGATCAGCGCTTGCTGGATCTTCGCGATAGGACGGCTTTGGAGAATTTCGAATTTCTCCTGCATGCGGCGGATCGCCCAAAATAAATTCACCGCTGTGGGGCGCGTCTGACGGATGGTTTCACAAATCTGATTAAATTCTTTCTTGAGATCGGCAACATTGTCGGCCTGAGAATTTTTCACTCCGAGCGCGATGCCCATGGCAGCGGCGACGCCAATGGCAGGCGCTCCGCGGACGATCATGTTGCGAATCGCGTCAGCGACCTGCTGGTGCGTCGTGCAGGTTACGTACACTTCTTCAGTGGGCAGTTTCGTCTGATCGATGAAGACTACACCGCGGGGAGTCCATTCGAGAGTTTGAATCATGAGTTAGTTGGTGGTCGCTGGTCGTTGGTTCGTTCGCTATTCGGGCTAAACGCTAATTGCTAAATGCTCGTTTCGCACGTCGGTCGCCGTAAATATCGAAATAAAATTTGCTGGAGCAGCGGCTTTTTCTACGTTGGGACGCCCGTGAGCGTCCTGGCGCTCGACCAGGCACATCACTCCCATTATTTCGAAGCCGAATTCTCGCGCCGCTTGGATCGCTTGCACGGTCGACGAGCCGGTAGTGCACACATCGTCGACAATCACCACGCGCGCACCTTTTTCGCGGAAGCCTTCGATCCGTTGACCGGTGCCGTGCTGCTTCTCCGCCTTGCGGACGAGAAAGCCATTCGTCTTGCCGCTCGTCACCGCAACGGCCACGACAATCGGATCAGCGCCCATGGTCAAACCACCGATGGCATCTGCCTTCCACCCTTGCTCCCGGATTTGATCGAGGAAAACTTCGCCGACCAGCTGCGCGCCGCGAGCATCGAGTGTCGTGGTGCGGCAATCAATGTAATAGTCGCTGGTTCCGCCAGAAGATAATTGAAAATTACCCAGGCGAAACGATTTCTGCGCCAGCATTTTCAAGAGCTCTTGTCGTGCAGTGAACATGAATTTCTACGATAGCAGAAAGGCCGTTATCAGTTCTCAGCTGTCACTGTTTCGCACACATGGTTTTACTGAAAACCAATAACTGCCAACTTTATTGGTTGAGCTTTTCCAGATGGCGAAATCCGTCGGTCGCGGCAAACATCGCCACGGTAATCGTACCGTTGTACGCCATGTGGATCAGAACGCCCGACGCCACAGAGTTTGTCTTGGCTCTCACCAGAGTAAGCACAACGCCCACCAAAAAAATTACCAACACCGGCCCCCAGGAGAACATCAGTTGCATCCCGTGTAGCGCGGCGAAACCGAGCGCGGTCAGAAAGACGGCAACCGGCAGGCCAAGGCTTCGGGCGAGCACCGGATAAAGAAAGCCACGAAAAAAAAGTTCTTCCATCAGCGGCGCGAGCGTAACGCTAAGAATGCTCAGCGCCCAAGCCTCGGCGGGCGTTTGAAAAAAACTGTCGATCGGCAACTCTTTCGGAATCGGCAAAAAGTGAGCGAGGATTTGCAATGCTACCGAGAGCACGACGCCGCCCAACAAGCACGCGGCAATGACACCGCGCGGCGGCGAGTTCCAGTGAACGGCAACTAGAAAATCGGGCCGGCGCCTCTCTCGCGTCACCAGAAAATACATATAGCCGAAGATGAGAAGGTAAGCGAGCGATTGTCCAGCAACGACGACGAGCGGGATGCGCGCGATTTCGGCCAAGCTCCGGTGCGGATAGATCCCGACGCGAGCGATCAGCAACGCGGCAAAAATGCCGACAAACAGCGCTACCAAGGTGAGACAGGTCAGGCGGAGAACATCCCAGCCGTTCCACGCGGGATCGGGCGCGGGTCGGCCAACTTCGACGGATTGGATGGCAGGGAGATTCCCCTCGGTTAAAGGGTCTACCGCATCGTCATGTGTCTCCGCAGCTCGCGCGGCTTCGACGAGCGGTAAGGGCGATCGAGTTGCTGATTGTTCGTCAGGAGGGAGATTCAAGCGTGCTCTCCGGTTCCGGTGGGGGCGAGGTCGGCACGTGAGGAAGCATTCCTTCGTGATTCAATCTTCTGAGCCCCGTTTTTCGACAACCCATTTTTCAACGAACCGTTTCTTGCCGAGTCATTTTTCTCGGAGCCATTTTTCGACGATCCATTTCCCGTCGAACCGTCCTTTTTCGAACCATTCTTTGCCGAGCTTTCGAAATACGCCGTCAGCGCCTGCCCGGTGTACGACTTCTTTACCCGCGCGACCTGCTCCGGCGTACCCTGCGCCACGACGCGTCCACCTTCTTCTCCACCTTCAGGGCCGAGATCGACGATCCAATCGGCATTGCGAATTACGTCCAGATTGTGCTCGATGATAATGACCGTGTTGCCTAGATCGGTCAGGCGGTGCAAGACGTCGAGCAACTTGCGCACGTCGTCGAAATGCAATCCCGTGGTTGGCTCATCCAATAGATAAAGAGTTTTTCCGGTCTGTCGTTTGCTCAGTTCGCGCGCTAGCTTGATCCGCTGGGCTTCGCCTCCAGAAAGCGTGACCGCGGATTGGCCGAGGTGAATGTATCCGAGACCGACGTCGACGAGTGTTTGCAGTTTTTGCCTGACCTGCGGAATATTTTCGAGAATTGGCAGCACGTCCGACACCGGCATCTCCAGCAGATCGGCGATGGAATAGCCGTTGTATCGCACCGCCAGCGTTTCGTGGTTGTAGCGCCGTCCGCCGCAGACTTCGCACTGGACGTAAACATCGGGCAGGAAATTCATTTCGATGCGGCGCTGACCCTCGCCCTGGCAGGCTTCGCAACGTCCACCGGAAACGTTGAAAGAGAAACGTCCGGGCTTGTATCCGCGTTCGCGCGATTCGGGGAGCATGGCGTACAGGTCACGAATCGCAGAGAAGATCCCGGTGTAAGTCGCGGGATTGGAGCGCGGAGTGCGGCCGATGGGAGATTGATCGATGCGAATGACTTTGTCGATCAACTCGGCACCAGTGATCGCCTTGTGGGCGCCGGGCTCTTCGCGCGAACGATAAAGCTGCTTGGCGAGCGCGCGATACAGAATGTCGTTGACGAGAGTCGACTTGCCCGATCCGGAAACTCCCGTCACCACCGTCATCACCCCGAGTGGAAAGACTACATCGAGATTCTTGAGATTATTTTCGCGCGCTCCCATGATCGCAATCGCTTTTCCATTCGGACTGCGGCGCTCGGGCAGCATGGCAATCTGCTGCCGTCCGGCAATATAGGCGCCAGTCAGCGAATCAGGAGAGTTCATGATTTCGGCCGGCGTTCCGCTGGCTACAAGTGCGCCGCCGTGACGGCCAGCGCCCGGGCCCAGGTCGATTACGTAATCGGCGCGGCGAATAGTTTCTTCATCGTGCTCGACGACGAGCACGGTATTGCCGAGGTCGCGCAGATTTTCCAGCGCGGCTAGAAGACGACCGTTGTCGCGATGATGCAGACCGATGGATGGCTCATCGAGCACGTAGAGAACGCCGCGTAGCTTCGATCCAATTTGCGTTGCGAGGCGGATGCGCTGGCCTTCTCCGCCAGAGAGCGTGGCAGCGGAGCGGCCGAGCGAAAGGTAACCGAGGCCGACGTTGTGGAGGAATTCGAGGCGCTCTGTAATTTCGTGCAGGATTCGGCCGGCAATGGTCAGCTCCCTGCCCGTCAACTTAATATCGCGCGCCGCATCGAGAGCGCGCGCAATCGGAAGGCTGGTGAAATCGGCGATCGACATGCCGTTGACCTTCACCGCCAGACTCTCCGGGCGAAGGCGCTTGCCACTGCACACTGAACACTCCGTCGCTGACATGTAATCGAGTAGATAGTCGCGATAGTTGTCGGAGGTCGAGGCTTCGAGATTCTGCCTGAGATAGCCGAGGATCCCGAGAAAACCTGTCTTTCGTTCGTTCTGGCGTTCGCGCTGCCCGCCGCGCTGCGGCTCGCCATTCAGCAGAAGGTTTTGAATTTTGTCGGGAAATTTCTCAAAAGGCGTTGACAAGTCGAAACCATAGGCCTGGACAACCAACTGGATGCTGCGAACCAGATTCTGGGATGACGAACCCGGCCCCAATCCCCCATCTAGCAAGGGTTTTGACCAATCGACGATCACTTTTGCCGGATCGAGACCGTAGCGGCTACCGAGGCCGTGGCATTCCGGACAAGCTCCGTAAGAACTGTTAAACGAAAACGACCGCGGCTCCAGTTGCGGAACGCTGATACCGCAGTCTGGGCAGGCGAGTCGCGAGGAATAAAGCGTTTCGTCGCCATTGACAACGGCGACCAAAACCAGCCCACCGCCAAGCTTCATCGCGAGGCCGACCGACTGTTCGAGGCGGTGTTCAATTCCCGGCTTCACCAGCAACCGATCGACAACAACTTCAATCGTATGATTTTTGCGCTTGTCGAGCGCAAGATCGTCTTCCAGATTCACCAGTTCGCCATCCACCCGGGCCCGCGAAAAGCCATGCTGCGTCAGCTTTTCCATTTCTTTCTTGAATTCGCCCTTGCGCCCGCGAACGATGGGCGCCATGATCATGACCCGATCATCCGGCGTCAGCGCCATAACACGCTGCACGATCTGCTCGGCGGACTGGCGCGTGATCGGCTTGCCGCAATTCGGGCAATGCGGCACTCCAATCGAAGAGTAGAGCAGGCGCAGGTAGTCGTAAATCTCAGTAATCGTGCCGACGGTCGAACGCGGACTGCGGCTGGTAGTTTTTTGCTCAATAGAAATTGATGGGCTCAGGCCATCGATCGAGTCGACGTCGGGCCGCTCCATCTGGTCGAGAAACTGGCGCGCATAAGCGGAGAGAGTTTCGACGTAGCGGCGCTGCCCTTCTGCATAAATCGTGTCGAAGGCGAGCGAGGATTTCCCGGAGCCGCTCAGACCCGTAATAACCGTCAAAGTATTACGAGGAATCTCGACGTCGATGTTCTTCAGGTTGTGCTGGCGCGCGCCGCGCACCGAAATCCTGGTGATGGCCATTTACCTATTACTTTATGGACTTCCGTAACGTGGACGGGTCCTAAGAAATGTTGGAGAGTGGAGATACGCAGTCCGATTCCCGTATCTTATTTGTTAACACCAGCGGGGGTCAAATGCAGCTAAAGTAAAACACTTGCAGCCGGGCTTTGCCGGTAAGGGCCATTATTGTGAACGAGATTTTCGCCGTGTTTGTACTGAGTACCACCGCACTTTTAACTGTTTTTTTGGGTGTTTTTGGCGCGTATTGCGCGGTTTGCTGGGTTTTAGCCGCCGTCAACCCTTCCCGGCCATCTCCTGCTATATCAGGGTTGATTCCTAATCGCGGCCACGCCAGCGGCGACTAAGCCCGCTCAGGCCGTCTCCAACTAAGCTCGCGTGATCCCGCTCGATTCCCGCCGTTTCTTAAGCCTTCTGCCGCCTACTGCTGAGGCGGTTGCTGCGGAGCGGTAATCGGACCGCCCGGCGGCTGTTGCCGGCGCAGCATATCGAGAATCTGCTCCGGGGTCTTCGGACCGGCATTTGGCTGATTCGGATCGGTTGGTTGCGACTGCTCCTGCGCAGCATTCGGATTCGCACTGTTAGCATCCGGTTGCGCTGGCTGCGCCTGATCGTCTGAATCATCCGCCGCATCCTGATCGTCATCCTTACTATCGTCTTCGGCTTGCCCGGGTTGCCCAGGTTGAGGTGCGCCTGGTGGGCGATTGAAAACTGGGTTCGGAGGCATGGACCTAGCGCCCGGCGGCCAGGGATGCGAGGCAACAGGCTCGGGATTACTCTGGTAGGCGACAGCAGCAGTTTGCGGCGCTTCTCCAGATGATGGCGATTTATTCGTGAGGATCACGCTCGAAACAGCTGTCGGGTCCGTACTCGACCCCAGCATCACATAATTAAATGATGAGCCGTTAAGCAATCCCGCCAAGACATCTCGCGGGGCACCCGGCCCGAGATTCGCAATCACCCGCTCATTCGCGGCGGCACCCTGAGGAACTTCAATTGCAGCCCCTGTTAACCGGCGCACGTCGCGCAGAATTTCGTCTAGAGTTGAATTCTCGGCCGAGATGGTGAGCAGTCCGCCTTGAAAACTGACCTTCGCAGGCGCAGCCGGGATCTGATCCATCGGCAACTGACTCAACGGCCCGGCGGGCATTGGCGGCAGGACGACCGGCTTCGGAGCCTTATGCGACTTGTGACGCGAAGCGGGGGCGACGCGAGGCGCGGCGACTGGCGCAGCATCCTGGCCTGCTAGCGCCGGAACCAAAAGCGCCGACGACGCCAGCAATAGCCCCATCGCGATGTATCTGTGTGTGCCTGCCATCAAAATATGTCGCCTTGCGCAAGGCTCCAACAGCCCGCCAGAGAACGCCCGACGCCTAATTTTACCACCCCTAATAGAACGCCGGACCATCGTATTTCTTGCGCTCTGTAACGAAAGACTCATCCCGGCTAAAGCCTGGGCCAGCGCTGGAGTAACGCGTGACTGCGAGAGCGCGTAAAATGCCAGCGGAGGGTTTCCCCTTGCGCACAGTTTCGAGAACGATGATTCGGAATTGCTGGTGGTCGATGTGGCTGGGGCTGAGTTTGCTGCTGCTGGTTGCATCTTCCGCGGCACAAACTTGTCAGAGCGCCGCCGATATGGAAGCCGCGACTCGAACCGCGCTCGAAACCACTGCAAAGCGCTATTTTGAAATGGCAGCACACGGCGATACGGCTAGCCTCAAGCAGAATGCGATTCCGAGCCTGGCCGGCGGCTTCGCCGGCGTTGAAGCTGCGGTCAAGGACAATCAGGCGTCCCTCACCGGCGCACAGGCCACGGTTCGACCGCCTTTCCTGCTCAGCGCCGATGGTCCCCAGCCCCTTCCGCACGGGGAATTTTTGTGCGGAGTCTTTGGCCGTGAGGGTCAAACTAAAGATAGCGCCGTGTTTGTCCTGAATAATCTGCCACCCGGCAAGTATGCGGTCACCGTGCTCGATGTAAGCGGCGGCGGCGCCTCTGCCGTCACACTGACCTTGGTCTTGCAGCAGATAGGCGCGGATTGGAAGCTGGGTGGGTTCTACGCTAAAGCCTCGCAGACAACTGGACACGATGCGGCGTGGTTCGTGCAGCGAGCCCGCGATTTCAAGGCAAAATCGCAAATGCACAATGCGTCGCTGTATTACCTCCAAGCCATCGCCTTGTCGACGCCCGTTGATTTTATGAGCACCCTGGCCACCGACAAACTCTACGATGAGGCCAAGTCAACGCAAACTGCCGACCTGCCGGCGAACGGAAACGCTGTGGACATCAGCGCGGGCGGCAAGACTTACCACATGACCGAGGTCTTTCCTCTCGCTGTCGGCAAAGATCTTGACGTCGTCGTGAAGTATCAGTCTCCCGACATATCCGACAGCGCGCGCACTTTTCAGGACAACACCGCCCTGATCAAGGCGCTGGTAGCGAAGTTTCCGGAATTTCGCGAGGCCTTCGGCGGGGTTGTAGCAAGGGCCGTCGATCCTTCCGGCCACGACTACGGTACCCTGTTGGCGATGAAAGATATCAAGTAGTCTCGCCCCTTTCTCGCCCTCCGCCGGTACCTACGTAATTTGAAGACGCTCTGCGCAACCCCTAGAGTGGAGGGATGCAGATTTGCTTGATCCCGCGCCACTATTGCCGCCGTGGGTGCTTGCCAGGCGCTGCAATTCTCGTCGCGCTGATGTTGTCTGCTTCGATACTCGCGCTCGGACAAATCTCGCCTTCAACCAACTCCGCGACGCGTCCCGACGACCGGCTTCCAATCAGCACAAATTCGCCCGAAGCCGCCCGATTATTCGAAGAAGGATTGCATCTCAGGTACGACTATCACACCGACAGAGCGCTTTCGAAATGGCGTGAAGCAGCCATGAAAGATCCCAATTTCGCCCAGGCTTGGACCTACATCGTATGGTTCAGTCTAAACCCGGCCGAGGTTAAGATGGCCTCAGGAAAGGCTCAACTGGCCTCGCAGAACATCACGCCCGGCGAAAAGCTCCTGGTGAAGTGGGTTCTGCAAACCAATGACGGCCATTTTCTAAATGCCATCGCGGCAATGAATGACTTGATGACCATGTACCCGCGCGATGCGCGCCTGAACTATGAGGCGGGACTGTGGCTGCAATCTCAGAGCGATTACGAGGGAGCGGTCAAGTTCACCAAGCGCGCGCTGGAGATTGACCCAAATTTCGCTGGCGCATTGAATACCCTTGGCTACGATTTCGCTTTCATGCACCAGTATGATCAAGCCATTCCCTACCTGAAGCGCTACGCCGAGGTGGAACCGAACGATCCCAATCCACTCGACTCCCTCGCCGAAATTCTTCAGCAGGCAGGGCGACTCGAAGAATCGCTTACCGAATACCGCGAAGCTCTTAGACTGGATCCCAGGTTTTATCATTCGCAAAATGGCCTCGGCGACGTCTACGCCTTGCTCGGAAACCAGGATCGCGCGCGTCAGGAGTATGCCAAGGCGCTTCCCATGACGCAGGCGCCCACTGAAAAGCTGGACTCACAGATTCAATCCGGAATCAGTTATGCTCGTGAAGGGAATGTAAAGCAAGCTCGAACAGAATTGGACGCTGCGCTGGCGCAGGCGACAAAGCTGAAGCTAAACGCCTACGAAAGCTCCATCCACCAATACCTGGCTCTTTTGGCCGAGTCGCACGCCGCCGCCTTCGAACATCTTGAGCAATCCGAAGAAGCGTTAAAGACGCCAGCCCACATGTCGGGAAAAGCTCGCAACCGGGAACTGGCACGCACTCTGGAGATACGGGCGCGACTGGCGGCGGAAGCTGGAAACCTGGCACTCGCCCAAACTGCCGTCGATCACCTGCAGAAAATGGTTCAGACCACTCGAAGCAGCATGGTCGAGCGCGCCTATCACGGAGCAAACGGGACGCTGCTGGCTGCGCAATCGAAAGTCAGCGCCGCCATCGAAGAATTGAAGGAGGATCCCGAAAATGCCTTCTCCATGGCGAAACTGGAGGAGTTGGAGGCGGCTTCAGGAGACGCTCAGGGTGCGGCGCAAACTCGAGCACGATTGAAGGCTGATTTTGGCACCACACTGGATGACTGGCTGGTAGTTCGAGAGTTCCGGCAATGATTCGACCAGTGACGACAATGCTGAGGTTGAAGAAGCAGGCGCTTCGCAAACTGCTCAGCGCTCTGCTGCCTTTAATCTCCATTGTCGCGCTCGCCGGGAATGCCGCTGCACGCGACGTGGCCGTCATCACTAGCAAAAGCAATCACGCGCAGGCGACGAAAGCTGTCGACTTGACCAGAATCATCAAGACCACTCACAAAGGTTTCGATGCGCAGGATCTGACAATCGTTATCACCGACCCATCTTCACCCGAGATGCGCATCGTTGCCGAGAAACTTTTGTCGCTTACGAGCGAAGACTTCCGCAAATTGATCGACGCAACGAATAAAACCCGGGTGACCTTCCTTGTCGTTTCGAGCGATGATGAAGTGTTAAAGACTCTGCAATCGAATCCCTCCGCGATCGGTCTGATCAATGTTTATTCCATCAACAGCAGTGTCGATGTCTGGAAGATCGATGGCAAACTCCCTCTCGAATCAGGTTACATTCTCCACGGCCAATAGAGTCCCGGTCACCGACTTCATTCACCAACGGGCTAACTGCCGCTGGTTATTTCAAAGTGTCCTAGAGCAGGCGCCCCTTCATTTGCCATCCCTCTCCGCCAGGACTACTATTTTTTTAGGGTCATTTCGCCGCAACCAACTTCTTACTTGATCTCGTCCCAAGGAGGCTCTATGGGAATCGCAATTTCCCCGATCCAGATTGATTCACGCGTCAGTGACTTCATCGCGAAGCCGCGCAAAATGCTGATCGACGGCAAGTGGGTAAACGCCGCGTCGGGCAAGACTTTCGCAACCTACAACCCAGCCACCGGAGAAATTCTGGCACAAGTCGCCGAAGGCGATCGTGCCGATATCGACGCCGCAGTGCGCGCCGCGCGGCGCGCTTTTGATAAGGGTCCATGGACCCGCATGACCGCCTCCGAACGCGGACGGCTGATATGGAAACTCGCCGATCTGCTCGAAGAACACCTGGAAGAATTCGCGACGCTAGAGACGCTGGATAACGGGAAACCGCTTACGGTCGCCCGCGGCGCCGACGTTCCCCTGGCTGTCGAGATGTTTCGCTACATGGCGGGCTGGGCGACCAAACTCGAAGGCACGACCATTCCGCTCTCGGTGCCTTATACGCCGGGCGCAAATTATCACGCCTACACGCTGCGCGAACCAGTCGGCGTAGTCGGCCAGATTATTCCGTGGAACTTCCCGTTGCTGATGGCGGCATGGAAATTGGCTCCGGCCCTAGCCTGCGGATGCACAGTAGTGTTAAAGCCGGCCGAGCAGACCCCGCTCTCCGCGCTGCGTTTGGGTGAGCTGATTACGGAGGCCGGATTCCCCGACGGCGTCGTCAACGTCGTTCCGGGATTTGGCGAAACTGCGGGCGCAGCTCTGGCGGCGCATGACCTCGTCGATAAAATTGCCTTCACGGGATCGACCGAAGTGGGCAAGCTGATTGTTCACGCCGCGACCGGCAACCTGAAGAAGGTTTCACTCGAACTGGGTGGCAAATCGCCAAACGTAGTGTTCAAGGACGCCGATATAAACGCAGCCATCGCCGATTCGGCTAGCGCGATCTTCTTTAACCAGGGACAATGCTGCTGCGCCGGCTCGCGCTTGTTCGTAGAGCGTGCCGTATTCGATCAGGTGGTCGAGGGAGTCGCGGCAAAGGCAAAGAAGATCACGGTTGGATCGGGAATGGAGCCCAACACTTCCATGGGCCCGCTGGTCTCCGAAGAGCAGTTGCAGCGGGTGTGTAACTACCTCGAAATTGGCATGTCCGAAGGCGCGACCGCGGTAACTGGTGGAAAGAAGCTCGGCGATAAAGGATATTTTGTCGAGCCCACTGTGCTTGTGAATACCAAAGACGATATGCGGGTGGTGCAGGAGGAAATCTTCGGGCCAGTCGTGGTGGCTACGCCGTTCGACGATCCGGAGGAACTGACGCCGCGCGCCAACGACAGCGTCTACGGTCTAGCGGCTGGAATTTGGACCAAGGATATTTCCAAGGCGCATCGCCTTGCCGCTGCGCTGCGTGCCGGAACCGTGTGGATCAACTGCTACAACATATTCGACGCGGCTCTGCCTTTCGGCGGCTACAAACAATCTGGTTGGGGACGCGAAATGGGCAAAGATGTTCTCAGTCTCTACACGCAGACGAAAGCGGTGTGCGCCCGGATTTGATCAACGGGTAAGAAGGATTAAGGGCGGCCCTCGGGCCGCCCTTTTTTGTGGCAGCGCTACTCGGGCAGGACTTGGTGGCCTTTGATCCTAAATTCAGCTTCGGTTTGGGGAGAGGATGTTCCTGGCTGTCCGCCTCCGACGGTGACGCGATAGGTTCCTTCGGCAAGCAGCCGATCTCCCTGCTCGTTTACCATGCTCAAGTCGCGCGCGTCGAGCGTGAAGTGGACGTGCTTGGTCTCCCCGGCGCGCACATGCACCCGCGTGAAGCCGCGCAAGGCGTGAATCGGCACTGCGGGAGACTTTGGAAAGGTCAAATACAGTTCGACGACTTCGTCACCGTCGCGTAGGCTCGTGTTCTTTACATCCGCGTCCACACTCAGAGGATCGCCGGCTTTCAGCGTGGTTGTAGAGAGCTTCAAATTGCCGTATTCAAATTTCGAATAACTGAGCCCGGATCCGAAGCTGTAAAGAGGCTGTCCACTGAAGTAGCGGTAGGTGCGATTTTTCATCGAGTAATCTTCAAAGGTGGGCAACTGCTCGACACCTTTATAAAACGTTACCGGCAAACGCCCCGCCGGGTTGTTCGCACCCGCCAGAGTTTGGGCGATGGCCGTTCCACCTTCTTCGCCTGAGTACCACGCATCGACAATTGCGTTGGCGTGTTCGCTCGCCCAATTTACCGAGAGAGCGCTGCCATTCATGAGGACCACTACGAGCGGCTTGCGGGTAGCTTTTAAGGCCTCGAGAAGATCCTCTTCTTCTTTTGGCAGATCGAGGCTGGTTCGGTCGCCTCCCTTAAAGCCGGGCACATCGACTTTCATCTCCTCACCTTCAAGTTGGGACGTAATGCCGACGACTGCGACGACAATGTCCGCATTTTTCGCTAACGCGACTGCATCCGGGATCGGATTCGCCAACAAGCGGAGCCAGACCAGCCTTAGTCCGGTGCCTCCCTGCCCGTATTCCAGCTTGATCGCATAGCGATGCCCTTTCTCCAGATGGACGGTCGCCTTCGTTGGCTTCGGATCGTGCAGGATAAAGTCATCCACAATCAAGTTGCCGTCGAGCCAAAGACGGTTCATCGAACCGACGTTGCCGATTTGATAGTCGCCCGATTCATCGGGCGTAAGAAACCCCGTCCAGCGCACGGAAAAATCAGTCATTCCGGGAGGCGGAGCAATCGAAGACCGTTCCGGATGGAAGCGTTGCAGATCGATGGCCGTGTCCACACGGACTAGCTGCGGCGTGCCAGAAAAATCTGCGTTGGAGAAGTATTCTCCTTTCAAACCGGATTGCCCGCCCTCGGTTGAGAGCGCGGCGGCCGGAATGAGATCTTCCATTCTCAGAAAATTCATGCCCGGCGTGTAGTTTATTTGCGCGGAAGGAAACTGGCGGCGAATTCCATCCAGTGCAGAAGTGGCGCGCGACGCCGTACCGCTGTAGTTGCCGTGGAGCACCTTGATGGATTCGGCTAGCGACCCGACGACGGCGATGGTCTTGACATCGGCGCTTAGCGGAAGTACTCCGTCATTCTTCAGCAGCACCATTGACTCCTGCGCGGCTTTGAGCGCGAGCGCGCGGTGGGTATCACTGTCGATTTCTGAATCGGGCGTTTGCGCGTAGGGCACCATCTCGGGAGGGTCGAACATCCCAAGCTTGAAACGGGCCGTGAACAGGCGTTTTAACGAAACATCGATGTCCTTCTCGCTAAGAAGACCATGCTTCACGGCATCCACATAGGGTCGATAATCGGAGTCGTTGGTCGCCCTGGTGAAGAAGTCGGCACATTCGTTATCCATCCCTGTCTTTAACGCAACCGCAACAGCTCCGGCCATGCTTGTTGTGAATTTGTGGCCGTTGAAAATATCGACAATGGCATCGCAATCGGAGACGACATAACCATCGAACTTCCACGCGCCGCGCAACTGGTCTTTGAGCAGAAACATGTTGGCGCAGGCGGGTTGGCCATTTACGCGGTTGTAAGCGCACATCACCGACTCGGCTTTGCCCTCGACAACCGCAGCGCGGAAGGCCGGCAAGTAAGTGTCCTCCATGTCATGCTTCGAAACTTCGACGTTGATTGTGTGCCGCGAGGGCTCCGGACCGCTGTGTACTGCGAAATGCTTTGGAGTTGAGATCACTCGATAATATTTTGGATCGTCGCCCTGAAGGCCGGTGACGAATGCGACACCCATGCGTCCAGTGAGAAAGGGATCCTCGCCATAAGTTTCCTGGCCGCGACCCCATCGCGGGTCGCGAAAGATGTTGATGTTCGGCGACCAGAAGTCGAGGCCTTCCATGATGTCGCGACGGCCTGCGCGTATCGCCTGGTTGTGTTTCGCTCGGGCCTCGGTACCGATCACGACCGCCATTTCGTGAATCAGAGGAGAATCAAACGTAGCGGCCAGTCCGATGGGCTCGGGAAAAACGGTGGCGGTTCCGGCGTTCGCGACGCCGTGCAGAGCTTCGCTCCACCAGTCATACTCGGGAACCTGCAATCGCGGAATGGCTCGGGCCTGGTTTATGAGCTGAGAGGCTTTTTCTTCCAGAGTCATCCGCGAGATCAGGTCGTCGACCCTCAAATCTAGTGGTTTTGAACTATCGAGGTATGGCGGAACGGTCGCGGGCTGGCCATTTTGAGCCCTCGAGAAAGATAGCAACGCGAGAGGAACAACCACGAGAAGGCAAACGTAAAGTAATCGAAAACGAGCGGACATGAAACTTGCTCCCAGGGCGACGATTCCCATGTGATTTAAAGGCGACTGAGTATAACATCGGCAACGTACACGGAACTGGAGTTGCAACGATGGCGGTCCTCACTCCGTAGGGCTTGTCGTAAGATGTTAGCGAATTGGCGGTGATGAGTGCGGGGACTCTAAATGAAAAAGGAAAGAGGCGGAATTCACCAGATCGCGGAACTGGCGAATGTGTCGATCGGGACCGTGGATCGGGCGTTGCATGGAAGAAACGGGATCAAAGAATCGACCCGCCAGCGGATTCTGCGGATTGCGCGGCAGATCGGATACACGCCGAACCTCGCGGCGCGTGCCTTGTCTGCTGCGAAAACGGGCGTGCGAATTGGGGTTTGCATACCGCGTGAAATCCGATTTTTCTACGATCAGCTTTGGAGCGGCGTGCTCGACGAAGCCCGCCGTCTCTCGCAGCTAGGGGTCCGGTTCGAACATCGTCCGGTGCGCTCCTTGGGCGAGGATGACACCACTGCGTTGAAGGAACTGCTTAAGTCTGACGTTAACGGAATCGTTCTCACCGCGGGAAACCCGAAGGGCCTGGCGCCTCTCATTAATGAGGCGGAAGGAAAAGGAGTGCGTGTGGTTTGCGTTTCTACCGACGCCCCGGACAGCCAGCGCTCCAGTATCGTTTGCGTGGATCCCTGGCTGAATGGCCACATAGCGGGAGAATTGATGGGTAAGTTCGTACCTCCGAACTCCAAAGTTGCGGTGATGGCAGGGATGCTTTCGGCATTGGATCACCGCAGGAAAACTGATGGTTTTTCCGATGCGTTTCCGAAGCATTGCGCAAACGGGGAGATTGTCAGCATCCTCGAGGGACATGAGGACGAGGATGAGAGTTTCCAGAAAACCTTTGACCTTCTTGGTCGTGAACCTCACCTTGCCGGAATTTACGTGAATACCGTCAACTGTCTTCCCGTGTGTCGCGCCCTGGGAGCGCGGCAGTTGGCAGGCAAGGTGAAGTTAATCACCACGGATTTGTTTGCGGAAATGGCTCCTTATTTCGAGAAGGGGACAATCTCAGCTTCGATTTATCAGCAACCCTATCGCCAGGGTCAAATCGCGCTTCGACTCGTGGCTGACCATTTGATTAGTCAGAGTTCGCTCCCGCCTACGGTTCACCTCAGCCCTGGAGTTATCATGTCCTCCAACTTACAACTATTCCGAGAAATCAGATACTCGCAAGTCACGTTGAACGAGTCGGACTTCCAATCCCACCTCCTGTCGCACGAGTAGGCGAAGAAAGAATCCGGAAAGCCAGGGGATAACTCTCCTCGAGCAGACGAGGAGGATGAGAATTCTTCGTTCTTGCGGCCACACGCGGGATATGGATTCTTGTAACTGCCAGATGCCGTCTCGTTATTCAAGGATTTGGTGGGGGGAATTCAAATTTTGCTTGACAAAACGAATTAGGGGGGACTATATGTTCCCTTGCCCACTTAACGGTAACGTTAACGTAGCGGCTGAAGATTCGAGTTCCCGAACACGGTCAGAGGAGCTACAACCATGATGTTGTCCAAGGTTCTTGCGATTGCTATGGCCCCAGTACAACGCCGAGCGCGCACTTTCACTGCTCTCTCTTTGTTCTTACTGGCGTCCGCGCTCTTCACGTTTGGCCAGGATGCAACCATTGTCGGGACCGTTACCGATTCCAGCGGAGCGGCCCTCCCCAACGTGGCGATCACAGCGACCAACGTTGAGACCGGTATCACTCGCACCGGCGTCACTACCGATACCGGCCAGTATGTGATTCCCAGTCTAAAGATCGGGCACTACAACATTTCCGCCAAGGCTGCGGGATTCGGCGTGGAGGAGAAGAACGGCATAGTTTTGGCGGTTGACGACCGCGCCCGTATCGATTTTTCTCTCAAGGTTGGAGCGGCGCAGGAGAGCGTCACGGTTGAAGCCAGCGCCGTAGCGGTGCAAACCGACACCGGCGAAGTGAGCTCTGTTATTACCGGCAACCAGTTAACGCAGCTCGCTACCAACGGCCGGAGTATCTATACATTAGTCAACCTCACGCCGGGCGTCGCCAATATCCAAGGGGACTTTATTGCTCCAACCTCGATCACCGGCGACCAGAACGTCAGCATCAATGGAAGCCGGCCGATCAATAACCTTTATATGGTCGACGGCGGGGAAGACAATGACCGCGGCGGCGGCGGTTATGACATTCTACCCTCGCTCGACGCTATCGCCGAGTTCCGAACCTTGACCTCGAACTACAGCGCCGAGTATGGGCTGACTGCGGGGGGAGTAATCACACAGGTTTTTAAGTCTGGAACACAGCAGTTCCACGCATCGGCCTGGGAGTTTATCCGCAATGACGCGCTCGACGCCAGGGGGTATTTCAATCCCGCTCCGCAGCCGGTTACCGAGTTGCGCTTCAATACTTACGGGTTTAATGCGGGTGGACAAGTCCCCCTGTGGAAGAGCCATCCAACATTTTTCTTCTACAACATGGAATGGCGCAGCCTGATCACGGGCGGTTCGATCAACCAGAATTTTCCGGCCACGTCGAGCTATGGCGGAGATTTCACCCAACTAGACACGCCGGAAACTCTCGCGACGCTGCATGCTCCGGCATCTTGTCAACTGTCCGCGACCCAGCAAGCCAATTTCACTAATGCCGGGCAGGCCATGAGTGGCTGCACCGCGAATGTTCCTGATCCGGCCTTACAGGTTCCCTTCGTGTTCAATGGCATCCAGAACGTCATCAATCCTGCATTGATCACTGCAAACGCGACCACGCTTCTGAACGCTGGCATATTTCCGGCGACCGCTAACACGGGTGTGTTTCAGGGCGGAGCCAAATCACCGACCAACGTGCGTGAAGAAATTGTGCGCATCGACCATGCGTTTAACAGCAAGTTTTCGGTCTTCGGACATTTCGTGGCGGAGCAGGCAACGGTTGGGTTCCTCACCACGCAATGGAGCGGAGATACCTCGCCGCAGGTTGGCGATACGATGGGCAACCCCTCGTACAGCGCGGTGGTGCACACGACTTACGTGATTAGTCCGGCGTTGCTCAACGAAGCCGCTTTCAATTACAACGGTAATCGCATCAATATCACTCCGACTGGCGTGGTCGCGCTGCCATCCGGCTTCAATCCGAACAGAATATTCTCAGGACCCGCCGGCAGCATTCCAGGCATCAATCTGGGCAACGCTCCGGGAGCGGGCGGGCAGTACACCTCGAACTGGACCCCTTGGTCAAACGTGGCCAACGGATATCAACTGAGGGACGATGTTTCGTGGATGAAGGGACCGCACCAGATTAAGATGGGCGGGAGCTGGGCCCTGTGGAGGAAAGCGCAGTCGATATTTACAGTTCCGCAGGGCAGTTACGATTTCAGCGCCGCCGCTTACACGGGCAACGGATTCTCTGACTTCCTGCTGGGCTACGCTGGAGGCTACAGCGAAGACGCAGTGCATGACAGCGGTCAATATAACAACGTTTCCTGGGCGGCATACATACAAGACAACTGGCGGGCGAGCAAGCGGCTTACGCTGAATTTGGGATTGCGATGGGACGGCGTACCCCATACTTACGAAGCCAACTATCGCCTAAGCAACTTCTATAAGGGCTTGTTTACTACGGTTACCGCAGCGCAAGTTCTTGCCCCCGGTAACTCGTCCATTCTTTCCACCGCTCCGGGCTTAGGTACGAGTCCCAATCCGATCCTTGCGAATACTCCCCTCTATCTGAACGGCATTGGTATTCCGGGCAAGAATGGAGTTCCGCGGGACGTGGTAGACAACCATTGGGCGGCTTTTGCTCCACGTATCGGCTTTGCCTTTGATCCGCAGGGCCTCGGCAAGACAGTAATCCGCGGCGGATTTGGCATCAACTACTCGCGCATACAGGGCAACGATATGTATAACGCCGGCGCAAACTCCCCTTTTAACGCGACGGCCGGCCTAAGCAACGTTATTCTGGGAAATCCGCAGACTGGCGTTCTGACGAACAGCCCCGTGTCGATTCCGGTCGTCGATCTTACCGGCATGGACAAGGATAACTACAAGTTGCCGACAACCTATCAATACAGTTTTGGAGTGCAACAGGCGCTGGGGCCCAGATCCGTGCTCTCGATAGCTTATGTGGGCAACCAGAGCCGGCATTTGAACGACTATCGTCAACTCAACCTGCCCTCTTTCAGCGCCCTGCCGGGACTGGTGACCAGCAATAACGCTGGCAATGCTTACAACGCGGACGTCCCTTACATCGGTTACCGGAGTATTCGGATGGCGGTGGATGAGGCCAGCGCGAGCTACAACTCACTTCAAACTGACCTGCGTGCGAACATAAGGAAGGATCTCACACTTGAGTTTGGGTATACGTATTCGAAGGCCCTCGACCCCACCACGGCGACGGGAAGCGGAGCCGATCTGGAGAACGTTTCGAATCCTTATGTAGGATGGCGTTACGACTACGGGCCATCGATTTTCGATCGCACCAACGTGGCGTTTATCAACTTTGTGTACAACTTGCCCATTTTCAACAACACCTCCAACCATCTGTTGAAGTCAACGGTTGGCGGATGGCAACTGTCGGGGATCGTAAACATGCAAAGTGGAGCGCCCATCAACCTTGTCTTGGGTGGCACGAGCGCTGGTAGCATCGTTCAGCAAGCGAGTAACCGGCCCGATGTCACTGGGCCGATCGTAACCCCTCACAAAGTTACGGAATGGTTCGACCCCTCCGTCTTTGCGGCTCCGCTGCCCGGCACGTGGGGAGATCTCGGACACAACGCGATCCGTGGTCCTGGCCGTGACAACTGGAACCTGTCGCTCTTCAAGACCTTCGCCTTTACCGAGCGGTTTCACTTGGAATTCCGCGCGGAGTCGTTTAATACCTGGAACCACACACAATTCCGAGGTGATCAAAACGGCTCCAACGGCAATGGTATCGACACGGGTACAACTGATTCCAGGTTTGGCCAAGTCACGTTGGCTTATGACCCGAGAGAGTTCCAATTTGGCGCTAAGCTGATTTTCTAGACGCGTGACAACTTGCCCGCGTTCACCTCGGTGGGCGCGGGCATTATTGTGGGTTTCAGTATGGGCAAATTCTTGCGCTCTGCTTTTCGCACATGAGGCGATGGAATCTCCTGCTCGGGTCGATATTCGCTCTGTTGCTGTCGACTTCTGCTGTTGGACAGATGTCCAAGCCGTCGGATGCTCTTGCCCTCGAACAACAGGGAAAACTGGCCGAGGCTGCCGATGTTTGGCGAGCGGTGATCCGAAAAGATCCAAAAGATGCCGGCGCACTTGCCAGTCTGGGCGTGATCCTCTCGCAGGAACATAAATACGACGAAGCAGCATCGGCTTACAAAAAAGCGCTTGCATTGAATGCGAAGCTACCGGGAGTGCAGCTGAATCTAGGTTTGGCTGAGTTCAAGCAGGGCCGCTTCGATACAGCGGTCGCTGCCCTCCAGGCTGCTTTGGCTGGCGACCCCCACAACCAACAAGCGTCCACTCTACTGGGCCTTTGCTATTACGGGGCGAAGCGTTTCAGACAAGCCGTTCCATATCTTGATCTCGCGGCGAAATCCGATCCTGCCAACGTTGAATTGCGCAGAGTCCTGGCCCAGAGCTGTCTCCGGGCTAAAAAATATGACTGCGCTTTGGAACAGTTCCATCAGATTTTGCAGCTGAATCCAGAATCTGCCGCGGCGCACATTCTGAGTGGCGAAGCGCTGGACGGATTGGGAAGGACTCCGGAGGCGATCGCCGAATTTCAGGCGGCCGTAAAAGTTTCTCCGCGAGAACCGAATGTACATTTTGGCCTGGGTTATTTGTTCTGGAAATCACACCAATACGACGAGGCTAAACGTGAGTTTGAGAGCGAGTTGGCGATTGACCCCAACCATGCTCAAGCGTTGGCCTACTCAGGCGATATCGCGATGAAGAGAAACGATCCGGATGCGGCGATGGAGTTGCTTCGAAAAGCTGCGGCGATGGATCACGACTTACGCATCGCTTATCTTGATTTGGGCGCCGTACTTGCGGAGAAAAAGCAGTATCCGGAAGCAGTTGCTGCACTTCAGCGCGCCGTGGAACTGGATGCTGCACAGCCGGATGCGCATTACCGGCTGGGGCGTGCGTATCAGGCAATGGGAAAGGCGGAAGAGTCGCGGATGGAGTTCGCCAAAGTCCGCGAACTCCACGAGAAGACAGATGAGCCGCTGGCGTCAAAAATGTCAGCTGAGCCCCCGCCATTGCCACAGTAGGAGCCGCAGTTTTGCGCAGGAGTCCATACTTTCGTGGCCGGCCGGTCATCTCAGAGTCTGCCGTTAAGAGAATCCGTCAATCTAAAATAGCGCGGCCTACATTTTCGCCGCTTTAGTGAACTATCTGACACCCAAGAGCATGTCGACCGTCAGTTGATCGAGACGCTCGTAGGGCAAGCGCTTTTTCAAAATTTCATTTTTGTCAAAAACGCGACTTAGCAATTGCGACATGCTCGCTTTCGAGTAACGATTCATGTGGGCCGTCCCATTTCCATTGCTTGAAATCTCACTAAGGATCGACTGTATTTCTCGATCGCTGCCCCAACGCTTGGCCTTCTCTCTAAGTATCAAATAAGTTCGCATGCAGCCACGAGCGAAGTCTTTCACTCCTTCATAATCCTCGGTCCGGTAAGCGTGGGCATCGAAGTGACGCGGCCCTTCATAGCCGACGTCCTCAAGAAATTTCACCAACCAAAACGCGGACTTAAGATTGGACGAGCCGAAGCGAAGATCCTGGTCAAAGCGCCCGGGCATTTGATCGTTGAGATCGATATGAAATAACTTGCCTGCTTCCCATGCTTGGGCCACAGCATGCATAAAGTTGAGTCCGGCCATCTGTTCGTGGGCGACCTCGGGGTTCACGCCGACCATTTCAGGGTGATCCAGGGTAGGGATAAAGCCGAGATACTGCCCAGTGGTTGCCATGTAGATATCGGCCCGTGGTTCATTGGGCTTGGCTTCCAAAGCAAACTTCATTCCATAGCCGCGTTCGAGATTGTATTCGCAGAGGTAGTTGATGGCTTCGCGCAAACGCTTGATCGCCTCATCCGCGCGGCGACAAGCGTCGGTTTCAATTCCCTCCCGGCCCCCCCACAAAACAAAAATCCTGGCGCCAAGCTCGGCACCGATGTCCATTGCGCGCATGGTTTTTTGCAAGGCATAGGCGCGGACTTCGGCATCGTTGGCAGTGAAGGCGCCGTCACGGAATATTGGGTGGAAGAACAGCGACACGGTTGCCATGGGAACGACGATGCCATTGGCGTCGCAGCATTTCTTAAAGGAGCGGACGAGACAATCGCGCTCCGCGCTGGTGGCGTCGATAGGCACCAGATCGTTGTCGTGCAAATTGACTCCCCACGCGCCAACCTCGGCCAGCATGGAGACAATTTCGGCAGGCGAGATTCGGGGCCGCACCGCATCGCCAAACGCGTCGCGTCCCAGATTGCCGACGGTCCAGAGCCCGAACGAGAACTTATGTTCGGGGCGTGGCTGGTAGTCGTTCGTAGTTGTCATAAATTAGGTCTCCACCCGTGCAATGAATCATTGCGATAAGTCAGTGTCCGACTAAGCATGGTGTAAGCAAGCACACGGCGCGGCGCGAGAACTTGCAGTCGGATATCAATTCGTCAGGATCGACTTCATTGCGGGATAGATCCGGCGATACTCCGCATATGCTTTTTCCATAACCAGCGAGTTCTCGGGATTTGCACGCGTATTTCCAGTGACGCGTACGACGGCGGCGCAGGCGGCGTCCACCGATGGCCAAGCCTTCGCGCCAACTCCAGCCAGGATCGCTGCACCATAAGCCGCCCCTTCTTCGGCTTCCACCGTTTCGACTGCGTGGCCATACACTTCGGCCTGGATCTGCCGCCAGAGCGCTGACCGGGCGCCACCTCCGCCGAGGCGAATCGCTTCTACGGGGACTGCGATCTCCTGAAAAATGGTGAGCGTGTCGCGCAAGCTGAAAGCGACCCCTTCGAGAATTGCGCGAATGACATGAGCCCGCGTGTGCGACGCCGTGAGGCCAACGAGTATTGCGCGCGCCGCGGGATCGAGGTGCGGAGTGCGTTCGCCCATCAGGTAAGGAGCCCAGAGCAGACCACGGCATCCGGGGGGAGCGTTGGCCGCCTCGGCCGTGAGCTCCTCATAAGATTGAATGTGACCGTTGCCTCCGTTCCCAAACTGATCGCGGAACCAGCGAAGAGACAACCCTGCGGCCTGGGTGACGCCCATGACGATCCAGCGTCCGGGAAGGGCATGGCAAAATGTGTGCAGCCGGCCTTTCGGATCGAGCGCTGGAGCATCTGTTGCGGCAAGAAGTACGCCCGAAGTTCCAATGGTCGCGCTGACCGCCCCCGGCGAGACGACGCCTATACCAATGGCGCCAGCGGCCTGATCTCCCGCGCCTGCGACTACCGGAGTTCCGGCTCGTAAACCCGTAGCGGCCGCGCCGGCCGGGGAAACTTGGCCACAGATTTCTGGTGATTCATATAAGGAGGGCAAGAGCGATTCGTCAATTCGAACCAGCTCTAGAATCTCTTTGGACCATCGGCGGTGGGCGACGTCGAGGAGCAGAGTGCCGGAGGCATCAGCCATATCGGTTGCGCGATCCCCCGTCAGCTGCAATCGAACGTAATCCTTCGGCAGCATCAACGAGCGGACCTTCCGCCAGTTCTCCGGTTCGTTTTCCCGGACCCAAATGCATTTTGTGAGAGTGAAATTGGCGAGGGCTGGATTGCACGTCAGTTGAATTAAACGGCCGGTACCCACTTGCTTGGTCAAATCGCGGGCCTGCTTCTCGGTCCTGACATCGCACCAGATGAGTGCGGGGCGTACGACACGCTCATGCTGGTCGAGCAGAACTGCGCCGTGCATTTGTCCAGAGAGGCCGACACAGGCGATCTGATGGTCGTGTAGTCGGCCCAGGGCCAGGGCTTTTCTGACCGCGAGGCCGCAGGCGCGCCACCAATCGCCAGGATCCTGCTCTGCCCAGCCAATCTGTGGTGATGCAAAGGCTTTATGGTCTTCGGTGGCCGACGCCACAACCTGTCCGCCGACATCGATGATTAGAGCCCGCGTGCCTCCAGTACCGACATCGATTCCGAGAAAGTACATTTCCTGTCCGCTTGCCGACGAGGCATAAAACCGCGACGCGGCGGTAAATTTCGTGTACGTTAACGCGAAGGTATATTATCACGCACGCGAACGATTACAAATGCCAACTATAGCCGCTTTTTAGGGGTGGTTCGCGGACGGAGCAGCGGTTTACGCCTCGCGATATGCCCTCGGTAACATTTCAAATGTACCGTTGTGTACATTTGCGTCGAATATGGGATTCACGGTCGAGCTAATTCGCTGGCGACAGGTCGCTTCCAGCAAAGACGTAAGTAGTTGACTTATCAATCTTAAGGTTGGAATGCGTGGAGGTGAGAACAACGCCGCCGTCTCTCGAACGCAGGGACTCAACATTCTTCATCAAGATGCGATGGTCTGAACTACTCGGCACTTTCGGGTTCTTGTTCGGATCGCTGCCGGGTAATGGCTGGTAAGCCGGCGAGTTCGGATCATAATAAGGGCCTTCCCCGTTCCACTTTCTTGGCGTATGTTCCGCATCGGTCGGCCCGTAGGCAAGGTTCTGAGGCGACATCGTCGGAGCCGGATAATACCATGCGGTCAGGTAAACCTTGATGGGAACTGCACCGGTTTTCCATTGCGCAGAATCCATGCGGACGGCGAGGCGGGCGGGGGTGCTCCCAGACTTTGCAACTGACTCGATAACTTCTCCAGACAAAACCGCATCCTTGGGGATCACAGTACCGTTCTCCAGGGTGGCGATCGCCAGCCTAGCCTCGATCTGCGTTCCAACGGGCGTTTTGCCGGCGACAAGGTTTTGCCGCATGAGCGCAGGAAATTCAATGGCTGCGAGAGAGGGGGGTGGCGCAGATGCCTGTTGACTTAGAAGCGGAGTGGCGCAAAGAAGGGCTATAACCGCGGCGTAGCCGGCAGCAATCATCTTGCGGCTAATTTTGTCAGGCATCGTCGTGCCTCCACATTGGTTAACTGGACGGCATTTGAGAGTGCGTAACGAAATGTCTTTAGAGAAAACTCTTTGATTCAAAATTGTACTCGCCGCCTCGATGGCGATCAATTTCAGCAACTCCAATCCGAGTATGTTGCCGAAGTCTAAGGGGGATCGGACTCGCCTAGGTTTCGGGCCGCGACGCGAGGAAGGCCCTCAGAGTTGTTTAGGATGAATTTGTAAAAAAGGTTGGAGGCGCGGGTGAGAATCGAACTCACGATAGAGGTTTTGCAGACCTCGGCCTTACCACTTGGCTACCGCGCCATATCGCGGACTAAACGACACGCTAAGCTATTTCGCTAAAACGAAAAGCCCTCGCCAGGGCAGGGCTTCAAGAACTGGAGCGGGAGACGGGATTTGAACCCGCGACTTCGACCTTGGCAAGGTCGCACTCTACCACTGAGTTACTCCCGCTCGACCTTACAAGTATAAACGACTCCGTCCCAGCGCAGCAAACGTGTCGCGCGGGGCGGGTAAAACCGAGTGTTCTGGGATCAAAACAACCGCGTCAGCGCTGAATTCGTTGACTGGCCGCTGGCTCGTCCGTAAGATGAGGCGACCGGAATGCTGAGCATCTCTTAGTGATCGACCAGACCATCTCGCACTACCGCATCGTCGAAAAGCTCGGTGGCGGCGGCATGGGTGTGGTCTATAAAGCTGAGGACACCGAACTTGGCCGCTTCGTCGCCCTCAAATTCCTGCCCGACGAACTGTCGCGAGACCCGCAAGCACTGGAACGCTTTCGCCGGGAGGCGCGCGCCGCGTCCGCTCTGAATCATCCCAACATCTGCACCATCTACGAAATCGGCAAACACGGCGAGCAGTCTTTCATTGCCATGGAGTTTCTTGATGGCCTAACGCTGAAGCATCTCATCGCAGGAAGGCCGTTAGATAACGAAACTCTGCTCTCGCTTGCGACCGAGGTTGCCGACGGATTGGACGCCGCGCATTCCCAGGGTATCGTCCACCGTGACATCAAGCCTGCCAACATCTTTGTCACCAAACGTGGGCATGCCAAGGTGCTGGATTTCGGGCTGGCCAAGGTCGCACCCGCTCGATATTCCAGCCAGGATCCATCGGCTAACACCATGACGGCCGCCATCGATGAACCGCATCTGACCAGTCCCGGCTCAACGCTCGGCACCATCGCCTACATGTCACCGGAGCAGGCTCGAGGCAAAGAACTGGACGCCCGCAGCGATTTGTTCTCGTTTGGCGCTGTGCTCTACGAGATGGCGACAGGCACGCTCCCGTTCCGTGCCGATAGTTCCGCGGAGATCTTCAAGGCCATCCTGGACGCTGCGCCAGTTTCCGCCGTGCGGCTGAATCCCGCCGTGCCCGGCGAACTGGAACGCATCATCAACAAGGCTTTGGAGAAAGACCGCAACCTGCGCTATCAGAGTGCGGCGGAGGTGCGAGCCGACCTGCAGCGACTGAAGCGGGATACGGACTCGGGACGGTCCGCCGCCACAATATCCGGATCTGCAGTTGCGACGCCCGCCGAATTTTCAGCCGTGGCAGGGACCAGCGGTCTCTCCAGTGCAGCGGGCGTTGCCAAACCCAGTCGCCTCGGATGGAAGACTTGGGCCGCCGCTTGCGGCGTCCTGGCTCTTCTCGTCTTTGCCACGCTCATCTATCTTCAATCACGCCCCCTCCCCTCGCCCAAAGTATCCGGCTACGTCCCGATCACTCACGACGGCAATCCAAAGTATCTGGTCGGGACGGACGGGGTGCGGCTCTACTTTGGCGGGTACACTTCAGCCGGCCCGCTCATAGCACAGCTTTCCATCTCCGGTGGAGAGGCGGCGCGCGTCGCAGTTCCTGCTCCGACCATGTTTTTGCTTGCGGTTTCCCCCGATGGGGGAACCTTGCTTGTGGCCGACGAGGTGGGCCAGACAGCGAGCCATGGATCGCTTTGGACAGTCCCTGTGCTCGGCGGGTCACCTCGCAAACTAGGAGACGCAGATGGTCAGGCCGCCGCCTGGTCTCCTGATGGCCAAAGGATTGTTTATGCCGACGGTCCCGATTTGTTCCTGGCAAACAGCGACGGCTCTGAACCCCACAAACTCTTCTCGGCCCCCGATGTAGCGATCGAACCGGCTTGGTCGCTCGACGGTACCGTGATTCGATTCAGAGTCGGGGGTTTTTACGCTAGTGCAGGCTCGCTTTGGCAAGTTTCGGCGAATGGGACAGGCGCTCATCCTCTGCTCCCCGCCTGGAACACTACTCCCAACGAGTGTTGCGGCCGATGGACTCCAGACGGAAAATATTTTGTTTTCCAGTCACAAGGCAACATCTGGGAGCTGGCAGAAAAGGCGAATCTGTTCGGAAAAGCCAGCAGCCAACCCGTCCAGTTGACCTCAGGGCCGATGACCTTCTCCTGGCCTGTACCCAGCAAGGATGGCAAGAAGCTGTTCGTGGTGGGTACATTGGCGCGCGGGGAACTGGCTCGCTACGACGCAAAGTCCGCAGGGTTCGCTCCATTTCTCTCCGGAATTTCGGCGGACAGCGTCAGCTTCTCTAAGGATGGACAATGGGTGGCCTATTCCAGCTACCCCGAGGGCACGCTCTGGAAAAGCAAAGCGGACGGCAGCCAGCGAATTCAACTCACCAACCCGCCGCTCGCCGCCGTGCTCCCGAGCTGGTCACCCGATGGCCAGCAGCTCGTTTTCTATGGTTTTTTGCCCGGCCAAAAGTCGAAGTTGTACACTGTCCCCGCCAATGGCGGAACTCCGCGCAAAATTATGCCTGAAGACCCCCAGGAACAATCCGATCCCACTTGGTCGCCTGACGGGACAAAAATTGCTTTCGGCGGACCTCCGGCCGATCACAACACGACCATCCGGATCCTCGATCTCATGACTAATCAAATTTCGACGGTGCCTGGCTCAAAGGGCCTTTATTCGAGCCGCTGGTCTCCCGATGGACGGTATCTCGTCGCCATGCCTTTCGCCTCCCGCAGCTTTATGCTTTTCGACTTTGCCACCCAAAAGTGGTCTGAGATCGCGAAAATAACCTGCGGTTTTCCCAACTGGTCGAAAAACAGCGACTATGTCTATTTCTTGCACGAGGAGAACCAGCCGTCGGTGATGCGAGTACGCATTCGCGACCGCAAGATCGAACGGGTGGCCGACCTGAAAAACTTCCGGCAAGCAGGCTTCTGGACTGTCTGGCTCGGTTTGGCTCCCGACGATTCCCCCCTCCTGCTTCGCGACATCGGTACTCAGGAAATCTACGCGCTCGACTGGCAAACCCAGTAACCTCTCCTGCGGGGACCCGCAGCGTCGCACGCGCTCTATTTTTCAGGGCCAACCCTTTGCAGGAAAGTGGAATCGAATTTCTCTGCCCGCAACTGGCTTTTTGTGTTGCTCTGAAAATAACGTCGGATAGAGACGACTGGTCCGACCAATTGAGAGGAAAAAATCGAATGAACATATTTAAGTTTCTTGCGTTAGTTGTTGTTACCGGACTCTGCTTCATGCTCGCTGCTCCTGCGATGCATGCTCAGGTGGCTGTCGAAGTTGGTCCGGCGCCGGTTTGTCCATATGGCTACTATGATGTGGCGCCGTACAACTGCGCACCATACGGATACTATGGCCCGGAATGGTTCGCAAATGGCGTGTTCATTGGCGTGGGGCCGTGGTTCCATGGTCCAGCCCATTTCCACGGCTACGTGGATAACCATTTCCATCCCGACCACGGCTATCACGGCTCATACCCAAACCGTGGCGAGAGGGCGGAGCATCCCATCGACCATGGGCACTTCCATGGCAACGAAATGCGGGATGAGCACGGGCATGTGGTTGGCAAACACTAATTGCCAGCAAAGGACCTGGGCGCCAGGCGTTTCCGCTGGCGCTCGGAAATCCAGACCGACTTATCTTTAGTACTGCTTCGCCACTGGCGTCTGCCCGATAGCGGCGGTGATCTGGTTGCGCACGTCCCAGAGATCCTTATAGAGCCAGCTCTCCATGCGCTGTTGCAAGACCTCTACAGGCGTTCCCATGGTGCCAACCACTCGTCCTCCAATGATACGTTCGGCGAGCTTTAGATGATGGAAGCGGAATAGTTGCATACACTCGTCAAAGTCGAGCAGGCGCTCGGCAACATCGTGCAGGCTAAAAAATTCTTCGTGACGCCGGTAGAGTTCCCCCGCGGTCAATCCAGCACTCTCGAGTTGGTCATAAAAAGCTTTGCCCAGGCGCGGCCCCATGTGCAACAGCGACAGAAATCCAGGAGAGTCAAGACCGCTGCCGTGCCCAAGCCCAGCACGAATCAGGTGATAGTCGTAAGGAGTGATCGTCTCCAGAATATGCAGCAAGCCAATCGGCGGTTCGAGCAGTGAGATGGCGCGTCGGATGAGGCGTGTGGCATTGCCATAATCCGCTCGTTCCAGTGCCTCGACTGCACGGCCGAGTTCAAACTCCGCTCCCTTCATCAGCAATTCAGAGCTCTGGTGCACGACGAGGAAGGTCATCTCGTCTTTGTGCAATAACTCTTCCGTGGGCTTTTGCAAGGCAAGCAATTCGTCCGTGCGCAAGTAGCGCTCGTAGTCCGTCGCTCCCTTGCCCTCAAGAATCGGTTTTGTGAATTCGTCGCGATGTGCCATTCGAAAATGCCGGATAATCTATATGCTATTCGACCGTAAATCTTCGGCCGCATGATGGGGCGACCACTGCGGATCATCTTCTGGCCCAACAATCTGTCCATCGCGCATGTGCACGATGCGATCGCCGTACTCGGCCGCCTCGGGGTTGTGCGTGATCATGAGCACAGTCTGCCCCAAATCCTTATTTGATTGGCGCAGCATGTTAAGAACAATGCTCGAGCTTTTCGAATCCAAATTTCCCGTCGGTTCGTCGGCCAGCACAATGGCGGGTTGGTTGATGAGGGCGCGAGCCAGCGCGACTCGTTGCTGTTCGCCGCCGGAAAGCTCGTTGGGTCGATGATCAAGACGGCCAGCAATGCCGAGCATCTCGGTAATCTTTTTCAAAAACGCCACATCGGGTTTGCCCTTATCAGCAATGTCGACAGCGATCTCTATATTCGAACGCGCGCTGAGCGTTGGCAAAAGATTAAATTTCTGGAAGACGAATCCGATCTTACTTTTGCGAAGTCGCGTGCGCTCACCGTCGGATAGCGATGCGAAATCTACGCCATCGATGGTGACGCTTCCCGAGTCCGCATGCGTCAGCCCACCGAGCAAATAGAAAAGCGTCGACTTGCCGCTTCCTGAAGGGCCGACCACCGTGACGAACTCGCCTTTTTGCACAATGAAAGACACACCGCGCAAAGCAGGCACATCAACCTTGCCCACTCGGTAGGTTTTGCGCAGTTCTTTCGCTTCAATGAAAACCGCCATCCATTGAAAACGATATCACAGAGGGAAGGATGATTGAGGCAGGAGACGACGCGCCACTGCCTCATGCTGCGCGCCGCTCATGCGACGTTTACATGCGACACTCCGGCATGCGCAGCCTTTGCCGCAGGCGCGCGTGTTTCAACCTGCCGCTTAGGGCCACGCTTGCGGATCAGAAGCTGCCGAATCCGTTCCAGTAGTTCCGCCGGCTCGTACAATCCCTTGGGCAGAAAAACATCCGCGAGCGTTTCGCGCTCGTAAATTTTCGTGCGGCCGGAAATAAGCACGGTTGGCGTCTGCGGGGAAAGGCGTTTGACTTCTTCGATTAGCCGCGAACCATCCACACCCGGCATGAGCAGGTCGGTGAGCACCAGATCGATCCCGCCGCGGCGAAAAGCCTCCAGCGCAACTTCGCCGTCTTTGCACGCGATCACGCGGTAGCCGCGGGTTTCCAGCAGGACTTTACGAATCGAAAGCGCCTGTTCGTTATCGTCTACACAGAGAATTGTCTTTTTGGGCTTCATTGATCTGACCGGGAGACTGTCGTGCGCAAGAACTTTGTAATCTCGTCCTTATTTTTTGTGTGAGAGCGAGATGAATGCTAAACACAATTGGAGTCGCAGTAAAGTAGCGGGCTAGCCAATGGCACACTGGTGCGAGGCAAAGTCGTGCCATCGCGCCGGAAGCCGCGACTGGAGAGGGGTTTCACACTGCTAGATCGCGAGCGTCACTTCGCCGTGGAGCACTTCCACACAATTTCCACCGACGCGCACATTGACAACATGGTTATCGTGGCGACCATCCTGCTTCGTGGCGCGCACAAAAATGCGACTCGGACGGTGCATTTCCAGTCCCTGCTCGATTAATACCTGCTCATCGCTGGCGGCAATTCCGTGCATAACCATCCAAGCGGCGCAGCATCCCGCGGCCGAACCCGTTGCCGGATCGTCGCCGTTGTAGAAAATCATGCGCGCGTGCAGCCCGGCTTTCGGATCCACGGTTTCGCGGCAAACGAAATAAAAAAACTTCCCGCCAGAGTTCGCGAGGTAATTGACGGAGCCGTCGACATCCAGGCGAAGGTTCTGCAAAGTCTCCAGTGATCGCAGCGGGGCGATAGTAAAAGGAACACCGGTGGAAACCGTTTGTATGGGTGCCGAACTATCAAAGTCAGACGGGCTGAGGCCTGTAAGGCGAGCAACTGCGGCCACGTCGTGAATCACACCAAACTCAGGATTTTTCTGCGTCATTTCTCCGAAGACCGGCCCTGACGGATGTTCAGTGAAGCGCACAGGCACGGTGCCAACATTCAGATCAAGCCGAACTTCTGATGCGCCGCTTACGCCCCGCAGAACGAATGCGGTGCCCAGCGTCGGATGTCCAGCAAAAGGCAACTCCTCGTGCACCGTGAAAATTCGCACGCGTACTCCCCGAGCTTTCTCCGTAGCGCCGTCTCCCGGAAGAATAAAAGTAGTTTCCGAAAGATTCATTTCGCGAGCCAGGGCCTGCATCTGCTCCGTGCTAAGGCCGCGGCCGTCGAGGAAAACTGCCAGTGAATTACCCGTCAGAGCGAGGTCGGTGAAGACATCGACCTGTGCCATGAGAAATTTCCGAATTGAAGCGGTCATACGACCCATTAGAGGACCTGATTCCAACGTAAGATTCGCCCGATTGAAATTTTTCCGACACAAGAAACTTCAGCCCAGGGCAGACCCATTGCTCCATGCGATATCATCTTTGGGAACGCAAGTACCCGCGGCTCGCGCTTGACCAGCGGCTCGCCGCTCGATATTCTATTCCCTACTAAAATTATAGGGTTTAAAACAAGCTAGGCTTTCATCCATTCACAAACCATTCGAGGACCGACATGTCTTTACGCATCAACTCCGAAGCTCCTGATTTCACCGCCGAGACCACGCAAGGCCCGATCAGCTTTCACGAGTGGATCGGCGACGGCTGGGCGATCCTGTTTTCGCACCCCAAAGATTTCACTCCCGTATGCACCACCGAACTGGGATACATGGCTGGCCTGCAACCGGAGTTTGCCAAACGCAACACCAAGATCATCGGACTGAGCGTCGATCCCGTCACCAGTCATGGCAAGTGGGCCGCCGACATCGAAGAAACCCAGGGCCACAAAGTTACGTATCCCATGATCGGAGATCCCGAGCTCAAAATCGCGAAGCTCTATGACATGCTTCCCGCCGAGTCCGGCCACACGAGCGAAGGCCGCACCGCCGGCGACAACGCTACCGTGCGCACCGTTTTCCTGATTGGACCCGACAAAAAAATCAAGCTGATGCTGATCTACCCCATGAGCAGCGGACGCAACTTCGACGAGGTGTTGCGAGCGCTCGATTCCATCCAACTGAACGCCAAACACAACGTCGCCACGCCAGTGAACTGGAAGCCTGGCGAGGACGTGATCATCCCCACCTCCGTTTCGGAAGACCAGGCCAAGCAAAAATATCCCGCCGGCTGGAAGACTCTAAAGCCCTACCTGCGAGTGGTGGCGCAGCCCAAGTAGTTCGTGTTAGCTTCCAAACGAACTTTCTCGACGATTGCGCGTGTAGGGAGCGGGTTGTTGCAAAACCTTCGTGCGCAAGACCTTTCGTTAAGCCACGGAAGCGCATGCGGTCCGGTGATCGTCCCGGTCTTCAAAACCGGCGGGCGGCATCCACGATGTCGCCGGTGTGTTCGACTCACACACGCTTCCGCCAGTTGTTTTGAATAATTTGCCGTTCTCTTGGTGGTGTCTCAGAGTGAGAAGCGGGCGTGAAAATCGGGTTGCTGTGATAAAAACGTGATAAAAATTCCCGCGAATGATCATCCATTCATCGCTCCACAAGCTGATTTTTGCCACTATTGAAGGCGAGTAAAGCGAAGCCAATGCTCAATTGATAGAGCGGGGGGGGCCATCTGCTGTTTCTCGCGGGCCGCGTTCATGGCCTCGATCAATGCTCTGGTGTTCTCGCCGAGAGGGCGCACATACGTAGGCAGTATTTGAGTACTCGCATGGCCAAGCAGAGGGCAACTGTCAACCCAGTTGCGTGGCACATATTTGCGCGGCTCCCAAACGTTGCCCTGAGATCATAGATGCGCCGATCCGCCAGCCCAGCTTTTTTAGCGGCTGTCCGCCAGGCAGTCTTGTAGTCTACAAAATGGACTTCAGGGTTACGGGGGCTCGGGAAAAAGAAGGGTGACGTGTCCGGACCAAACAATTCGCGCCAATGCACTAGAGCATTGCGGCAATGCGTTGTCCGCCCTACGGGTCGTAAATCACTTGTCTGGTGTAGTGAGCAACGATGACTGACAACAGCGCCGCGACGCACAATGTGGCGAATACGATCGGCCAATGCAGAATGTCTTGAGCGCGGATTATCGTCCAGTACGGCGAGGTCTGGGGCGACGGTCCCTCAATAGAGGCGTTGTAGTATTGAACGCGAAAATAGTTGGGCGTAAACCACGTCGCCGTAAGCACAACGAGCGCGACCACGCTGGCACCAAAAGCGATAGATATTTTCCGCTGCAACGTTGCGCCAGCCGGACTCCCAACCAAGTATAGGTCCAAACTTCTTCAAGCTGGCTGTAACCAGGCGTGCACACGTTTGACCGCTGGTCAATAATTGCTGTCAATGATTGCTAATGAGAAGTTTCAACAGTTTTCCCCGACCGACTTAGGGACACTCCGCCCAGTCTCCGCGGACGAACTCGCTCAAAGTAGCACGACAAGCGCGACAATGGCGCGACGTTTCTACATTATTCCCGCTATTCCCTTGTTCTGAAGTATCCGAACTACGACGCGGCGGTTTGCTGCTTCATTATCTGCGGTTTTGTCCTTCTCTACTTGGCGAGTCTCGCCCATTGCGCCTGGGGCGAGCATGTTGGTCAGAGGAATATGACCGTCCTGTAGCAAGATGTTCGTGACATTGCCGGCCCGATCTTCGCTGAGCTTCTGGTTTAGCGCAGAGCTGCCAGAGGCCGAGGCGTAGCCTTTCACCTGAATTACGTAGCCGTTGACGGTCTTGGCTTTCTGCGCCAATGCTGTCAACTGAGGGACGTACTGGGGATCGACCTTGACCTTGCCATTGCCAAACAGAACGGTCACTTCGTCCCAGATGTAGTAATCATCCAGCTGGCCGAAACGAGCAGTGTTCGCCGCAATGGCGGCCTTGTTCGCTTCAATCTGTCTCTGCTGTTCGGTCAAAAGCTCGTTCTGAGCTTTCAGTGCGGCATTCTGCTTTTCCAGTTCCTCTGTATTCTGCTGGGCTTGCGTTCGGGTTTCGTGTAAACCGGCTTGAATGGCCTGGGCTTGTTCCAGATCGTTGCCCTTAAACCTGACGCTCTTCGCAACCAGCTGGTTTTGTTCGTCGTAGGTTCCCTCGACCTTAATGGGAAGGCCTGGAACCAGGGCAGCCATGGACATTTGTTTCTTGCGAGCCTTGAGCAAGCCCTGTACCTGCCCAACGTCGGTGCTGTCGGTCAACAGGACGATTAGCTTCGGCGAATCCGCCGTCTGCAGAATGATCTTCGATCCGTCGCGGCCTTTGATCACTCCTTCGACCTTGGTCTGGGCGTCGAGGATCGTGGTTGACAGCGCGACGGACGTAAACAGCGCGAAAATGGTGAACACGGTTCCAGGTTTGATACGAGTCATAATCTCTCTATCTCTCTCCGGCCTCGGCTGAAAACGAAGCTTAGTCAACGTGAATACAAAGCGGCCGGGTCCAGCAACTGTCAGGAATGGCAGGTGTTTAACGCGCTTTAAATCAGATAGATGAAGCAGGCATCAAAGCCGGCGATGTAGCTGTTGTAACGTCAGTGCTCGGAACCCGACAAGTTACGAGGCCGAGTTTCGGGATTTTGGCTGATCGCTGTGGAAACGCTTCGGACACTCTCGTTGGCGCGCAACGCTCGCACTTGGATACACTGCTCTTCACTTACCATGTTCAGTTATTAAGGAGCGATCCATGTTCAGGTTGATCGTGCGGTTTCTTGCCATTCTCGGGACTCTTGCGCTGATCGGGTTGGCCATCGTGTTGGTGGCGGTGATTGGGGTGAAGGGGAGGGTTCCATCCAAGACAATTCTCGAGGCCGATTTTGAGCATTCGCTTTTGGAGGATGCTCCGGATACTCCTACGGCGCAGTTGATGATGACTCACAAAGAGACCTTGCGCGATGCGGTCGATGCGATTGATCGCGGGGCTGCTGACGATCGCGTGGTTGGGATGATCGCGAAAATCGGCGCCGCTTCGATGGGAATGGCCCAGACGCAGGAACTACGCGATGCGGTGTTGAGATTTCGGGCGCATAAGAAGTTTGCGGTCGCTTACTCGGAAACTTTTGGCGAGTTTGGTCCGGGAAACGGAGCTTACTATCTGGCGACGGCGTTCGATCACATTTATTTGCAGCCTTCGGGAGACGTCGGGCTGACGGGGATCATCATGGAGTCTCCATTTGTGAAGGGGACGCTTGGCAAACTCGGAATCACTTTTCATGGCGATCACCGGTATGAGTACAAGGCGGCGCTGAATTTTTATACGGAGTCGAAGTACACCGATGCGCACAAGGAAGAGATGACGGCGATTATGGATTCGTGGTTCAGGCAGATGAAGGATGGGATATGCGAGGCGCGGCAGATTGCTCCGGAGAAATTTCAGGCGCTGGTGGATGCGGGGCCTTATCTGGGCAAAGAGGCGGTTGCGGCGAAGCTGGTGGATGCGGTTGCTTATCGCGATGAGGTTTATGGCGATCTCAAAAGCAAGGCTGGTAACGGAGCTGAGTTGCTCTATCTGGATAAGTATTTGAGCCGAGCGGGGCGTCCGCATGACCACGGGAAGACGATTGCGCTGGTGTTTGGGGTGGGCGCGGTTACGCGGGGAAAGAGCGATTACGATCCAGTGCAGGGCAATCAGAGTATGGGATCGGATACGGTGGCAGGGGCGATTCGAGCGGCGGTGGACGATAAGGATGTAAAGGCGATTTTGTTTCGTGTGGATAGTCCGGGAGGGTCTTATGTAGCGTCGGACACGATCTGGCGCGAGGTGGTGCGGGCGCGGCAGGCGGGGAAGCCGGTGATTGTTTCGATGGGAAACCTGGCGGGGTCGGGCGGATATTTTGTGGCGATGGCAGCGGACAAGATTGTGGCGGAGCCCGGAACGATCACCGCGTCGATTGGAGTGCTCGGAGGGAAGATGCTGACCAGCGGGCTGTGGGACAAGGTTGGGTTGTCGTGGGATGAAGTGCATCAGGGCGAGAATGCGACGATGTTTACGGGGACCGAGGATTACACTCCGGCGGAGTGGGCGCGCTTCGAGGCTTGGCTGGATCGCGTATATGTGGATTTCACGAGTAAGGTTGCGGATGGGCGCAAGCTTTCGAAGGATAAAGTGCTGGAGATAGCGAAGGGGCGGATATGGTCGGGGCAGGACGCTAAGAATCTTGGGCTGGTGGATGAGCTGGGCGGGTACGATATGGCGCTGAAGCTGGCCAAGAGGGCCGCGGGAGTTCCGGCGGATGAGGAGGTGCGGGTAGTGGTGTATCCGCGGCCAAAGGGTTTTTGGGAGAGCGAGTTTGGGTGGAGGACTCCGGATAACAGCGAGAAGGAAGCGGTGGGGCAGGCGATGGCGCGGATTTTGGAGGAGGTGCAGCCGGTAGCTCGGCAACTTGATGCGGCGGGGATTAAGACGCGGGGTTCGGATCAGGAGGATGTGTTGCGGATGGTTCCTGTGACTAACGGACAGCAGTAGTCAGGCGGGGGAATCGACCACAGAGGCCACTAAGGTCCATGAAGGAATCGCCAGGCCAAATATTTCGTGACACCTCGGGCTTATTATCCGCATCCGTTATTTTGTGACTTACAGGTATTGAATTGTGTAGTTTGTAATCCGTGAAAAGGGGACGTTTATGAACGACGAGGCTAAGAAGGATGCGGTTTCGCGGCGTGGATTTTTGGGGATGGGATCGGCGGCGCTGGCAGCCGCGGGTTTGATATCGACGGCGAGTGCTGTGGGGCAAGAGCAGAAGCAATATCCATCGAAAGACAGTCGCAGCGCCAGTTCTCCGGGGCCGGGGAATGCGGCGCTGGACGCGCAGAATCCGGATTCCTTTTTTCCTCCTCCGACAGACGCGGGCGGAGTGCAGACGTTTAAGTATCCGTTCGGACTGGCGCACAAGCGCATGCAAGAGGGAGGATGGTCGCGCGAAGTCACGATACGGGAGTTGGCAATTTCAAAAGATATTGCCGGCGTGGACATGAGATTGACGGCGGGCGGGATTCGCGAGTTGCACTGGCACTCGGCGGCGGAGTGGGCGTTGATGCTTTATGGCAATGCGCGGATCACGGGGCTCGATCACGCGGGAAAGAGTTTCGTCGGCGACATTACGGAGGGTGATCTTTGGTATTTTCCTACGGGGATTCCGCATTCGATTCAGGGGCTGGGGCCGGATGGTTGCGAGTTCCTGTTGGTGTTTGACGATGGCGGATTCTCGGAGTATGCGACCGTGCTGCTGACGGATTGGATGGCGCACACTCCGCATGACGTGCTGGCGGCGAATTTTGGCGTGAGCGAACAGGCGATGGAGAAGATGCCGAAGAAGGAGAAATTTATTTTCCAGGCCCCGGTGCCGCCGCCGCTGGCTGAGGACAAGAGGGCTGCAGCGGGATCGCTCGGCGAATCGCCGGTGGATTTTGCTTTTCGAACGACGCAGGAGGCGGTGGTGAAGCGCACGAAGAGCGGAGAGGTGCGGATCATCGATTCGAGCAAATTTAAAGTGTCGACCACGATTGCGGCGGCGATTGTGACGGTGCATCCGGGAGGAATACGGGAACTGCATTGGCATCCAAACGCGGATGAATGGCAGTACTACATCAGCGGGAACGGAAGAATGACGGTGTTCGACACGGGCGCGCGGGCGCGCACCATGGATTTTCAGGCGGGAGATGTGGGTTATATCCAGAAGACGCTGCCGCACTACATTCAGAATTCAGGCACGACCGATCTGAAATTCTTGGAAATGTTTAAGAGCAGTTTCTATCAAGATCTGTCGCTATCGGAATGGCTGACGCATACCCCACCGGAGTTGGTTCTGCAGCATCTTGGGATCGATAAGGCTACGCTGGACGCGATGCCTAAAGAGAACGTGGCAGTGATGCCGAAATAAAAAGGGGTGCCGATCCTCCGAAATCAACCTACCAGTGCCTCCGGCGCCCTCCCCCAGGGGGTAGGCAGTGCCAGATGCCTACTGCCCTCCGCGGCCTCGGAGGTTGTTGGACAGTCGCAAGCAGTCATAACTGTCGATAAATCCCGTAACACCAAATGAACCCAACGCAGTATTAATCAGATACAAACGCATCGCGCAAAAGGCCGCAACCAATCTACAAAAGCTCAGGTGGAATACCTTAAACCGTGCCGCGGACACTGTAGTCTCCTCCTCGCTGGACCCCTCAGAGCAACCAAACCCACCCACCTCACATCGGACATAAGCCCGAACGCGAATTACCGGGCAGGAAAGTTAAATCCGGCGTGAGCACATCTGCTCAGACTTGGCTGAAATTCTAAGCCAATATTCTCGGTTGACAATTCGAAGAGGAAGAGGTGAAGCAATGATAGTGACAAAGACAAAAACGACTTCTGTCCGCTCGGCGTATTTGCTAGCATGCATGTTGCTGGCACTCGCGATCTTGGCCGTCCCCGGCCGTTCCTTCGCGCAGGGTATCGGAGTATCTATCACCATTGCGCCGCCGGCTCTGCCGGTTTATACCCAACCCATTTGTCCCGGAGAAGGCTATCTTTGGACGCCCGGCTATTGGGCGTGGGACTCCGATTATGACGATTATTACTGGGTTCCGGGAACCTGGGTCGAAGCGCCCGAAGTCGGTTTCCTGTGGACTCCCGGCTACTGGGGCTGGAACGACGGCGCCTTTCTCTGGAACGCCGGCTACTGGGGCCCGAATATCGGATTCTACGGTGGAGTCAACTACGGATTCGGCTACATCGGCACCGGCTTCGCCGGCGGCTACTGGCAAGGCAGCAACTTCTACTACAACACCTCGGTCATGAACGTGAACCGCACCATCATTCACAACACCTACACGAAGACCGTCGTGAATAACATGAGCACAAACCGTGTCAGCTATAACGGTGGCACAGGCGGACTCAGGGCCCGTCCCACTGCCGAGCAGGAAAGGTTCGCAAGTGAACGCCATATCGCGATGACCTCGGCGCAAACCGAGCATCAGCGAGCCGCATCCGGCGATCGCAGCCTGCGAGCTTCCGTCAATCACGGCCGTCCCGCGGTAGCGGCGACAGCAAGACCGGGGGATTTCAAAACCGGAGTAGTCGCAGCCAAAGCCGGTGGTCCACGCTACACCAAGACGGCAGCAAATCACGCGACCGCAAAAACGACTGAGAAAAAAGAAAGCGCGACGAGAGCGGCAGCCAAGCCATCTAGGGAGGCCGCACCAGAGCACGCGAAGTCAGCGCATGCGGAAAGCAATCGCGCTCCTGTGACACATGCTTCCACGGAGCATGCAGCTGCGGCGCATGAAAGAGCAGCGAAGACGGAACCCAAAGCCGAGACGAAGACTGAGCACACCGCATCATCCAAGCCAGCAAAGTCTGAGCACTCCACCCCACGCTCTACGGAAGCAAGATCTGCGGAAACACGGTCTGCAGAATCGAAGACCGCTCATGAAAGTGCAGCCCGCAAGGAACCCGGGTCCGAACCGAAGACGAAAGCAAAGACGGCTAAGAGCGAATCCAAGGCAGCAAAATCGGACTCCAAGACTGAAGCGAAGTCGGAGCACGCCGCCGCGCGATCCGCGGAACCCAAGTCGGCCGCTGAGCCTCATGAAAGTACGGCGAAATCGGAACCCAAGGCTGCAAAGCCGTCAGGGACTGAACGAGCGAAAGCCGAACGTCCAGAGAGCAGGCCTGCTCCAGCCCACGCAAGCGCGCCCAAACCCGAACATCAGGCCGCGCCAAAACCAGAGAGCAAGCCAGCCCCCGCGAAAGAAGAAAAGAAGCCTCCGCGGTAGGCGCTATATGGACCGGGCGCCCTTCTTCTTAGAGGGACGCCCTTTCTTGTTATAAAGATAGCGCTCGATTGTATGTATGATGATATACGTACACAAACATAACCACAAATGTTCCACGTGGAACATTATCGCAAAACGTTCGCTTTTTAATTTTGAAGGGAAGACGGGTGCCCCACCCTTCCGCGTTCTTTGCGGAGGGTGGGTCCGTTAACTAACTTTCGGAGTAGTGATCGCCCCTTCGGCCGCCGACCGAACCAGCGCCGCATACTTGGCAAAGACGCCAGTCTTGTAGTGGGGCGCGGGAGCTTTCCATTCCGCCATCCGCCGCGCGATCTCGGCATCCGAGATCTCCAGTTCCAGCTTCCTAGCCTTGGTGTCGATCGTGATCTTGTCCCCTTCCCGGATAGCAGCGATCGGCCCGCCGAGCGCCGCCTCGGGCGCTACGTGGCCGACCATCAGCCCACGCGTCGCGCCGCTGAAGCGGCCATCGGTTATGAGCGCGACGCTCTCACCCAAACCCTCGCCGACGATGGCCGCCGTCACGCTCAACATCTCGCGCATTCCTGGTCCGCCCTTTGGCCCTTCATAGCGGATCACCACCACGTCTCCTGGCTTGATTTGCTTGCTGGTCACGGCCTGCATGGCTGCTTCTTCCGAATCAAATACTCGCGCCGGGCCGGTTTGCGAACTCCGCTCGTGCCCACTCATTTTCACCACTCCGCCGCCGGGGGCGAGATTGCCTTTTAAAATGACGAGTCCACCCGTCGCCTTCAGCGGCTTGCTCAGCGGAGCGATCACCATCTGCCCAGCCGTCTCCTTCGCTGCGCTCGCTTCTTCAGCAAATGTCTGGCCGGTCACGGTCATGGCCGAGCCGTTTACATATTTACCGTCGAGCAGTCGCTTGGCGATTAAAGGGATGCCTCCGGCCGCGTCCACATCAGCCGCCACATATTTCCCAGCCGGCTTGAGATCGGCGAGCAGAGGAGTACGTTCGCTGACGCGTTGGAAGTCGTCGATGTCGAGCGGCAATCCCATCTCGCGTGAGATCGCCAACAGATGTAGAACCGCATTGGTTGAGCCGCCGGTGGCAGCTACGCCGGCAATCGCATTCTCGAAAGCTGGGTGCGTCAGAATATCGCTGGGACGAATATTTTTCTTGAGAACATTCATCACCACTTCGCCGCAGCGGAAGGCGGCTTCGTCCTTGCGCGAGTCCATGGCGGGGATGCTGTTAAAGCCCATGGGAGAAAGGCCAATCAACTCCATCACCGTCGACATGGTGTTTGCCGTGTACTGGCCGCCGCAGGCGCCTGCTCCCGGACACGCGACATTCTCGAGGGCCAGCAGATCGGCATCGCTCATCTTGCCTGCGGCGTTCGCGCCGACCGCTTCGAACACATCTTGAATGGTTACGTCTTTGCCTTGATACTTTCCCGGAGCAATCGTCCCTCCGTAGAGTACGAGGCCGGGCAGGTTCATGCGCGCCAGCGCCATGGCGGCTGCGGGAATCGTTTTGTCGCAACCGACAATGCACACCGCTGCGTCGAAGAGCTGTCCGCGACAAACTAACTCGATCGAATCGGCAATCACCTCGCGGCTTACTAGCGACGCTTTCATCCCCTCGGTGCCCATAGTCTCGCCGTCCGAGATAGCGATGGTGTTGAACTCCATGGGCGTGCCACCGGCGGCGCGAATGCCTTCCTTCACCTTTGCCGACAGGCGGCGCAGGTGGAAGTTGCAAGGCATCGTCTCGATCCAGGTGTTGGCGACGGCGATCAGCGGCTTCGCCAGATCGGCGTCGGTGAAGCCGATAGCCTTGTACATGGCGCGCGCCGGAGCCTGGTCCCGTCCGTCCGTGATGCTGCGACTGCGATGTTTAAGGTCGGCGGTCATGGGAATAATGCGGACAGCAGGTTATCAGTTTTCAGTCATCAGTTGTCAGTGAAGACGCTGAGATTCGATTTTACCGAGAACTGAAAACTGACGACTGACAACTCTCTAGGCGTTCACCACTTTCGGTCCTGTGGGTTTGGCGGTTTCGGTGCTCTTCTTCTTGTCGGCGGGCAGCCACGACATCATGGCGCGCAACTGCTCTCCAACTTTCTCAATCGGGTGCCGCTTTGCGGCTTCGCGCAGCTTGGCAAACTTTTTGCCGCCCTTTTTGTTTTCTTTGATCCACTCCTCGGCGAACTTACCGCTCTGGATCTGCTTCAACACTTTCTTCATCGCCTTGCGGGTATCGTCTCCGACGACCTTCTCGCCACGGGTGAGATCGCCATACTCAGCCGTGTTCGAGATCGAGTAACGCATGCGGCTGAGGCCACCTTCGTAGATCAGGTCGACGATCAGCTTTACTTCATGGACGCATTCGAAGTAAGCGATCTCGGGAGCGTAGCCAGCGGCGACCAGCGTCTCAAAGCCTTTCTGCATCAGCGAAGTCAGCCCGCCGCAAAGCACGGCTTGTTCGCCGAAGAGATCGCTCTCGGTTTCTTCTTTGAAAGTAGTCTGCAACACGCCGGCGCGGGTGGAGCCGATGCCGTGGGCATAGCTCAGCGCGAATTCGTGCGCGCGTCCGCTGGCATCCTGATGAATGGCGAGTAGTGAAGGCACGCCTCCGCCCTGCGAATAGACGCGGCGCAGCAAATGGCCGGGACTCTTCGGCGCGATCATGACTACGTCGACGTCTTTCGGTGGCTTGATGGTTTTGAAGTGAATCGAGAAGCCGTGCGAGAAGCCGAGAATTTTCCCTTTGCGCAGATGCGGTTTGATTGCCGATTCATAAAACTCAGCCTGCGTCTCGTCGGGCGTGAGAATCTGAATCCAGTCGGCGCGCTTGGCAGCCTCGGCTGGAGCGACGACCGTCATGCCGTCGGCACGCGCTTGCCTGGCGGAGCCGCGCTCGGGGTCGAGGCCGATGATGACGTCGTATCCGCTGTCGCGAAGATTTTGCGCCTGCGCGTGCCCTTGCGATCCATAGCCGAAGACAGCAATTGTTTTGCCCTGCAGCGCGGCAGGATTGGCATCGTTTTGATAGAAGACTGTGGCCACGAAAAACTCCTTTTAGATACTAACAACTCTGATAATAACTAGATCATTAACGATGCTGGCTGGGATCAAAGAATCAGTTGCGGGCCAGAAACCGACCGATCAGTCGGTTTCAGAAATGCTACGCAGGTCGAATGATGCTGTCAACCGCCCTCCCCTCAGGCGTCAAGCATGTCGGTCTAGTGCTGCGACCGAAGCATAATGTCGTTCAGAATGTAGTTGTGTTCGGATTCGACTCCCAGTCGTTCGAAATAACGCCAATACCAGGCCGGATGCAAATCCGAAAGGACGGTTGTGGTGCGTGTCAATCGAGTGTTTGGCCTACTCGGCTGGAGACGATATTCGGCGCTCTCAAACCCGAGCCAGTGTCGGCCAGGCATATGCGTCCGATCAACAGAAAGTCGCAGGTAGTATGGCGGGTTCCATTCGGTAATCGTCTCCTCGATGTAACCCACGTTGAAGTAACACGTACGCTTTGCGCCAACTCCCCGCCCTGCAATGTGCAACGTTGAGGAACAGGCAAGCCAATGTACATCAGCAGGGGCTTGTTAGCTTGTACGGTGTCGATCGCGAGAATGCGGCCCCACACCTTTTCGGGCGAGTCGCCGACTTCCAATGTGGTTTGGATCACCTCCGTGCGGGGACGCAGGAGCATTGGGCGTTCAATTCGCTCGCCAGCAACAATCGCGGTCGGGGCTATTAAAATAACAATGCCCATCGTTGCGGTTTGACTCCAAGCGCGCATGAACAGCTTGCGCACCAAGAATCCAATCACCGCGCCCACGGCCAAACCCGTCACAATGATTGGGAACGCAAGGATGCCGCACAACACACCTTCTCTGCCGAGAGCGATAAGCAAGATCAAGGAACTGACCACAGACAGCAGGCAAGCGGCCACTACCGCACTCTTGGGCTTGCGGGCGACTATCGCCACAGCGAAGCCGGCGACGAACGGGACCAGCAGGAACAACGACCCGCCCATGCTGTGGCCCTGACGCGAGGTGAGAAACAGAAATCCTACTAAACCAATTGCAGTGCCTGAGATCGCGCCGACTGCCGCCGCCTTTAGCGAAGCCTTCCAATCCGTCACGGCACTTCACCTCAGAATGACCCGGCTAGATTACCAGACCGGTGACGGCCCCATTGCGATGTCACGGTTGATAATGAAATTGTTGAGAGGAATGCGGTTCTCAGCGAACGGGTATTCACGCTTGTTCAGAATTCGAGATACGATCCGGCCCGCGCGGGATGCCCGTTGCCGTTGGTTCCGGTTGCTGGAAGCAGACCTTCCTCGACTCCGTGCAAGCTCTCCCACGCGGCCTCGGTAAGTGCAGGGTCGGCGCCTACAATGTCGCGAATCATTTGCCAGGCGGCGAGGTTGAGCGCGCCCTCGGGCGCGGGACCCATGGCCAACGAAACTGAGCATTGGGGACAGAAGCAGATGCGCCGCGAGGAAGATTTCTGGCGCGGCCTGACTCCGACCGTTTGCGCGAAGAGGTAGACGGCGACGGATTTTTGCCCGGCTTCGAGTTCTCGGCTGCAACGGAGGCAGTATAAGCTGTCCAAATTCTCTTCCTGCGCGGATGCGGTATTTGCTCAGGTTACTTTCCGGGAAGCGACGGTGTTCGCACAAGTACGTAGCCAGATTCCCAGCGGGCGTCGACAATTAAACTGTATGCGAACCAAGGTTTGCTCTAGGCAGAGGTCGATGGGGTCGCGCACTCTAGTGTCATGGGTGCGGTTTCGTCAACAAAAGTCCTACGCGTGTCACCGCAACAGAAAAGACGGCAGCAGGTCGCGGCAGTTTGTTATCGAATGGGACGGCGCGGCGTCGAATTTCTTCTGGTGCAGACGCGCGGTGGACGCTGGATTTTTCCGAAAGGCGGCGTTGAAGCGGGACTGACGCTTGCGCAATCCGCTGCGCTGGAGGCTTTGGAAGAGGCGGGCGTGCATGGCCGGATCGAGGAAATCCCATTTGGGCGCTACTTCCGCAGCGCGCCAGACGCGGGCGTTTCGGAACCAGCGGTCGCAACTTATCTTTGCGAAGTGACTCGGCGGGAGGCTCCGCAGGAGGCTAATCGCAACCCAACCTGGTTTTCTGCGGAAAAAGCGAAGCAGCGGCTTCGCCAGGATCGCGCGCGGGAGTTTGGTGAAGAGTTGGCACGCATCGTCGATCGTGCATCGTCGCGAATTGAGCGCTTGCGGAACGGCTGCGGCTCGGAGGCGTGGCAACGCAAAGACGAACTACAGAGAGTTCGCTTTGACTATTTTGATGTCGCGAGATTTTATGATGGGCGCAGATTTCCATCGATGGGAGCGGCGGAGGGAATCGGGCGCAGAGTACTAAGGCTGGGAGCGGGAACCACTTCGTCTGGTGACCGGGCTCGCAACGTCACTGCGATCGACGCTGGAATGGTAAGGGTTTCGCCAGGTTGCGAAAACGTCAACCACAAAGGCCACGACGGTCCACGAAGGAAGTAGGTGCGAACGAACCGAGTGGAGCGAAACGCTGATTCCGCGATACCATCTCTGTGATGCTTCGCGAAGCTGCGGTTGATTCTCGTGAACCCCGCCTCGAACCTCGGCAGGAAATCCTGCGCACGGCGGCGCGACTGTTTCAACAACAAGGATACGACGCCACTTCGATGAACGATGTGGCGGCGGCGCTCAAGTTGTCGAAGGGCGGCCTCTATCATCACTTCCAGTCGAAGGATGAGATTCTTTTTCACATCATGTCGCACGCCATGGATATCACTGAGGCGCGCGTCATCAACGTGGTGCGACGCGTTGATGGAGCGGGTGCGAGCGGCGGGCTGGCCCGGGTGGACGGGGCTCGTGCTGACGTAACCCATGGCGACGCAACTGAAGCGCGGCTGCGCACGCTGATCCGGCTGCACATCGAGGTCGTGCTTAGCCCCGAAGATCGCGAGATTACGGTGATGCTGCACGAGAACCATCCGCTGCCGCCGGCGTTGCGGCGGAAGATCAATGCGCGGAAGAAGGACTATCTGCATTTTGTCGAGCACCTGATTGCCGATGTGCAACGCAACGCCCAGCGCAAGGGTAATTCGCTGTCACCGGTGACACCGCGCGCGGCCGCGCTGGCGCTCGTCGGGATGATCAATTGGATTTACCAGTGGTACAAGCCGGATGGGCCGCTGACCGGGGAGGCAATCGTTCAGCAGTATACGGATATTTTTTTCCGCGGTGCGATTGGTTAGGGAAGCTGTCAGTGGTCAGTACCCGGTTTCTCGCTATGCCTCGCCTCTTTCACATCGACGATCTCTCGCGTCAGCGCGTCGCGAAAAACAAATCTTACTTTGAATTTCTACGGGTTCCGGCGATGAGCGCGGGCGTTTATGTTTTGCCCAAGGGCGGCACTGATCCGCAGAAACCGCATGGCGAAGACGAGATGTATTACGTCGTACGCGGAGCTGCGCGGATGCAGATTGGAACCGACCATCGTGAGGTCTGCGCCGGTTCGGTGATTTTTGTCGAGGCTCAAATCGAACATCGCTTCTACGACATTCAGGACGATCTGGAACTGCTGGTCTTTTTTGCTCCGGCAGAGCGGGAATAAAATTCGAAATGCACGCTGGATTGTTGCTGATCTAGACATAACATCCGCGTTTTTTGCCTCTCGTCTTTTTACCTTCCGGTGACAACTCGAAAAAAGTAGACTGCTACGCTCTTCTTCGATGGGGACAAATTTGCCGCGTCCTTGCCCACTCCGAGCGAATAGGAAAATGCATATGAATAAGGCTACTCAGAATCGATGGATACTTTCCGCAATTTGTTCCGCAATTACTGTCGGCGCGTGCGTCTGCATGCTGACCTTGAATGCCGCTGCTCAGACCGGTGCGTGGCTGACGCATGCGCATGACGAGCAACATACGGCGCTCTCCACGGTGCAGTCACAACCGCTCGACGCAATTCACTGGCATGTGCCGGTGGACCTGGCTCCGCCGGAGGGGGAGATCCTCATACACTATGGGTCGCCGCTGGTTACGGCGGCGAATACTGTAATTGTGCCAGTGAAAACGGGTGCGGACAGCTTTCGGATTGAGGCTCATAACGGCGCCACGGGCAAGCGGATGTATCTGTTGGCCACCGCCTATCAGGCGCCTGGGGCAAGCTTCACTCCAGGAATGGGGCCAACGATTTCCGGCAACCAGCTTTTTGTGCCGGATATCGCCGGCAGCGTGCTGGTGCGACAGAATCCCGATCAGGTGAAGGGGGCGATTACTCGCCTATATTTCTACGGCGCAAAGAATTACCGCCAGGATCCGACGGCTTATAAGCAGAACGTGCAGATTGATACTCCGCTCACCACCGATGCCGCTGGCAATCTCTACTTCGGATTCATAGTTCAGGGCTCAACCCCGCTCAATCTGCAAGGCGGCATAGCGCGCATCGCTACGGATGGCACCGGAACCTGGGTTTCGGCCGCGACTGTCAGTGGAGATTCGACGGTTACGCAGGCCGCCATCAGTGCCGCTCCGGCGCTCTCGCCGGATGGCAGCCTTTTATATGTCGTCGTGGATAACGACAGTTACGGTTACATTGCGGTTCTCAATAGCACGACGCTGGCGCCGGTAAGCAGCGTGCGTTTGAAGGATCCGTCCTCGGGGATGGACGCGCAGCTCTTCGACGGCAGCTCGGCGACGCCGTCGGTGGGGCCGGATGGAGATGTTTATTTCGGAGTGCTTGAAAATCCTTTTCCTAAGCACAATGACCGCGGCTGGCTGCTGCACTTCAACAGGGATCTCTCTGAAACCAAAATTCCGGGCAGCTTCGGCTGGGACGATACAGCCTCGATTGTGCCCGCGTCGCTGGTGCCGAGGTATAAGGGGGCGTCGAGCTACCTTCTGATGACGAAATACAACAATTACGCGGGTGTCGGCACGGGCAATGGCAAGAATCGAATTGCAATTCTCGACCCGAACGCCACCCAGAAAGATCCGATCATTCCTCGCGTGTTGGTTATGAAAGAAGTGATCACGATTCTGGGAGTGACGCCCGATCCCAATTGGCCAGGAGGAGTCAAAGAATGGTGCATCAACACGGCTGCGGTCGATCCCTTCACTGATTCGGTTCTGGCCAACAGCGAGGATGGCAACCTCTATCGCTGGGACTTGGTCTCCAACTCCCTCACGCAAGTGATCAATCTTTCGAGCGGAATCGGCGAGGCCTATACCCCGACGGTGATTGGGGCGGATGGAACTGCTTATGCCATCAACGAGGCGGTGCTGGACGCGATTGGGACGACGGAGGGCAAGCCGGCTTCGCAACGCTGAGGATTCGCAACGCTGAGGAAGAGAACAGCCCGCAAGTTTTGTCGGCCTGCGGGCTGCTCCGGTGGACTGTTTGGGATTGACTGAGGTGGTCACTCTCGTGGCCCCTCGCTATTTCCGGTGCCGGGCACAGCTTGTGTCCGGCGGATTTAATTTACGCAATCATCCAAATTCACGGATTGTTTGCGAGAGATTGTCCTCGATTTCCCCGACCAAAGGGTCCTCGATAACTCCGCTTAGAGCAACCGCCCTAAGACTCAGCCACCTCACCTGGTCTGGTATTGATACTTCTACTATGTGAATCAGAACTTATCATCCGACCACCTCCTTTCCGGTGTAAGCGCAGATTACAAAAAAACTTGGGCGGGAGTCAACGGCACTGAGGTGGCGTACCGGAAGAATCAACAGATCAGTTCCCGGTTCTCAGTTGCCAGTTCTCAGGTGCGGACCTGGGACTAGACGCCGAGAATCGGGAAACCAGCCGCGGCAAGTCCTCTCCTGTAAATTGCGCATCAGATCGCTGGCACTTGCAGTACATGCCCGCCAGATACCTACCTTCGTTACTGCCCGTTCCCTAGACTTTGAGAAGAAGTTCTAGGTTTCTCAGTAAACCTAATGCGCTTCAAATTGACCGACTTTTCTGAGAACTGAGAACCGAGGACAAGGACTAGCGATTGGGCTCACCCCTTCCACCGGAATGCATTTTCTTGGGGCAGTCCTAAATGCGCAAGAACGCGATTGGCGAATTCCTGCGCCATGGCCTCGAGGGTTGGCGGGTGGTTATAGAACGTCGGGATGAGCGGAAAGATGGTCGCGCCAGCTTCGGCGGCGAGCGACATGTTGCGCAGGTGAATTTTGTTGAGCGGCGTCTCGCGGATGCATAGGACGAGAGGCCGGCGCTCTTTGAGAGTGACATCGGCGGCGCGCTCGATCAGGCGCGAGGCGATGCCATTGGCGATGCGACCGAGGGTGCCGACGCTGCAGGGAATGACGACCATGGCGTCGGAAGGATATGACCCGCTGGCCACGTTCGCCCCGATATCGCTGTTCGACTGTTGCTGAATCTTCTCCGAAGGCGCGCCGATGATTTGACGAAGGAGATCGGAGCGGCCTTCGATGCCAAGCTCTTCGGCGATGACGCGCAGGCCGCTGTCTGAGGCGATGAAGTTTAGGGTCTTTACCCGAGGATCGCGTTCGGCGGAAAGTAGAAAGTGTTTTAAGAAAATCGATCCGCTGGCGCCAGTGGTGGCGATGGTCAGGTTTTCCGGCGGCGTGGGCAAAGTAGGCTCCCCGAAGTCCGACCGAAGTCCGAACCAGGTCGGAGGTTCGAAAGCTGAGGATAGGGATGCTCCGATGGCAAGTCAAGGCGACTAGGTAATTCGCTTTACGACCTCGCTTGCGGAGGCGGCATCTATTAGGTCGGTCGAAGTGCGTTGTGCGGTAAATAAGGGAAGCAGAAAAAGCGCAACTATAAATCATGGCCACAACGGGCATCCTAAGATCGCGTCGCAGCGCCGCCCAACTCCATGCCCTCGCCAGCGTGGAGCGCGAGATTCGAGCCGTGGACCCCGCCGTCGGACGCAAGTATCTCCGCGATTATCGCGAGGCCTTCCGCTCCTACGAAAACGTTTTAAGCGCGAGCGATGTTCGCAGGCAAATCGGCAAAGCAGGCATCGTCCTGGTCGGCGATTATCACGCTTTGCCCAATTCGCAACGCTATCTGGCGTCGCTCCTTGGTGATACCGATCTGCAGCAACGTCCGCTGGTGCTTGGAGTCGAAACTATTTTTTCGCGCGATCAGCACATTCTCGACGAATGGTCGCGCGGCGAGATTGACGAAGCTGAATTGCGGCAACGAATACGCTTCGATCTCGACTGGGGATATGACTGGCTTCCGTTTTACGAATTGCTCTCGGCGGCTCGCGATCGCGGCGCGTTGGTCTATGGGCTCGATTGCATGCCGCGCGAAGATCTGCGCAAGATCGGAGCGCGCGACCGGCACGCATCCGACAAGATCGCCGAACTGCGGCGCCGTCATTCTGACGCTCTGATTCTCGTACTCTTCGGCGAATCGCACCTGGCGCCGCAACATATGCCGGCCTTACTGCAGCAGCGCCTTCCCGAAGAACCGGTGCTCACCGTGCTGCAAAACGTCGATGCGCTTTACTGGCGCGCTGCGGGAGAAACCGACGACCATGTTGAGGCTGTCCAGGTCTGCGAGAATACTCTGTGCGTTTTCAACGCTACACCCCTTGAGAAATACGAGAACTATCGTCTCTGTCTCGACCGCTGGGGGCGCAATGACCACAGCGGGCCTGACCTTGGCCCCACGCTCTATAACCTGATCGACGGCATGGTGCGGTTTCTCGGCATCAATCAGTATTCGCCGCATAACACGACGCAGCCCAGGTTGCTGGTTGACCTCATGCCCGAGGTCCATTCGCGCAACTCCGACGCCCTGTTGCGCCGTTTGTTGTCTCGCAAAGGGTTCACTGCCGAAGATCGCCGATCGCTGCTCCGCCAGGTGCGCGAGCGCGGCAGCGTTTATCTTGCGCCTATCAACGCTGTGTATGTGCGCCAGTTTCGCATGACCTCGTCAGCGGAAGATGCAATGCGCTTTCTTCATCAGGCCTGCCGCGGCTTACCGAATCTGTGCAACGGCAGAGCAGGCGGCCATGCCGCGCTTTCTCCACTCGACCGGGATGATGCGTTTTACGTGGCCGTTTTTGAACACGCGCTCGCTTTTTTCGGATCGCGCATCCTGCATCCTGCGCGGCCGGTGGTTCGCGACAGCGATGTGGAAGAACTGTTCGACATAACGCGAGAGGATCTGGAACAACAAACTTCGCTTCCCTTCGCCGACGCGGTCGAAGCGCTTGATTTTCTCATCCAACAGCGCCGCGCAGAGTCTGTCGAATCGCTAATGCATGCGCCATCCTTCAGCGGCCGCAAATATGAATACGTCGCCGAGCAGCTAGGCAACCTTACCGGTAACGACCTTTATGACGCTTACCTTGAAGGCCGCTTAAGCTGCGCCGGATTGCGCAAGCTCTTCCTGACACACATAGAAGAATCCGGAGTCGCGCGCAAAGCCTACATGCAACTAAGATCGCGGCTGCGCCCCGAGCGGCGGTAAATTCAGTTGAGATTCTCCCGTGTTCCTACCTGCATCGTGTGGTCTAAGGCCCTGCTTTCCTCCCCGAGCTGTCATCTCATCAGATGAGACAAATACAACCATAAGAACCGTTGGATGACGCGCCGGTTTCAGATTTCGTGCTTGCTGCGGTATTCTCACCTGTCTGATGCCTGACGACTTCCCATTGCAATCGCAGACGCCCGACGCCCTCATGCTGTTCGGCTTCTGGTATCGCGCGCTCGCAGCGGATCAGGTTCGCAAGGGAGAGTTGGCGAAGGCGATGTTGCTTGAACAGCCTCTCGTCATCGGACGCGATAAGAGCGGCCAGCCATTCGCCCTGCGCGACGCCTGCCCGCATCGCGGCATGCCGCTCTCTTGCGGGCACTTCGACGGTCAGCAAGTCGAATGCTCGTACCATGGCTGGAGATTTGACGCCCATACCGGCCAGTGCCAGCTGATTCCGTCGCTCGTGCCCGAGCAGATGCTGAAGGTCGATCGCATCTATGCCGGCAGCTATCCGTGCGAAGAGCGCGACGGTTTTATCTGGGTCTTTATTCCTGATCCCGGGCCGGCGGGCGCTGGCTTTTCGAAACCGGCGCTTGCGCCGGTTCCTGTTCCTGAGATTCCAAAATTCAGCGAGCACTACAAAATCGCTTATCTCACCGCCGACCTCCCGTGTTCGGTCGATCACGGAATCATTGGGCTTATGGATCCGGCGCACGGGCCGTTTGTTCATCAGGCTTGGTGGTGGCGCACGCGAGGTTCGATCCACGATAAGCAAAAGAATTTCGAGCCGATACCGTACGGCTTTCGTATGAGCGCGCATACTCCCAGCTCAAACAGTGCGCCCTACAAGCTTTTGCGGCTCTACGCCGACGCCGATTCGATCACGACGACTATCGATTTCGTGCTGCCAAATCTGCGCTCGGAGATTATTCGCGCAGGGAAATATTGGTTTTCGAGCCTGACTACAGTCACTCCTATCACGCGCAACCAATGCCGCATCGACGTTGTGGCGGCATGGAATCTCTTTCGTTGGGTTCCGTTCGGGCCGCAATTGTTGAAATTTGTCTTCGCAAAATTTGTAGAGCAGGATCGCCGTACCATGGAACTGCAATCGGAGGGGCTGAAGCACAATCCGCATTTGATGCTGATCGATGATGCCGACCGCCCCGCCAAATGGTATTTCGGTTTGAAGAACGCGATGCTGGAAGTGAAAAAGAATGGCGGCGATTTTAAGCATCCGATGAGCGGGCCGGTGACGTTGCGGTGGAGAAGCTGAAGACGGTACCCAGTACTCAGTACTGAGTACCCAGAAAAGCCGCAGCCTCCGCGTTCGCTGGGTACTGGGTACTAATCTTTTATCAACCAGTCCATCGCCTCTTCGCGAGTCTTGAAGGTCACGATCTCGCGTTGCGAAAAGTTGTGGAAGTTTTCCATGAAGGCGTGCGGGATGCTCTCCGCTCCGACCCATGCTGTCTTCTTCACGAACGGGCGATCGAGCGTGAGCACTTCTTTGATCCTCATAGCGACCGCGTGATCGACAGTGGCACCGGTGAAGTCGGCGAGGGTGACTATAGACTCGTGCCCGTGCTGTGCGACTGTGATGCGCACATACTCCAGCAGGAGCTGCATCCGCGCCGCATCGGCATGCGAAAAATCAAGGAGCAGAATGCGCTTGCCTTTGTGCTCGATGAAATGGATGCGATCGTCCATAGTCGTGAAGAACCTACGCCAACAATGACTCTACTACGCTGTAAGCATCGCCCAGCGCCGCATCGAGGGCCGCAGCGTCTTTGCCGCCTCTTTGCTTCCTAGCTTTTGCGCTCCGATAGCAGTTTTGCCACGACTAGATAAGTTTCTTCCAGAGCGGCATCGATGCCGCTAGGGTCTTTGCCTCCAGCTTCAGCGAAGTCATCGCGACCACCGCCCTTGCCGCCAATCAGATGTGCAATGGGCTTAATTATCTGGTTGGCTGACAAAAGCGTTGTCGTTGCCGATACGTTAACCGTTGGTCGATTGGCTGTGACGGTGCCCACGGCCACCACCGAGGGGCTGCCTATCTTCTCCCGCAATTGGTCGCCGAGAGTGCGGAGTTGAGAGCGATTGAGATCGTCTGAGCGGAAGGTCAACACTTTGATTCCATCAATATTTTTGACTTTGTCGCCGATGTCGACAGTGCTCGACGACGCGGACTTCATGCGCGCCTGATCGAGTTCTTTCGTCAGGCGTTTTATTTCCTCGTCCTTAATATGAAACAAGATTTCCAATGTTTTACGGGGAGACACATGAGTTTTTGGGTGGGCAAAACTCGATACAAAACTCTCTACCTCATGATCTTCGCGGAAATGGCGCAGCGAGCCTTCTCCGGTGACGGCCTCGATGCGGCGCACTCCGGAGGAGACGCTTCCTTCTTTCAGAATTTTGATCAGACCAATCTCGCCGGTTTGCGCAGTGTGGGTGCCGCCGCAGAGTTCGGTGGAGAAGTCTCCGATCTTGATGACGCGTACGCGGTCGCCGTATTTTTCGCCGAAGAGCGCCATCGCATGATACTCGTTGATGGCTACGTCGATCGGGACGTTCTCAATGACCTCGACTCGCTCGTTGCGCAGAACTTCTTTGTTGATGAGGTCTTCGATGTCTTGCAGCTCTTCTTCGGCTACTCCGGTGAAGTGGGAGAAATCGAAGCGGAGATGATTGGGAGCGACCAGCGACCCCGCCTGCTTGACGTGCTTGCCCAGAACTTCGCGCAGTCCCGCTTGGAGCAGATGCGTGGCGGTGTGATTGCGCATCGTCGATTCGCGGACGGCAGTGTCGACAACGGCATCGACTTTTTGGCCGAGGCGAATGGGATGCTTGGCGGTGACTTGGTGCGCGCGCACGCCCTGGACGGGGTAGTAGCATCCAGTGACTTCGGCGACGACGGTGTTGTGATCGTCGGAGTAGAACCATCCACGATCGCCGACCTGGCCTCCAGATTCCGCATAAAACGGCGTCCAATCGAGGATTACTTCACCCACTTCCCCAGGCTTGAGGTCCCTAACTTCGACGCCATTTCGGACAATCGCTAGCACATCCGCCCTGAACTCCGTCGATGTATACCCCACAAACTTGGACTGCTGCGTGATCATGGGGATGCCGCTGGGGCTCGGGTGCGCCGGGTCGATGCTCAACCGTTCGCTCAATTCGCGGTAGATTGGATTTGCAGTCTGCTTCGGCGCGCCTTTCCAGGAGGCGCGAGCACGCTCGCGCTGCTCTGCCATGGCGCGATCGAATCCGGCTTGATCGAACGCAATTCCCTGATCATGTAATGCGTCTGTTATAAAGTCGAGGGGCATGCCGAAAGTGTCATAGAGCTTGAACGCCCGCTCTCCCGGAAATGGTGGCAGCGGTGTCCACATCTGTGCATCCTTCTCAGTTCCTAATCGAACGATTTCTTCTTCGAGCTTCTTCAGGCCAAGATCCATCGTGTGTGCAAAGCGCTTCTCCTCCGCTAGCACAGCTTTCGACACGCGATCCGCAGACTCCCTCAGCTCTGGATATGCATCTTGCATTAGATCGCGCACTGCGAAAACCATCTCGTGAAGAAACGGCCTCGTCTGCCCGAGCAACCGCCCATGCGTGATCGCCCGACGGATGATCTTGCGCAAAACATAGCCGCGCCCTTCGTTCGATGGAATTACTCCGTCCGAAACCAGAAAGGTTGCCGCACGAGAGTGATCTGCAATTACCCGCAGCGAACCGGCTTTGTTTCTGTCGTGAAACTCTTGCCCCAGTTCGGTAAGCAAATCGGCTCTATTCATCCTTATCAGGTCTGACGCGCGAACAATTAGTGGGGTGAACAGGTCGGTATCGTAATTCGAAATCACACCCTGGAGCACAGCCGCCAGCCGCTCGATCCCCAGCCCCGTATCAATCGACGGCTTGGGCAGAGGATTCAGCTTGCCGCTGGTGTCTCGGTCGAACTGCATGAACACCAAATTCCAGAGTTCGACATAGCGGCCGCAATCGCAGGTAAAGGCGCAATCGGTGTGTCCGTGTTCGGAGGCTGCCGGTCCCATGTCATAGTGAATTTCGCTACAGGGGCCGCAGGGACCGGTGTCTCCCATCTGCCAGAAGTTGTCTTTCAATCCCATTTCGAAGATTCGCCCTGTCGGCACACCTTGGCCGACCCATAACTCGTAAGCTTCGGTATCGCGCGGAATAAGATCGTTCTGCTCCCCGTCCCCCGACCCCGATCCTTGGAAGATGGTGACGTAGAGCTTGGCTTTATCGATGCCGAACCAATCGGGCGAGGTCATCAGCTCCCACGCGTAGGCGATGGCTTTGTCTTTGAAGTAGTCGCCGAAGGAAAAATTTCCCAGCATTTCGAAAAATGTGTGGTGGCGATTGGTGAAGCCCACGTTTTCTAGATCATTGTGCTTGCCTCCGGCTCGCACGCATTTTTGCGATGTGGTGGCACGGTTGTAATCGCGTTTTTCCAGGCCGAGAAAAACGTCTTTGAACTGGTTCATGCCCGCGTTGGTGAAGAGCAGCGTCGGGTCGTTGGCCGGGACTAACGACGAGGAGTGGACTTCGCGGTGCCCCTTCTGGATGAAGAAGTCGAGGAACTTGCGGCGTATTTGCGAACCGGTGAGCATGGAAACTAAAGTCTAAGCTTAGATTCTAAATGATGGCATATTTCAAGGTTCGGCCGGGAGAGACCGGAACCAAGGCCGGGAAAGACAATGCCCGAGAATCGCGGTCGAAGAATCGTGCGACGGATTTTGGGCGAGGGATCATGACAGGACGGGCGACGATGCCCGTCCCCATCGACAATACAGACACTTCAAACTACTTTGCCACGTCGGCAGTTTTTTCTGCGCCTTTCTTCACTCCGTGGCCGACCGCCTTTGCACCCTTGGCGACGCCCTTGCCTGTATCCTTGCCAGCGGTTTTAGTAGCGTCGGCAGTTTTGTCGGCGGCCTTTTCCGTTCCTTTGCCGGTATCTTTCGCCGCGGTCTTCGTGGCATCGCCGGTCTTGTCAGCTGCTTTCTCAGTGGCCTTGCCAGTGTCTTTGGCTGCTACCTTAGTGGCGTGTCCAGTGTCTTTGGCGGCTGTTTTTGTGGCCTTGCCGGTATCGTCGGCGGCATTCTTCACGTCGGTACCGACCTGAGCGTAGGAGAATGCGCAGATGGCTAGCAGCGCAAAAACTATCGTCAGAGCAAACTTCACGGAGAACTTCATTTGTGTATTTCCTCCAAAGGAATGTCGATATTCGTTCGATGCAAAGTTCTATCAGAGTCGGGGGATGGGCGCAACTCAAGTCAGAGGTGAGAGGTCAGATTGCAGAGGTGAAATCCGATAAGGCCTTACCTTTGCAATCAGACCTCTGCCCCCCGACTTACTCTGCAGGAGTTTCGCTCTCCAGTTCGCTAAGCGTTTCTTCGTCGACATCCCACTTTTTCAAGATCGCGAAGATCGTTCTTGATCTGAAGCCGGCGCGCGTCAGTTGGCGAAAGATGCGGGCTGCTTGTTTCTGATCTCTGTCTTTCGGCTTCTGTAGCCGTTTGCGGCTCAGGTAGGCGCGGGCGAGGGTTTCTTCTTTTACTTCGTCATACGCAGACGAAACCGCCTTCTCGATCACGTCGCCGTGGACGCCCTTAGCCTTCAGATCGTTGACAACGCGCATGCGTCCAAATTTCTCGTTGTCGCGACGATAGGATGAAAAAGCGGCGGCGTATCGAGCGTCATTCAAATAGCCCTGATCTTTGAGGCGGACGACGATTAATTCGACCAGCGTCTTGCCGAATTCGGTATCGGCTTCGACTCGATTGCGCAGGAGGCGCTTGAGTTCCGCGACCGAGCGCATGCGGCGGGCCAGCGCACCGACGGCGTATTCGTAAAGCTCGGCTTCGGTAAAGAGTTTTCTGGGGCGACCAAACGCCATGCCTACACGATAGCGCGAGATGAGCCTGGAAGGTTAGCGCTCGCGCACCTAACAATCAGAGCGAAACCATTATGGGATTGCAATCAACAGGCCGCCGCTGACCCCAAGGGATTGTTCGTGGCCCCGGCCAAAGTTGTATTCGTAGGCCGGTTCCACATACCAACCGAATCTATGCTTCGCGGATGGCCAGAACATAAAATCCAGCACACCTTCAGCGCTAACGGAGTTCATTGTCATGCTGTATGAGGTCGCATGAACCCACTCCGGGCCGACGCCCAACATGAACTCGAATTTTTTCGAGAGCGTCCAAGGCTTCTTGAATAGAAGATCGACGTTCCATTCGGTCGAGTGTCGAGCGAAAAGCGGCGTGACGCCCGCCTCAAGTTCCAGCCAGTTTTCTATCGGCGTAATCTCAACCGCGACGGTGGGGCCGAAACTCGATCGGGCGTCTTTGATACTCCATTCAGCAGCCCCGCCCAACTCTATGATTGCAGCCGGTTCTTTCTCTACCGAGTCGACCGACTGCGAGAGTGCACTTCCAGCGCGGATCAAGCAAACTGCTATCAACAGCGCGCTTGCCGCCTGCACTGGAATGCTCACGATGCTATTTCGGCGGCGGAGCCGGGGTCGCGGCGGACGTCGGGGTTGTCGATGGCGGCTGAGTGGCTGTCGATGGCGGTGTGCCGATCGGCGCGACCAGCAAGGCTTTTGCCGAGGGTGGCAGCTTGTCGGCATTGGCTACGAGCAGCGCGATTTGCCACATTTGCGTTTCGCTGAGCGTCTTGCTGAAACCGGGCATTCCACTTAGACGGATGCCGTTAAATATCTTCCAATAACTTTCGCCGGGCTCATCATCGGTCACGCCTTTTCCCTCGAAGAGCAGGGGCGGGTGCGGATACATGCCCGCGGCAATTGCCGTTTTCGGCGTCAGCGGCACGCCGTGGCAAACGGCGCAATGCTGCTTGTAAAGGTCGGCGCCCGCCAGGTAGTTGGCTTCGCTCGGCTGGATCGGCACAGTCTTCGGCATATCTTTCTTGAGGCGCGCGTCCAACGCTTTGTGCGCGAAGTAATTTTCGAAGGGCATATCGGAGTCGGTGGTGGCAACAGGCGCGCTGCCGCCTGTGAAATACAGGTAGCCCGCTAAGGGGATGAGGATAAGCCCGAGCACTAATCCGGCAATGAATTTCACTGGTCGTCCTTCCGATATCGAGTTTTTACAAATTTAACATTATCATCGCCCATCCAAAATTGGTTTAATGAGCATACAATCTCGAATACTGTGGCGGCGCATGCGGTCAAACCCGCCTAGAGGGAAAAAGAATGCGAATTGTCAGCACGGCGAGCGCGTTTCCTCCTCATTATTATTCCCAGGAGATGTTACTGGCGGCACTTCAGGAATATTGGGGCGATCAGGTTCAGAATCCGCAGGTGTTGCGGCGTTTGCATAAACACGTGGGCGTCGATGGCCGCTTTCTGTCGCTACCGAAAGAAGAATACCGGCAGATAAAAACCTGGGGCGAGGCGAACGGTCATTGGATACGCACCGCTAAAGACCTGGGCGAGAAGGCGATTTCGGGCGCTCTGGCGGCCGCCGGCTTACATGGCCGAAATCTCGGCGCGTTCTTTTTTGTCTCGGTGACGGGAATCAGCAGTCCGTCAATCGACGCGCTGCTCATCAATAAAATGGGATTGTGCCGAAGCATTCGGCGCACGCCGGTTTTTGGGCTGGGCTGCGTGGCCGGAGCGGCGGCGATTTCGCGCGCGGCCGACTATGTGCGCGCGTATCCGGATCAGACCGCGGTGGTGCTGTCGGTCGAACTCTGCTCGCTCACTCTGCAACGCGAGGACGTTTCGATGGCGAATCTGATTTCGGCGGGACTTTTTGGCGACGGGGCGGCGGCGGTGATTGTGGCCGGCGCGGAGTGCGGGTTCTCTGAAGGACCGAAGATTCTCGCGACTCGCTCGGTGTTCTATCCCGATACCGAAGAGATGATGGGGTGGGATGTTTCTGAAAAAGGTTTCCGAATTGTTTTGTCGCGCGAAATTCCGAATCTGGTGCGCGCAAACCTGGCGCATGATCTCGATGATTTTCTTGCGGAACGCGCATTGACGCGCGCTGACATTGGCAACTGGGCGCTGCACACCGGCGGCCCGAAGATTCTCGAAGCAACGGCCGAGGCACTTGGCTTGAAGAATGGGGAACTCGATGTTTCCTGGCAATGCTTGCGGCGCACCGGCAATCTCTCATCGGCTTCGGTGCTGGTGGTGTTGGAAGAAGTGATGAAAAATCGACGCCCTGCGCCGGGAACACTGGGCTTGCTGGCGGCTATGGGCCCGGGGTTCTGCGCGGAATTCGTTTTGCTCGAATGGTAGGCGGCACTGGCCACAAATCGCGCATCTCAATGCTAACGTGGATCGATTTGTGGCGTTCCCTTTCGCCAAGCCGTGGGATGTGTTTATTGCCGGAGGCGGACCCGCTGGTCTCGCAACCGCTATCGCGGCGCGCCGGCACGGGCTGAACGTGATTGTGGTCGATGGCGCGATTGCACCAATCGATAAGCCTTGTGGCGAGGGCCTGTTGCCGAATGGCGTCGAAGCGCTTCGCAAACTTGGCATCGAGATTCCGGAGGGCGACGCATTTCCCTTTCGCGGCGTTCGCTTCGTGAACGGCGGTACGGCGGCCGAGGCTGTATTTCCCCGTGGCACGGCCTATGGAATCCGGCGAACGCTCTTGCATCGAGTCATGGTGGATCGAGCTGCAGCCTGCGGCGTTCGCATGCTGTGGCAGGCGACGGTCACCGGGCTTCATCCGGAAGGCGCGCTGGTGGCCGGAGAATTGGTGCGGGCGCGCTGGGTGGTCGGAGCTGACGGAATCAGTTCACGCGTCCGGAGTTGGGCGAAGTTGAATGAACGGCACGACGATCCTGGCTCTAGCAAGAAAGTGCGCTTTGCCTTCCGGCGCCATTACCGCATCGCTCCCTGGTGCGACTTCATGGAACTGCACTGGGGTCGCGATTGCCAGGTTTATGTCACGCCCGTCGGCCGCGAAGAGGTGTGTGTATCGCTGATCTCCTTCGACCCGAAATTGCGACTGCGGGAGGAAGAGGCGCTCGCGGAGTTTCCCGAACTTTGGCCGCACATCAAGAACGCCGAATGCGCCTCGAGCGAACGCGGCGCCATCACGATCACGCACCAACTGAGACGCGTATATCGCGACCACAGGGTGTTGATTGGAGATGCTTCAGGCGGGGTCGATGCCATTACCGGAGAAGGCCTTTGCCTCGCTTTTGAACAAGCCGCATTACTCGGCGAATGCCTCGCTGGCGGAGAACTCGCACGCTATCAACAAACTCACCGGTCGCTGCTACGCCGCCCCATGTTGATGGCCCGCATGATGCTCTTCATGGCCGGACATTCGCGTTTGCGGCAACGAGTCATGGAGCTATTCCAATCGCACCCAGCATCGTTTGCGGGACTGCTGGCCATGCATTTGGGCGAAGGCTCAGCGGGCGACCACATCTCGAACGGAATTGCGATGGGATGGGAGTTGCTGAAGGCCTGAAGGATGACGATCCATCCCGATTGCTCTCTTCATAATTTATGTCACGCGCTTTTCGCTCTCTAGTTCCGCCGTATTTTTCTCTGCTGGTCCTGACAATTGTATTGGGGGCTCCATCTTCTGCGCAGGTTAGCCATGAGCTTTTGCTGCAACTCGACCCTGGGCAAAGCGGCGCCGACATTAAGTTGGAAGGCAATCTGCACACGGTGGAGGGCTCATTCCTGATGAAGAGGGGCTCGATACACTTTGACCCGGCGAACGGACGGGTCAGCGGAGAAATCGTATTCGACGCAACCAGCGGCAAAACCGGCAATGGCTCGCGCGACAATAAAATGCACAAGGACGTGCTTGAGAGCTGGCGCTATACGGAGATTGTGTTTCGTCCGGATCACGCCGATGGCGCACTGACGCCTTCGGGAACCTCGAAGCTTCAGGTTCATGGAATATTCCTAATCCACGGCGCTGAGCATGAGGTAACTTTCCCCGTTGAAGTGACGCTCAGCGGAAATGCGTGGAGTGCGAAATCTTCATTTCAAGTTCCGTATGCGCGGTGGGGGATGAAGAACCCCAGCGTTCTCCTGCTCAAAGTCGGCGACGTGGTGCAAGTGGAGTTTCACGCCGCTGGCAGCGTGGCTCCCTAGGCTGAGACTCGCTCGCGTCATGTGTTACTTTATTCCTGTTACTACGTGTTACTAACTGCTGTTACTAACTCTAATCAGTTTCCGTTCGGCAAATCAGGCATCTGCAAAATTTTTCACCTTCCTATTTCCGCCAGCGGCAAGTGCTTTGTCCGCATGCAGTTCTTCTTGTTCACGGTTGGCATCGTGCTTGCATTTCTAAGTAGTGTCCACCCACTAGAAATTGCATCGAGAACGAGAAACTGGTTTTGGAGGTTTCACTGTGTCACGAAGCCGTTTGTTGCTGTCCCTGGTCATAGCCCTATTTCTCTCGACGTTGGCTTCGGCCGATTCCGCCCCCGTCAATATGACATTCCTTTATCCGGGCACAAACGCCTCCGGCGGCTACTACACTTACCCCTACTATTTCTCGGTAAATGGTGGAAAAGCTACGGCCATGATGTGTGACGCGTTCAACAACCACATCTCAGCCGGCGAGAGCTGGGAGGCGACGGTCAACGACCTGCTCTCAGGCAAAGGCATGTTTGGCAAGAACGCTCTCGATTATAAGGCTGCCGGCATCATTTTCATGGACGTGATGAATGGAACGATCAGCGCCACGACCGGTAATTGGGCGGTGTGGAACCTCTTCAGCAAGGGCGTTACAACCGATAACGCCGCCCTGTCTCTGGATAGCGAGGCGTTGCTGCTGGCCCGCCACGCGCCAACTAGCGAGTTCAAAGGATTGGTGCTCTACACTGCCGTTGGTAGCAGCCCGGGGCACGGTCCGCAGGAATTCATCGGCTACCGCTCCACCGCAATGGCGACGCCGGAGCCAGGCAGCCTGATGTTGCTGGCGACCGGCCTGATGGGGATCGCAGGCGTCGCACGACGCAAGTTACGTGTCTGAGTTTGATTTGGATTTTCACGTTTCCGCGACGTGAAGATTTCCTCGTTTCATTTGATTGCCGCCATCAGCGAAAATCTGATGGCGGCTTTTTTCTTGGAGCTCCTTGTCGTTCGTCGTCGGTCGCTCGTTGTCAGCCGTCTCAATTCCGACACACCCGCGTGTCCCCAGACACGCCGTCCCTTGGATTTCGTCTCTTAACCTCATTCCTTTCAATCGCCTGAATTCGGCTCCCCGCGTGCTTTTCTTCTTGCCAGGGCGACGGAGGCAATTATGGAAGCAATGTTACAAGGCCTGGTAATCGTCGGCGGTCTGACGTTCTCGCTGGCCGCCTCTCTCCTGATCGAAGAACTCATCTTTGGACAAATCGTTCGCACGGCGTTTGCGCGCCGTCCGGAAAGTCCTAAACCCAATCCTCGCCACGCACCACGAAATTGAAAGGACCACCACCATGCTGTTGCTGAAGTATTTGCTACTGAGCGCGGGAATCGCGATGTTCGCTATTTCCGCCGGGATTCTCACCTACGACGCTTACCTGCTGATTGCTTATCAACGGCGGCGTCAGCACCCCGATCCAACGGCTGGAACGCCCGGGCCTGCGCCGGCTATGCGCTGGCGCACATCGGTTGCACTGGTCATGCTGGCGTGGGCCCCGCTGCTGATTTCCGCGGGCATTGTTATCGTGCCCAGCGGAATGGCCGGCGTGCGCGTGAGTCAGACTAAGGGCACGCTGGCCGGAACGCTCTATCCGGGCGTGCATTTCGTCACGCCGCTAGTCGAGCGCGTCGAATTGTTTAACACGCGCGATCAGCTTTTTACCACCGGTGTCGACGAGGACGCGCAGGCCAAACGCGCGGCGAAAGGCGAGACGGCGCACGGCGAAGCGCTGCACGTGCAGGCTAAAGAAGGGCTCACCCTCGGACTGGCCATCACAGTGCGTTATCAAGTCGACCCCAAGCGCCTCGACTACATTGAAACCAATCTGCCGAAGCCATTGGAGAAAGAGATCGTGCCGCCGGTGGTGGCCACGGCCTGGCGCGAACTGGTGCCGAACTATACGGTGCGCGAAGTTTTCTCCTCGAAACGGGAAGAGGTGCGCCAGCGTTCTGCGGAGATGATACGTAAGAGGCTGGCGAGCGACGGCATCGTGGTGAAGGAAGTCATGTTGCGCGACATCGAACTGCCGGACGAATACGCTAAGGGACTTGAGTCGCTCTTGCTCAAAGAGCAAGAGAATGACCGCATGGGAGTGGAGACCGAAATTCATCAAAAGCAGGTGAAAATCGCTGAGGCCGACGCCGACGCGGCCAAGGTGCAAGCAGTGAAACAGGCTGAGGGGCAAGCGTCCGTGCGCGTTTTGGAGGCCAAAGGCGAAGCTGATGCGATGCAGTACACGCTCCCTCTGAAACAGAAACAGATTGAGCAATCGAAGCTCGAAGCGGAAGCGCGCAAGGAAGCGACGGTGAAAAATGCCGAAGCGGCGGGCGAGGCGAAGCTCATCGACAGCAAAGCCGAAGGCGAGCGCCGCAAACTGCTCGCCCAGGCTGAGGCGGAACGCATCCGCCTGACCGCCGCGGCCGATGCCGAGCGCATGGGGAGCGAGGCCGCGATCCTAAAGCAGAATCCCCTGCTGATCAACAAAATCGTTGCGGAACGGCTATCGGACAAATTGCAGATCATGATGGTTCCCGCGGACGGCAAGTTTTTCTTTACCAACGACGTGCTGCGTGGCATGGGAGCACCGAACCATGCGAGCCAGGCAGAAGATGTAGAAGATGGTAAGTCTCAACAATAGATAAAAGGCAGTTCTCGGTTATCGGCTCTGTCAGTTATCAGGTGAGCGGGCGCAGTGCACTTGGTACTGAGTGCCGAGTGCTAAGTGCTAACTGAGAACTGACAACTGAGTGCTTCTGAGGTTCTATGAACAAGCCGTCCGCAGCCACGCGCTATAATCAGCGCATTCCACACATGCGGGCGCGAACCTCCAGCGGTCGGTGGCTTGGTTGGCTGAGTTCGGTCATGCTCGCGACGGCACTTTTCCCGTCTTTCTTATCCGCTTCGTCCCTATCAGATGCGGCCCGTCAGTTGGCGAACAAGATCGCCGCAGCCTCGGGGCCGGGAGCGTTTTCCCTCGAGCTCACCAACCGTTCTTCGCTCGACGAAAAATCGGTGCGCGAGGTGCGCAGCGGGCTCGAAGCGCAACTGCATGTTGAAGGCGTGCACATCAGCAAGGCCGAACAAGCGACGGGAGCGATCCAAGTTGTCCTCTCGGAGAGCCTGAGCGATTATGTTTGGACGGCCGTGGTTGCGATCGGGTCCGACGAGAAGAAGGTCGCGCTGGTTTTTCTCCCCCGCCCACCTGCCGGCGCGGCTTTTGTTCCCGCGATGCCGATCGTTCTGAAGACGACTCTGCTATTCGCGCAAGAGCAACCGGTGCTCGACGTCGCCATGGTCGACATGCCGGGAGGATCGCGGTTGATCGTCCTCGGTGGCGACGAAGTGTCGATCTATCGTCATCAGGGAGCGAGCCCGTCGGGGAATTCCAATTCCATAGCGCGCTGGGAACAGGAAACTTCGTTGCCCATAACTCATGGGCGGGCTTTCCCCCGCGATTTGCGCGGGCGTCTGCTACTGCGCCGCGATCACCTGTTCGATGCCTACGTGCCCGGCGTCGTTTGCCGGTCGACGGCTAACGTCGTCGCGCCGCTTACTCTGGCTTGCAGCGACACGGACGATCCCTGGCCATTGACGCCCGACGATTCCGTTCGCGCCTTCTACGCTTCAAGGCGCAACTTCTTTACAGGAGCGCTATCGCCAGGCATTGGAAAAATCTCGAATGTTTCTTCGTTCTATGGAGCCGCCGCGCTTCAGCGGCCAAGCTACACGCTATGGGCTTTCTCTGCGGTGGATGGATCGCTCCACCTGGTGGATGGAATAACGGACCAGGCAATTCGTGGCGCAACTTTAAGGTGGGGGAGCGATCTGGCCGCGGTTCACTCTAGTTGTGGAAGCGGAACGCAATTATTGGTTTCGGGGAGCAGCGACACGTTGTACGACGCACTGCACGATGCTTCCCATGACTCCGCGCGCGACAGCTTGCGCGCGTTCGAGATTCCCGATCGCGATCTGGTAGCAGTTAGCGCAGGAGCCGAGTTCGATGGGCGGATCGTTGCACTCTGGCCGGATAGCAGCGGTACTGGCGCGACGGCAATCGTAAGACGGAAAGACACGGGATGGTATGAGGCGTATCGCGTATCTGTTACTTGCGGCAATTAGCCTGCTCGCGGCGACTAACAATCAGGCGCCCGCCGAGACGCGTCCGCACTATGGCGGAACCCTGCGCGTAATGTTGCAAGCTTCACCGAGTGTTCTCGATCTTCCAGCCAATGCAACGCCTACTGAATACTGGGATCTGGCGCGCACCCTTTCGCTGATCGGCGATACGCTGGTGCGCAGCGACGCACAGGGGCGTCCGCAGCCGGCGCTGGCGGTGGCGTGGCAGAGCGACGGGAGCGCCAGCCGGTGGCAATTCACCCTCCGCCGCGGTGTGAAATTTCATGATGGCAGCGCCGCATCGCCCCCCGCCGTCGCGCAGATTCTGAGCGCGCTTCAATCCGGATGGATCGTGCGTGCGTCGGGCGATACGATCGCGATCGAGACTGCAGCGCCGATGCCTTCTCTACCCGCCGAACTCGCATTACCGCGAAATCTCTTGCTGAAGCGAAATGCCCAGGGCGTCCCTCTAGGGACCGGTCCCTTCCTGGTTGCGGAGTGGCAGCCGCACCAGCTTCTCAAACTCGCTGCCAATGAAGAAAGCTGGGAGGGCCGTCCGTTTGTCGACGCGGTCGAGATCGAATTCGGCAAAGCACTGCGCGATCAGGCCATCGCGCTCGAACTGGGCAAGACCGACGTGATCGAGGAGGCGCCTCAAGCCGCGAATGGCTCGCAGCCGCACAACGAATCATCATCATTGTCTTTGCCGATCGAATTGCTGGCACTGGTTTTTCCAGCCAACTCGCGCGCGATTGACCCTCGCCTTCGCGAAGCGCTGGCGCTCGCGATCGATCGCAAGCCGATTCAATCGGTGCTGTTGAAAGGCGCGGGTGAACCCGCCGCCAGTATTCTTCCCAATTGGATGACGGGCTACAGCGCAGTTTTTTCTGTCCAGCCAAATCTGCAAGAGGCGCGAACTTTACTCGCCGAATCACGCCAGCCGGCGTCCGCCCTGACTTACAACTTAAGCTATGATCCGCGAGATCCGCAGGCTCAACTGATCGCCGAGCGCATCGAGCTGAACGCGCGCGAAGTTGGTATCGCTGTGCAAATATCGCTATCGGGCGCGGAAGACATTCGGCTGATTCGCGTGGTGCTGCCGAGTCCTGACCCCGGGACGTCGCTCAGCGAGGCCGCGCGAGAATTGGGTTTGCCTCAGCCGCCATTTTCCGGAAACGTGGAAGATTTGTATCAGGCCGAGCGCAGCGCGCTTATGACGCACGCCGTCATCCCGCTATTCCATTTGCCGGTGGCAACCGCAGTCGGGGCACGCGTGCGCGAGTGGGCGCCCGACCGGCGAGCACGGTGGAGCGCCTCGGAACTTTCGCTGGCTGATCTTTGGTTGGCCGATCAGCGGCTGGCCGATCAACGCCCGGCCGACGAACGGATGAAAGACCAGCGGTCGGCGGCTCCGCGCGTTGATTTGCATGCTCAGGCGGAATCGCAATGAGTTTCCGCAAGAAACTTCTTTTGCTGTTTGCTGCGACCGTGCTCATCTGTGTCGCGGTGATTTCGATTTCCGTTTACAGTACCATTCGACGCTCATTCGAGCAGGCCGATCAGGACCGCGCCAATGCTGTCGCGGCGCAGTTTCGATCGGAGTTCCAGCACCGTGGGTCAGAGGTTGAGCGCAAGGTCGAATCGGTTGCCGCCAGCGAAGTTGTGCAACGCATCGCCCTCGATATGAATCGCGGCGGCGCCGATCCCAGCGAATATGTCGGCGAGGCGCGCTCGCTAGCGAGCCAGCAGCGGCTCGATTTCCTCGAACTTGTCGATGCGCGCGGAACGATCCTATCCTCTGCACAATGGCAGGCGAAGTTTGGATATCCTGAGGCGGTGATTCCTCAAACCGCGGTTTCCGGGACCTCGACCCTTGATGCGCCGAGCTCCGAAGCCGCGCCGCCGATCTCGACGGTGCCGGCAGGACCGTTTCTGAAACGCGAAGAGCTTCCGGATGGCGCGTCCCTCGGGCTGTTTGCAGTGCGCGTCGCGCGCGTTGGGGAGCAGCCTCTCTACGTGATCGGCGGCGAGCGTCTCGACCAGGCGTTCCTTTCCACGCTCGATATTCCGGCCGGAACACGCGTGATGCTTTATCAGAATCTCGATACAAAGTGGAATCCTAAATCGCTGCTTGATCTAAACGGGCCGGCCGCTGGGGCCGATCAGATCTCCCCGCTGATCGCCAAGGTGCGCGATACAGGACAAGAATCCGAGAGAGTGATTCATTGGACCGCGGATCCGGCTGATGCCGAGGTATTTCACGCCATCCCACTTACCGGGCCGAACGTGACGAGTCCGGCCATAACTGGTTCGAACACGGCCGCGCCAAACCTCGATGCCAGCGCCCGGAACCGCCAACTCTTGGGCGTCCTGCTCGTCGGCAGTTCGCGGCGCCCGCTGATCGAATTGCAGCGGCACGTGATCTCCACAGCGGTTTTGGTCGGAGGCGCGGGAATTTTGGCGGCGGTACTGGCTAGTCTGTGGTTCGCCGCGCGCGTCTCGCGCCCGGTAATTTCTTTAGCGGAAGCGTCGCGCCGCGTCGCTGCGGGCGATCTCAACGCCAAAGTCGAAGTGGAATCGAACGACGAACTCGGCGAACTGGCCGCGTCTTTTAACCGCATGACAGAAGACCTCGTGCAGCAGAAGGATCGCGCTGTGCAAGCCGAACGCGTGGCCGCGTGGCGTGAGCTGGCGCGCCGTCTGGCGCATGAATTAAAGAATCCGCTTTTTCCCTTACAAGTTACCGTCGAAAATCTGATGCGCGCAAAAGAGAAATCGGCCGAGATGTTTGAAGAAGTGTTTCACGAGAGTACGGCCACTCTGCTCGAGGAAATTAATAATCTCAAAACCATCATCGGCCGTTTCAGCGAATTCTCCCGGATGCCGCAGCCACAGCGTCATCCGATGCAGGTGAACGATGTGGTGCGCTCAGTGCTGCGCGTTTTTCAGGCGCAGTTACAGAACAGGGGTCAAATTAGCGTGCGCACGGAATTGGCGGACGCGCTGCCTGAAATTTCGGCCGACTCGGATTTGCTGCATCGCGCGCTGCAAAACCTGGTGCTCAATGCGATCGACGCCATGCCGCAGGGTGGGGAGTTGACGATTCGCACCGCGTCTCTTGGCGACCGCGTTGAGCTTTCGGTTTCCGACACCGGCTCTGGGCTGACGCAGGAAGAATGCGGGCGCTTGTTCACTCCTTATTACACAACCAAGCAGCATGGGACGGGCCTCGGGTTGGCGATTGTGCAGTCGGTGGTGAGCGATCATGGCGGCAAGATTTCCGTCGAGAGTACAAAGGAAAAGGGGACGACGTTCCGGGTGGAATTGCCCCGCGATTTCTCCTCACTCTCGCCGTCTTTGCGGTAGATTTGGGATGGCATTCGGCTTGATAGTCAATTGCTGAGGTCAATAACTGTGGCGCAAAAAGCGCACCTGCTGATCGTCGATGACGAAGCCAACACGCTGGCTTCGCTGTCGCGCGCGTTTCGTTTGGAGGGGCATGATGCGGCCGTCTGCGACAACGCTAACAAGGCTCTGGAGTTGGCCAAAGCGCAACAGTTCGACCTGATTCTTTCCGACGTAGTGATGCCGGGCAAAGACGGGCTTGCGCTGCTTGAAGAACTCAAAGCGCAGGGCGTGGCGACTCCAGTCGTAATGATGTCGGGGCAGGCGTACATCGAGATGGCGGTGCGCGCCACACGCCTCGGTGCGCTCGACTTTCTGGAGAAGCCCATCTCCACCGAAAAACTTCTGCTCACGGTGGAGAACGCGCTCAAACTCGGCCGCCTGGAACGCGAGAACCGCGACCTGGCGCGCCGCCTCGGCAAACACGAAATCGTCTGGAAAGGCGAGACCATGCGCGCCGTCATGGCGCAGGTCGAGCGCGTAGCCGCGAGCGAGACACGCATCTGCATTCTCGGCGAGACGGGAACGGGAAAAGAGTTGGTTGCGCGCACGCTGCATGAGCGCAGTCCGCGGGCGGGCGGGCCATTCGTTACTTTGAACTGCGCCGCGGTTCCGGCGGAGCTGATCGAATCGGAATTGTTCGGCCATGAGAAAGGATCGTTCACCGGTGCGGCTGGCCGCCATCTCGGAAAATTTGAACAGGCACAGCGGGGGACGATTTTTCTCGATGAGATCGGCGACATGCCGCTCGCCATGCAAGCGAAGCTGCTGCGCGTGCTTGAAGAGGGCGAGGTCGAGCGCATCGGCGGCGAGCGCGCCATTAGTGTCGATGTGCGGGTCGTCGTCGCCACTCATCGCGATCTCGAAGCGCAGGTGCGCGAGGGCAAATTCCGGCAGGACTTATTTCATCGTGTCTTCGTTTTTCCTCTGCGGCTGCCGCCGTTGCGCGAACGAGGTGAAGATATTCCGGCTCTGGTCGAGCATTTTGCTCAGCAGGTGAGCGCGACGAACGGATGGAAGCCCATGCGCTTCACCACGAGCGCGATGACGGCGTTGCAAGAACATTTATGGCCGGGAAATGTGCGCGAACTGAGAAACACGGTGGAGCGATTGATGTTGCTGGCGGCCTCGAATGAAGTTACTGCTGAGACCGTTGCTCTGGCCTTGCCGACATCGCCCGCTGCGTCTGGTTCCGCATCTGCCGGCGCGGGCGCGCTCGCCGATCGCGTTCGCGCCTTCGAGAGGCAAACTATTCTGGCGGAGCTGAAACGCAATCATCACCAGATTTCGAACACAGCGCGGGCGCTGGGACTGGAGCGGTCGCACCTTTATAAGAAGGCAGAGCAGGTGGGGATTGACTTGAAGACGGTGAAGAACGAGGGCGAACGCTGAAGCATCGTTATTATTATTATTGCTATCAGCAATCTCCCTCCGTTTGCAATTTCCCATCCCGACAGACGACAATCCAATCGTGCCCAGCACTAGCTTTTATCAGGAACCCGAAGCTGCCGTCCCCTTTCGTCCCGGCGCGCTGGTGATTGCGACGCTGACGAACCCGCGCGAAAAATTCTGGGGTGCAATTCTCCATCTTTCCGGCGAAGGTCTCAGCCTGCGCGGCGTGGATGTCGCATCGTTCGATCATCTGCTCTCTCAGATCAAAAACGGCGAGCCTTTCTCTTCCGGCGTCGTTTTCTTTCCTATGCACCGACTGGAGCGCATGGAACTCGATCTGCCCGAAGGCAACATCCTCTCGCTCGCCCAGCGCTTCGCCGAAAAGACTGGACAGGATCCCTCGCCGCTGCTGGTGAGCGAATTTCTCGGCAGCGCCCGGGAAAAAGGCGGAGGACGTTCCGGCGGAGACGAGTCGCGATGAACCTGCGGCAAATTCTTACCGCGCCCAATCAGATCACGCTGCTACGGATGATTTTCCTGCCGTTCATCGTCATTAATCTGCTCAAGCAGGATTTCAAATGGGCGCTGGCGCTATTCATTCTTGCCGGATTGAGCGATGGCCTCGACGGCCTCTTGGCCCGCACCTTGCATCAGCAAACATTGCTCGGCCAGTATCTCGATCCCATAGCCGACAAGTTGCTGATGAGCACGATGTTCCTCGTGCTCTCGATCGAGCGCATGATTCCCTGGAAGTACACGGTCATGGTGTTCAGCCGCGATGTCTCGATCCTCGTGATCAGCGGTGTGCTCTTCATGATCGCTGGCCTGCGCGATTTTCGTCCCAGCATCTTCGGCAAGGCCAACACTTTTGCCCAGGTGGCCGCGATTTTCTTCGCATTGCTGCTGCTCGTCTATCCTCTCCAGTGGGTCTGGATCGCGCGAACTACTTTTTTGCGCGCGACTTTTATCTTCACCATTGTCTCGGCCGTCCACTATGCCTTTCTCGTGCAGCATCGCCTGCACGCGCCGCCGCCTGCGGTCTCGGCTTAAATAACAGGAAACATCTACCCTAAAATCTAAGAAACAAAGGGCAAAGGCCGCGACAGGAGTGTCCGCGCCACATTACAGCGAACACCTTATAGACGCGACCTCCGCACACAATAAGATCGTTCTGCGAGTTCCACCGCTTGCCTTAAATGGTACCGGCTCAATAAGCTTTCTATTCCGCGGCGAGGTGAGGTAAGGTGCAAAGTTTTGCTATCCCGGGGCCTAGAAACAAATCGGTCTTGGCTCGCTATGCTCTCGCGGTGGGGGCCGCGATTGCGGCGCTCATGCTGCGGGGAATACTGGAGCCGTGGCTCGGATTCAATAATCCCTATCATACGGTTTGGGTAGCGGTGGTTTTTGCCGCCTGGTATTGCGGACTGGGGCCGTCGATTGCGGCGACGCTGATCAGCGGGATTGGGGTTTGGTATTGGTTTCTTCCGCCCGCGGGATCCTTCGCCGTAGAGGATGCGCGAACCACGATTTCGGGGCTCGTCGGTTTCCTGGTTTTTTCGAGCTTGATTATTGGCCTGGGAGAAACGAATCGTCGATCTGGAACTAAGGCAAGCGCGGCCACGGCAAAATTCCGCGCTGTGTTCGAGCAAACCTCGGTGTTTGCCGGCATCATGACGGTAGACGGCATAATGATCGATGCCAATCGACTTTGCCTCGATGTGTGTGGCTACCGCGCAGAAGAGGTTCTCGGACGGCCATTCTGGGAGACAGGCTGGTGGCGAGGTTCCCGGGAAGTGCAAGACAAGATTCGATCCGGGACAAACCTGGCCGCCGGGGGCACGCCTTATAGGGAAGTTCTGACTTACCATTGGGCGGACGGAACGGAACGGCTGGTCGAATTTGAGCTGCATCCGATTCGCGACCAGGACGGTGAGATCATTTTCCTTCACCCCACCGGCGTGGACGTTACGGGTGTCAAGCGCGTGGAAGCTGAGCTTCGCAAATCTCACGACGAACTGGAGAAAAGAGTAGAGGAGCGCACGCGAGCCCTCAATGCCAGTTTAGCGTCGCTCAAATCTGAAATAGAGCGACGCAAGACGACTGAGTATGTGCTGCGCGAACTCTCCGCTCGTTCTCTTCGGCTGCAGGATGAGGAACGTCGCAGAATTGCACGCGACTTGCATGACAGTACAGGTCAGACGCTCGTCGCGTTAAGAATGATGCTCGATTCCCTGGGCAAGGCCGTCGCTGCCGTTCCCAAAGCTGGTGAGATGATTGGTGAACTCGAGTCGCTATCGAACCAGGCGCTGCAGGAGATTCGAGTCACATCCCACCTGCTGCACCCGCCGCTGCTCGACGAGGTCGGCTTCTCGTCCGCCGCCCAATGGTATGTGGAAGGGTTTACCAAGCGGAGCGGAGTCAAGGCAAACTTGGAACTTGCGGCTACTCCCCGATTGACCAAGGACGAGGAACTTGTCTTCTTCCGGATTCTGCAAGAAAGTCTGACCAACGTTCTGCGCCATTCTGGTAGCCCTTCTGTAGATATCCAACTGAATTCAGATGCCGAAAGCGCGATTCTTTCCATCAGGGATTACGGGAGAGGCATACCTTTCGATAAGCTTTTCAGCTTTCAAGAAATCGGAGCGGGCGTGGGAGTTGGCCTGGGCGGCATGAAACAGCGGGTTAGAAATTTGGGTGGCCATCTTACTGTCCAGAGCGACGGCACCGGTACATGCGTGGTAGCAAGCCTGCCGCTGGCGAAAGCAACACCAGATGCAGAAACACCAGCGGCCGAAGCATCTGAAGATGACGACGCCGAAGATGTCAATAGAGATCTACCGGCCCCGGCTGCCTAGCTTCCAGGGAACTAAAGGCCATCGTGATCCTTCGTGTGCTTAGTGGTTCACGGTTTTGCTCGGCACTGTCGCGAAACTGGCGCTCCACAATCCTTGCCATTTGACCCCTATTCTTTCGCGCCCCTAGAATGAATGGTTCTTGCTCAGTTCCAAAAGTCGTCGTCACTCTGCGAATCTATGGCATTGCGCCTCTATAACACTCTCTCCGGGAAGATCGAAGACTTCCATCCGCTCGACGATAACCGCGTCCGCATGTATGCCTGCGGCCCTACCGTCTATGACTACGGACATATCGGCAATTTCCGCACATTTATCGCCGTCGATCTTCTCTACCGCTTCTTGCGCCAGAGCGGATATGACGTGCGCTACGTCATGAATATTACCGACGTCGACGACAAGATCATTCGCAACTCGGCGCACGACGGCGTGTCAGTGCAACAGTACACCGCGAAGTACATACAGGCTTTTCTCGAGGATTCAGAAACACTAGGCATTGAAAAGCCGATTTTCGTTCGTGCGACCGAGCACATCGATGCTATGGCCGAGTTTATTGCCGAACTGGCCAAAAAGGGATTTGCTTACCGCACCGAAGATGGCTCGTACTATTTCCGTATCGCGAAATTTCCTGGGTATGGCAAGCTTTCGAAAAAAGATTTTGCCGGGATGAATGACGGTGCGCGTGTCGACGTCGACGAATATGAGAAGGATAGCGCCCGCGACTTCGCGCTTTGGAAGGCCCCGAAGCCCGGCGAAGCCTCATGGGACACGGTAATAGGGTCAGGCCGACCGGGCTGGCATATCGAGTGCTCGGTCATGTCCATGGAGGAATTAGGGCCAACTTTCGATTTGCATGCCGGCGGCGAAGATTTGATTTTTCCACATCATGAAAATGAGATTGCGCAATCAGAATCGGCCACAGGAAAGCAGTTTGCCCGCTATTGGTTTCATGCCCGCTTTCTGCTGGTCGAAGGCCAGAAGATGTCGAAGAGCCTGGGGAATTTTTTTACCATCCGCGATCTCGTGCTGCGCGGGCACAAGCCGTCGTCGATTCGCTGGCTGCTGACGCAGGTGCCATATCGTAATCAATTAAACTTTACTTTCGAGGGCTTGAAATCGGCGGCCAGTTCGGTCGAGAAGCTGCGGAATTTTCGCTTTCGGCTGACTAGCACACAGTTTCCAGCCGGATCGACGCCGCTGATGGCGCAACTGGCGCACGAAACCATCGACAAGATGAAGAGCGCTCTCGATGACGACCTCAACACCGCCGAGGCGCAAGCGGCGATGTTTGACATGCTGCGCAAAGTCAACACAGCGCTTGACGCCGCGGAGGTTCGGCGGGACGACGTGAAACCGCTGCTTGACGCGCTGGCGAAGTTCGATGAAATATTCGGTGTGCTGCAAGACGACGACCAGCCTAAGATGAAAGCTATTCTCGAGTGGGCGCGTGCCGAGGGACGGGAAAAAGAAATCAGCCCCGAGTTGCTGGAGATTGCCGGTTCCGCGCAACTTACTGACGAACAGGTCAATCAGAAACTCGCCGAAATGGAAGCCGCACGAAAGACCCGAAACTTTAAAGCCTCAGACGCACTGCGCGCCGAGCTTACCGGCGCGGGAATTATCGTGGAGAATACAAAAGAAGGAGTACGCTGGCGAAGAAAGTGAGAGAGAGTTTTGTAATTTAGTAATTTTGCAATTTAAAGACTCGCTGCCTCGGATGCCGCGATCGAGATTTGCTGATTGCAGATTACGAGGCTACAAAGCTACAAAGTTACACAATGCTTTCCCTCGACGACTATCTTCGCGAAGCTGAAATCGCCCACGGCCATCTCTGCGCCGGTCAAGTGCTGGGCGTGCGTCTCGCTATGGTTGGGCTTGAGAAACTGAGCATCGAAGACCCGCGCGGAAAAGATCGCAAGCGGCTTGTTACGTTCGTCGAAATCGACCGCTGCGCCACCGATGCCATCGCTGTTGTAACCGGATGCCGCCTTGGAAAGCGCGCCCTGAAATTCCGCGACTGGGGGAAGATGGCCGCAACTTTCGTCGATTTGGGAGTAAAAGACGTCAGCAGCGGCAAAGCCATCCGCATCGCGGCCAAAGAATCGTCAAAGGCACTGGCGCGCTCGATGCACCCTGAAATTGAAAGTAAGAACCAGCAACAGATGCTGTCCTATCGCGAGATGGCGGAAGACGACTTATTCACAAAGCAGTGGGTGAGGGTCGAACTGCCAGCGGAAGAATTCCCCGGATACAAGGGCGAGCGCATCGTCTGCGCCGAGTGCGGCGAGGGAATTAATTTTCGGCGCGAAGTTGTGCGCGACGGGCGAGTCCTGTGCCACGCCTGTGCCGGCGAGCGGTACTACGAAATACTCTGAGCTATGCCTGGCTCACGAGTCAATTCTCCTCGTTATAAGCGATCCTTGAGGATTTGTTCCACGTCCCGGCGGCCGTGAAGAATGGACACCACCTGGAGGGGCATTGTATTTGGCCGGTAAACAATAAGGTATGAATAAACTGGGAAGAACTTCACTGCTTCGTTGGTCAAGTCCTTGTTCCAGTGTCCTGCACCTGGAGTTGTGGCCAAGAAGATAATTCTGTCTCGGATCACCAACTCCACGCGGTCGGCAACTGCAACGCTGCCCCGCTTCTTGATGTAGCGCCAGATTTGGACAAGGTCAAGCGCAGCCTCCGGCGCGAGGACGTAGCGACCGCTCATTCAGGCTTAGACTTCAATCTCGCGAGGTAACCGTCGAGTTGGTCTTCGGGAATGCCCTCACCGCTGTCGAGTTGCTCGATTCCGCGGCGGATCTTTAAGTTGTTTGAGACACGGTTCTCCGACAGCCAGCGATCTTGTTCCTCCTGAGTCTCTAGCAGGCGGAGCAGGACTTCCTCAGCGCTGCCGGAGCCCGTCGCTTGCATCTGTCTCCGGATTCTGGCCTCAAGGGCCCGGTCGCGAATTTCAATATTCATTCACGGCTCCTATCCTCGGCGTTCCGGTCTTCCTTGTATGCTAGCCAACGGGCTGGTAATGTCAACTGCCAAGACTATCTCGCCTGCTCGTACGCATGCGCCACGCGCAGCAGCGTCGCCTCATCAAAGTGTCGCGCAAACAATTGCAACCCGATCGGCAGCTTCTCGTGATTTTCTCCGCATGGAATTGAGATTCCCGGAATGCCCGCTAAGTTAGCAGTTACGGTGTAGATATCGGCGAGATACATGGCCAGCGGGTCGTCGACTTTCTCGCCTAACTTGAAGGCCGGCGTCGGGCAGGTTGGCGCGGCGATTACATCCACTTTCTTGAAGGCCTCGTCAAAGTCGCGAGTCAGCAGCGTACGTACTTTTTGCGCCTTGAGATAATAGGCATCGTAATATCCCGCGCTCAGTGCATAAGTTCCCAGCATGATGCGGCGCTTCACTTCCATGCCGAATCCCTGGTCGCGCGTCCGACGATACATTTCGGAGAGCGTATTCGCCTTGGCGCGAAAGCCGTAGCGCACACCGTCAAAGCGAGCGAGATTCGACGACGCTTCCGCGGTGGCTACGATGTAATACGTAGGAACCGCGTACTCGGTGTGCGGTAAACTCACCGGGACTATCTCGCATCCCAGTTCAGCCAGTTTCTGAATGGCAGCCTCAACCGCAGCACGCACTTCAGGATCCAGACCTTCGCCGAAATATTCTTTGGCCACGCCCACTTTCAGCGGCTCCCCTGAACCGCGAACCGGCTTCTCAAGTTCCGCGATGTAATCGGGTACGGGAACCTCGGCTGATGTCGAATCCATGGGATCGCGACCAGCGATCGTGCGCAGCATTAGAGCGGCATCCTTGACCGTGTTTGCAAATGGCCCAATGTGATCGAGCGACGACGCAAAGGCAATTAGCCCGTAGCGCGAGACGCGTCCATAGGTCGGCTTCAGTCCGACGACGCCACAGAACGACGCGGGCTGGCGAATCGATCCGCCGGTATCGGAGCCGAGCGTCGCTACGGCCATGTTTGCCGCGACCGCTGCGGCCGATCCGCCCGACGACCCTCCGGGCACGCGGCTCTTGTCGCGCGGATTGCGTACGACGTGATAGGCCGAGTTCTCCGTGGACGAGCCCATGGCAAACTCATCGCAGTTGAGTTTGCCGAGAATCACCGCGCCTGCCGCTTCGAGGCGCGCGACAGCAGTGCAGTCATAAGGAGGAATAAAATTATCCAGAATTTTCGACCCGGCGGTCGTACGGACGCCGCTCGTTACCATGACATCTTTGATCGCAACTGGAACGCCCGCGAGCGGCGGTAAAGGTTCGCCGGCAGCGGCCATGGAATCGATGCGCGCCGCCTGCGCTAACGCGCGATCTTCGCAAACAGTGAGAAACGCGCCGATCTCGGGATCGGCTTTTTTGATACGTGCGTAATAATCCTCGGCGAGCGCCGTCGCGGTCGTTTTGCGCTCCGCGATCGCGGTGCGACTGCCTTCAATTGTCGTCGCCGCCATTTATCTCTCAATCACCATGGGAACTTCGAAAAACGTTCCGTCAGTATCTGGCGCATTAGCGACCGCGACCTCATGTGGCAGGGATTTACGCAGACCGTCCTTTATGTCATCGCGGATCGCATAGGCAAAGCGGTCGCTGCCCTGGCGCGACTCATCGACGCCGTAGCGATCTGAAACTTGGGCCATAGGGGCGACAGCGGCAGTGTCGAGTTGGCTCAGGCGCTCGATATATTCAAGAATGGAATTTAGATCGCGCAACATGCGAGCGCGCTCGTCCTCGGTGAGATCGAGATTAGCCAAGTCGGCCACATACGAGACGTCTTTGTCGGTGACTCTCACGCTTTAACTTTCACGCTTTTATTTTTCAGGCCTTAACGACAAATTCAATTCGCTTCACCGTAACCGCCGAATATTTGTTGATCAAGAGGACATAGCGCGGGGCCAAGTTGGCGAGTTCGCGCTGCCATCCGGCATCGGCGACTTCTACTTGTAGAATGCCATCGGAAAAACTGAGAGCGTGGGTCCGATCGGCGACAGTACTGCCGCAGGCAACCGGCCATGCCAGCAAAGGGCTCTGGCTCGCCGGCGCGCGGTGCAGAGATTTGGCGACGATGCTTTCAAGTCCGGCGGAAGCGCGGTTCAAGGCAAGACCTCAGAGTTCTCGGTGCGCGTGAACGAAAATTGATTGTAGCATCGGAAATTCCGTGGGATTAAGTCGCCGACGCGGTCGCAGCCGCCGCACCTTTAGCGCGCTTCCGCGCGATCTTACGCAGATGCGACGCCGAGTACAAACTTTTACGGCAGCGCCGCGCGCCGCATAAACATGGAGCATCCTCCTCGCCGTCGTAAAGGTTATAGTCGTAGGTCAATTCTTCTCCAGCCGCAATATCGCGCAGCGCGATCACCCACATCTTGCCGCGAATCTGGTCAGTTTCACAATTCGGCTCGCAGGAGTGATTGACGAACGCGGCCACGCCATAGCCGTCGATAATCCGCTTGCCGCCGTCCAGGCCAAATAAATACGTGTTTGGAAAGTCGTCATAAAGATCATCGGCCTGGTCGGTGGTGAGGTGTTCGCCGACGTACTCAATGATGAGCGTGCCCTTGCGGATAGGGCGGGTAGTGTAGCAACCATAGGAGTGAATGCGAGACTGGCGAATGATGAGGGACATGGGTTGAGATTGACGGAGGCTGTTCTATTGAGTTCGCTTCGATATTTCTCCGTACATAATCTTTAGCACATCGGGCTGGGGATTGGGCAAGAGGAGCGGCTCCGCTTGGCCTGCTATCATTCTCAGGAACGAAGTCAAGTGAACAAGAGCAAGCAGGAGGAGCGACCATGGCTCAGCATCCGCCGCGTTTTCTCAAAATTGTTAACGACGCCAAACAGCGCGTTCGCGAAACGAATGTTGTCGAGGTCAAGGCCCGCCTTGATCGCGGGGAAAAATTTGCCCTGATCGATGTGCGCGAAGACCGCGAGTACGATGCCGACCACCTGCCTGGCGCCGTACACCTCGGCAAAGGGATCATTGAGCGCGACGTTGAGGCGAAATATCCCGACCTGAACACTGAACTGGTGCTTTATTGCGGCGGCGGATTCCGCTCCGCATTGGCAGCCGATAACCTGCAAAAAATGGGTTATACCAACGTGATTTCCATGGACGGTGGAATTCGCGATTGGCGCGGGAAGGGTTATCCGCTGGAAAAAGGGCGATAAGAGCGCACGTTTGACATCCGATGCGTTGCATACCTCCCGCATCTCTGAAAAAATAGGCTAACACGGTGGAGTCCCATCCATGTCTCAGATTGGAAGCTTTGCGCTTCTGCTCGCGCTCGGCCTAAGTGCGTATTCTTTTGTGGCAGGCTTCTTGTCGTTGTTCAGCCGAAGTGCGGCATCTGCCCGCCTCGGCGAGACGGCACGCCGCGCCGGAATCGCCACCTTCGCCGCTGTGCTGCTGGCAGGCATTGTGCTTGTGCTCGCGGCGTTCAATGATGACTTCTCGATTGCCTACATTTTCCATCACAGCAATCGCGACTTGCCTGCTGCGTATAAGTTCGCCGTCCTTTGGTCAGGCCAGGAAGGCTCGCTGCTCTTCTGGTCGCTGCTCTTGGCCGGTTACGGATTCGTTCTTCGCCTACGCTATAAGACCGATCAGCGGCTTTTTGCCTACGCTTCCGTGATCATTGCGTCGGTGCAGGTTTTCTTTTTGCTCATTCTGAACTTTGCCGCGCATCCTTTCGCCATCATGGAGGGAGGACTTCCCGCCGATGGCACCGGGTTGAATCCGCTCCTGCAGTATCCCGAGATGGTGATTCATCCACCGATGCTTTATTTGGGATACGTTGGTTTCACCGTGCCGTTCGCGTTTGCACTCGGCGCGCTGATCATGAAGTATCCCGGCGAAAAATGGATTCACATCACCCGCCGCTGGACGATGGTGACGTGGTGCTTTCTGACCATTGGCGTCTTTCTCGGCGCGCACTGGGCATACGCAGTGCTTGGGTGGGGTGGCTACTGGGGATGGGATCCGGTCGAAAATGCCTCGCTGATGCCTTGGCTCACGGGCACGGCATTTCTGCATTCGGTGATGATGCAGGAGAAACGCGGCATGTTGAAAGTGTGGAACATGGCGCTCATCTTCGCGACCTTCCTGCTTTCGATGTTGGGCACATTCCTCACGCGCTCGGGTGTGATCAGTTCGGTGCACGCTTTTGCGCAATCATCGATTGGGACCTGGTTCCTGGTCTTCATCGGGTTGACCCTTGCGGTCTGCTCCTTCTTTCTAATCACCAACCGCGATCATCTCAAGACCGAACACAAGCTGGAATCGCTGGTTTCGCGCGAATCCAGTTTCTTATTTAACAACCTGCTTTTGCTCGTCGTTTGCTTCACTATTCTCTGGGGAACGTTCTTCCCAATCCTGTCGGAGTTTGTTCAGGGCCACAAAGTCACGGTGGGGCCGCCATTTTTCAATCGCGTAGCGATCCCAGTTGCGTTACTGCTTTTGCTGCTCACGGCGGTCGGGCCGCTGCTGGCGTGGCGTAAGACTTCGATTGATAGTCTCAAGCGGAATTTTCTTTTCCCTGCGATTGGCTCGGTTGCGGTTGGCGGCATGATGATTCTTTTCGGTGTTCGGCCCTGGGAAGACCCTTCGTATTTCTATGCGACCATGGCTGCGATTCTCTCTGCGCTCGTGATCTTCACTGTCATCTCTGAGTTCCTTCGCGGAGGCCGCGTCATCGCCGGCAAGAGCGGGCAGAATTTATTTGCGGCCATGATTCACCTCTACCACCGCAATACGCGCCGCTACGGCGGGTACATCGTCCACTTCGGCGTGGCGCTAGTCATCATCGGAATCCTGGGCACGCCCTTCAACAAAGAAGTAGAAAAAGAAATGGCCTTCGGCGACAAAATCAACATCGGCCCTTATACGCTGGTCTGCCAGTCTTACACGCAGGACGATAATCCGAACTATGGCAACGAGTGGGCGATCATCAACGTTTTTCGCGATGGCAAGCAGATTACGACCATGTATCCCGAGCGCCGCTTTTATAAGGCGAGCGGACAGCCGCAAACGCTGCCGCGCATTTATCCCAGCTTCCGCGAAGATTTGTTTTTGGTGACCGACGTCTACCTCGTCTATGAGGGCAAGAACGAGACAACCGGAAGGCCGATCATCAAAGCCCACTTAAATCCTCTCGTCCCATGGATCTGGATTGGCCTGATCATTATGGTCTTCGGCACCATCACCGCGCTCGTGCCGAACGAAGCCGCCGTTCGCGTGACGGCGACTACGCCCGTTCGCGAGCCCGCGCAAGTGGGAGCAGGGGACTGAGATGAAAACATCGTGGCGGCACGAAAATCTATCTACGACTTGTCATCCTGAGCGAAGCGAAGGATCTGCTTTTTGCCGGGACGTCCGTAGCTCACCGCGCCGCTGGCTACAAGCCGCCATTCTCGCGCTCGCGGTGATTGCTTTCATGGGCGCAGGCGACGACAGCGCCCGCTTCAAAGACCTCGGCCATCGCATGATGTGCGCCTGCGGGTGCGGACAGATTCTGCTGGAATGCAATCACGTCGGCTGCACCTACTCCGACAAAATGCGTGGCCAACTGCAAACCGCGCTCGATAAGGGCAACGCGAACAACGACGACCTCATTCTGCAAGGCTTCGTGCAGGAGTACGGACCAACCGTGATTGCCGCGCCCACCGCCGTTGGCTTCGATCGCGTTGCTTGGATCATGCCCTTCTTGGTGCTCGCACTCGGCATCGGGTTCGCGGTTCACATCGTGCGTTCGTGGAAGAATCGTCCGGAGCCGGCGCTCGCCGATGGCATCGTCATTCCGCAAGGAAGCGAGTTAGATGAATTCCGGCAGAGGGCGCGCAAGGAGACCGATTTATGATTGCATTCGTCTGCGGCGCCGTCACCCTAGCCTGCCTCTACTACGTTTTCTTCTTTCCCGGCGAGGTCTACGCCGGAGAAGAAAAAACGCGGCTCGGCTATCTCCGCGAGCGCAAGGAAGCCGTCTACGAAAACCTGCGCGACCTGAATTTCGAATACAAAGCCGGCAAAGTGCCCGACGCCGATTATCAGTCGATGCGCACCTCGCTCGAAGAAGAAGCGGCCGCGATCATGGCGGAGATTGCGCGGCTGGAGCAGGCTGCGGGGCAGTTGGCGTAGAAGTCACTTTCCTAACGTGGAACAGGCAGAGGTCGAGCGGAGATAGGGTGTGTTTGAACGTTACACTGAGAAGGCTCGTCGCGTGATTTTCTTTGCGCGTTATGAGGCGAGCGCATTCGGATCGCCTTATATCGAATCCGAGCATCTGCTCCTGGGTTTCCTACGTGAAAGTAAGGCACTCTCTGCAAAAGTCTTTTCCGGGCCCTTATTCACTGTTGATGACATCCGGAGAGAAATTGAAAAACACACGACGTTCCGCGAAAAGATCGCGACCTCCGTTGACCTCCCGCTCAGCAATGAGTGCAGGCGCATCCTGCATTACGCATCGGAGGAAGCGGACCGCCTCGGCCATAAACACATCGGTACGGAACACCTCCTGGCCGGTATGTTACGTGAAGAAGATTGCTATGCTGCCGGTTTGCTTCGCGAACGCGGCGTCTCGCTAGAGATTATCCGGAAGCAGATACAGGGAGAAGAACCTGCTCGAGAACTTGCTCAGGCGAAGTCGCCGGGCATTCCCGCCGGACACAGATGGAAAAGCTTGCTTTACAATCCGGCCAGCGAAAGCATCATTGTCGAGATGGCGCGCGCGGACACAGGGCATCTACCGATGAGTCGATTGTTTACACGTCACAAAAGCGCGGCAGGTTACGAGCTGCTGGGGAATCCATCTGACGAGGTGTCATACGAGTGCCCTGTCACCTGCGAGAAGCGGCCGATCGTTATTTTCAATTCCGTGAGATGGGCGGGAGGTGGCGGAAGTCCTGACGGTGTGTACACGTTTAATCTTGATACAAAAGAGCTTACAATTTGCATCGCCAAAGACGCTTTGAAGATTGCAGCCCCCCACCTGCGCTCTTGGATTTTGACGCTCGTTTCCTTGTCTGATGATGGCCAGAAATTGTATTTGAAAGTCGGAATCGAAAAGCCAGTTTCAGGCAGTGGAGTAGTTGATTACTATTTAGCCAGTTTGTCCGTGTCGGATAAGAAACTGGAATTGCTGTCTCAGTTAAAGGACGTCCGCTTCTGACACACGCCCAGGTCCGCATTCTACAAGGAGTCTTTTTGACGAAATTCCCGCATTCCGTCTTGCTAGCCGCTATCCTCTCGCTAACCTTGGCCTCCTCCGCCCAGACCCTAACCGGCACCGTCACCAACGGCACGGCCAACAAGCCCGCCGCCGGAGACGAAGTCCTGCTCATCGACTTCACCAACGGCATGAACGTGGCTGCTACCACCAAGGCTGACAGCAATGGCAAATTCAGCTTCCCGCTCACCGGAGCGCCCGCCCCGCACCTCATCCGCGCCATCCATCAGGGAGTCACTTATCATCAAATGGCTCCTCCCGGCGTCACCACAGCTGACGTGAATGTCTACGACGTTGCTACCAAAGTCACCGGCCTTAGTGTGACCGCAGACGTGATCCGCTTCCAGGCTGACAGTGGAACCATGCAGGGCGTTCGGCTTTTCGTCGTCAATAACACGTCGTCACCGGCGAAGACACAGATGAACGATCACAATTTTGAGTTTTATCTGCCCGCCGGCGCGAAGGTCGAGCAGTTGCAGGCGCGCGCGCCGAACGGTCAGCCAATCAGCGCCGACGCCGTGCCGCAGGCGGAGAAGAACCGTTACGCTGTCAACTTTCCGCTGCGGCCGGGAGAGACGCAGTTTCAGGTCGAGTTCACGCTGCCTTATTCGGGCGAGATCAAGATCGATCCTAAGCCGCTTTATCCGGCCGAACACCTCGTCATCGTTCTTCCTAAGACGATGCAGTTTACGGCGGCGAATCCGCCAAGCTACGAATCGATGCATGACCCTACTCAGGGCGACAGCGCGGTAGAAGTTGCGCGCGAAGCGAAACCCGGCCAGCGGCTTGGCTTTACCCTGCGAGGGCAAGGTGTGATTACAGAGTCGCCGGGTGAGACGGCTTCAAGTGCGGCTCAACAACAGGATGAGCAGCAATCGCAGCCGCAAGCGCAATCTCAAGGGCGCGACAATAGACCGGGCGGAGGATTGGGCGTTCCCATCGATGCTCCGGATGCGTTGCAAAAATATCGCTGGCCGATTCTGTTTGGATTCGCTGCGTTGCTCGCCGTCGGAGGCTGGGTGGTTACGAAACGGCAACCTGTGACCTCGGGGGCCGGGGCGACAGCATCCGTCGCGAAGGCAGGAGTGGCCACAGGCGATCGCGGCGCGAGCAGCCGTCCGTCGGCATCATCATCGACTGCCGTGACATCCTCGAACCCCGTGGTAGGCGCACCGATTGCAAAACCATCGATGCTGCTCGAAGCGCTGAAAGAAGAACTCTTCCAACTCGAGGTAGAAAGAAAACAAGGCAAGATCACGCCCGCGGAATACGAAACGGCCAGAGCGGCCTTGGACCAGACGCTAGAGCGCGCGTTAAAGCGGCAGCAAGGATGATGATGATGATGATAAGGAGAGCGGATGCGGATGACCGAAATCGCGTAGGGACAGACGCCCTCGTCTGTCCAGCCGAGCGAAGCTCGGCAGCCGCCATCAGCCAGAACCCGCGCAGAGCCTAACGAGCCTAAAGCTCAGCCTTCAGCATCAAATAGCTGTAACCCGGAAACCTAGTCAATAGTCCCGAGACATCTATGAGCAACGTATTCAAAACGACGCTTCTGCTCACGGTCATGACCCTGTTATTCATGCTCGTCGGCCGTGCTCTGGGCGGGCAGAACGGAATGGTCATGGCGCTCGCTTTCGCGGCGGTCATGAATTTTGTAGCTTATTTTTTCTCCGACAAGATCGCGCTCGCAACTTATCGCGCGCAACCCATCAGCCGCGAAGAACTGCCGCGCGTCTATAACATCGTCGAGCGCCTATCGCAAAAAGTCGGTCTTCCGATGCCCAAGGTCTATCTCATTCCGACGGACTCACCCAACGCTTTCGCCACGGGGCGCAATCCAAATCACGCGTCCGTCGCTGTCACTCAGGGCATCCTCGGTCTGCTCAACGACGAGGAACTCGAAGGCGTGATTGCCCATGAACTGGGCCATGTGCGCAATCGGGATATCTTGATCAGTTCTATTGCGGCGACTTTGGCCGGCGCCATCACATGGCTTGCGTCGATCGCCAAGTGGGGAATGATTTTTGGCGGCATGCGCGGCGAGCGCGAAGACCGCGGCGAAGGTGGCGGTATTGCGGCAATCGCCATGATTTTTCTCGCGCCCTTTGCCGCCATGTTGATCCAGTTAGCCGTCTCGCGCTCCCGAGAATACGGCGCCGACGACACGGGAGCTCACTGGACGGGTAATCCCTATGCACTGGCCAGTGCTCTGGCGAAAATCGAAAACTACTCCCAGCAACGTCCGTTGATCGCGAGCCCATCGACCGCGCATCTTTTCATTATTGCGCCGTTCTTGGGAGGGATGAGCTTTGGCAGCTTGTTCTCGACGCATCCGCCAACCGCGAAAAGGATCGAGCGATTGACGGGAAGGCCGGCAGAGTTTTTTCAAAACACGTAGGGGCGGACGCCCTCGTCCGGCCCGGTCGAGCGAAGCTCGACAGTTGCTGACAGCGCGTAAGACTCGATGACCGCGGTAACTCCCCGCCATGCTGCACCCATAGTAGAATCCAACTTAATGGCTCCCGAAACTCTGGTGGCAACCTCGCGTCGCGCGGCGGCGCTCGAAAACAGTTTGCGCCGCGTCATTCGCGGCAAAGACGATGTGCTTCGCCTCGCGCTCGTTTCCATTTTCGCCAAAGGCCACCTCTTGATCGAAGGCGTCCCCGGAGTCGGAAAGACCACACTCGGCCAGGCGCTCGCCCGCGCTATCGACTGCTCCTTTCAGCGCATCCAGTTCACCAGCGACATGCTGCCGTCCGATGTGCTGGGTATCTCGATCTACTCCGCCATAGAGCAGAAGTTTGAATTCAAGCGCGGGCCGGTTTTTGCCAACGTTCTGCTCGCCGACGAAATTAACCGCACCACTCCGAAGACACAGTCGGCGCTGCTCGAGGCGATGAACGAAGGCCAGGTAACCATCGATGCTCATTCCTATCAACTGCCGCAACCGTTTCTCGTCCTCGCCACGCAGAATCCGGTCGAGCATCATGGCACTTATCCCTTGCCGGAATCGCAGCTCGATCGTTTCCTGATGCGGGTTCGCATGGGCTATCCCGAAGGCGATGCCGAGCGCGAGATCTTGCGCGCCGAAGCCGGAGTCGCGCAACTCGAAAACCTGCGCCCCGTGCTCAACGCCGCTGATGTAGTCGAGATTCAGCAAGCTGTCGCCCAGGTTCACGTCGACGAATCGCTAATTACTTACTTACTCAACATCGTGAGTAAGACGCGCGAGTCCGAGTATCTATCTCTCGGAGTATCCCCGCGAGGCTCGCAGATGCTCTACCGCGCCGCGCAGGCCATGGCGTTCTTAGAGGGCCGCGATTACTGCACGCCTGAAGATTTCAAGCCTCTAGTGGTTTCTGTATTCGCCCACCGCGTCGTAGTAAGTTCGCTCTATGCGTCCACGCTGAAGAAGTCTGAGCAAGCCGAGCAAGTGCTGCGCGAGATCGTCGAGAGCGTGCCGGTTCCGGTATAGTCAGTTCCCGATTCTCAGTTCTAAGTTAGACTCCGACCATGATCGCGGAAGTTAATCCGTCCTCTTACGACGTGGAGGGCAAAAAAGTATTTCGTCCGTTCGACCGCCGCAAGGGGCTGCGACCTACCTTTCCGCTCGGACGCTATGTGAGCCACCCTCTTGCTATTCACTGCCATTCAATCAAAGAGGTTCGCAAATTCTTGGCCGGCTGCAAATATGTTTCGGATAAGGAGCTATTCGACAAAGAGGAATACTGGCAGCCGCCGGAGGATTTTGAAAATAGGAAGAAAGGCGACTGTGAAGACTTCGCCTTCTGGACTTGGCGCCAGCTCATGGACATGGGATACGACACCCGAGTTGTCTTCGGTCGACATGGAAGGTATGGCGCTGGGCATGCCTGGGTGCAATTTATCCAGCATGGCAAGTGCTTCCTGGTTGAGCCGTTGCGCCATATGGCAGACAGCTTTCCGAGATTGAGCACTTTGAGATACCGGCCGCAATTTTCGGTTGCATGGGATGGAGAAAACCTCACCTATTACCAACACCGCGAAGATTCTTTACAACTTGCCATCGCTGATCTTGCGCGCCTACTGCCCGAATATATCTTTTTCTGGGGATGCTTTTGGCTCGGTGCTCCCCTCAGGATCCCGCAGGCGGCTTGGTATCTATTAAAACGCTTTCTCAAAGGTTTTCGCTGGATGGGAAAAACGCGCCGATTTTGAACATTTCTCCGACAGTTACTCGCCCGACGCCACTGGCGGAGCAGGCTGCAAACTCGAAAGCCGCGAAATCGTCGCCACCATCATTCCGGAGAGGAACTGCATAGTAGCGACATCGTTGTTATCGAACGCTCCCGGCGTGGACGACAGCACTTCGAACACCCCCAGCGTCCGCTGAAAATGCCGCAGCGGAGCGGCGAGGATCGAGCGCACGCCCATGCGCCGGCAGGTCGCCCAATCCACCCGGGGATTCGTCTCAGCATCATTACAAAGCAGCACTTGGCCCGTGCGCACGCAATCTGCCGAAAGCCCGCGATCGGTTTGCAGACGCACACCAACATCCGGAGCGGTGCGCCCGGTGCGGGCGCGGCAGACAATTTCGTTGCCCCGGCGCAGCGCGATCGCTGCTCCGGTTGCGCCGGTCAGCACCTGCGCCTTTTCCGCAATGATGCTGATGCCCGGTTCGAGATCGATCTCTCCCGCATTGATCAGCGCATGTGACACAGCGACACGTCCATGGTGCCGCGGCCTCATGTGGTGGCGCGCGGAAAAAGTTGCGGCTGGCAACTCACGCCGATTTTCGTCGACGCGATACTCGTCCTCATTTTCATCCGCTGCAGCGACCTGCGGCGCCGTATAAAGCAGCGAGCGCACCAGTCGATCCAGTTCCGCGTCGGCGATGAGATGCGCCGTTTGCTGGCCGCGCAGCGATCCGCCGAGCACTCGCGACAAACTTAGCACCGCTCCGCTGCCGCAGGCCAGACAACGGGGAGTGTTGTTTTCGCTGAGGAGTTCGCACTGCACGCAGAAGACTGCCGTCTGCAAAGAAACAAAATTAACATCGGCCATCGTCATTGAGCGTTGCATGTGGAGATTCCCTCCGGACAGTGGGGAAGGATGAGGGTAAACAGTCAGGCGCACACGAGAAAGTGACGGCGCTGGTTCGGCCTGTGGAAAACTTGGATGCTGCAGGTTTCAGAGTTTCAAAGTTTCAAGGTTTCAAGTTTCAAGGCCAACTAGCCCATCGAGATTCGGCAACCCCTCGACCTGGAACTTTGAAACCTTGAAACTCTGAAACCTTGAGACATGCCTTCCCCTATAATTCCGCTCATGTCATTTCTACGTTTCCTCATGGTGTTGTCGCTCGTAGTCTGGTTGGGCGGGGTGATCTTTCTCGCGTTTGTCGAGGCACCCACCGTTTTTTCTCCCGGCTTCCTGCCCACTCGCCACATGGCAGGATCGATCGTAGGTCACTCCCTGGATTTGTTGCACTACATGGCGATTGTTTCAGGAATTATTTATCTCTTTGCGTCGATGCTTTATAACCGCATGGCCACAGGCACAGCACGGCCGCTGGCGGCACGCCATCTTTTAATCGTGCTGATGTTAACGCTGACGGTGATCTCTCAGTTTGCCATTTCTCCGAAGATGCACGCCCTGCGAGCCGAGGTTGGGGTAATCGATAGCGTGCCTTTGGACAATCCGCAACGCCGGGAATTTGATCGCCTGCACGTGTGGTCGGAAAAGTTCGAGGAGGCGGTGCTTCTGCTGGGGTTGGTAACAATTTATGTAACCGCGCAGGCGCTTCGGTGATCGCCATTCGCTCATAAAATCCAACTACTCCGGCGGCTTCTTAGAGCTACGCGGCTTCGGCGCTTTCAGTGTCTGATCCAGATATGCCAGATACTGAGCGATAAGTTTATAGCTGTCGTAGTAGTCGGTCATCCGAATAGCTGCCAACGTATCCGAAGGCGAATGCAGCGTCGACCATGTTGCGTCGGTGACGGAGTGCAGCGTGATGCGAGGGATGTGGTCGCTCGCGAACGACTCGGCATCGGCGCTAGCGCCGATGCTGTCAACGTTCTCCGTGGCTAGCGGCAGATGGTTGCATCTGGCGGTCGCACGCAGGTCATCGAGCAGCGGTTGGTCGGCGTGCGAAGCCCACACCTTCGTCGGGCCGAGGCCCAGGCTATCGAAATTCACCATGCCATCGATGCGCGCGCGCTCCTCGTGTGTGAGATGGTTTACGTAATATTTTGAACCGAGCAGGCCCTTCTCCTCGGCCGAAAATCCGATCAAGATCAGAGTGTGGTAAAGCGGTTGGGCGCTCAGGCTGTCGAACAACGCGGGCAACAACACTGCCCCCGTCCAGTTGTCGACCACGCCGTCGCCCGCATCGACCTTATCCGTATGCGCGCTGACCACAATGACCTCTTTGGTCCGTCCGGGCAGCACGCAAATCACGTTCGGGGGAAGCGAGTCGCCAATGGTTTGCTCAGATAGATTCGCATTCTTGCAGCCAGCGCCAGCGAGCCACTTTCGAATCAACCCCTCGCGCTCGCCGTTGCTGGTAGCAAATGATTTCAAGTGAGCAGCAAGCGCCGCGCGTGTTTGCAGACGGAGATGTATCCTCGGCGAAGTTTGCGCAGAAGACAACAGACCGCACGCGGTGGAAGCAAACACCACGCAGGCCAATCGTCTGGCGAGGATTTTCCGGACGCCCAACATTCCTCCGAGCGTAGCACTTTCGATCATTCCAATCGCTTCAAAACATTTAGCACCAAGGAGGCGCCGAGGTCCACGAAGGAAAATCTTGTGAATGCTGCGCTTACACGCATGACGACGATGATTTATTCTCATTGATTGAACTGATGACTGAAACCAGATAGCGGAAAGCTGAACTCATGAAAACTGGCATTATCGGTCTGCCGCAGGTTGGCAAGACATCTCTGTTTCGCATATTGACGAAGGTAAATCTCTCGGACCAGGCTTATTCCAATCCGCGCGAGGCGCACATCGGAGTCGCCAAAGTCCCCGACGAGCGCCTCGACAAACTGGCGGCGCTCTATAGCCCCAAGAAACTCACCCACGCTTCGGTCGAATATGTGGACGTCGGCGCCATCGGTCAGGATGCTTTGAAAGAAACCGCCTACATCGGCCATCTGCGCCAGGTGGACGCGCTCATTCATGTGCTGCGAGCATTTGAAAGCGATGAGATCCCGCACGTTGGTCCTATCGATCCGCTGCGTGACATCAAGAATGTTGAGTTCGATCTCATGGTCAGCGATCTTGGCCAGATCGAAAAGCGACTGGAGCGCCTCGAAAAAGATCTGAAGAAGATGAAGACTCCGGAGCTGGAAAAAGAAAATGAGCTGCTCATCAAAGCGAAAGCCCAGATTGAGGCCGAAAAGCCGCTGCGCGAAATGGAAATGACGCCCGAAGACAAGAAACGCATCCGCGGTTTCATGTTCCTCAGCGAGAAGCCGATGCTCTACGTGCTCAACATCGGAGAGAGCACGCAACTGGGCAAAGACCTGGAGGCGGCGGTTGTGAAGTACAACTTGACCGAGGTAGCGGCGCGTCCGAATGCCGGTGCAAGCGCGATCTGCGGCAAAGTGGAGGCGGAGTTGGCGGAGATGACCGACGAAGACGCCGCCGAGTTTCTCGGCAGCTACGGGCTCACCGAAAGCGGCCTTTCGCGGCTGATCCGCAACAGCTACCACTTGCTGGGACTGATTTCGTTTTTCACGGCAGGAGAAGACGAATGCCGCGCCTGGACGATTCCGGTGAACACGCGCGCACAAAATGCGGCTGGGGCGATTCACTCGGATCTGGAAAAGCACTTCATCCGCGCTGAGACGATTCACTGGGATCAGCTACTGGAAGCGGGTTCCGAAGCCAATGCCCGAGCTAAAGGCACGCTGCGTCTGGAAGGCAAAGACTACATCGTGCAAGATGGCGACGTGATGCACATCAGGCACAGCGGATGAAGGTTCTCGCTCTAAGAAAGACCTTCTACTGAGAACCGAGAACGTCTAGTAGCGCCGTTCTTTGACCCAAAGGCTGATTATTTCTTCGACTGAGAACGCTTCGTGCGGTTTCTCTGCGAATTTCGCCTCGAGGTTGAAGGCCTGCATTTCTAGGGGCACGCTGATGTGAGAACGAACTCTCAAGAATCCCCGCACAAACGATTCCGCGTAGCCCTCAAACCCCAGTATCTCAAACTGTGCCGCATGAACCAGCGCGTGAAACAAACGCCGATCATTGATTTCCCTGGGGAAGATCACTGTATCGTCGAAGGTCAACGAAGCCATGTGCGCAACTTCGGGCAGATTCGTGAGGCCAAGCGCCCTGGCCTCAGCATAGAAGGGCGGATTGTTGATGTGGCGTCCTCTCAACTCAATCACCCGCACCTCCGCCAGCAGGGCCGGCGAAAAAAAGGACTTCATCTTAGTGTACTGGTTCGGGCTCAGCGGCAACCCCTGCGGACGATACTCCTTGCGCCGCTCTTGCAGGTATTCGCGCATGGAATCGATCGCGGCGACTACTTTTTCTTCCGGGATGAAGGAGGTTCGCGACGAAGCGCCAGCCTTCTCCTCCGAAGCTTGCCGTGCGATGTAGCTGTAGTAATCCTTGAGCGCGGTGGCCGATGCAACTGCCTTGCGCAACAGGTCTCGCTCGGCGTAGCGGGCGAGGTTTTCTGGCGAAAAACGCAAACGAAGGCGATTCGTCGCGCATTCGGCACTTAGCAGCTCAAGCTGCGCATGCTGTAGTTCAGCATTCATCTTCACAATAGCGACGCGATCGTCGCTTTCACTCCACAAGAACATCTCATGAACTCCTGGATTTTCTAACTCCTCGGGGGAGGGGTGTGGAAGGGGCCCGTGCAGCGAAGTCGTTACTTTAACATCGTTATCTTTACAATGTCAATACAAAAATTATACTTTATGAAAAAAATGACAAAAGTGTTTAAATTCAATCTATTCCGTGATACTTTTGACGGGATATCAGGTCCCTGCTCTCCTACAATATAGGAGTACGCCGTATAAATCAGGCCACTCCAGAGAGCGAAAACATCGTATGCCACCGATCCCCGACCTGCAGTTGGAAGAGCGCATCTTGACGGCGGCTTGCCGGCTATGGCGTAAGCATGGGGAGCGGGGGCTTACGCTGCGAGGTGTGGCGCGTGCGGCTGGCACGACTACGCCCACGGTTTATAAACGATTTCGAAATAAGGAAGCAATCCGATTGGCTTTGGCATTGCGGTTTCGCGATGACATGCTCGCCGCCGCTTTTGCTTCTATATCAATGGACGAAATGCCGGTGCGGTTTTTGGCATATGCGGAAGCAAATCCGCACGAGTACGATCTGCTCCGTTTGTCGTGGCCACAGTTGTTTGCTCCAGGGCGCCCGCGTCCTGGACGGGTTTTGGCTTTGGCACAGATGGCGGCGCGCTTTGGAGGCGCTCCCGAAGACTACGAACAGGTTGCCGACGCGTTGTTTCTGATCTGCCACGGAACCGCTACTATGCTCACCATTGGAGGAGACCTCGCGGCCCACAAAACAATGCGCGAAGTCTGCATCAAGACGTGCGACGAAATCGTCCGGCACATTGAATTTTTTCGTCGTCACCCCTAATGCACATGAAAAAAGCGATCCAGCAGAAACATGCACGCTGCTCCGACAAAGACCAATAGCGCCATCCTCACACCTGGTTCTTTATTTACTTCGGGAATCAAGTCCGATGCGGCTACGTAGATCGTCACACCAGCCGACAAAGGCAGGCCAAAGCTTACTTCGTGGCGGAAGACAGCCATCGTCATCACTCCGGCTACCGTGGCCACGCCCAGCATCACAGAAGCTCCCCAGGCGAACGCGCGGCTGCGGCCGCTCGCCAGCATCACCGACGAGATGGTGAAGCCTTCCGGAATTTTGTGGAGAAAGACGGCGATGAAGATGATCCAGCCGAGCGCCGGTGAGACGAGGAAGCCGGAGGCGATCGCGATGCCGTCGAAGAACGTGTGAATCAGCAATCCGATCAGAACCGAATATCCCTTGTGCGAATGTACAAACTGCTCGGCGTGGGTTTCTTCTCCGAAGTGAAAATGCGGCGTGACGGTGTGCTCAAAGAAATGCACAAGCAGATACCCGCCCAGAATGAGAAATCCGGCATACGGCCCGCGCAACTCAATACTCTCCGGAACCATCTCCACCAGCGCGGTCGCCAGCATGAAACCGGCGCCGAGCGCGACGAAATAGCGTAGATAGGAACGCTCCCAATTCCTCTGCACAATGATGGCGCCACCGAAAACATTGGCGCCCGCTGCGGTCAGGCCCAGCAGCAAACTGGTCACGATGGGAGACATGAGGAAAAAGAATAACAGGAAGTTGGAGCCGCCGATTCATAACTACCTCGAGCGCGGTGCCTATGCGCTCGTTATTCCGTCAGATTGTAGATCAAGCCATGCGGGTCTTTGATGTAGACCCTCGGAAAGTCGGGCTCGTCCTTAACCACGCGGCAGCCTTTTTTCTTGAGGCGCGCCTTGGCTTCTGCGACGCTTTTGACGGTGACTTCCAGAACCGGCCCGAGCGCAGGTCCGCGCTCGATGAACAGATTGATGTTGTTGCCGTGCAGACTGATCATATTCGGTTTCTTATCCGTGACCTCAAAGCCGAGTTCCTTGACGTAGAAGCTGGCGGCCTTCATCGGGGTTTTGGATTGGATCAGAATGTCTGTACCAAACGAATTTGCCATGGGCACCTCGAGCGCCGTCGCAACGACGATTTATCGTGCAGGGTTTGCGATCTCCGCTGAAACTTTACTTGTATTTCAGAGTTCAAGCAAGAAGGCCGCCGCGAGATTACCCGCAGCAATATTTCTCGTATTGCTGGTAAATGAAAGGGTCGGTCATGCCGGCTATGTAGTCGCAGATCACGCGCGCCAGGGGCTCCTCGGCCGCTTTTTCGCGATAGTTGCGCGGCAGGTCGTCGGGTTCTTCCATCCAGTGGGCAAACAACTCAGCTGTGATGCGCTCCGCGTCTTCCTTCTCCGCGGCCAGCGCTGGACTGTAATAAAGATTTTCGTAAAGAAATTCTTTCAGCCGACGTCTTTCTTCTTCGACCGGAGGGCTGAATGCCGCCAGCCGCTGAGCGTGGTTGCGAACGCCTTCCACCAAATGCACTCCTGCCGCCTGCACGCACTGCGCCGTGTTGCTAATGAGATCTCCGACAAATCCATCCATGATACTTTTCAGAGCTTCGTTGAAGACGAGCTTCTCGGCAGCCCGGGGATAGCGTTTCTGCGCCTCGCGATAGTGGCGAGCAAATAAATCCACGCTATCCGTAATCTGCTCAATAGTCAGCAAGTGCGCTTCGTAACCATCATCTAAGTCGGCCGTGTTATAGGCGATCTCATCAGTCAAATCGATAAGCTGCGCTTCGAGGGGCGGCCGCTGGTTGAGCAGATATTCGGCGAGTTCCGGATGGTCTTGCGCGCTGTAATCGTGCGAGTGCTTGATGATGCCTTCGCGAACTTCGAAGCTCAGGTTCAATCCGCGAAAGGCCGCATAGCGAATCTCGAAGTCTTCGACGATGCGAAGAGCGTGCAAATTATGATCGAAGGACAGACCATGCTGCCGCATGGCGGCGTCGAGCGCTTTTTCTCCGGAGTGGCCGAATGGAGGATGGCCGAGATCGTGCACCAGCGCGAGCGTCTCGGTCAGATCAGCATTCAGTCCAAGCTGCCGCGCAATCGTCCGCGAAATCTGCGCGACCTCAATGGTGTGCGTCAGGCGATTGCGGAAGTGGTCGGAATATCGGCGGGTGAAAACCTGAGTTTTGGCCTCTAGGCGGCGAAAGGCGCGGGCGTGAACGACGCGGTCGCGATCACGCTCATAGTCGTTGCGGTAAGGATGCGGTGGCTCGGGATGGCGTCGACCGCGAGAGTTTTCTACCCGCATCGCGTAGTCGGCGAGCATAGAAAGAGTCTAGCAGTCGAGCCGGACAGGAGGACTACTTCGCACCCTCTTCCTTCGCCAGTTTCATCTTCGCGGAGTCGAGTTTCTTCTGCACCCGCGCCTGATCCGCTGGATCCACCTCGGCGGCGATGGTGCGGTTCCACTCGTTCAAAGCGCGCTCCCAGTTGCTCGCCGCCAGCTTTAGACGTCCGGTTTTCTGGTAGAGATCGCCGAGGTGGTCAAGAACGGTGGGATCGGTGTTTATTTTCTGCGAGGCCTTCAACAGATTGTCTTCCGCCTGTTCATACTTGCCCAGCCGAAAATATGCCCAGCCGAGCGAGTCGAGGTAAGCGCCGTTTGACGGATCGAGATCGACGGCCCGCTTGATGTATCCCAGCGCCTCTTCGAGCTTCGTGTTCTGGTCGGCGAGCATGTAGCCCAGATAATTCAGCGCAGACGCATACTCCGGATCGCTCGCCAGCACCTTCTTGAATTGTTCCTCTGCTTCGGGATAGCGCCTGTCGCGCTCAAAAGTAGAGCCGCGCAAAAACCAGATGTACTCTTTATCTTCCGTCTTGGTCGAAAGCTGCTCGGCCTTATCGAGCGCCTCCTCAGCTTCACTAAAGCGCCGCAGGCGCGTATACATCTGCCCAAGGGTGATGTAAACCTGGCGATCGTCGTTGGCGTTACTCGCACCGCCTTTCAGCATCGCTCGAACATCTCGCAGCGCCTGATCGGCATCGCCCATGTCTGCCTGCTGCGACGCCAGCACCATTTTCAAATCGCGGCTGCTGGGCAGTTTGCGCACGGCCTCTTTGGCGGCGTCGGTTGCCTTTTGCCATTCCTTCGCTTCGCGCCATGTATCGATGATCTGCTGATATCCGCGCTCGATATTTTCGTCGCCGCCGAGAGCCACAATCTGCCGGAAGGTTTCGTTGGCCGCCTGATTATTTCCCTGATCGCGATAGATCGTGCCCAGCCGCTCCAGGAAAACGGCCCGGTTGCTCTTTTCCCCGTTGGAGTAACTGCCGTCGGCCTTCTCCGACTTCTTCAGCAGCTCGCGCATAATCGGAATCGCTTCGTCGTAACGGCCCTGCGCCTGATAGATCGCGGCAATGTTATAGGGAACCGCAACCGAATCCTGCACCATGGATTCGGCTTTTTTCAGGTTTTCGAGCGCCAGATCGAACTTGCCCTGTTTGCGGTAAATCTCTGCGATGCGAACATAGGTTTGCGCATCTTCCGGATTCGCGTCGGCAATCACTTTATATTGATCGAGAGCAGCGTCGGCCTGGCCATCATTGAGCAAATTTTGCGCGAGGCCGCGAATGGCGTCGAGATTGTCGCGATCCATTTCAATCGCGTGGCGATAAGCGTCGATGGCTTCTTTGTATTGCTTCTGCTGCTCATAGGTATAACCAAGCGCCGAATAAAGCTTGGCCGAGCGCTCCGTGTTGGGCACTGAACTGAGCACCTGCGCGGCGCGAGCCGTATCACCGAGTTCGTTGTAGAGATAGGCGAGCGTGGTGATCGCCTCTTCCGAATCCGGCTGAAGCTTGACCGCAGTCTTGAATTCGTTCTCCGCCTTTTGCAGATCGTTATTTAGTCGATACAAGCGTCCTAGCAGCAGGTGATCATCCATGCTGTCAGGCTGCAACCGGACGATCTGTTCATATTGCTCGATCGCGAGCTTCAACACGCTCTCCGAGCCGCTGCCGGATTGCATGTCGCCGAGCGAGCGCAGATAGATCCTTCCCAACAGGCGGCGCGCTTCAAGATTATTGGGATTTTTCTTGATGATGTCTTGCGCTTCGACCACGGCGTCGCGAATGCGACCGGTCTTTGCGTAAAGCTCCGCCAGGCCCGAGGTCAAATAAGCTGAGGTCGGATCGGCGTCGATTGCGGCGCGGTATTCTTCTATCGCTTTGTTAGCCAGTTCGCTGCGGCCGTAAGTGGCCACCTGTTCCTCGTACATGTGCGCGAGGGCGAAGTGGTAGTAAGCAGCAGCGCGGTCAGGTACTTTGCTTTTGGCGGTCGATGGCGCACTGGTGGATTCCGCGGCTTGCGCAGCCTGATCTGCAACCCTCGAACCCTGCGCCAGTAAGCCCTGCGCGAGCAAAGTCTGACTACATAAAAAACTTCCAATAAGTACGGCGGTACCGATCGACAGCTTTTTTCTCATGAAAAATTCCAAGCCTTTAAGTTGCGGCCTACTCAAAATTGGATGCTCATCTGCGGGCATCCGGACTCCTTATTCTAACCTTCGCGGGTCTTTTCGACGGCAAGAAAGCATAAGGTTATGCTAAATCCAGAAGTACAGGGGCTTTGGGGATTATTGTCAAGAAGAGTAAAGCCTAATGGCGGAAATGCCGCACGCCTGTGAAGATCATGGCCAACCCAAGCCGGTCGGCGGCAGCGATAACCTCCTGGTCGCGCACAGAGCCTCCCGGTTGGATAATCGCCGTAGCGCCCGCATTGGCGATTTCTTCAACACCATCGGGAAAGGGAAAGAAGGCATCCGACGCGGCGACTGTCCCCTTCAGCGGCAACTGTGCCTTCATGGCGCCAAGTTTGCAGGAATCGACGCGGCTCATCTGACCCGCACCTACACCTACGCTCTGCCCGTCGCGGGCATAGACGATGGCATTCGACTTCACGTGCTTGCACACCTTCCATGCGAACAGCAGCGCGCGCTTTTCTTCCCCTGTCGGCGGGCGCTTCGTAACTACCTGTAAGTCGGACTCGGACAGCTTGCGACGATCGTTTTCCTGGAGGAGCACGCCGCCAGAAATATTTTTCACTACCCATTTCGGCTGGCCGGCAGGAACTTCGACGAGGCGCAGATTTTTCTTTGCGGCAAAAATTGCCTTAGCGCCTTCATCGAATGCCGGAGCGGCAACTACTTCAAGAAACAGTTTGACCATCTCCGTAGCGGCAGGCGCATCAACGGTCCGATTCACGCCAATCACTCCGCCGAACGCCGACACCGGATCGCATTCGAGCGCCCGCAAGTAAGCTTCGGCCAATGTCGCACCAGTCGCGGTTCCGCAGGGATTTGTGTGTTTGATAATGGCGCAGACCGGCTCGTCAAATTCCTGCGCCAGATCCCACGCGGCTTGCAAATCGACAATATTGTTGTAAGAGAGTTCTTTCCCCTGCACCTGGCGCGCATGGGCCACTCCTCTATCCGTGCTGTCCGCATACATCGAAGCTTTTTGGTGCGGGTTTTCTCCGTAGCGCAAATCCATCACTTTGTGAAACATCAGACGCAGGTTGTGGGGAAGTCCTTCCTCCTTTTTTCGTTCGAACCCGCGCACATCGAAGTCGCTTCCGACCCACTCCAGCGTCGATGCAATCGCAGAATCATAAGCCGCGGTCGTAGCAAAAGCCTTCTGAGCGAGCCGCCACTTCGTCTCTTTGGAGAGGGATCCACCGGACCGCGCCATCTCGTTGGCGATCGCTTCATAGTCTGCGGGCGACGTGACGACTGCCACATCCTGAAAATTCTTAGCCGCTGAACGGATCATCGACGGCCCGCCGATATCGATATTTTCAATCAGTTCTTCGAAGTGCACGCCCGCCTTGGCGGCGGTCTGTTCGAAGGCATAGAGATTGACCACCACCAGATCGATGGGCTCGATGCCATGCTCCGCAACCGCCGCCCGATGGCCGCTGTCTTCACGGCGATGCAAAATCCCTCCATGCACTTTCGGATGCAGCGTCTTGACGCGCCCATCGAGCATTTCAGGGAATCCGGTCAGCTCGGAGATGTCTTTAACAGCGATGCCGGAATCGCGCAGCAGCTTGGCGGTGCCGCCCGTAGAAATCAGTTCAACGCCAAATTCGGCGAGTTGGCGTCCGAAATCTACCAGGCCGGTTTTATCAGTGACACTTAGTATGGCGCGCTGAATTTTAGACATGAGTCCTCGAAAAAAAATCAATTTTGAAGGAAATTCTAGCAGTAACGGCTTTGCCACGCGGAAATCGCAGCCTAAGACGAAATACGTATTCGCTTCACAGGTTGTGCTAACGTTGCGACGACGGTGCAGGACTCGACTGGCGGTATTCGTTTGTTTTATTCCGGCGGATTTGCGGATTCCAGGCTGGTGTGGGATGGTCAAGCGCTGGGAGATCCAGCCGCGTCTGGGAACGATTTGAATTCGTAAACAACAGCCGTGACATTTTCACCGTGAGCTAGTCATTTCAAAAAGATGGGCAGTGGCAACCTGTCGATAGGAGCACCTGTACTCGCAAGAAGGCGTGAGCTCTAGCTTTTTGCCTTCGCCTTGAGCTTCACCTGCCCGCCCTGCATCTCAATCGAGTAGACCACCGTATCGCAGCCGTGCTGCTTGCGAAGCTCGCTGGTCTTCTTTTTGACGAAGGCGGCGAAAGAATCGAGATCGCCGGAAACTTTTTCACCTGACTTTTTCTTGGCTTCGGCGAGTGCGTTGTACAGGGATTCGACTTGATCGCGTTCCGAGGCTGCGCCAGAGCAGTGCACGGTGAATGGTTCACCTCCCCCTGAATCACCGCCAGAAGTCTCGGCGCCAGCAGGGTGAGGAGCGTGCGCGAGGCCGTAAGCCGGATTGTGTTTCGCCTCACGCTCTTCGGTGGCACGCACCCCTTGCACCGATAGAATCGCATCCGCAGGCCGGCGATAGCCCTCTTCGCGAATGCGCATCTTCTTGCGCCACAGGTCGCTTTGGATGGCATAGCGCTGCGCCATTTCGTTGTAACGGAAGCGCTGCGCGAAACTCAGTCGGGCGCCGTCGCTGAACTTGCGAATCAGCGTGACAACTTCCATTCAACGTCGGTAGGAGGCCGTTTGGTGGGGTTGTTGAAGAAGATCTCATACTCGATCTTCAACCGGCGTAACTGCTGATCGAGCAGATTCAGCTCTTCCTCAGTGGTCACAGTGTTCCCCCAGCTAACAGCTTAGCGGCGCTGGTGGGGGTTGGCGAGGTTCCGGGCGGACACGTCAGAGATGGTACGAAAGTACTCTGAGTGCAGCTATCAGCCGTCAGTCGTCAGTTTTCAGTTAAATCGTTTGCCCTGCAAATTCAGGGCGAGGATACTCGGTGGGGTTACTGACAACTGAAAACTGACGACTCACAACCACTTTACTTCGAACTCGAGGCCATTTTCTTTACCATGGCCAGCACCAGCTTGCGGTCACTGTCGTTCAGATTGGCCGAATAGCGCCGCATCTGGCTCAGGAAGCGCACCTCATCGTCGGAAAGCTGGGGCAGGCCTTTATGGCCGTTGCTGTTGCCTTCGGCGAAGAATTGCGACAACGCCAGATCCATCGCCCCCGCGATCTTGGCCAGCGTGTCCAGCGAAGGGATGGTGTGGCCGTTTTCGACACGCGACAGATAGCAGCGCAAAAGCCCTGTGCGCTTTTCAATGTCGCCCTGGGACATGCTGCGTTGCAGCCGGAAGTTGCGGATGGTCTCGCCGATATTCATAAGTACGCGACTAGCTCAAGCCCCAGGATTGTACGCAGAGATCAATATGAAGATGCGTGCATAGTAACCAGAGCGGTACCTTCTGGCAAGTGGAAATTCGAGGCTCGGCCTCTTCGGGGAAATTGGAGAGAAGGCTCGGGCCCCCGGATTCCGAACCCGCCGTCACTTTTTCAAATTTGCCGCCAAAAAGACCACTGTGCGCTGCCATGCGTCGGCCGCGTCTTCAGGTCGATATCCTTGCTTGTTGTTGGGATTCTCAAAGGCATGACCCGCGTCCGGATAGATTTTAACCTCGATTTTCTTGCCCAGCTGTTCCATGGCCTGTTGAAATTTCTTAACATCATCGGGAGTGATGCCGCGATCCTGCCCGCCAAATAATCCTAGGATGGGAGCATTGATCTTCTTCAATGCCGATTCTTCAGTGGCGAGATGGCCATAGTTAATGACCGTGGCTGCCAGATGCGGTTCGGCAAGCGCCGTATCGAGCGAATAGCCGCCGCCCATACACCATCCGATCGAGCCAATTCGATCTTTTTTCACATTCGGCTGCGAAGCGAGGAAGTTGTAAGCAGCCTGCAAATCGCGGGTCGCCCGGTCTTCCGGCAAGCCGCGCATCAGTTCGTGGGCCAAGTCGGGATTGTCGGCGACTTTGCCGCGATAAAGATCGACGGCCAGCGCTACGTATCCTTGGCCGGCGAGTTTCTCGGCCTGCTGTTTCACCCAATCGTTCAGCCCCCACCACTCGTGAATCACAATGATGGCAGGGAAGGGTCCATTGCCAGCGGGAGCGTAGAGAATTCCGGTGACCTTGTCGTCCCCAGACTTGTAGGTCACAGCTTTGCCATCTATCGCCGTCGCCGAGACAGACGTCGCCGAGACAGACAACGACAGGCACAAGATAAGGCATAAGAGAAGGTTTTTCATGCGATACCTCTACAGGATTTCCGATTATCTATGCTAGCAGTGAAACGTTCACTGCGGGCTGCACCAAGTCAACTCTTGCGAGCCCGAGCCCACTTGCCGCCACTTTACTTGTGTTCGTCGTGCCCAGCCTGCTCACCAGTTGGAGGGGCAACGCCGCTGGACTTCTTCCAGTAATCCTGCACCGCGGGCGGCAGCTTTTCGATGCGAGTCAGGAAGGCGGTCACTTTCCACATATCTGGTTCCGAAAGCGCCTTATCCCACGCGGGCATTCCGGTATAGCGAACGCCGGTGCGAATCACGTAGAAGACATGCCATTCCTCGTCGTCTGGCGGATGAAGGATGAGACTCGGAGGCGGCGGATAGAACGATTTCCCCAGCGTCGAGGGCTGGCGATCGATGCCGCCATGGCACAGTGCGCAATTCATCGTGTAAATCTTCAGGCCTTCGATCAGGTTGTCATCGGTCGGAGGCACGGGGTTGTTGATGCGGGGAGCGTGGCGCTCCACAGAATTATCCATTGCGCTCATGGCAAGTTGGCGTTCCATCCGCGGCGGAGGAACATTGGCCCGCGTCGGCATAAAGCCCAGTAGGGCAAGGCCAACGCCGCCGATCACGAGAACCACAAGGGTGATGACAATTCCCAGAACGAAGTTGCGCATGCCCGATCCTTAAAGTGTTAGAGACTTGAGTCGACAGATGAGTCAGGGCCGAAGTACGATCCTTCCTCACGGCTTCTCATTCTACCCTTACGCGAACACTAAGTATCGCCAAGGCTATGTTCCCGCCGCGCGAATCAGTAAGCGTGAAGCCGGCGAGCTTCGCGGACGAGATCGGAGACTTTCGGCAGAAAAAATTCTTCCTGCGGCGGAGAGAATGGCACGGGAGTGTCGGGAGCGGTGATCCTGACGATTGGGCCATCGAGATCGTCGAAGGCTTCTTCGTTGATGATGGCGGAAATTTCTCCGGCGAGTCCCCCAGTACGTGAGTGTTCGTGAAGAATGATTACCTTGTTGGTCTTCTTCACGGTCGCGGCGATTGCCTCGCGATCGAGCGGCGAGACTGTGCGCAGGTCGAGGATTTCGATTTCGATTCCTTCTTTGCTCAGGAGCTCGGCCGCTTCTAGCGCGGTGTAGAGCATCGCGGCATAAGTGATCACGCTGAGATGACGGCCTTCGCGCGCCACTCGCGCCTTGCCGATCGGAACAACGTAATCTTCGTCGGGAACTTCGTCTTTGATTCTTCGATAGAGATATTTGTGCTCGAAAAAAATCACTGGATTCTGATCGCGGATCGCTGATTTTATTAATCCCTTGGCATCGTATGCCGTTGCGGGGCAGACGACTTTTAATCCGGGCGCGTGCACAAACCACATCTCAGGATTCTGCGAATGAAACGGGCCGCCATGCACGTTGCCGCCGCTCGGGCCGCGCAACACCAGCGGAGCCGGCGCTCCCCAACGATAGTGCGCCGAGCCGACCATGTTAACGATCTGATTGAAGGCGCAGCCGATGAAGTCCATGAACTGGAATTCGGCGACGGGGCGCAATCCGGTGAGCGACGCGCCGAAGGCAGCGCCAACGATGGCCGACTCGGCGATGGGAGTGTCGATTACGCGCTCGGCGCCGAAGCGGTCGATGAATCCGTCGGTGACCTTGAAGGCGCCGCCGTAGATGCCGATGTCCTCACCGAGGCAGAAGACGCTCGGGTCGCGTTCCATTTCTTCCCAGATTCCCTGGCGGATGGCTTCGAGATAGGTGGTTGGGGGCATGCAGGGAAAGTGTAGCAAGAAAGGCTGTCAGCAATCAGAATTCAGCAATCAGCTACCGAAGATCGCTGACGATGGTGGGTGCTTGTAGCGAAAGAAAGGCGGTTGAATCGGAAACATGCGCTAATTCTGTTGCTCCGTGCTTTGTCGGAGTGGTTTGCCCCCGCCAGCTACGGTTAGGGCACAATGAACGTATGCACAGAACTCCGGTTGGTAGGTGCCCCCGCCAGACCGTGCTATCGCTGACGGTCTTAGCGCTCATCTCGCTCTGCCACGCACAGCGTGCTGACGATCCGAACGCTTCCACGACAATCAATGAAGAACTTAAGAAACAGACTCTCTCCGATGTAGAAAGGAAGGCATCGGAAGGCGACGCAGCTGCTCAATTCCAGCTGGCACTGGGATATATGGTGGGGGGAGAGCTAACTAAGGATGACAAACTCGCTGCGAAGTGGTGTACCAAGGCCGCAGTTCAGGAGAATGTAGCTGCGGAAACAACGTTAGGGTATCTCTACTCGACTGGAAGAGGAGTCAAACACTCCGACAAGGAGGCGCTGCGATGGTGGCATAAGGCAGCCGATCTGGGCAGTGCGGACGCAGAATTCAATCTCGGAGAATTTCACCTGTTGGGACTTGGAACGAAACGGGACTACGCCGAGGCACTTAAATGGTTCCGAAAGGCCGCTGAACAAGGAGAATCCGATGCTCAGTATCACTTGGGACTGATGTATGAGGCTGGGAACGGAGTAGCTGTTGATACAAACGAAGCCCTACGGTGGTATCGTCTTTCCGCAGCTCAAGGCTTTGCTGACGCGAGAGTGAAGGTAGATGAATATGCAAAGCGCTTTCCGCCTCAGCATGAATTCTCCCTCGGCGATCAGTCTCTAAGTATTGATCGGGCAATCGAACAGGCGGCTCAGAAGTTTTCGAGCGAGGCCACCGCCACGGATCGAGTCGTCCAAGACGACATCGCGTTTCCAGCAGATGCGGGAGAGTACAGAAAACTGGGAAAGCGTGCGATCTTGCTTATAGCCGCCGTCACGCATGATCCTGCTGAACTTCCATCTCTAACAATGTCGGCGCTGTCAAACACTTTCTTGGGCATACTGCTCCGTGCACTCCGAAGAGCGCGCCATTTCGCTCTCGTTGAAGCTTTTGCTTTTGCTCTACCAACCAAGGCTCGCTCGCAATCAAGGTTCAGGTCAGGAAACTCGATCCGACCCATCCATCTCTTCGGTCACACTTTCAATCATGATTACTACTTCGAACTCCCCCGCGAAGGGGAGCGGGATGCCCAATCAATTACTCGGTGCTGGACTGCACACCATCGGGATTTCCGGGCTCTCCCGCGTGCGAACCGAACTTCGTCAACTGCTGGTAATTCCATTCCTTCCGCCACATCCAGTACAGGCGGACCGCCAGTCTCCGCGCCATCGCCACCTTGGCGATTTTTCGCCCGCGCCGCAGCGCCAGGTGAAAGTACCGACCGCGCCATTCCTGGTCGCTGCGCACCGTCACTTGCGCCGCTTCGACCAGCAGAAAACGCAACAACGAGTTGCCTTGTTTCGTGATGTGTCCTAGCCGCCGTCGCTGTCCGCTCGACTCTTCTGACGGCACCAAGCCGAGGTAGCTCGCGATCTGCTTGCCACACTCAAACCGATCTGCTCTGCCCAGGATCAACACGAACGCCAATGCGGTCAGGGCCCCCACTCCGGGATGTGTCTGCAAGCGTTTCGCCGCCGGACACTTCTCCGCCTCCTGCTCGATGGCCTGGGTTAACTCGGCAATCGTCGGAGTCAGTCGGTCCAGCAACTCCAGCAGGTCGTGCCGTCGCCGGCTCGCCCATGGAGCTAATCGAAACGCCTCTAGTTGTTCTCGTCCTGCGTCTCGCCACAGCCGCTTCTTGCAGCGCAGTCCTTCGTTGAGCGCTACGGCTTGCAGTTGGTTCATGATCCGCGTGCGCGCCTGCACCATGCGGTGACGATGCCAGAGCAGTTGCCGCAGATCGCGATTCTCCCAGTTCGGAACCCACACCTGGGGAAAGCGATTTTCCAGCAACAAGCGCAGAATCAGTTGCGCATCTTGGCGATCCGTCTTCTGCTTCCGCACTCGTTTCGTGCGGATCTCCGCCGCATCCCCAATCCACAACTCAACCTGCAACTCCGCCAGCAGTCGTTCAAACCAGCGAGCGTGCCCACTCGCTTCCATCCCTACCCGCACTTTGACTTCTTGCGCGGCCAGATCGCGATAGAACTTTTCCGCGTCCTCGCGATGCTCCAGCCGCCGCTCGCCACACTCCCCCGTGTCGGTATCCACAAACGCAATTTGTTGAAACCCCGGGTGGTAATCCGCTCCTATAATGATCATCGTTCGGCTCCTTTCTCCCGGGCCTTGGTTGGTTGGCACCACCAAAGCTTACTCGGGCGTCGGAGCCGACATTGTTATGGAATCAATTCCAC